>Ga0209420_1000090_pt1 | contig 57293 bp, 53 predicted proteins | sample BlaSpr_A8_OM1_O1_FD_187972 | JGI IMG/M metagenome (GOLD analysis project Ga0209420, IMG submission 187972) | Forest soil microbial communities from Thunder Bay, Ontario, Canada - Black Spruce, Ontario site 2_A8_OM1_O1 (SPAdes) (version 2) | ecosystem: Environmental > Terrestrial > Soil > Boreal... | reverse complement strand
TCGCATTCGCCTCCGTCAACTACACGTTAGCGCCGCGAGCTGGCCTGGAAAAAATCGTTGATCAATGCCGGCGAGCAGTGGCCTGGCTGCATCGGCAAGCGGATGCGCTGGGCTTCGATCGCGACCGGATTTTTATTTCAGGAAGCTCTGCCGGCGCGCATCTGGCTGCCATGATGTTGCTGAAAGGGTGGCAAACAACGCTGGGCCTTTCAGATCATGCCGTCGCGGGCGCGATTTTACTCAGCGGAATCTACGATCTGGAACCTTTGGTGGGGACCTATATTTCGAAACCGTTGAACCTTACAGCCGCCGATGCACACGGCCTTAGTCCTATGAACTTGGCCTTAGGTCGCCCGGTGTCAGTCATCGTGGCGTGGGGAGAAAACGAGACCAGCGAATCCAAGCGTCAAAGCAAAAGCTACGCTTCGCGATTGCATGACGCAGGCTTTGCGGTCTCGGCGTTTGAAGTTGCGGGAGCGAATCACTTCGATATCGTTTTGGGTTTGGCTGATCCGCAGACACCATTAGGACGTGCGACGCTGGAATTAATTGGCAGCTAAAGCACTCGCGCGAAAGCGATGTTAGGCGCGTATCGCAGCGAGGAACTTCTCGGCAAAAGTGTGCACGTCTGAGAATGTGTTGTAGAGAGGCACGGGCGCGACTCGAAGGATGTCTGGCTCGCGCCAGTCGCAAATAATTCCTTTTTTGGCGAGAGTGTCACAAACTTCGCGGCCTACTTCGCCCACTCGCAACGACAGTTGTGCTCCTCGCTGCGCGCCATCTTGTGGCGTGATGATGGAAAAGGCCTTCGAAGAGGTCTGCTGCAGCAAGAACTCCAGATAGCCTGTCAGTAACTCGCTTTTCGAACGCAAGCGCTGCATGGTTGCTTCATCGAAAATTTCCAGCGAAGCTCGTAGCGCGGCTGCCGACAGAATGGATGGGTTGCTTAATTGCCATCCTTCGGCGCCTGGGATGGCCTCGAAATCCGGAGGCATGCGGAAACGATTTCCCTTGTCGTGGCCCCACCAGCCGGAGAACCGCGGCAATTGGGAATCTCGCGCGTGGCGTTGGTGTACAAAGCATCCGGCTATAGCCCCAGGACCAGCATTGAGGTATTTGTAACTGCACCAGACTGCGAAGTCGATATCCCAGTCATGTAATTTCAGCGGAAGATTTCCGGCTGCGTGCGCCATATCGAAGCCGACAACGCATCCTTTCGCGTGTCCGGCATCCGTGATGCGGCGAAAATCGAAGGCCTGTCCGGAGTAGTAATTGACGCCGCCGAGCATGACCAGCGCGATTTTGTGACCTTCGCGGGCGATTAACTCTTCGATGTCCTCGGTGCGAATCCAGGTTTCGCCTGCGCGCGGCTTTACTTCGATCAGCGCTTCTGCCGGACGATAGCCGTGATACTGAATCTGTGACTTCACGGCATATTGATCGGAAGGGAAGGCGTTCGCTTCTATCAGTATTTTATTTCGTTTCGCGGCGGGACGGTAGAAAGAAACCATCATCAGGTGCAGGTTAACGGTGAGCGAATTCATGGCCACTACTTCGATGGGAAGGGCGCCTACTAAACGTGAAACGGAGTCGGTAAGAATCTCGTGGTAGGGCATCCACGGATTGCGCGCCTGAAAATGGGCATCGACACCGAGTCGCGCCCAATCTTCCAGTTCCTGTTCCACATACTCACGCGTCGAAGTTGGCTGCAATCCAAGGGAGTGGCCGCAGAGATAGACGCAATCGGAGCCGTTCGGCATTTGGGGAATGTGAAAACGTTCACGAAAGGCTACCAGCGGGTCGCGAGCCGTTTGTTCTGCGGCGAATTCTTTGCTGGTCCCGAATGCGATCGCAGACACTTAGAATTGCTCCAGTGGAGTTAACTGACGATGGATCATGGATTCCGCTTTTTGCCAGTCAATATCTTCGATGCGTTCGATCGATTGGCATAACTCGGTCAACATCGCGTCCTGAACGCGTCCCCGCGAAAGAGCCACAGAATAGGGAAGGCGCTGAAAGGTGACCATCGCATACTTAGGAACGAAAAAGAGCGGATATTTGGCTGCGAGCGCAAGCTCCACTTTTTTCTTGAACAGGAACCTCGGATCGGCGACACGATCACGCATCTCCACGAAATTTTCGAGAGCTAAATCGGCAATAGCGTCGGTGTTTGCTTTTCGCAAGTTCTCAAACTCGGGAAATATCGCCGCCCAATCGGATCCGTGGCGATCGAGAAGTTCCAGCAGAGCGGTGCAATCCTCGAACGCGCAATTCATTCCCTGACCGAAGAAGGGAACGATGGCATGGGCGGCGTCCCCGATCAGGAGCGATTTCGCATCCACGTGCCACGGCGAACACTTCACCGTCACCATCGAGCCGGTCGGATTGTCGAGAAAGTTTTCGCCGAGCTGCGGCATCCATGCTACAGCGTCAGGGAAGTTCAACTCGAAGAATTCCAGGAACTTGCTCTCCGAATCGAGATTGGCAAAACTTGTTGTTCCTTCAAACGGCAGGAAAAGTATGCAGGCAAAAGTGCCATCCACATTGGGCAATGCGATCAGCATGTGCGATCCGCGCGGCCATATGTGCAGGGCGTTCGGCACCAGAACGTGTTTTGTATCGGGCCCCGCGGCAATGGTGAGCTCTTTATAGCCGTAGTCGAGATACTGTTGTGACAAATTGAACCGGTTGAGCTTAAGCATGGCGAGTCGGACCGCAGAAGACGCACCGTCTGCGCCGATGATAACGCCGGAATCGACATCCGTTTCGCTGCCGGTCCGTTCGTTGCGGAAACGAGCGGTCCCCGCATGCAAATCGAGCCCTATACAACGCTCGTCAAAATGTATTTGGACGCCGCATTTTTCGGCGTCGTTCATCAGGGCTGCATTCAAGTCCGCGCGAGAAATCGAATTGATTACTTCTGTTTCATCTTTTCCGTAGGGCTGAAAAGTAAGCTCGCCGGACAGCGAGTGCATCATGCGGCCTTTCATCGGAATGATGATATTGCGCATGGATTCCCAAAGCCCTGCTTCGCGCAGTGCGTGGATTCCACGAACGGAAATGGCGAGATTGATCGAGCGCCCTGCTGAGAGACGAACGCGGCGCGGGTCCGCACGACGTTCGTAAATGGCGACGCGAAATCCGCGCTGAACGAGCGAGATCGCGAGCAGAGGGCCGGTAAGCCCGGCGCCGACGAGGGTAACTGTATCGGATGTACTTGGCATGTATCGGCGGAATCTCAATCGTCGCGGATTAGCGGCGTGACGGTTAATCTTCCAACAGCGAGCGCGCTTCCCAGAGTTCGGGAAAGAATTTTTTCTCCAGCGTAAGCTTGAGATAGGAAGAGCCCGTGCTTCCGCCCGTGCCCATGCGCACGCCGATGGTGCGCTCGACCATCTGGATGTGGCGCAGCCGCCAACTCACCACCAGTTCGTCGAATTCCGTCAAGCGCTCGCACACGTCAATCCAATCGCGGTGATTGCGCTCGTCCTTGTATAGCGCTTGCACCGCTTTGGCGCGGGCCTGGAAACGTTCGCGGTCGGTGGCTGTGCTATGCAGTGCGGGGAGCTTACCCAGCGTTTTTAGAGCATCGAAGAAAACGTCATGAAGGGAATCTTCACGCAGTCGACGATGCAAAACAGCGTGCGCTTCGGGAGTAAGCTCGTGATAACGCAGCATCTTTTCATCTTTTAAGCCGCACAGGAATTCGAGTTCTCGAAATTGTTCCGACTGAAATCCGCTGGCCGGATTCAACTTCTCGCGGAAGGCAAGAAAATGAGTGGGCAACATGGTCTCCAGAATTGTGAACTGCTCCACCAGCACCCGCATGATTTCAGTACAGCGGCGAAGCAATCGCGCGGCTTCGTACACTCCATCACGAGAGCCAGGATCGGCAGCCGCCGCGCGCAAGTTGGTCACTACAGCGTCCAGGTCGTGCAGCAATTCTTTGAACCAAAGCTCGTACGTTTGATGAATGATGATGAAGAGGAGTTCGTCGTGATGTGCAGGCGAAGACACCGGATGCTGAAGCGCCAACAATTCCGGCACTCGAAGATAGGAACTGTAGGTCAGCCGCTGCTCGGGCACTTGCGGAGCGGTCCGGGAAGATAGGTTTTGTTCTGTTGCCGACGCGCTTGTAAACGGACAACCGCTGACAGCTTCCGTCTCCCGTGCAGTTGCGGATGCCGGGAAAGGGGCCTCTTTCGTCGGCGCATCGGAACTCGGCAAGTTCAGGAACCGAACGGCGTTGTCCCCGAGCAATTTTTTTTTCACTTCTTGCGAGAATTGACTTTCGCGAATCAGCGTGCCGGCGCGCAATTCGCCTAGCGGATAAGGATAGTCGGAGCCCAGAAGTACGCGATCGCCGCCCAGAATGGAAACGAGGAATTGCAAAGTGCGTTGTTCGAATACGGCAGAATCCACGGAAAGACGATCCAGATAATGGCTGGGAGCGAATTGCGACACTCCGCGCGCTCCCTCATGATTCTTCCAGGCGTTTTCCAGGCGCCCCAGCAGAAAAGCAAAGCTTCCCCCACCGTGCGCGAAGCAGATCCGCAAGTTCGGCGGTAAGCGATCGAAAGCTCCACTGAGAATCATCGACGCGAGTGACAGATAGGTTTCCATGGGCATACCCACGGTCCAAGGGAGCATGTAGTTCGGCATACGTTCGCGAGCCATCATGTCCCAGGGATGCACGAATACGGCCGCGCCCTGAGCCGCGCAATGCTGCAGGAATTTCACGATGCCCGGATCGTCGAGATTTTTTTCTCCGACGTGATTTCCAATCTGGACGCCGAGGTGCCCGTCGCGCATGCAGCGGTCAAGCTCGGCGCAAGCGAGGTCTATGTCCTGCAGAGGAACTTGGCAAAGAGATTTCAGCCTGCCTTTGGAGCGCTGGCACATCTCCAGCGCCACATCGTTAAACAAGCGTGAGCAATCCAGAGCGTGCTTGGCTTCGCGGGCGTAGGCAAAAAGGACCGGCGTAGCGGAAATGATTTGCATGTCGACGCCGTTGCGGTCCATGTTTTCAAGACGCACGTTCACGTCCCAGCAAGCGGAAGTAACGTGCCGGAACATGCGCTCGCCCAGCATGATGTCGGCTTGACCCGGCCCCGTGTGTTGGATAGAGGGCCAATCCGGCGTGCCGTATCGCGCCGCGAGGTCTGGCCAAGATTCAGGAAAAAAGTGGGTGTGTATATCGATGACTGGCATTTTATATTTGTCGCGTTAGGCCTTCGGCGGCTGTTTGCCGGGATGGATTTCGCCGCAGTGCGGACATTTGCGCAACTCGGGATTCTGATGAAACTTTTCAAACAGCGGCGGCAGATCGGTGACGATGCTTTTCAAAAGCACTTCCGCGCGATACACACGATGGTGGCATCTCGCGCAGTACCATTCGAAGCCGTCCTTCTCGCCCGCCGGCCTCGGCATTTCAACGACTAATCCGATGGTGCCGGGAGCCAGGCGCTGCGGAGAGTGCGGCACGTGTTTGGGCAGAAGAAAAATTTCGCCCTCTTTAATGGGAACCTCGACGGGCGGCTTACCTTGCTCGGGCATCAAGCGAAGAAAAATATCTCCTTTTAACTGGTAGAAAAATTCTTCGGTGGGATCATCGTGATAATCGTTGCGGTTATTGGGGCCGCCGACTACGGTCACCATCATTTCGCCATCTTCCCAGACCTGCGCGTTGCCGACGGGCGGTTTCAGTTTTTCACGGTTCGCGTCGATCCACGCCTGGAAGTTAAAAGCTTTTAGCGTTTTTACGGATGGCATTCCATTCTCCTGTCGGGCTAGCGCTTGGGTTTCTCTTCTGGCAAAGGCTTGTAAGCAATCGCTTTCATTTCAATCAATAGATAAGCATGCGGCAATTGCCGGACTGCTACGGTGGTTCGCGTCGGCCCCTGCGCGTCGAAGTATTGCGCATAAATCTCATTGTAGGCTTCGAAATCGTCCATGTTGACGAGATATGCGGAAATTTCCACGAGATCTTTCAGATTCGCATCCATGCTGGCAAGAATGTCTTTGATATTTTCGATTACTGCGCGAGTTTGCTCGCGGATGTCGAGATGCGTGGTTCCGAACGTATCAATATCTGCTCCGGCGATCGTATCATCGGCTCGCCGCGAGCTGGTCCCAGACACGAACAGAAAATCTCCGGCGCGCTTAATGTGCGGGAAGGGGCCGCGTGGCTTGGCTTTTCCTTCGACGACCTTGCTTTGCATTCGGAAATCCTTCCAATTGAAACGCAGAAAACCGAATCACAACTTGACACAAATATTGTTCAGTTCAGAGTAAAAATTCAGCGAATGCATGCCGCCTTCGCGTCCAATCCCGGACAGCCCAGCGCCACCAAACGGCGTGCGCAGGTCGCGCAGGAACCAACAATTCACCCAGGTGATTCCGACGTGCAACTTTTCGGCCACTCGATGTCCGCGCTTCAGATTTGTGGTCCACACAGAAGCGGCCAGACCGTACTTTGTGTCGTTCGCCTTGGCCACGGCTTCTTCTTCCGTATCAAACGGGGAGATGTGGCAGAGGGGCCCGAAGATTTCCTCTTTAACGCAGCGAGCCGATTCCGCCAGGCCGGTTAGGATCGTCGGCTGAATATAAAATCCGTGGTCCCGAGCGTCACCAAATTCCGGAGTGCCTCCGCCGGTTACGATTGTAGCGCCTTCCTTTTTTGCAAGCTCATAGTAGCAGAGGACTTTGGCGCGATGTTCTTTCGAAATCAGCGGACCAGTCGTCGTTTTGTTTTCCGTTGGCCATCCAAGTACCAGACTTTGCGCTTTTTGCTTCAACGCAGAAACGAAGCGCTCTAAGATCGGGCGTTCCACATAAACACGCTCGGCGCAGAGGCAGACCTGGCCCGTATTCAGGAAGACCGCATCGGCCAGGCCGTTAAGCGTTTCATCGAAGTCGCAATCCGCAAAAACAATCGCGGCATTTTTCCCGCCAAGTTCAAACGAGATCGGCTTCACGGTGGGCGCCACCGCGCGCATGATGGCCGACCCTGTTTTCGATTCGCCCGTAAATGTCACCGCGTTCACATCCGGATGGCCGGTTAGAAATTCGCCCGCTGACCCGGAACCAAAACCATGAACTACGTTGAAAACTCCTGCCGGCACTCCTGTCGATTGCATCACCTCCGCCAGCAGAGTAGCAGTCGCCGGAGTTTCCTCGGACGGTTTTACCACCACGCAATTGCCGCAAGCCAGCGCCGGAGCGGTCTTCCATGTAAGAAGCAGCAACGGCAAATTCCAGGGTGTAATGACGCCGACTACTCCGAGCGGTTTCCGTACCGAATAATTCAGCGCGCAGACGTTGTCCAGCGTTTCCGTGCGAAAGGCTTCCAGCCCCGCGGATTTAACGAGGTCGGCAAAGATGCGAAAATTCGCGGCTCCTCTTGGGATGTCGATCTTCGAAGCAAGGGAGATAGGTTTGCCAGTATCCGCCACTTCGGCCTGCACGAAATCGTCAAATCGTTTTTCAATTCCGTCGGCGATTTTGTGCAAAATGGAGGCGCGGGCTGGAACCGTCAGTTTGCCCCAATCTCCGTCGAGCGCCCGGCGGGCCGACTCTACCGCTTGATTTACCAAGGATTCGTCAGCTTCTGAAACTTGGGCGATTACAGAACCATCTGCGGGGTTGATATCTGCGAACTCGCGTGGGCCGCGGACAAATTGCCCATTCACAAAGTTTTGAAGGAGCTTAGAGCAGGAGGTCACTCGTTCTCCCGAAGGCACCGAGGGAAGGCGGCAATCATCGAAGATCATTATACTCAACTCAAGAGAATTAATAGCGGGCGGGGGTCCATTCTGCGCGACTGGAATCCTGCGAAGGATTTTGTCAGACCGTGAATCGATCCAGAATAATCTTGGGATTATCCGGCGAAACCAGAAGCCTCTTGTTAGGAAATACAACCAGGACCATTTTTTGCCAGTCCGTTACAAATGCAAGAAACCTTCCCAGCTTCGCATTCGAGAAATAACCGTAAGGTTTGAGCGGCCAGCCGGCGCCGAACAATCGAATCGTTTTTCCAAAGCGAATATCTTCCTGACGAACGGGCATCGCGCCGCGCATTTCTGTGAGGTCATACTTCAGGGTGAATACCAGCGTTTTGACTCTTAGCTCGTTACCGATAATCGTGCACTCTCGCGGCGCAAAGGCGAGCATGCCGATAACAAAGAGGATTGGAAATGCGAAAAGAATGGAAATGAGCATTGTCCGCCGCCGTCATTCGACTTGTATTTTTTCATAAGAATCGCCCGGCGGCTTACCAATGTCAGTTTTGGTGTTTACTGATTGTCTTCAGATATTCCTTGCCGCGTTCGAATCCGCGTTTGAATGGGCCGCTCTCGTGCATGCGCGGGTAGCGATCACCCAGCTCGCGATGGCACTGCTCATAGCTTCGGTCGCGGTTCTTGTGCAGCACGGCGGCCTCGAAGCCACAACGAAAATAGCGCTCGTCGTTTTCGAATTTGCTGCCGTCGGTCTCATATTTTTCCTTCTCCGCGTCGCGCAGACCCACCCACCACATTTCACGTGCACGATCAATGCTTTCAGCTCCGGCATGCTCCAGCGCGCCGCGCACCGCGTCGGCTTCGTCATCATCGGCCATTACTACGACAACCGTGCGGCCTTTGCGCAATGCATCCTCGTAGACGTACAGTTCATCTTCCGGCAATCCTTCGAAAACGTCGCCCTCCAGCTTTCCGCCCACGGCTCCGCCTCCAACCGCACCGAGGGCTCCGAGTATCACGCCCCCCGCCACTCCAATTGCCAGGACCGGGCCCACGCCCGGAATCAGAAAGCTCGCGATCATGGGAACCAGCCCGACGCCGCCGGCAACTCCCATCGCGCCACCGACAGCCGCACCTATCGCGGTACCCATCCCTGGCTGTTCGCCTGCAACGGTTGGCACAGCCGCGACCTGCTGATCGGTCGCATGGGGCGTGAGAATCGTAACTCGATCTCGTGGAATCTCCAGGGGCACTAGCTCCGCCGCGCCAACCTCCGCATCCGATCGAGACTTGAAAACTCCAACGACGGCTTTCATGGTGCCTCCCGTTCTAGTCCGCGTGATATGACCGCAATTCGGGTCACTAAACCATACATTAGAAACTGTAGCAAGCGGCTCGTGCGATTCCCGGCGAGGGGCCTCAAAGAGCAGCGGGATTTTAGCAGCGTTCAATGATTGTGGCGATTCCTTGGCCTACTCCGATGCACATGGTACAGAGGGCATACTTCCGCTTGGTCGTTCGCAACTGATATGCCGCGGTCGTCACCAACCTGGCGCCGCTGGCGCCGAGGGGATGTCCAATGGCAATAGCGCCTCCATTGGGATTCACATGCTCTGCATCGTCCGCGAGGCCCAGGTCGCGGGTAACTGCGAGAGCCTGCGCGGCGAAGGCTTCGTTCAGCTCGACGAAGTCCATCTGCGAAAGTTTCAGCCCGGTTTTGTCCAGGATTTTCCGCGTGGCAGGTGCGGGAGCATATCCCATGATGCGCGGTGCTACGCCCACCACGGTGGTTGCGACAATACGAGCAAGCGGCGCGAGGCCGAACTTCGAAGCTGCCGTTTGGGAAGCGATGATTAACGCGCAGGCACCGTCGTTCACTCCTGAAGCGTTTCCCGCAGTCACAGTTCCATTCGGTTTTACGATAGGCTTGAGCTTCGAAAGGGCTTCGAGCGTAGTGTCTGGCCGCGGATGTTCATCCTGGTCAAAAATCTTAGGCTCGCCTTTTTTTTGAGGAATCGGAACCGGTACGATTTCTTGTTTGAAAAAGCCTGCCGCGTTGGCGCGAGCCCAGCGTTGCTGCGTACGCAGCGAGAAAGCATCCTGGTCCGCACGCGAAACATGAAACTCTTCGGCCACATTTTCGGCCGTCTCCGGCATAGAATCCACGCCAAACTTGCACTTCATCGACGGATTCACGAAGCGCCAGCCGAGGGTGGTATCGAAAGTTTCCATTGACCGGCTAAACGGGGTGTCCGCTTTTCCCATCACGAAAGGAGCGCGCGTCATATTTTCCACACCACCCGCGATGATTAGCTCTGCTTCGCCCGATTTGATGGCGCGGGAAGCAACGCCGATGGCGTCCATGCTGGAGCCGCAAAGCCGGTTCACCGTGGAACCGGGGATTTCCTTGGGCAGACCAGCAAGCAGAAGGGCCATCCGCGCTAGGTTACGATTGTCCTCACCAGCCTGATTTGCGCAGCCGAAGACAACGTCGTCGAGGGCCATCCAATCCACTCGAGGGTTGCGTTCCATTAATAACCGCAATGGAATGGCGGCCAAATCGTCGGCGCGAATCGATGCGAGAGCGCCACCGTAGCGTCCGAATGGCGTGCGTATCGCATCACAGATGAAAACTTCGTTCACTTGATCCTCTCTAAATTCTGCTTCCAGTATAACTGACGAGGTTTACATTTCCACTTAGCGGCTCTCGATGGGTGGAAGCGGGATTTCCAAGAGCGCACCATCGGTGTAAAATATGCGTATGAGCGAAAAAATAAAAAAGAGTGATGCGGAATGGCGTTCCAATCTTACGGACGAGCAATTTGAAGTTACGCGCAAAAAAGGGACTGAACCTCCATTCACCGGCGAATACGCAGACATGGAGAAAGAGGGCACCTATGTTTGCGTGTGCTGCGGACAGCCGCTCTTTAGCTCCGACGCGAAATACCACTCCGGCTCCGGCTGGCCGAGCTATTATCAGCCGGTCGCCGCCGAAAATGTAGAGATGCAGCGCGACATGAGCCACGGAATGGTTCGTACAGAAGCTCTTTGCAGCCGCTGCGACGCGCACCTGGGCCATGTTTTTGAAGACGGTCCCAAACCCACAGGCCTCCGTTTCTGTATCAACTCTGCCGCATTGCGCCTGGACGAAAAGAAGAAGTAAAGCCTACTTTCGGCGCAGTCTTCCATTAAGAGTGCGAGCTGCGCTGTAGCGCCGATGGAAGACAATTGGTCCGTTCCGGCTATTTTAATGATTTAGGAATATGACCTGAGGTTGAGGATCGCCCGAAGCCGGATCCGTTGGAATCATTCGCAAGCTACTTGGCGACACTACATAGAACACCAGATTCCCAGGGAAGCCGTTGATTTGGTTCGGCGTCAGCGTTCCGCTGCCATTAGAAGCCACCGTGTAGGTTCCAGCCAAAGCCTGATTGGTAGAAGGTGTACTGGGTGGAATAAATTCATCCAAGGTGCCAGAAATTGTGCCGCCGCCAGTTGCATCCAGCTGGCCGATCATATTGACGATGTTGGTATCCGGTTCCTTGGGGGCGAAAAGGGCATAGCTGCCTTGAATGGAGGAGGCAGAGTAAGGCGCGCCGGTCTGCTGCTCAAGAAGGCCGTATGTGACAGCCGTATCGGAACCGATGATGAATCCTTGGTTCGGGCCAGTGAGATAGGCTGCGGCCAGACGTGATCCTAGACCCGTGAATCCCACACGGCCATTCGACTGTACCTGGTAAGACCCAGACGAAGAGTTCGTGGTGACTGTACCGGCGTCATTTTGGGTGTAAGACACCGTCGCGCTGCCGTTGCCCAGAGTCGAAGCCAACAGACCGGCGAATACCGTCGAGTTCGATCCTGCCAACCCCGTGCCGCTTACCACTCCCGATCCTTGCAAAACAGTGTTCGTGAATTGTGTGGATGTGTTTTGAAGAAGCATCTCGCCGCTCAGCCTTGGAAAGGGATTGCTCACGGTGGCAACGTCTGTCTCGATAAAGAAAATTTCCGACGAGGAAACGAAGAAAAAGTCGAAAGTCAGAGTGATTACTGCCCTACCGGGAGGCTGGAAGAACATACTTGCTTCACCTTCCGAACCTGACGAGAACACCGCAAAACTGCCGATCAGCGAAAGCTGGGAACTGTACACGCTTGCATCGTTAAAGTCACCCATCCCTGTCAGAGTCTGGCCGTTGTCAGAGAGCACTACTCCTGCCAGCACCTCGGGCGCCGCCAAGTAGTCCTGGCCGTTCAACTCAAACGCATAATTTCCACTGAAATTCGCAGCGGTAAATGTTCCCACAACAGGTTTCATGATTCCCGAGCCATGCGTAATTCCTACGCCGGCATTGCCGGTTGTATCGTCCTCGATCACGTGCAGATTGAGGTTCGAATCGATGGCCAGCAAATAATTTGCGGTGAATATGGCCGTCTTTTGATTCGTTGCAATCAACTGCATGGTGCCGCGTCCGTCCGTGCCCAGTGCGTAAGTGCCCGTCAAGGTCGCAGAAACCACGGCGTATGTAGCAGCACCCGGGTTCACCCGGTTGATGACTTCCTCACCACTTAAAATATTTCCATTTCCGTCGGCCGAGAAGTTAGCACCAATCAAAACAGTTCCATTGTCATCAAAGCCGTTGAACAGAAAGCTGTAAGAATTAATGATTAAACTGTTGCTGCTGGTCGTGCCTGTCGTGACGGTGATCTGCAGCTGCTGCGTTGCCTTGGCTGGGCCACCGGCGCCCTGCGAATTGTCCTGCACTTGGACGGTAAAAACGGAAGTGCCGGTGAGAATCGGAGTCCCGGTAATCGTGCCGGCTTGAGCATTCAATATCAGTCCGGCGGGAAGCTGTCCGGTAACTAGGCTCCAGGTATAAGGCTGAATGCCGCCGGTGGCGGTTAGGGTCCCGCTGTAAGGTGTGGCGGTCATTCCATTAGGAAGTGGCGCAGTGGTTGCTTGCAATGGTTGTGGTGTTTGAATAGAAATCACAAGGGTGCCGGAAGTAGCGTTTTGCGGCGGCACAGAGGAATCCTGCACGGTTGCTACGAACGGATAAGTACCTACGGTTGTCGGAGTGCCTGAGATTACGCCGGTGGACATATTTACAGCGAGGCCGGGCGGCAACCCATTTGCGGGTATGGTCCAAGTATAAGGCGTCACGCCGCCCGTGGCAGTCAAAGTGGCGCTATAAGGCTGGCCAATGAATCCGGGAGGCAGGATCGTTGTGGTAACCGAAAGCGGGGTGGATGGGTTAATGGTCACGGTAAAGAGCGTGGACGTGACCGAGAGCGGCGGTAGTTGGTTGGGCACTTGAATGCCGCCGCGATCGGTGGCTTTCACATAAAAGGTGTAGGTTCCGGGCGTGGTCGGTATTCCAACCAAGTTTCCCGTCTGATTCAGCGTTAAACCGGGAGGGAGACAATTGTTCCGGTTGGTCGGGCATACCACAGTGAAAACCAGCGGCGTAACGCCGCCAGTTACCAAAACTTGCTGGCTGTAGTTGACGCCATTGGATCCGTTGGGAAGAGTTGTAGTGGTAAAAGTCGGGGGCAGGACCACATTAATAGTTGTCGTTACCGTGACCCCGCTATCGGCGTTGGAGACTGCTTCCAAACTAACCGTCAGTGCAACCGAACTGTTGCTAGGCGCGGTGTAAAGGACCGAAGTCTTGGTTACCATGGTCAAAGTACCGCACCCGGTTCCCGCGCATCCTGTACCGGTGAGGGGCTTCCAGGTGACTCCCGCATTACCGGTGTCATTCCCTAGGATCGCGTTAAATTGTATTGTTTGACCTTGATCGACTGTCTGGGATGTATTGGGCGTAACTTCCAGCGTTATGCCCGTGCCGCCGCCGCAACCAGCGAGAAATGAAACACCAAGTGAACACAGCAACACGAGAGCGAACAATCGGAGTCGACCTGGTTGCAAACTGAAATGGGAGCCTGCTATCGAATTTCTGCGCTGGTGTGCAGCGGCTTTCGAAATCTGGGCATACGCCTTCAAAGTTGTCATATCACCTTGGATGTCTTTTTCAGATCCGCCCAGACCGGTGGGTCAGAACCCGTTCTCGAACTATTCACGAAGAATGCGAAACAAATTGAATAACAAAACGGCCTCAAAGTGTCAACGCACATCTCCTGAGGTCGCGGCTGCATTGCGGTTAACCATTTGCATGGCCTGTGGCTTGGACTCGTCGGACATCCGCAGTCGAGGGACAAGCCCTTTCATCAGCCTTCTGGATGCGACTAATCCACAGGTCGTTGCCTGCTATCTGCTTGGCTGGCTTGTCGCAGAACTGCGGATTCGCTTCGGAAGGCCACAACTTTTCCGTGCCTTCATGGCATCTCATAGAGGTAATGTCCGCCGGCTATTAACATCCACGGAAAGCGAGCCGCAGCATTTTCAATTTTAGTCCGTCTTTAGTATAAAGGTTGATTCGGAAGCACATGCCAGGCGGCTGCGTGTCTGATCAGGAGGAATAAGTTGATCGAGGTTCAGGATTTGACGAAATCTTACGGCGCGGTGAAAGCCGTGGATGACGTTTCGTTTACCGTAAACAAAGGCGAGATTCTCGGTTTCCTGGGACCTAATGGAGCCGGCAAAACTACCACCATGCGCATTTTGACGGGCTATATGCCCGCTACATCAGGCACCGCACGTGTCGCCGGGTTCGATGTTTTCCGCGACTCCATGCAAGTCCGCCGTCACATCGGTTACTTGCCCGAAAATCCCCCGGTCTACCCGGACATGACGGTGGAGGCTTATCTAGACTTTGTCGCTCGTATCAAGAACGTCCCGGCCGAGCGGCGAGTGGTACGCATAGACGACGCGCTCGGAAAGACGAACCTGGAAGACCGGCGGTCAGAGTTAATCAAAAGGTTGTCGCGCGGTTACAAGCAGCGTGTAGGCATCGCGCAAGCGCTGGTGCATGATCCTGACGTGATTATTCTGGACGAACCGACCGTAGGGCTGGACCCCAAACAAATAATAGAAGTCCGTAACTTGATCAAGGGCCTTGCGGGAAACCACACGATTATTCTGTCCACGCACATACTTCCGGAAGTGAGCATGACTTGCGACCGCGTGGTAATCATCAACAAGGGGAAAATCGTGGCGGTGGACACTCCGCAGAACCTCACCTCCCAACTAAAGGGTGGGCAGAAAATTCGTATCGAGGTGGAGGCCCCGGAAAGACGTCTTCGCGAAGTGCTGGCTCAAATTCCTGGGGCCAGCCGCGTGGAGGTTGAGCCAGAACGCGCGGGGGAGCGCCTGGCGGTTACCGTGGAAGCGGCGCAAGGGAAGGACATCCGCAGCGACATCGCGGCGAAAATTGCCCAAAACGGCTGGCCACTTTTCGAGTTGCGTGGAGTTAGTTTAAGCCTGGAAGACATCTTCCTCGAGCTAACCACGGACGACGCTACGCACGCGCAGCCATCCAACTAATCAAAACGCACGGTAGGATTGGAGAGAACGATGCACGGTTTGTACGCAATTTACCGCAAAGAGATGGGCCATTACTTTGTTTCGCCCATCGCCTATATCTTTATCGGACTTTTTCTGATTTTGAGCGCGTTTTTCTTCAACGTGATTCTGTCCGAAGTAATCAAACAATCTTTTCAGATGGAAATGCAAAGCATGCAGTTTGGGCAGCCCTCCAGTTTTGACGTTCCGGCATCCGTCCTGCGCAGTTTCTTTGGATTGCTCTCCACATTGATTTTATTTTTCACGCCGATTCTGACCATGAGCGTTTATGCGGAGGAGCGCAAGCGCGGCACGATGGAGCTGCTGATGACCTCTCCGGTCAGCGAACTGGAAATTGTGCTAGGGAAATTTCTGGCTTCGCTGTCCTTGTTCGCCATCATGTTGCTGCCCACCGCCAGTTACCTGATTTTCATGGTTCTGCGCAGTGAGCCAATGTTGCCCTGGCGCATGTTGCTGGCCGGATATGCCGGAGTCCTGCTGCTCGGCGGATCGTTGCTGGCTTTGGGATCTTTTGTTTCTTCCCTAACCGAAAATCAGTTGATCGCCGCGGTGATCACTTTCGCTGCCTCTTTATTTATTTGGGTTCTTGATATCGCGCGTACCTCGGATACCGGGGCGGGCGCGGTGCTTCAGTATCTTTCAGTCATACGGCATTACGAGGATTTCACGCGAGGCGTGATTGATACTTCGAGCCTGATTTATTACTTCAGCTTTATCGTACTTTTCATTTTTTTGACGGTGCGCTCGGTGGATTCCATGCGCTGGCGCCGGGCCTAAATCGCAATTTGGGATTTGCAATACGATGGAGGAATTCGCGGGATGAAATGGGATCGTGAAGAACTAGCAAGATTCATTGGAACCATGGGTGTGGCGATGTTGATCGCCGGATATTTGCGCTATTCGATCCAGGGCGAGCTTCTCACCTTTAGCAAAGTTGTACTGATACTGGGCGCTTTGTTTGTGCTGGCTTCGCTAGTGATCGGCTTTGAATTCATTATTCGCTTTTTCTCCAGGCGCTCCTCGCAACTCGGAACGAACACAACTATTTTAACTCTGGCGGTGATCGCAATCCTGGTGGTGGTGAATTTTTTCGGGTTCCGCCATCACAAGCGCTTCGATCTAACCACCGAAAAGCTTTTCACGCTTTCAGACCAGACTAAACAGGTCGTGGGCGGATTGCAGAAGGAAGTCACCATCGTCCGATTCGATAAGTCGCGCAATGCTGCGTTGGACGATGAGATGGCCGAGTACACCAACCTGAGTAAGCGGCTGAAATTCCAGAACATCGATCCCCAGCAGAAGCCCGAGGTGGCGCAGCAATATGGCGCCACGCGTATGGGCGACGTGATTGTCGCTTCCGGTTCTCACAGGGAACATCTGGAATCCGGGGTGGAAAGTGGAATCTCGGAAGAAGATATCACTCGGGCGATCATGAAGGTTACCCAGGACACGGCTAAGACAGTTTGCTTCGTGACTGGTCATGGCGAGAAGTCGTTAAGCGACAGCGGAGAGAACGGTTTCAACCACGTGGATGCCGGACTGAAAGGGCAGAACTACAACACCAAAACGATCAATCTCGTTTCGGAGAACGGCGTAGCGCCGGACTGTAGCGTGGTCGTAGTGGCGGGGCCGACGCAAGAATTCTTCCCGCAAGAAGCCGGAATGCTGAAGAAATATCTGGAGGGCAGCGGTAAAGTTTTGATACTGGTCGATCCCCAAACGGACCCCAAGCTAGGTGATATTTTCAATGCCTGGAATACGAGCGTAGGAAACAACGTGGTGATCGACGCAAGCGGAGTGGGAAGTCTCATCGGTGCGGGCCCGGCGATTCCCTTGGTTACCACCTTCGGGCAAAGTCCGATTACCAAAAACTTTACCGGCATGATGACTTTCTTTCCTTTGGCTCGCACCGTGTCGATTGCGGATAAGTCGAAAACATCTCCTCCGATGGTCGAGCTTCTGAAAACATCAGAACGCAGCTTCACCATCCCCAGCTTGAAGGAAGGCCAGAAGAAAGTGGAATTTGATCCGAAGACGGGCGTGCAAGGTCCGCTTTCATTGGGCCTAGCTGGTTCGCAGAAATCATCCGGCGGCGAAGCTCGACTGGTGGTGATCGGCAACTCCGAATTCGCCGCGAATCCCTATTTGAATCAACAGAAGAATGGGGATCTCTTCTACAACACGATTAACTGGCTGGCGCAAGACGAGAACCTGATTTCGATTCGTCCGAAATCTCAGACCAATCGTCGGGTTACGCTGACGCAAGGCCAAAGCAGCGCCCTCACATGGCTCGATCTATTCTTTCTGCCAGGAATCGTAATCTTGTCGGGAGTGTACATCTGGTGGAAGCGCCGTTAGAGATCCCAGGCCGACCATGCTTATGATCAGAAAATCAACATTGCTGGTGCTGCTTGCGGCCGTTGTCTTGGGCGCGACGGTATATTTTCTTGACTGGCGAAAGAGCCAAAAAGAAAGTGAAAAGCCTCCTGTGGATGCCGAGAAGCTGGCCTATGCGATCCAGCCGCAGGATATAAATTCGCTCACCATTGAACATCCCGGGAATTCCGCCGAACCCCTGCTGCATTTCGAAAAACGCAACGGAAATTGGCAGATTACCCAACCGCTCATGACGCTGGCGGATGAGAGTTCGCTGGAGGGAATCGTTGATAGCCTATCCAGCGCACGCATCGCACAAAATGAACCGGGAACGCCGGACCGTTTGAAAGTGTTTGGCCTCGACCCGCCAGCAGTTTTAGTTGAATTCCAGCTTCAGAATGGCACCAAACACACGTTGGCTTTGGGCCATAAGGATTTCACCGGAATTTCGGCCTATGCCATCGTCGATGGGGCAAAAGATGTGGCTCTGCTTCCGGAATCGTTGCTCGTTAGCACCAGCAAAAGTCTCCAGAATTTGCGCGACAAAAATGTACTTCATATTGTGAACGGCGAGGTAGCCTCCTTCGATCTGAAGAATCCTTCCGGCCAGCTCTCGGCAAAGAAAGAGCAAGACGACTGGAAGTTTACCGGGCCCACCGAAGCGAGAGGCGATGGGAACAGTATCGACAGTCTGCTCGCTACTATCGCCTCGGCAAAAATGACCGCCATCGCCAGCGAGACGCCGGATAATTTGGCCAAGTATGGCTTGGCGAGTCCGGCAATAATGTTCACGGCCCTAGACGGCAAAGGAAAAACATCCACACTGATCGTGGGGAAGAAGGAAGACGGCCAATATTTCGCGCGCGATATTTCCAGACCCACCCTATTTCGCATTGATGAAGAGCTGTACAAGAAACTCGCGCAAAATTTGGGCGACCTTCGAGATAAGAAGCTCGCGCACTTCGATCCTGCGGCGATAAATCACGTAGAAATACACAATGCTAACGGGACGTTTATCTGTACGCGGAAATCCGCGAGCGACTGGACAATTGACGCGCCTGCCGATCAGAAAGGAAAATCGCCTGAGATCTCAAAGGTCTTTTTGCCGTTGGAGCAGGCTATCGCCGAACAGGTTTTCGACCAGCCCCCGGCCGATCTACGCGCTAAGTTGGCTAAGCCGGCGTTCGAGGCCACTTTAACGGACAAATCCGGAAAGAAATTGACCGTTCAGATATCGGGAGAGTCAGGTGGGTTTGTGTACGCGAAGACGAGCGACGGCCCGGCAATCTATAAGTTCAATAAGCAAATTCTTAGCGATTTGAGTTTCCGCAATATGTACCCAACTTCCTAAGGCACGGCATTCGGAAGTATTCGCGAACGCAACGCCGTAGCTTCTACTTCCCTGGGGACCGATTCATCATGGCTCCAGCCCGCGATTAGCAAGACTTTTCCCGTTTAGGCGAGATGTATAGGAAATACAACGGTCCACGGAGTTTGACTTCGTAGAAACCCGGGCGCTTGGGGTCGGGAATGACGTTCGCTCCGCGGGCCAACACATGGCGCAGGCGGGTGATCATTTCTTGTGAGTGATTTCTGAGATCTTCGATTTCCAACTCGCGCTCTCGACACATCACCATGGGTTCCTCCAGCCCTATATCGTCCTTCCTCTACTATTACGTTAGGGCTGTCCTAGTAGTTTCCAGCGCGGAGGTCTTTGCCCCTGGTTGGTTCAATCCGGCCAAGCCGCGTTCTGAAAAGTCCGCTGGAAGGTATAGGAGCGTTAACCATTAACTAGATACTTGCGCGAGCTTATTAAACTTGCCATAGTCCGAATGACTGAGGCCCATCCAACGTGAAAAAAAAGAGAGCAAAGAAGTCGAACCGCATGCAGCGGGATAAGCGAAGGAAGCACCAGCACTGGCAGGTTACCGTGTTCTACCACGACGGGGAACGCTTTGCGCGTGTCTACATCGATCGCGATCGTGCCCAACGTTTCGCCGCCCGTCAGAAGAAATCTCCGATTGTCAAAGCTACCAGAATCCTGGAAGTGGATTGAAGCCTACAGGCACCCAAGCAGTCCGCGCAGCACACGTTTTCGACTCGTTCCAGATGTGTGGTGGAGCCCTTGTTCGCCTATAAGCCTCATGTTATAAATATTGGAGACTGAAGGCAGACTTAACGCGGGATTCGTATAGTGGTAGTACGCGACCTTGCCAAGGTCGAGGCGAGAGTTCGATTCTCTTATCCCGCTCCACTTTTAGTCAATGTTTTGCAGGGTGTTTGCAATTTCGGTGATTTTGGCCCTGCCCCACCTACACTAAACTTCCATGATTGGGCGTTCCGAGGCGATGGTAAGCGATAGCAATCGTCTCGGAGCGCAACCACTCGTTTGAGTTCCTTCCATACTTCCTTGACTGCCTTCCTGGGGCGGCGACAAATAATGGTGCCAATTACGATCCGTATTACGGCTGGGGTGAAATCGACAGCGGGAACTGGGGCCCGTCAGTTATTCGGTGTTGGCGAAGAAATGAGGGTATAGCCGCTTGCAAGTCTCTGACGTACATCCCGCCTTCAAGTTCTCGGTTGTGGGCTTGTCTTCACGCCAGTTCTTTGCCTCAATCAGTCCATGGATGAGCTCGGCTTGCAGCGTATATTGCTCCGGCGGAACTTCTGCTCGGGCCCACTCCTTCTGCCACTTAGCTAGGCGCGCGCGCAAGATGGCCTCGTCCTCCGCAGGTCCGTGTTGAGAAATCTCAAAAGCAGCCTGCTTGGCGATCAACGGCTCTTCACGCTGCAGCGCCTCGCGAAAGAAGAGGTCCACGGCGGGCGAATAGTAGGATTTGCACAACGCTATGAGCGGAGTCACATCCAGCGCTTTGCCATCCAACGCAATGCCCGCCTGCAATAATTTGAGGCCGCCTTGGGTGTCCCAGTGTGCCAGATATGCAAGTATTCCGCCGCGCGTATCGCCACCCCACTGCGAGCCATACTGCTGGTACAGCGCGAGCATTTGCGGATAGACGCTCTTGGTGGCAAAACGCCCCGCCAACATCGCCTTTTCCGACATCAAAGCCCTCGGCTTTCCCCCACCGCTCGCTCTGCTCTGTAAGTCGCTCAACAGGCAGTCATCCACTTCCGGCAAGCTGTCTGCCGGCAGCTTCGCCATCACGTCAAACTGCAAATATTCGGTCGGATTGCACGCCGCTTCTACCACGTAGGGCCGGCCTTCCGCTGGAGCGAGTTCCATCAGACGCTTCAAAGCTGCGCTTTTCGTTCCCTGAAACGTGTCGTCGAGTTTTTCTTCCAGTAAATGTTTTAGCGCCGGCACGATGCGCTGATCGGCGAGGTACTGCCCATAGGAGTTCAGCAACCAGTCCTGATGCCAGATGCTCACATCACCGAAGTGAGTGATCAGCACTTCCTGGGCAGCGGCAAATTGCGGAGTATAGGTCTCACCTTTCTGCGCGTAGGTGGTGAACACTGTTTCCGCTGTCTGTGCCAGGCTTCGCCCGCCGCGTTGTGGCAAGGTGGCCGCCACCTTCTGCAAATATTCTTGCTCGAACTGCTCCTGCGCCTGCTCCGTTGGCTGCGCCGCACTCGGCCCCGGCGGAACCGTCAGCGTAGCTTTCATCTCCGCGGCGAGCTGAAGCGCTGCTGCAACCGGATAAGAAGGATCGGTCATGGACTGTTCGAGAAGCTTCACGATTAATTCGCGGTCTCGCGCGACCCATAAAGCCGGAGTAATGCTCGTGCCGAACGGCTCGTATACTTGCGGGTGGAAAAACAGGTCCACTTTTGCGCGCGTCGAAGGCTCGCCGGTCAGCCACCTAAGCGTGTCCACATACTCCTGCGCAGTCCCAAGGTCGGGGGCGCTGCGAATCTTCTCCATCAAATGATTCACCAGGGCCTGTTCGGCGGCCTCCTCCATCGGCGTCACGGTGAAACTCACGTCGTTGGTCGTCAGTGGCTCTTTGCCCTGCGGGGAATTGTCGGAATTCAACACCCGCGCGGTGGATAGGCGAACCGTATAGTTGCCCGGTTTGTCGAAGCGATACACCGCGTTGAGCAGCAGAAAGATATGTTGTGGATCCCCCGGCTCAAGCTTTGAGGTTATTACATAATCGGGAACATACGGATGGCCGCGCGAAGAATCCGCCAGCCAGTTGAAAACTCCGTCGGAAGGCGTGATCGTGAACTGATCAATTGGAGATGCGGGCTCGGTGACAATTGTGTTGACGGCGTAGCCTCGCTCATCGGCCGCAATCCCGAGGTCCATGACAATCGGCTCGCCTATGCGGTAGGAAACTTTCCCATCCCTCAACGAAAGCTGTACCCGCACGCCGTTCGTTTGTCCGAACGAGGAGCTCACCATCAGGAAGAGAAATACGACGCCAGCCGCAAATTTCCATACTTGCATCCGGCACCTCCTACGCGTTATGTGCCCTTAGACGCCGCGCAATAGCTATTTGTTGCCAGGTCTCAACTATCTTGCCAGTTGTATCCGGATTCATCCCGTTGCTCCAGTAAAATTGCTCGGGCACTCAATCGAAGCCTGTTTTCCCTGCTGTCACGCAGTTGTACAGAATTGTAAAACCCCCCTAGAGCCCTTATTTCCGCAAGCGGAAGGCTCGTCTCGCGCGTCTAAGCACGGTGAATGAGCTCGCGGAAGGGAATGTAAATTCTCCGGACTCGCGCCCGAAATCTATTGTGGGCGACCGATTTATTGGAGTATGCTCCCCGACGCACTCCCCCGGATTCCACCGGGGCTTGGAACCGGCCCAGTTTTACAAAACCAACCCAAACAGAAACATCCGAATTCGTCCGGATGGCGTAGTAACAGTAGGAGTGGTTGAAGTCTGATGTCCAAACTCAACAGGAGGTAATTCGGGAAATGACCAAATCAAAGAAGGCTCTAGTAGCTGGTGCAGCACTTGCAGGCTTGCTTGCCGGTTCCAGCGCAACGATTCAAGCATCGAATCTTCTACCTGGCTTGAGAGCTGCCGCGCAGTCCGATCAGGCGCCAGCCGACAAGAAGGTGAAGGAAAAGCACGCTTGCAAGGGTCAGAATTCCTGTAAGGGCAAGGGTGGATGTAAATCGAGCGACAACGGTTGCAAAGGCAAGAACTCTTGCAAAGGCAAGGGCGGCTGCGCAACCGACGGTTCCAAGATGCCCGAATAAGAAGGCGCAAGCTTTCTCCTGTCCAGGGCCGGCTTGGGGCTTACCGGCCCTCGACATCCCCTTCGATTTACCGGAGTAGCGTATGCCTGCGAATCGCTTTAATAATTTTACGGACTATGGGATCGGAATTGGTCTGCGCGCCACGCATTACAATCACATCCTGACGCGCAAGCCGGTAGTGGACTGGTTCGAAATAATTTCCGAGAATTTCATGATCGATGGCGGCCGACCATTGCGCATCCTCGATCAAATTTTAGAGCAGTACAAAGTCGTGCAGCACGGCGTCTCGATGTACTTTGGTTCAGCGGAACGTCCGAACCGCGAGCATCTTCGCCGGCTGAAAGCTCTTGTGAAGCGTACGAATACGCCCTGGCTCTCGGACCACCTTTGCTGGGGAAGCGTGGATGGCCGCTACACGCACGATCTGCTGCCCATGCCGTACACCTTGGAAGCCGCGCGTATCACGGCGCAGAAGGTTCGCGAAGTCCGCGATTACCTGGAAGTCCCGGTGGTGGTGGAAAACGTGAGCAGCTACGCGGAATTCCATGTTTCCGAGATGACCGAGTGGGAATTTCTGAACGAAGTGGTGGAGCGCGCCGACTGCGGAATTCTTCTGGACGTAAACAATATTTACGTTTCGTCAAAAAATCACAATTTCGATCCCTTTACCTACCTCAACAGCGTGCCCCCCGAGCGCGTTGCGCAGATTCACATCGCTGGTCATTCAAAGTATCGGAAATATATTTTGGACACCCACGATCATCCGGTGATCGACCCGGTGTGGAAGTTGTACTCCCGCGCGATTGAACGCATTGGCCACACCGCAACGCTGCTGGAGTGGGACGACAGCATTCCATCATTTGACGAAGTTCACGACGAAGCTTTGAAAGCGAATAGATTCCTGGTCAGCGCGTCTTTGGCCACGGCCGTATGAAGCTGCTTGCTCTCCAACGTCGCATGGCCCGCGCGGTAATGACACCGTTAACGCCGTCGGAGCATATGCGTTCGGTTACGCCCGATGGACGCTCGATGCGCGCGGTGGCGTCTGAAATCATCAAGCCAAACGATCGCCTAACTTCTTTCGAGCGCCTGGAAATCTATAATCGACAGTATTGGTTTCGGATTCTGTCAGGATTCGCCGAGGATTTTCCCGGCCTTCGCAGCGTGCTGGGAGGAAATCGATTTGATCGTATGGCGAAGGCCTATCTTAGCGATTGCCCTTCGCAATCCTTCACTTTGCGCAATTTAGGAGCGCGCCTGGAAGGCTGGTTGAGGAAACATGCTCAGTGGGCGGGCACGCGGCAGTTGCTCGCTCTCGATATGGTACGGCTCGAATGGGCTGATATCGAAGCTTTCGATGGTCTGGCTGAGTCTCCGCTAAAACCGGAAGACCTTGCGGGCGCGAATCCAGCGAAGTTGCGTTTGCGCCTGCAGCCTTACATTCAGCTTCTGGATTTGCACTACCCGGTTGACGATCTGTTGTTGGAAGTTCGCAAAGTTGAGCAGGACACGGATTTCGCCAGCAATGCATTCAGCGAGCGCCATCATCGAAAACGGGTTTCTGCCGTCGCCCGATTGAAAACCGAGCCGATTTTTCTGGCGGTACATCGCATGGACGATTCGGTTTATTTTCGACGGTTGCAGGCGGAAGAGTTTGCCATTCTGCGCGTTCTTCGTGGAGGTAAACCGCTCAATACCGCGGTGGAATCCGCGTTGAAAAAGAGTTCGATTGCGACCGAAGAGCGGCCCGCTCAGGTGCAACACTGGTTTCAAACTTGGTCGGCGCTGGGTTGGTTTTGCCGCGTCGCCGATGATGTCGCAGAACGAAATTCAGCAGGGCAAACCACGCCGGGAGCAAAGGTTTCCATAAAATGAACGACGCAGCAAATCCAATTCTGCGGCTCTATAACGGCTTCGTACGAGTTGTTTCCAGCCTTCAATCACCGTTTTTGCTGGTGGTTCGGGTGTATTGGGGCTGGCAAATCTCGCAAAATGGATGGGGCAAACTTCACAACTTGCAGCATGTGACGCAATTCTTTGCGAGTCTTGGGCTGCCAGCGCCGGGATTTACGGCGGCGTTTGTCTCCAGTTTTGAGTTCACGGCTGGAATTTTGCTGGCCGTGGGATTGTTGTCGAGAATTGCCGCGTTGGGCCTGGTAATTGATATGACCATGGCGTATTTGACCTCGGATCGAGATTCTTTTTTCGCATTTTTTTCAAACCCGGGGAAATTTTACGGCGCCGATCCATTTATTTTTCTGTTCGTGGGCCTGCTCCTATTGATTTTCGGGCCGGGCAAAATCTCTCTCGATGCGCTCCTGAAGCGAATGATGGGAAAAGGCAAATATTCAGACTCCGCAGAGACCAGCTCCTCCGCGGCTTGATGCTCGCCAAAAAAGTTAGCGGTTTGGGCGAGGGAGGCAGGCCTGGCAGGCATGAAATCAAAAAAGCTTCGAGGCGCGTTTCTAGGTTCGGCAGTATTCTGCTTGTTCGCGGTAATTTCGGCGGGTTCCTTTCGAACTGACCAAATGACGTCGACCATCGTTATTGGAAATTCACGAATTGATGTGGCGGTGGAGAAGGGAACGCTGCAGGTATCGAAGGACGATTTGCTGAAGTGGGTGCAGTGGGCTGCGGAGTCCGTTAGCACCTATTACGGGCGTTTTCCGCTCCCTCATGTTTTGCTGCGCATCATCCCGACGGATGGAAAAGGTGTGCGCAACGGCCGCACGTTCGGAGAAAGAGGCGGATTCATCACCATTCACGTGGGGGCAAATTCCACCTTCGAAGATCTCGCAAATGATTGGATGCTCACGCACGAAATGGTTCACCTGGCATTTCCGTCGGTCGCCGACGAGCATCACTGGATCGAAGAGGGCATTGCAACCTACGTGGAACCGATCGCGCGCGTGCGAGCAAAACATCTGGACGCCACACAGATGTGGAGAGAGCTGATTCGCGACTTGCATCAGGGTCTTCCCGCGGCCGGAGATCGAGGGCTCGACAACACTCATACCTGGGGGCGCACCTATTGGGGCGGTGCACTCTACTGTTTTCTCGCCGATATTGATATCCACCGGCAAACTCAAAACAAGAAAGGGCTAGACGATGCGCTGCGGGGCATCCTGAACGCGGGAGGCGACATTCGCCAGGACTGGGAGCTTAGCAAGGCTCTCGATATCGGAGATCAAGCAGTTGGCGTGAAAGTTTTGCGGCCACTCTACGACAAGATGAAAGATCAGCCATACGATGTGGACCTTCCTGCGATATGGAAACAATTAGGCATCGAGCTCGAAGGCGGGAGAATTCATTTTGTGGATGACGCGCCCCTTTCAAAGACGCGCGAAGCGATTACCTATGGATCGGTTGCGGCCGGATCCAACCCTGTTTCCGCCCTGAGTGTCGTTGTGGGAGATAGGGCCATGAATTTCCCGCAGCGCTAACGAAGACGCGGCCGAAACCTTCAGAATTATAGATTGCTCGACCGCGCCAAGAAACCGAAAACAGCTTTTCACTTCGTTTTCATCACATACACCCCATCCCAATCGGCCTGCGGGGCTTCCTCTATGAATTCCTCGGCGCGTTCCAGGAAGGCCTGGGTCGGACCGTCGTCCGGATAGATGGTGAGAATTTGAGCGAATCTGTCAGCGGCTTCCTGCCAATCCTGGTTGCGGTATGCGGCCATGGCGTGATCGAATTGTTGCAGTAACGCTTCGTATTGGGGTCTTTCCGCCGCCACATCGAGCAATTCGTAAATATTTACAGGCTGGTTTTTTCCCTTCACTTTTATCTTGTCCAGTTCGCGGCAGACAAATTGGGAGGCAATCTCGCGGTAGGTCGCCTCGCTGATAACCAGCTTGGAGTGATACTGCTTGGTGATCCCTTCCAGGCGCGATGCAAGGTTTACGTTGTCGCCCATCACCGTCCATGCAAGACGCCGGTCCGAGCCCATATTCCCCACGTTGACGAGCCCGGTATTTAATCCAATTCCCACCGCAATCGGCGGACGTCCCTCGTTCCGCCATTTCAAATTCAATTTTTCCAGGCCTCGCACCATCTCCAGAGCGCAACTACAACTGCGGAAGGCGTGGTCTAGCTGGGGATAAGGCGATCCCCAGAAAGCCATGATGGCGTCACCAATGTATTTGTCCAGCGTGCCCTGATAAGAAAAAATAATTTCGGTCATGGCGCCGAAGTATTCATTCAACAAGTGTACGAGGTCGTCCGGCGATAGTCCTTCCGACAGCGTTGTAAAACTGCGGATATCGCTGAACATGATGGTCAGCTCTTTCATCTCGCCGCCAGGCCGAATGTACTTTTCCGGATCTTTCTCGATTAACTCGATCACCCCTGGCGACAAATACTGCGAGAAACTCTTTCGGATTTGCCGTTTGGCGCGCTCCTCGCGGATCATTCGAAAACTAGTGATGGCTGCATAGTTGGCTGCCAGGGTGCCGGCAGGAATGACAAAACTGAGCCACCTTCCGTGGCTGGCGAAACTGAAATAGACGAAGCACGCGAATGCCACCAGGGTGACGATCACCGTGATGGTGGAATAGAGCGGCGCGATACGGCTGAATACGAACCCGAAAACGAGACCAAAGATTAGAATAAAAGCTAGGTCCACTATTTCTTCGTCTGTTCCGCGGCTTAGAAATCCGCGGCCTTTTTCTCCGCTATGCAACAGATTGTCGATGATGTTTGCATGCACCTCCACGCCCATGTAGCCGGTGTCCTGCCAGGGAGTATTACGAACGTCACCGGTGGCCAGCGCTGTCGCGCCGACGAGTACGATCTTGTCACGGAAGGCCTCCGGTGGAGTGCTTCCTCGAATAACATCGGCCATGGAATAGTGCGGGTAGGTATTGTAGGGGCCGGTGTAATTGATCAGAGCGGTGCCGTTGCGCGAGGGCCGCAAAACATGTTCGCCGAGTTGAATTCGCTCCAAGCCATCTTCGGCGATATAGGCCACGATCTGCTGGTCGGGAATTTTTTCGTATTCGCGAATCACTTGCATGGGCAGCGAAGGAAAGAAATCCTTGTCCTGGTAGCGGATCATCAACAGAGCACGCCGCAGAGTGCCGTCTGCGTCGGGATTAATATTTAGAAAACCGTAGGACGCCGCTGATTCAGCAATCTTGCTGATGTTGGCTTCTACACCGGCGGCCACTGTTCCACCGTTTTGGATCCACGCGCTGCCCAGGTCAAAAGCTTTCCCGTTTTTCGACTTGACCGGCACAACTTGCGGAAAGGTTTGAGCCCATACGATGTTGAAATACTCCTCCGCTGATTTCGTTTCAGCAGATTTTGCTCGTTCCGGACTGAGAAATAGGTGGCCCAGGATTACGTCGCCGCCCTCCTTCAGTGCGGTTGCAAAATGGGCGTCCTGATCGGTAGAGACTTCCAGTTCTTTTACCTGCCTCAGGACATTTGGCGAGATGGACGCGCCGAGATTTTTCTGCAATTGCTCGAGTGTTTGCGGCCCCGAATTGCTTTCCGGAGTGGGGAACGATTCGTCAAACGCGATGATGCGCGCTCCGCCGGCATTTAGCCGTTCAACCAAAGCTGCATAGTTGCTTCGTGGAAGAGGAAAGGAATTGATTGTTTGGAGTGTTCTCTCGTCCATACCGACAATGACGATTCGCGGGTCATGCGGGCGCGCTCCGCGCAGACTGAACCTGGTATCCAGCGAGCTTTGTTCAATATTCTGGAGGAAAACAAAGCCTGCGCGATTGTCACCATTAATTCCAGAGAAAACAAAGAGCGTAAGTCCGCTCAGCGTAACCAGGAGGGCCAAGGCGATATCGATACGAACGAAGGGGAACTCTCTGAGTCGCGCCGCCCAGCGAGACCCGTGCTCTTCCTGAGGTGTCATAAATATCGCGACAGCAGATACCGTTCGCGGCTTTTACCGCTTCCGTTTGATTTTCACGGCCTGTGGTCTATCGAGTCTTGGCCGGATTGCCGTTCTGAGTTCCGCTGGTGCCGACACCGATACCCACACTTAGACCCACGGCGATAGCCGTGCCGATAATCACATTGCGCAGAACATGATTTTTGCCAACGTGAGTTGGAGGAGGCCCGTTCTCGGGAACATCCGTGGACAATTGGCTGCTCTGCACCACGGCTACGGGAGTTTGTGACGTTTGAAAACCGCCGGGAGGAATTACGGAGACGATTTCGACCATTTCGCCGGCGCTGACTACCATCGAATTTCCGCTCGAACTTGTTTGTCCCGAATTGTTCTGCGCCTGCGCGTTACCGATTGGAGTGACCGATACTTTTCCCTGGTAACAAATGACGGTGGTCTTGTTGGAAGCGTAGGCCACATAGAAGTCGGTACCGATCACGCCGATCACCGCATTAGGCGTAGTGACCTGGAATTTGCCTGCGGGCTGCGTGATCTTTACTACCTGGCTTCGCACTTTCCCGAAATTCATCTCGAGCGAAGTTTGTTGGGAAGCGCCGTCGTGCTGCACGATGCGAAGTTCGCTGTCGGAGCCCAAACTCAGAATGGAGCCATCATCCAATCCAGCGCGTACGCGGCCCGAATGCGTAGTCTTCAACACGTCATTCCATTGCAGGTCGTCTTTCACTTTCGCCGGCTGAGAATTGCGGGTAGCGGCCGGGATCATAGCGCTGATCTGTCCGGCGTGTTGCGCGCCGGTCTGTGGGCTGGCCAATACCGGTAGGGAACAGAGCAGCAAACAAAGCGGTCCCACCAAAATGCGTTTCAACAGATTCATTAGTTTTTCCCTGTTCGAAGCGAATTCGTATGTTCAATCTTCGCATCGGACTTATGAAAGTCAACGTGGGAACCTTCCGGATGTCGCTTATATGCTTACATCCGATACGCAACGTCCATCGCCGTTGTTTTTCCTAGCAGTGTGATTTGGATGCTGAGCTCGTGTTAGAGTCTGGTTCAGATCATGTTGGCATATCTTTGCGGTCCAATCGAATTCGCCGAGGACGGTGGCCGACTCTGGCGGCACAAACTCGCGCCGTTCTTGAGGCAACTGGGCCACCGCGTTTACGATCCGGCAGAAGACGAATTGAAAAACCTTACCGCGGAAGAAGCCGCCCATTTTCGTGAATGGAAGACGAATGACCTGGAACGCTTCCGCCGAACGGTGCGCAAAATCATCGCCTTCGACCTGGACCTGATCGAAAACAAAGCAGATTACGTAATCTGCTTCTGGCCTTCGGCAAACGCTCAAAGTGGAGGCACTCCAGCCGAACTAACGGTCGCTTATAGGAAAGGCATTCCAGTCTACCTGGTCACGCCGATTGCGCTGGAACAGGTAAGTGGGTGGATGCTTGCTTGCTCCGACCATTTATTCAAGTCCATAGAAGAATTAAAAGAATTTTTGGCGCTTAAGTTCTCGCGCGAAAAACAGACCCAACTTTGGAAATAGGTTCTGGCCGTTTCTTCAGAGCTCCGGCGCCCCGCTACTGTCCTCCAACCCATGCGTGGAAATATATTCGCCTAAGAATTCCGCGTCATCCAGGGAGAGAACTTCTCGCCGCTAAATCCTTATGCTGATAGAATCCGCGCCGGATGGAAAAAATTATCATCGCCGTGGGCAGCGCGCGTCTTGTGAAGATGAATGCGGTGTCCGCGGCGCTGCGGTCCTTCGGCTCCTTCTTGAATGCCAGTGCGGAATTTGAAATTGAAGGGATCGATGTTCCGAGCGGCGTCCGCCATACTCCTCTGACGCGGGAAGACACCATGACTGGCGCGCGTCAGCGAGCGGAAGCCCTGCTGAACCTGGCGCGAGGGAAAAATGCGTCCTGGGAATACTTGGTAGGCCTGGAAGGCGGGCTTGACGTCGTTGGCGACAGTTCCGATCGATTAGTCTTTCTTGAGAATTGGGCCTATGTAGCAGATCGCAGCGGGCTAGGATTTTTCGGACAATCCGGAGCCGTGCCGCTGCCGGATGCGCTGGTTAGGTCGGTGGTGGATCAAGGTGTGGAATTATCGGTGGCCATCGATGCGTTTGCTGGCAGCCATGGAGTACGTGACGCGCAAGGAGCGTGGGGAATCCTGACGCACAACCTGATCACACGCCAAGACGCTTTTCAGGCTGCGGTCATCAATGCCTTCGCACCGTTCTTTAATAGCGAGATATATTCGCAGCACTTCAAGCGCAGCAGGGGGTAGCGTGGCGTGTAGTTCGCCACGACGAGATTCCCGTGCTAGCTGGATTCAGCGCGCTCAATTTACACCCGTGTATGTGCTAGCCTAAAGTCAGGAGAGCAAGCGTGGACATTGTAAAAGGGAACATGGGCTGGATCGAAGTTGTCGTGGGACCAATGTTCTCCGGCAAAAGCGAAGAGCTGATTCGGCGTTTGCGGCGTGCGGAGATTGCGAAACAGCGCGTTCAGATTTTTAAGCCGGTCATCGACCAACGCTACGCGAAGAACGGAATCGTCAGCCATTCCGGCCTGGAACTGGATTCAGAACTGGTGAAAACGGGCGAAGAGATTCTCACCAAGGTTGTGCCGCGCACCGAAGTGGTGGGAGTTGACGAAGCACAATTCCTGGGCGAGAGCGTGGTGGAAAGTTGCGTGAAACTCGCCGATCTGGGCAAACGAGTGATCGTGGCAGGTCTGGACACCGATTTTATGGGACGTCCATTCGAGCCCATGCCGCGCCTCCTGGCGGTAGCCGAAGAAATCACCAAGCTGCTGGCCATTTGTATGCGCTGCGGCAATCCTGCTGTGCATACGCAGCGGCTGGTTGCTTCTGAAGAGTTGATCGTGGTTGGCGCGGGCGGAATGTATGAAGCGCGCTGCCGCCGCTGCTTCGAACCGCTTTTGGCAGCGCAGAAAATAGAAGAAGAAAAAGGTCCCGCTCCGCCGAAAGTTCGCGCTGCGATCAGCTAGGTTTTCCAAGTTTTTTCGCGAGCTGCGAACGTATTTCCTCCGCGATTGCCCGGTGTTGCTTACCTCCCACGACTTCGAGCGCAGGCGGAGTTTGGTCTGCTAACTTCGATCTTTGCCGCAAGCGCTCGATTCGTTTATGGCTCGCCTGCCATTCTGCGTCTTCAAATTCCCCTCGACTGCGCGCCAAGCACAGACGTTCGAGCAAAGGTTTCACTAGTTTCCAATCGTGGCAGAGCAGCGCCATGTCACTGCCCGCTTGAAAAGTCAGTACTGCGGATTCCGCCGGCGTCCGGGTGTTCGCTATTGCTCCCATGGCTAAATCGTCAGCCAGAATCACTCCGTCGAATTTGGCGCCACGCAAAATACCGTTCAGCAACTTGCGTGACAAGCTTGCCGGAAACTCGGGATCAATTTCGGGAAGAAAAATGTGTGCGGTCATAATCATGGGGATCTTCGCGGATACAAGCGCCTCGAATGGGATGAGCTCGGCACTTTTCAGCCGCTTCAAGTCGCCGCGAAAAACCGCCGAGTCCAGGTGCGGATCGACGGTAGCGTCTCCATGGCCTGGAAAATGTTTCGCGCACGCCAGGACTCCTTCTTTGGCCAGCCCGCGCGCGAAAGCCAGGCCCAGGCGGGATACTTTCTCGGCCTCCGACCCGAAGCTGCGGACACGTGTTACCGGACTGTCCGGATGCATGTGCAAATCAAGCAGCGGTGCAAAATTCAAGTTACAACCTACGCTGTGCAACTCCCGTGCAAGCGCCCTGGCTTGCGTCTCGACCAGTTCTCCGTCGTCCAATTTTCCGAGATCTTCCGGCGACACCCACTGGGTGAAAGGTTCGGGCAGTGAAAATCGCGTGCCGCCCTCCTGATCGATTCCGATCAAGACCGCATGGCCTGCGGCACGTTTGATTTCACCTGTGAGCGCCCGCAATTCCGCGGGCCCGCTAAAATTTCTGGGGAAGAGAACCACGCCGCCCAGACCTTGGGCCAGAAGATCGCGCAATTCGCCCGTTATGTCACGGCCGTGGAAGCCTACAATTAATTTTTCGAGCACTTCGGCTGACACTTGCGCTGAAGTCATCGGCTCATCTGTTATGATGCGCGAGTTCTTTCGAACTCATCGTGTTTCGTTTCATGGTCACCGCATTCAGAGTAGCCGCCAAGGAGTTTTCAAACAAGATGCGTATTGAAGCGCGCGCTCCCACAAGAATTGATTTGGCTGGCGGCACGCTGGATATCTGGCCGCTATATTTATTTCATCAGCCCGCATTCACCTTAAATTGCGCGATCAACTTATACGCCTCCTGCACTCTGGAAACGCGCCGAAACAGTGAGTCCATCAGGCTGATTTCGCTCGATACAAATCAAAGCGAAGAATTTCCCTCCCTGCGCGCGCTGGCAGATTCCCGACCTTACCGCCTTCCTCTGCTGGCGCAATTTGCGAAACATTTTCGTTTCGCGCGAGGTTTGACGATTACCACAAATTCTCAGGCTCCGGCTGGCGCCGGTATTTCCGGGTCCAGTGCGTTGGCTGTCGCGCTTTCGGCTGCCTTTGACCGACTCACCAACTGGAGAGCAAGCCGCGTTGACTGGATCCACCTAAGTCGCGACATTGAATGCGTCGTTTTGGGTGTCACCACCGGGACGCAGGACCATTACCCGGCAGCCTTCGGCGGCGTTAGCCTGATTTCATACGGCCTCGGCGGCGAAAATCGCTCGGAGCTTGGCGCGGACGTTGACGAACTCGAAAAGCGATTGGTGGTCTGTTACACCGGCAAGCCGCGCCGGTCCGGGATCAACAATTGGAAAATCGTGAAAGCTCACATCGACGGCGACCGCCGGGTTTGGCGAAACCTCGAAGAAATTGCAAAGATCGCGCAAGAAATGCCCGCAAGCATCCGCGCCGGCAACTGGAAGGAAGCGGGGCGATTGTTGCGCGAGGAATGGAACTACCGCAGACGCAATCTGCCCACGATTTCGACGCCCACTATAGATCGTATCATTGCCCAAGCACGAAATGCCGGCGCGCTCGGCGGAAAAGTTTGCGGAGCCGGTGGTGGAGGTTGCGTCGCGCTGCTAATCGAGCCTGGCTCGCGGGCTCGCGTGGAAGAAGCCGCGACCTCAGCAGGTGGACAAGTGCTGCCTGTAGGAATCGACCGTCGCGGTGTGCGAGTACGGCTAGTACACTGAGATCTCCTGTTGTGCCTGGGCCGCTAGCCGGAATGCTCTTCCGCCGAGCCGCCACTCATCTGCAACCATCCAAGCTTGCCGCGAATCCATATTCATCTAATCGTCAAAATACAATAAAATAGGCTTGGAACGGGCATCCATGTACATTCGCTGCATTCTCGTAATCGTTGCTGCGATGGGTATCAGTGGTGACACTGCTGATGTCAATCGCTACCGCACGCCCGTGCTCCCTGATGCGCCGGACATTGCTACGGCGCCCACCTCCGTTCGCTCCCTGGACTTATTTGGTTCTGGAATGTTTATTTCCGTGGGGCCGCAAGCCGCCAACAAACAGGCTCCGCTCCAACCGCAATCTCGGTTGGAAATTATCCGCTACGTTTCCGGGGAGTTTGCCAAAACAGTGTCGCCGATTCCCGGAGGACGAAAGGGATTCAGAATTCCTGTGGGCGAGAAATTGAACCAGGTGGAGTTAAGGAGGGCGCTACACCACGAGGGCGCCGCGGTGAACGCGGGCGAAACGGTACAAGTCACTAGTGTGGAGTTCCGCACTAGGGAAATTGTCGTCCAAGTGAACGGCGGCGGAAAAAAGCATTTTAATGTTCGCGAACACCTTCAGGTCGGGATCGGAGGATCACAAGCCCCGGGAACGGCGCCCAGCGGCCCACAAGAGAAACCGGGCGCTACGCTGATCCTGGATTACGGCGGCCCGGTTCCGGATCTGAGCGCCGATGACGTGATGACCGCGTTGCAAGCGTTCTTGAGCTTTTCCAAAGAGCAATCGGCTGCGGTGAATTGGGTGGATACCTTGCCCGCTCAATTTAAGGACGCCATCAAGGATCAGAAGGCCGTCGTGGGCATGGATCACGAAATGGTGCTGGCGGCGCTCGGACGTCCGGATCACAAAGTTCGCGAGCGCGATCCGGACGGTGCCGAGACGGAGGATTGGATTTACGGGAATCCGCCGGCCAGGACAGTCTTCGTCACTTTTAATGGCGATAAGGTAATCCGCGTGAAAGAATACGAGTGACCGCGTTGACTTTTATCCCTCGGCACCCTAGCATCACCAGTCGGTAAGTACCTCGAGGACGCTTCGAGTTCGTCGTCCGCATTTCATTGCACGTGCCGGGAGGCCTCATGTCGATCAAGGTTGGAATTAACGGATTCGGGCGTATCGGACGCAACATTTTTCGCGCAGCGCTCGAAGATCCGTCTATTGAAATTGTAGCCGTCAATGACATTACCGACTCGAAAACGCTGGCCCATTTGCTCAAGTACGATTCGATTCTGGGCAACCTGCCCAATCAAGTTTCGCACACGGAAGACTCCATCGCCGTTGACGGAAAAAGCTTTAAAGTTTTCCGCGTGAAGGATCCCGCTGAGCTCGATTGGACGTCCGTGGGGGCCTCCATCGTTGTCGAATCTACCGGGCTTTTTACCACAGGCGTCGATGCGCGCAAACACATTCGCGGGTCGGTGAAGAAGGTAATCATTTCCGCGCCCGCCACCGACCCCGATGCCACTTTCGTTCTCGGCGTGAACGATAAATCCTACGACCCTGCGAAGCACCACGTGGTTTCCAACGCCTCCTGCACCACAAATTGTCTGGCTCCGGTTGCAAAAGTAATTCACGAAACTTTCGGCATCAACGTCGGCACTATGACCACGGTGCATTCTTATACCAACGACCAAAAACTCCTCGATTTGCCGCATCCGGATCTTCGCCGATCTCGAGCGGCCGCTCTTTCCATGATTCCCACCTCCACGGGAGCGGCCAAGGCGCTGCACCTGGTAATTCCGGAGCTTAAGGGAAAATTAGATGGCTATTCGCTGCGCGTGCCCACGCCCAACGTCAGCGTAGTGGACTTGACCGTAATGACGGATAAGCCCGCGACGGTGGAGTCGGTGAATTCGGCGCTGAAGAACGCAGCCAACGGTCCCATGAAAGGCATCCTCGCCTACACCGAGGAAGAACTAGTCTCCATCGATTTTCGCGGCAATCCTCATTCCTCGATCGTCGATTCTGGATACACGCGCGTGGTAGGTGGAAACTGTGTGAAAGTCTTAGCCTGGTACGACAACGAATGGGGCTACTCAAGCCGCTGCCGCGATCTGATCAAAATTCTAGCGGCCAAGCTGTAAGCCATTCAGGAGAACGCTCGATCCTCGGTCCGCGAACATGAATAAGCTTTCCATTCGCGATCTGGAACTAGGCCGCAAGCGTGTGTTCCTACGCGTGGATTTTAACGTCCCCATGGCCGGCGATAAGGTCGAAGACGACACACGCATTCGAGAAACGATTCCGACCTTGCGCTACGCCATTGATCGGGGCGCGAGGTTGGTCCTCGCTTCCCATTTGGGCCGTCCCAAAGGGAAAATAGACCCAAAATATACGCTCTCACCGGTAGCTAACCGCTTGCGCGAACTCCTCGGCAAGCCTGTCGCCTTCGCCTCCGATTGTGTGGGTGCGCAGGCCGAAACAAAAAGCAAGTCCTTGGGCGATGGGGATGTTCTGCTTCTTGAGAATGTGCGCTTCCATCCGCAAGAAGAGGCTAACGACCCGGAATTTTCTCGGCAACTCGCGCAATTGTGCGATGGGCTCTTTGTTTGCGATGCCTTCGGCTCCTCCCATCGCGCGCACGCTTCGGTAGTCGGCATAACCAAATTTGTTCGTCAGGCCGCCGCTGGTCTGCTGATGGAAAAGGAACTCACTTATCTCGGAAAAGCTATATCGAATCCCGATCGTCCATTCGTTGCCATTCTAGGGGGAGCAAAAGTTTCCGACAAAATTGAAGTGGTGCAAAATTTGATGAAGCTGGCAGACACTCTCCTGATTGGCGGAGCCATGGCCTACACTTTCCTCAAATCGCAAGGGCTACCAATCGGGAAGTCGCTGGTCGAAAACGATAAGCTGGATCTTGCTCGCGGCCTGCTGGAGGACGCTCGGCGTCGCAATTTCCGTTTTTTGCTTCCCGTAGATCACGTGCTTGCGGAGTCGCCAAATTCGACGGAAACAAGCATCGTTGATATCGCGCAAACGCCGGAGAATAGGATGGGCCTCGACATCGGCCCTAAGACGATCGCCTTGTTCAGCGAGCAAATTAAGAGTGCTCGCACGATTGTATGGAACGGCCCGCTAGGAATTTTCGAGAAGCCCGCGTTCGCTCAGGGTACTTTAGCGATTGCCCGCGCGGTAGCGGCGGCTTCCTTGGCGGGCGCAACTTCGATTGTCGGTGGGGGCGATTCGGTAGCGGCAATTGAACAATCCGGCGTAGCCTCAAAAATCTCCCACATTTCAACCGGCGGCGGCGCTTCGCTCGAATTTCTAGCCGGAGAAAAGCTTCCGGGCGTTGAAGCGCTTACAAATAAATCCGGAAGCCAAAAGGATTTCTAATTGTCTCGCCGCCCTGTAATCGCCGGGAATTGGAAGATGTACAAGACTCGGGCAGACACCCGGCAATTTTTCGAAACATTTAAACCACTGGTGGCCGCCTCGCATCACTGCGACATCGTCATTGCGCCGCCTTTCACCGCGCTCTCCACTGCGGTCGAGGCTGCCGCTGGCACCGCCGTCGCTATAGCGGCGCAGAATGCTCACTGGGAACGCGAAGGCGCCTTCACCGGCGAAGTTTCCATGCCCATGCTGGTGGAAACTGGCTGTCGTGGCGTCATCATCGGACATTCCGAGCGCCGCCAGTATTTCGGCGAGACGGACGAGTCTGTGAATCGCAAACTCAAGGCCGCGCTTCAGGCTGGGCTTGCCCCTATTGTGTGTGTGGGAGAACTGGCCGCAGAACGCGACGCCAATCTGACTCAGGCTGTATTAAAGCGCCAATTTGAAGGCGGTTTTGCCGCGTTGACCGATGTGGAGTTCTCGCGTATCCTTTTAGCTTACGAACCGGTATGGGCCATCGGCACGGGGCGAACAGCTACGCCGGAAATCGCGGCAAGCGCCCACGGTTTCCTACGCGAGTTAGCCAGGAAGCGATTTTCGCCGGAATCTGCCTCCGCACTTCGTATCCTCTACGGTGGTAGCGTCAAGCCCGACAATATAAAAGGGTTGATGGCGCAAGAGGAAATCGATGGTGCGCTGGTAGGCGGAGCGAGTCTGGACGCGAAGTCGTTCTCCGCAATCGTGAATTTTTAGCGCCGACTGTCGGTGGGAATCGAGCGGCGGCAATAATGGAGTTCTGAATGTCGTCTTGGACAAAGTGGGGATTATCCTTACTGGTGGCAATCGCCCTGATTTGGGTGGGTTGGCGAATGACGTTTATTTTAGTAACGCTGCACGTGGCCGTCTGTTTCGTGCTGGTAATCGTCATCATGTTGCAAAGTGGTTCGGCTGCTGATTTGGCCGGAGCTTTCGGCGGCGCCGGTAGCCAAACTGCCTTCGGTCCTCGCGGCGCGGCGACTTTTCTGTCTCGCGCCACCACCTGGTGCGCGATCGTATTCATGATGACCTCGCTCACCTTGTCGGTGAAGCGCGCTCCGTCGGAAGCGGCGGGCGTCCATTCAATTATGGAGGACACGCAGCACCCAGCATCGAAGCCAGACAAGCCTGCTGTTCCTAGTGGCGGACAGATTCCGTTGGTTCCGCCGGCTCCGCCGACGGCACCGAAGAAGTAACAGAGTGGTTTAGATTTTAGGAAGTAGCCCCCATTGCGGCTGTGGCGGAATTGGCAGACGCACCAGCTTGAGGGGCTGGCGGTCGCAAGACCGTGGTGGTTCGAATCCACTCAGCCGCACCAACACTTAAACCCAAGCGTAGGCACCGCTTTGCGATTCCCCCACCTTAGCCGGATCTGGCTTGTCGGAAAAAATATCGCTGTTGGTATGGAAGGATAATACTGCTATTCCCAGAAGTCGTCGCGGTCCAGAAGCTCCACTCCGATTTGCCTCCGTCCGTCACCGTCATATCGACAGTAAACTACGCGCGCTTGTGCCCGGCTGCCTTTGTCTCTTCGGCATAGAACCACTCTGCCGCCAGCTTCGACTGCGTGCCGGCAAACCAACCCGGCGCCATGTCGGCTGGTGGTTACGGTCCAGGTTTCTTCTTCCCATGTGCGCGCGGGATCTTCGCGCCGAAGCCAGACCGGTACGGAAGCAGTGAGCCGCGGACTGCGTCGGATCCGCTTGCTTAATTCCGATGCGCGAAGAAGAAACTCGAGTAGTTGGGTCTTCGTTTCTTCGTCAACATTTGGAGGACCGTCGGAAATTCGCCGCGCTTGTTCCACGCTCGAATTCAAAAATTTCCGGAAGGACTCGATTTCAGAATCAGCGGGTTGGCTTTTCAATCGCTCATTACGTGCTTCCAGTTCTTGAAAGCAAGCGGCCAGGAAGTGTTCGGTGCAAAGGCGCTTGGCGTCGAAATCCGCGGCGGCCGGTTCTCCGCACGAGCCGGAACTGCAAACGGCGTCCTTCATTGTTTGTGGCACGTTGTGTGATTCTATTTGATTTTCCACGGTACGCCCCAGCAATCTAACAGATTCATCTTACTTCTCTTTCGGCGCTTTACCCATTCCCTTGGCAAGCTCTGAAATCGCGCCACCCACAAACTCCAGATGGCTGCGACTGTAGGTGGCCAATTCACTCGCAAAGTGCTGGGAAGTCTCAGCTGCTTTCTCTTTCAGCGAACCGAGCGCCTGGTGCAAAATAGGCTGAAACGCCTCGCGGTAGTGGCGTTCCGCCTCAGCCGAGTACTTCTGGCCCGAAGCGCGAAGATTGTTCAGCGCGAGCTCGGTGGCCTGTTTGCTCTGAGCTTCTAATTCTTTTTTGGCAGCCTCGAGCTTTTCCCGAATTGCGGTCTCGAACTGTTTTTCAAAACGCGCGTAGATTTCCTCGATTCGCGTCGCTGATTTTTCCAGCGATCGCTCGACTGCTTTTTCCAGCTCGCCCTTTTGCCTGGCCAGGTCGGATGTCACTTTCAGCGCGTTATCAATGCTGGGCGCCATCTGTTCTTTCATGCGCGCCACGATTCGGGCCACCCCTTCTTTTCGAGACGCTTCGATCACTCCCTGCACGCGCTCGGTCGCTTTTGCAGCCAGTCCCAATGAAGTATCTTCGAGTTCGCGCGTGCGCTGTTCCACTCGTTCCAACGCTTGTTGCACGTCGGTTTCCAGTTTTTTCTTCCACTGGCCGTAAAGAATCCGAGCGCTTTCTTGGCTGGCCTTATTTAATTGTTTGATGGATTGTTCGATCCATGGTCCTGCCTGCGAAGCGCTCGTTTCCGATAGCACTTGTTGGGCCTCTTCGCGAAGTGTTGCGCGCAGTTCAACCAGCATCGATGCGGCTTTCTCGCGAACCGAAGACGCTGCGGCTTCGGCCAACATGCCTTCCATCTGCTGCTGGAATTCGCTCATTAACTGGCCAACCGGCCTGGCGGAAGATGGCGCCGAGGCTGGCAATTCAACCTGTCGCACGCCGCTAGTTTTTCCGCGCTTGTCTTCCACTAGGATACCGATCGATTCCGGCCTTGGCACGGCAAAGGGCTTCGGCTTCGAGGTATCCATTTCCAGGTTACGAGGTCCACTAAAAGGCAGCCAATCCTGGGGAGGAGAATCGAGGCCCCAAATATTCCCGGGGGTTTCCAGTTCCACCGCCGTCTGAAAGAGCCCGGCGGGATCCTTCGGGCGATCGACCCACTTCACGCGCCCGCGCGCCGAAATTGACGCAGAATTTGGTTTTGGATTTTTTAGCTCAAGAACGACCAAGGCGTTCGTCAACACCTGGTGCTTGGAAAGATATTTGAAGCCGTGGCAGCTGATCGCTACAGTGGACACTTCTTCACTGTAAGGGCCGCGAAAGGAATCCACTCCTTCCACTTTCAGAGGAATGGCGTGTTGTACGCGCGTGCTGCGCCGCGCTGGCCGGAAGGCAGCCGAGCTATTAGACATATTCGTCTCTCAGTACTGGGAAACTTAGGATAAGTCAGCCAGCAGAGATTGGCGGGCAAATCCACGGTGGAATTTTCTAAGAGTTACTACCGGCGTAGTCGGCGGGGCTGGCGCGCGAATTTAACGCCCTAACGAACCTGCGCTATGATGGTAAGTGATCGCGTGCAAGCAGCCAGTTACACCTAAAAAGGGTCATTTTCTTGGCTATCGGCATCCTGAAAGCTCTTCTAGAACAGCACTCGGATTCGCAGAAACTTGATTGGGAAATCGAACAGGCCACTGTCCCGCGGCGCATATTCTTGTTATCGCCGGTCAACGCCGCCGGCGTCCGCGCGAAAATGATGATCAGTGAAAAAGCAGAATTTCAACTGGCGGTACAGTTGCGCGAGCAGGGCCTGCCTCTGGGCGAGGTATTCAGCTTCATCAGCGGTCTGTATTTTCGAGGAAAGATGGCTTATGCCAACGCCTTCGGCGGGGCTTCGTCGTTAACTCCGAGCGCCTACGTCATTGTGGCCGGACGGGGGCTGATTCCGCCGCACACGATCGTCAGGCAAGAAGATTTGAAAAAGCTTTCCGCAGTTCCAATAGACCACCGTGTCGCACGGTTTCGCGAGCCCCTTGAACGCGATGCCCGCGCGCTTCTCAAGATACTGGGTCCCCATGGCGAGGTTATTCTTCTGGGAAGCATCGCAACGCCGAAATACGTAGAACCGTTGCTGGGAGTTTTCGGCGAACGCCTGCTGTTTCCGTCGGAGTTTGTAGGGCGCGGAGATATGAGCCGTGGTGGTTTGATGCTGAGGTGCGCTCGCGAAAACGTGCAACTAACCTACGTGCCGGTTGCAACCGCGCAGCGTCACGGCCCCAGAGCGCCAAAACTGCCCAAGCCCACGCGCCGCAAGGTGCGTGGTTGAGTTTCACTTTGCGTTTACGACTGGATTTAACGGCGTTTTAGCGGGTTCCGATGGCACGCCTCGGAATCCTTCTCTCACAATCACTCTTGATATTCGGCACCGCTTGTATATGATGCCGTTGGAAAATTAGAACGCAATTCCATCGAGCGCTTCCTGCGCACGGTGCCATGGGAGCAATAGCGATGCGACTCAGCAATCGCAACAGTGAGAGCGGTTCCGCCGCGACAGCGGGCCTGCTGTCGCTACTGATAGTGTTTATGGTCGGCGTCACCGTTTACATTTTTGTCGCAAAACTGTACCCGCCGCCTGCAACCATAACGGCCGTGGGTCAGTTGGTCGATCATCAGTACTTCCTCACCCTGTGCGTCACGGGCACCGTTTTTATTCTTTCTCAGCTGGGACTTGCGTACGCCATCTGGCGCTTCCGCGATCGCGGACAACAAGCGCATTTCACGCGCGGCAATAACACCTTGGAGATGATCTGGACTACGGCCACCATCATTCTTTTCCTGGGCCTCGGTTTGATGGGGCGCAAAGCCTGGGCCGAAGTGCGGTTCACTCCCGCGGAGCCGGATGCGGTGCGGGTGGAAGTTACCACCAACCAATTCGTGTTCAATTTCCGCTATCCCGGACCGGACGGCAAATTCGGCAGGCTCGATCCAAAACAAGTGAGTGCTTCCACTGGAAACCCACTTGGCGTTGACGAAAATGATCCCGCCGGAAAAGACGACATCGTGATGCCCACGCTCACCGTCCCGGTGGATCACCAGGTCGAGTTGCTCATCCGTTCCCAGGACGTGATTCACAATTTTTACGTCCGCGAGTTGCGGCTTCAGCAGGACTCGGTTCCGGGGATGATAATTCCGATCCATTTCACCGCAAACCAAACGGGCCATTACGAAATCATGTGCACCCAGCTTTGCGGGCTGGGGCATTACCGCATGCGAAGTTTTCTTGACGTCGTATCGGAAGCCGACTACCAGAATTTCCTGAAGCAACAACAACAGGGCGCCGCCCAGTGAACCCGATCCATATGTCAGGAGGCCATGCATGAGTTCGCACGCCCACACCGGGCACGCGGTTGTAGTAGAACCCAGCGGGTTTATTCGCAAATATATTTTCAGCGTCGATCACAAAGTTATCGGGATTCAATATTTCCTTCTCGCTCTCACCGCTGTGTGCGTGGGAATCGTTCTCTCGCTCTTGATGCGTTTTCACCTGGTCTATCCGGGAGCGCATCTCCCCTTTGTTAGCGGCGGAATACTCACTCCTGAACAATATCTCGCACTGGTTACCATGCACGGCACGATCATGGTGTTTTTCGTTTTAACCACGGCTCCTCAAGGCGGCTTCGGAAACTATTTTCTGCCCATTCAGATTGGCGCTCCGGACATGGCCTTCCCGCGCCTGAACATGCTGTCCTTCTGGGTCACCTTTCTCGCATTCGTCGCGATTCTTGCCGCGTTTGTGGTTCCCGGCGGCGCTCCCATCAGCGGTTGGACGGGCTACACACCGCTTAGCGGCATGGGCGAAGTCACCGGGCCCGGCGAAGGCTGGGGCCAGACCCTGTGGATCATCAGCATTTCGCTGTTTTGCCTGGCGTCTCTGTTGGGCGCTCTGAACTTTATCGCCACCACGATTGATCTGCGCGCTCCGGGCATGACTCTTTTTCGCATGCCGCTCACCGTATGGGGTTGGTTTGTCACCGCGATTCTCGGCTTGCTCGCTTTCGGAGTGCTGCTGGCTGGCGGAATTCTGCTCCTTCTTGACCGTTCGGCTGGAACAAGTTTCTTCCTTCCCGCCGGCCTGGTTGTAAACGATCAGTTGCAGCCTCACAGCGGCGGCTCTCCGCTACTCTGGCAGCACCTTTTCTGGTTTTTCGGACATCCCGAGGTTTACATCGCCATATTGCCCGGTATGGGAGTGGCCTCACATATGCTGTCCACTTTTTCGCGGAAACCTGTGTTCGGGTATCGCGCGATGGCTATGGCGATTTGCGCCATTGGCTTCCTGGGCTTCATGGTTTGGGGCCATCACATGTTCTTGAGCGGCATGAGCCCTTATTCAGGCTTTACATTTTCCGTGCTGACCATGTCCATCGGCGTTCCTTCCGCCATTAAGACCTTCAACTGGATTGGAACGCTGTGGGGCGGCAAAATTCAGTTCAAATCGCCCATGCTGTTTGCACTTGGCTTCGTTTCCCTTTTTGTCAGCGGCGGACTTTCCGGCTTGTTCCTGGCGCAACCGGCGGTGGACAATATGCTTCACGCCACCTACTACGTTGTAGCGCACTTTCATTTAGTGATGGGGGTGGCGGCCATTTTCGGAATTTTTGCCGCCACCTATTTCTGGTTCCCAAAAATGTTTGGTCGCATGATGAGCGAACCATTGGGCAAGCTGCACTTCTGGTTCACCTTTATAGGAACCTATTGCATTTTCATGCCTATGCATTTTGTGGGAATCGCGGGCGGCATTCGACGCTATGCTGATTCGACCGGCACAACTTACGCAGCCGTTCTTCAGCCGCTGCATATGTTCATGACCTACGCGGCGTTTATCACCGGAGCTGCTCAACTGATCTTTCTTTTCAATTTTTTCTGGAGCCTGAAACACGGCGCCATCGCAGGCAAGAATCCCTGGAATGCCACCACACTGGAATGGATCACGGACTCGCCGCCTCCCATCGACAATTTCGGCGGCCATTATCCCAGCGTGTATCGCGGTCCGTATGAGTTCAGCGTTCCCGGTTATAAGCAGGATTTTATTCCGCAGAATCTGACGCCGGAGGAAGCGGCGCTGCTAAAATTGAAATAGCCGCGAGACGCAGGAGTTTTTTATGCCAGGCAGCACAGTTACCGAAGAAGTCGAGCTCATCGGTACCGGAAAAGGCGGTGGCGGAGATTCGTCCCGCGACGACGGTGGCTCCGGTGGAGGCGGCGACGAGTGGAAAGGTTCCTCCGGCTCCGCTCGCGTCCCGCAGCGCGCTTACGTTACCGGAATGGTCATCGCGCTCAGCGGCATTCTCATGTTTTTCATGGCCCTCGTGAGCGCCTACATTGTCCGCAAGGACATGCCCAACAGCGCCTGGGTCCAGCTCAACGTCCCGCGCATCCTTTGGCTGAACACGCTGATTCTGATTGCTAGCAGCTTCACCCTCGCCCGTTCCCGCAGTCGCTTTCTGGGAAACGACGAGGCCGGCTTTCGTCACTGGTGGGGAGTCACCACCATCCTCGGAATTTTCTTTTTGATCGGTCAAGTAATCGCCTGGCGCCAACTGGCCGCCGCCGGACTTTTTCTGGCGACCAATCCAGCCAGCAGCTTTTTCTACGTTTTCACAGCCGCGCACGGCCTGCACCTTTTGGGCGGCGTTCTGGCACTGCTTCTGGTCGCTTTCAGGCCAACTCACAACCTCACACGCGGCACGGCGACTGAAATCGTTTCGATGTACTGGCACTTTATGGACGGACTTTGGGTTTTTTTGTTCTTACTCCTCCTTCTGGGACGGTGAAAAGTGAGTGACACTGAATTTGAAGGCATCGTGGAGTCACCTTGGTCGGGCGGCGCCTCTCCCTTCGCCATCAACTCCAAAAAGTTGGGGATGTGGCTCTTCATCGTTTCCGATTCACTCACCTTTTCGGCCTTGCTGATCAGTTACGCCTACGTCCGTCTTGAAACCCCTAACTGGCCCAGGCCGTTTGAGATTTGGCCGGCCATCGCGAAATCGTCGCTCATGACCTTCGTTTTGCTCTCCAGTAGCTTGACTATGGTTTTGGGCGTGAATGCCGCCTTCCAGGGCGACCGCAAGAAAACCGTACGCTACCTGATTGCCACCATCATTTGCGGAATTGCTTTCGTGCTGATCCACGCCACGGAATGGGTCACGCTGTTCGGTGAAGGTGTGACGCCTTGGGGAAATCCCTGGGGCGTGCCGTTGTTTGGCGGCACGTTTTTTGGCCTCACCGGCCTGCACATGCTGCACGTAACGATCGGCGTGGTGTATCTCGCAATCATGGCCTGGGGTTTTGGCAAAGGGAAGTACACCGCCGAGCATGTGGAAGTGAGCGGTCTGTACTGGCATTTCGTGGACTTAGTCTGGATGTTCATTTTCCCCATGGTCTATTTGTTGAGCGTGAATCCCAAGTAGCCAGGAGAGCACTGCCTAATGAGCGCGCACGGACACGCCGAACTTACGCACGAGCATTCCGTAGGCACCACCAAACTTTTTGCCACAGTTTGGGTGTGGTTGCTGCTGTTGACGGCCTTGGAAGTTTTTCTCGCGTACGAGAGACTCGAGGTCCATCTAATGATCACGATTCTGGTCGGCCTTTCACTCATCAAGGCCGCGTTGATCATGTCCTACTTCATGCACTTGCGATTTGAGCGCTTGGGACTATTTCTACTCCTGGTCCCAGCCATGGTATTCTGCATTTGCATGATGCTGATCATGTTCTTCCCGGACAGCATTCGGCTGATGAACCTGCGGCCACATTAGTCAGCGGCCTTGTTGCGGGATCTATTTTTGTCTTGTTGACGGACATATGAAGAGCTGCCTGACCATTCGATTGGCGATTGTTCTGGTACTGGCCTCGCTAACGCTGCGTGTCTCGCTCGCGCCTTCGGCCTTGGCGCAAGGCTGCGCCATGTGCTACCAGAATGCTTCGGCCACCGGCGCGCAGGGAAGTCAGGCGCTTCGTCATGGCATCCTGATTCTCTTGTTTCCCACGCTGACCGTCTTTAGCGGTATCTTCGGCCTGATGTACCGCCGCCGGAACGTCGCGCGCTGAGCGCGCGATGTTTGCCGACCGCACGAACTGGAATTTAAAATCCAATCGTCTCAGTGAAGCTCTGGCCAAGCATCGTGCTGCCGATAAGCCCCTGCTCGATTTGACAGTTTCCAATCCCACCAGATGTGGTTTTGTGTACGATCGAGGAAGCATCCTACGATCTCTGGCAAATCCAGATTCGCTTTCTTATGAACCCGATCCCAAGGGTTTGCTCGCCGCTCGTCAAGCAGTGGCCGAATATTACTTGGCCCATGATTCCGTGGTCCCGGTTGAGAATATAATTCTCACCACCAGCACGAGCGAAGCCTACTCATTCGTGTTCCGAATTCTTTGCAATCCCGGCGACGAACTTCTGATCCCGGAGCCAAGTTATCCTCTTTTCAGTTTTCTCGCGGACATCAACGACGCAAAACTTGTTGGCTATCCGCTCCTGTACGACCACGGTTGGCAGATCGACTTTCACGCTCTCCAGTGCGCCATAACACCGCGTACTCGCGGAATCATCGTCGTCCATCCCAATAACCCCACGGGACATTTTTGCAAAGCTGACGAAATGAGAAAATTGAACGAAATTTGCGGGTCTCGCCAGATCGCTATCATCGCCGACGAAGTCTTTCTGGATTTCCCTTTCCGTGCCAGGCGGCCTTCCAGTTTCTCCGCGAACGCTGCCAGTCTTACATTCACGCTCAGCGGACTTTCCAAGATTGCTGGTCTTCCGCAAATGAAAGCCGCCTGGCTAGTCACCAGCGGTCCGGAGGAATTAAAGGCCCAGGCGCTTTCCCGTCTCGAAGTGATCGCCGATACGTTGCTATCGATGAACACGCTTGTACAGCTTGCTATTCCCGGTTTTCTGGAACTTCGCCACGGATTTCAAAATCAGTTGCTGACGCGCGTACGCAAGAATCTGGCAAAGCTCGACGCACAGCTGGCGGCACAGAGTTCCTGCTCCCGATTGGAATTAGAGGGAGGTTGGTACGCCATACTTCGTGTTCCGGTTACCCGCTCGGACGGAGACTTAGCTATCGAGGTTTTAAATACCCAAGAAATCTACGTTCATCCCGGCCACTTCTATGACTTTCCGACAGAGGGCCATTTAATTGTCAGCTTGATCGTGCCGGAACATGATTTCCAGGAGGGAATCAAGCGCTTGCTGTCGCTGTTCTAGAACTCTACGCGTTGCGTTCGGGTCCAAGCGGTCCCACTGACACGGCTACTGCTTGACTACGTTCACGTAATACAGGTCAGTGGGGACGTCGAAATCTTCCTTCTTGAGTGAGGTCGACATGGTGTTCCACTCCGTGGTGGCCTCGATGATCTGCCAGTCATCTTTTTTCCCCACGCGAATTGGCATGCTGAAACCTGCCTGGTCCACTTGCCAGCGATAGGAAACCGTGCGCGCCGATTCGTCAAACTTCAACTCGAGTGTAGGGATGGCTGTGTGTCGAAGGTATTGATTGAAGATTGGTGTCAGGTCCATGCCCGAGTGTTGATTGAAGTAGGCCACGACATCCTCGGTCATAATGTGCGCCCCGCAGGATGTCGGCTGGCGTCGGAGTTTGCGCGGTCGGCACCTGCGCCGTAGGAGATGGCGAAGTCGCGGGGGCGGTTTGCGCGAAAGTCGAAGAGGGAAGAAAAAAGATAAAAATACAAAAGCGAGAAAGCGGTGGCGCGAGACTTGTCGGCGCATAGTAGAGTCCCCGATTGGCCGGTAGTTCGAATTCATTTCCGCAATTGGAATATTAGCGCAAGCGCCCTGGTGGGTCGGCCGTTTCAGGTGTTTCCAGATTCAATTCTGGCCCTTCATGGTCTTGGAGTTTAGAGGGAGGAAGCTGAGGAATTCCAACTCCGCGGTTCATTTCAAGATGTTCCTTGGCGCAACGTGGGCAATATCCCTTCCCGGTTTCTTCTTCGCGCTGGCTGGCCAGCTCGTAGCATTCGCAAATACAGTCGCAATACCCAGTGGTCGAAGCAGTTTTGATCGGAACCAATCCCATCTGAATTCCTCCGTCGCAGGATACTACCCGGTAGCGTTAGGGGACGCAAGGCAGGAGCATCGCGCGTGGTGAAACTCTAAACGTGTTCGAGTTGTGCAAGCCGGAACGGATCGCCAACCTTGTCATGCAGTTCCAGCCAAACGCTGTCGGCTTGAGACAAAAATACTTCTACGACTCGCGGATCGAACTGTCGCCCGGAATATCTGCGAATTTCTTCGCGCGCCACAGAGATAGGCATAGCCTTACGATACGGACGATCCGAAATCATGGCATCCAGAGTGTCGGCCACTGCGAATATCCTAGCGCCTAGAGGGATCTGTTCCCCTTTCAGGCCGCGGGGATATCCCGAACCATCGAAGCATTCCTGGTGCGTCAACACGATCTCGGCGGCGTCTTTTAGAAAAGGAATTCGCTTCAGCACCGCAAATCCGATCCCGCAGTGCGTACGCATGATCTCGCGTTCTTCAGCCGTTAAAGGTCCCGGTTTTCGCAGAATGCTATCGGGAATGCCCATCTTTCCGATGTCATGCAAAAATGCGCCGCGCGCGATGTGCCGCATCAGCCCCTTGTCCACGCCCATAAGCTTGGCCATGGTTATAGTAAAGGCAGTCACGCGCTGGCAGTGGCCCTCGGTTTCCGCATCCTTGGCGTCCAACGCTCCGCCCAAGGCCTCCAGCGTGTAGTCGTAAGATTGCTCAAGGTCTTGCAGAGCAATGGAGAGTTGCTGCGTGCGCTCCGCCACTAAGTGTTCGAGATCACTTTGGTAGGTCCGATTTTCCAGCACCAGCTGGCGATGTTCCAACGCGCGTCGCACACTCAGGTGCAGCTGATCCTTCTCAAACGGTTTTAGGATATAGTCGTAGGCTCCCGCGCGAATCGCTTCCAAGGCGATGGAGATGTCGTGCATCGCTGTAACCATAATCACCGGCACATCCGGGTCCTGCGTGCGCAACTCCGAAAGTAAACGGATGCCATCCATTTCGGGCATCACGATATCGCTTAAAACCAAATCAAACGAATCATTGCCAAAGGTTTCCAGCGCAACCAGCCCATTCGGACACACCGTGCAGCAATAGCCCTGCGCATCCAGCAGCGTCGACACTACTTCTCGAATCGCTTCTTCGTCATCCACCACCAGGATTTTTTCTCGTTCCACGGCCCACTCCGCGATGTATCGGTCTTAAGTATAATCCACGCCAAATCTCGTCCCGCTTGACTTGTTATGGCAGAGTGCTAGTTTGCGCAATGCCTTAACCAGAACCTGTTACAGGCGATTTAACTATTCGCCTCAGGAAGCTCCAGTTGTTCCATGGCGTTTTCTGCCTCGGCCGAAAGATTCGCGACCAAATTCGTGAGACGTATCAGAGGGCCCAGGGAGACCGGCTTCCCGGCGGCCATCCAGCCCGAGAGCAAGCGATAGGAGAGGCGAAAACGGAATCTGAGCCAGGTGCGAAATACCTGGTTACGTCTTGAAAGATTCGGAGTGAGCGACGCGACCACCCCGGCGAACTGTTCGGTGCGCGCAAAATCCGCAGCCACACCCCGCAAAAAGCGCGCCACGATCTGTCGTCGCTCTTCCCGCCACATGTGCTCAACCTCCTCCGATGTATTGCGGCGCACATAACGAGTGTCAGTGGAGGCCAAAGATTGCCGCAACTGAGGCAGGTGTTGAGAATGCAAGGGAAGCAAGTTTTCTATCTTGGTTTCGAAAGCAGTCGATATTTCCTCCGCTAAAGGTTTGCCTAGAAAGCGCAGCAATCCGATCAGCATGCCGGCTAGAGCTACTGCGCCGAGAAGCAGCAATGTATTCACGCGCTAGCCACCCATGTTGCGGGCCTTTTGCATCGAAAGCCTGGCGCAAGAACCGCAGGAAGCGATCAGGAGTTCGATTATCCGCGCATGCGACGAATCATTAAACTGTTAAATGCTCCATTATTTACCGAATGGATGTTGACTCGCAAGCTACACAGACGATACTATCGGTCGCGGGTCAACGGAGTTGCTGTGGAGTCACTCGAGCGTTTTGCGCAAAATCGGCGCATCATTGAACACTTTGCCCTGCACTGGCTAGTCGACGTCCCTACCGATCTGGCGCGCCTCAATCAGGTCGCCAGCCTTTGTAACGTTTCTACCGGTACTTACTATCACCCAGGCTTGCGCGGAGCCTTTTCCGATCCGGCTATCCACCAGGCTTTGCAGTATTGTCATGAAGAGCTCTTTGATAAGGTTTTGGAGAAAACGCTCGAGGAGCAGGAAGCGGACCTGCGCCAGATGTTTTGTAACATCGCCGCGCCCGCTTTCGAAATTGCCAGCCGATGGCTGGAACTTGAATACTTCCGGATGTGGGTTCCCATGGGCACTCCTGCCTACCTTCGCGAGTTGTTCTGCTCCAATCTCCGCGTCATCCTCAACTCCATCGTTGCTGAACGCTCGATGGTTTCCACCGCCGCTTAAGCTTTCTTGATCCTGCAGCCTCGATGCCTTGAGCTCCGGCCTAAGAACCGTCCGGAAAACCTGTTATTCTGGATTGTCATCCAAGTTTCTGTATCTTGTGCCGGAGGTGAATATTGAAGCAGTTCGGTATTTTAATTCTGGTGATCTGCTGCGGACTTTTTGCTGCTGCTCAGCAGCCTCCTAGCGCGACGTCTGTGCTTCCGGCACCGAGCGCGCCTCCCGCGCAAGTGGCAACTCCTTCCAATCCTGAATTTCTGAAAGCTGCCGACGAAGTGTTGGCACAAATGAGCCAACTTCTGGACTTGCCTATTAAGGAGCCTCTCAAAAAGAGTCTTCGCTCAAAGCAGGAAATTCGCGACTATCTCATTCGCGAGGAAAAAGAGGACCGCACCGATCAAGAACGCTACGCCGACTCAAAAACTCTGCAAGCCTTCGGCTTGATACCGAAAGATTTTCCTCTGGATTCGTTCATGCTCGATGTTCTTACCGACCAGGTGGCCGGCCTGTACGACCCGAAAGCGAAAGAATTCTACATCGCTGATTGGATCCCAGCCGACGAACAGCGCGAAGTGATGTCCCACGAATTGACTCACGCACTCGAGGACCAGTCGTTTCACATCGATCCGTGGATTAAAGCTGCTCGTCCCAATGATGACGCTGAACTCGCGCGCGAAGCGGTCAGCGAAGGCTCGGCGCTTGCCGCTATGGTGGATTACACCATGCGGGACCAGAACGTCGGCGTCCGCGATCTGCCGGACGTCTCGCTGATTATTCGTTCCGGCGCGGTGGCCGAAATGGACAAGGACCCCAAGCTCTCCAAAGCTCCACCTTATATTCGCGACGAGTTGCTTTTCCCTTATCTGGCGGGGACCGGATTTTCACAGCAATTTCTGAAGGCTCATTCAGGCTGGAAAGACCTGCATCTAATTTTTCAGAATCCGCCTGTTTCCACCCAGCAGATTATTCATCCTGATCTTTATTTGTCGAACGTTAAACCCGAAGCGGTCACGCTGCCCGATTGGAAAAACCTTGCTCCAGACGATTGGAAGCTTCTGGAAGAAAATGTCTTGGGAGAGTTTGGCCTTGCCGAGGTCTTGAAACAATTCCTCGGGCCGGAGCGCGCGGACATGACCTCCTCTGCTTGGAAAGGCGACCGCTATGCCATATTCGAGAACGCGAAAAACAAAAATACTTCGCTGGTGTTTCGCATGGTACTGGACAATCCGGACGACGCAGCGCGCTTCTTCGGGCAGTACAGCGAATTGCTCGAGCTTAAGCACCCCGACCGCAAGGAACTCTATCGCCGTCCTGGCTTTTTCCAGTTTCAAACGGATGCGGGCGGAGTTTTTCTACACTGCGCCCTAACCACCTGCTTGGTGGTGGAGAATGCCACGCGCGAAACTTTTGAAAATATGAACCATGCGGTAGCTTTGCCCGCAGCTCCTGCTCCCACGGCTGCGGATTCCAAACCGCCCCAATCCATTACCCGGTTGCAGGGTTCGGTCGAATCAGATTGCCGACGAGTCGCCTGCCAAGGTTTCGCGGGCCTGTTCGGCCCCGGGCTTTAGTCGTTGAGCGATATCCCGGTCGGGTCCGTACGGTGGATCACCATCATGGTCTGATCATCGGCCTGCCGCGTTCCCGACGAAAAGCTATCTACATCCTTCAGGCAAGCGGCCAGTAATTCCTGCGGCTTCCATCCGTGGCGTTCGCCGGCTACGCGCATAAGCCGCGACACCCCGTATTCCTCGCCTTTCGCGTTTGCCGCTTCCAAAATTCCGTCGGTATACAAAACCAAACTGTCCCCTGGCCCAAGGTTTACACGGTCGATGGTGTAAGTACTCTTCGCAAACATTCCGAGCGGAAGTCCGGTGGAAGAAATCTTCCGCACGCCATTTTTCTCGATGACCAGAGCCGGGAAATGCCCAGCGCTTCCGATTTCAATTTCGCCCGCAGCACCAGCGCGCCCGCAGATAAGCGTGGCGTATTGACCCGCAATGGTACTCTCGCAAAAAACGTGATTCGCTCTTTCGAGCAGGCCGTCGAGTTCGAGTCCCACCCCTGACAGCGACCGAAACATGGCGTGCAGATGAGTCATTAAAAGCGAAGCCGCCACGCCTTTTCCGGCCACGTCTCCGAATAGAAAAACGAGCTTGCCGTCGCCGTTCGCTGGCGGAATCAAATCGCAATAATCGCCGCTCACCAGTCCCGCCGGTTTGTAGTGATACTGGATGTGCCAATCGTTGAACCGTACTTTTGCTTCGGGAAGTAGCCCCCGCTGGATTCGCGCCGCCAACTCCATATCGCGTTCGAGTGCGCGCTGCTCTCCGCTGCTCAGATGATCGAGGCAAAAACGTACCAGAGGGTCTGCGAGCAAGCGGTCCTTCTCAACGGTATCGTTGCAGGTGGGACAGATTCCGTACGTTCCATCCTCCATTCGTTGCAGCGCCGAATTCACTTCGCTCAGCGCATCTACGAAGGGCGCCGGAGAAACCTCCGGCGTGGCAGACGAGATGGCCAAGGTTATTTCCTCGCGCCTTTTCTCGAGCTGCTCTCGAATATACGGATCGGTTACTCCGGGCATGGTCCTTTCCTCCACTTCCGAGGTTCTCGCAACTCCCGCGGAGGTGCTATCCGATTCGGTCATGGTATCCCCTGGGTTTCTCTGTTCTATTCGATTCGCCAGGTGGGCCTGCGGATTCCACAGCGATCGATTTCAGCGCCAGATTGGCGCCCTTGCGCTCAACGCGGGCTAATCGGCGTTCGAACCGCCCTCGCAGCTTCTGATAAGCGCCTGTTCCAATACTCCTGGAACGCTTGGCCTGCTCGAGCGCATCGAGCGCCTGGCGCGAAATTTCAGCAGCCCGATGTGTTTCTGGGCTGTGGCGTTCGTAAGAGATCGCCAATTGTTCGTACGCTTCAACACCTTCGCGAGAATTTCCAAGCAGGCCTTCCCAAAGATCGCGCGCGAGCGTCAGATCGCCTTCGCGCTTCGCCAGCCGCGCCAGCGATCTCTTCGCAGCTCGATCGTTCTCCAAAGGCAACTCCGACAATGCAATCGACTGCTCGTAATGCTTGCGGGCCCGTTTGGTTTCGCCGCGCCGCTCGCATATCCGTGAAAGTCCGAATAGCTCAAATCCGTCTTTTTGCTGCACGCCATGTTCTCCGAGCAGCGATACGATTCGGCTCGAAAGCGCGGCCAGGCCGCGTAGGTCCATCTGATTGTGCAGGAAAATTGGCACCAGCGGTTCGGGAGGGCCGCCGCGTAAGAAATCAAAATAAATCTCGGGGATCGATTCCGACACCAAGTCAGGGCCGCGATTCCAACCCAGCACGTGCCGTTCAAGTTCCCAAAGACGTACCGACCCTATGCGCAGCCGCCAAAGGTTTCGTGCCGGGTGCAGGAAATCCAGGTGCGCTTGCGGCGTGGGCGGTCCTAGCCTTCGCGTCATGCGATAGCGCGTTTCAAGCAAGGGCCAATCGAATGATTTGCCATTGAAAGTTACCAGCACGCAGCGCTCGGCCATTCGCTCTGCGAGCGTCACGAGCAGTGCGTGCTCGTCGCCATGGTCGCGCATGAAGAATTGTTCTACCTCCAAGCCGCCGGCATCCCACCACGCGATGCCCACCAGGAACGGATAGGTTCCCGTCCCACCCATGATCCCGGTGGTTTCTGTGTCCAAGAAGAGCCATTGCCGCGGGTCGGCCACGACCTCCGGTGCGTCCGGTAGCAACAAACGCAGCGCCGAGGCATCCACTCTTTCTTCCGCCATGCCGTGGCCCAACGGCGAGCAATCCGTTTTCACGCCGTTCGCTACATCCGAAAACCATTTTCGCAACGCCAGATGCTCGCCATATTGGTTCTGTACCAGCGTAGCGCCCAGAAGTTCCGCCAAGCGCTCTGCGCCTTCGGGAATATTCGGAGAATACCCCAGCCGTTGCTCGACGAAGTTTTCTAGCAATCGATCGGTCTCTGTCATCGGACCGGAACCCGCGGGATTTTGCGCACTTGCGCGGGACGCTTTCCCGAGCGCCTTCACTCGCGCGAACCGGTCCAGCAATGTCTTACTCATGCGCAGAGATGCTCCAAAAGTTTTAGCGCCACTTCCTTGGTCCGCTCGCTGTTCTCTCCGGCGGGTCCCACGCACGAAGGGCATCCTTGCTCGCACGGGCACGCGGCGATCAATTCGCGCGTTCGCCTCAGCAATAAATCGTGAACGCGAAACAGCGGCTCGCTGAATCCAATTCCGCCAGGATAGGCATCGTAGAGATACAAATTAGGTTCAAAGAATTCTTTCATTTGTGATGGGTCGGTCATCGCCGTTGTGAAATCCTGCCAATCCTCTTCGATCGCAGGACTCGCCGGCCGCTCGCCTAGGGCAGTTCCAATGTCACGCTTGTCGCACATCAGCAAAAGCGTGGCCATGGACTCTAGCGCGTACAGTAAACCGAAAATCCCGCTCTGCCGGTCCGACAACGCAAAAGGCAATGAAACAAGCAGCTTGCGCTCGAGCGTGATCCAGAACGACGTCGTGTGCATCTCGTTTTCCGGTAACTCAAGTTTCCCGGCGCCCACGTTTTCGTTGCTAAAAAATTTGATCTTCTTAAATCCCACAACTTGCGAACGCACCAGCACGTCACCATGCGCGCGAGCTGCAGGTCCCGCGATGCGTTGCTCCTCGGCAGTTTCCAGCAAGCGAACTTGCGTGTAACGAATAGCGTCCGTGAAATAATCCACGTTCACGCGCTTCACATAGGCCTTGCGCTGGTCAAAATCCAGCCGCTCCACGTGGTACTGCTGACCTTGGTGGATGTATATTGCTTTCGCATGCACCGTCGTCAGCGCCGAAGAGAAATCCACTTCTCCAATCACTTCCGGTTCACCTTCCTTCTCGCCCGTCACGTCGATGATCACGAAATTGTCCGAGGTGACCGATCTCAAGCTCACCGTGTCTGCGGGATAAGCCTGCTGTGCCCAATGCCAGTTTCCGCCGCTGCGATGGAGATATCCTGCTTCTGCCAGCCGCTCGCAAATTTGCTGCAAAGGGACGCTGCCAATCCGTTCGTCGGGCGAAAGAGGTAATTCGAAAGCCGCGCATTTCAGGTGATTGACGAGAATCTCCAAGTTGTCCGGCTGCACGTAGGCGTGCTCCGGCGAGCGGCCGAAGAAATAGTCCGGATGTTGCACGATAAATTGATCGAGCGGCGCGGACGACGCCACCAGCACCGCGCAAGATGCTCCGCTCCGTCTCCCGGCCCGCCCGGCGCGTTGCCAGGTGGAAGCAATCGAACCCGCGTATCCCGCCATCACCGCGGCGTCCAGTGAACCGACGTCGATGCCCAGTTCCAGTGCGTTGGTGGCCACCACGCCGCGCACCCGGCCCTCCCGCAAACCGCGCTCGATTTCACGCCGCTCGCCAGGCAAATATCCTCCGCGATATCCGCGCACCGGCTCGGACTGCCCAGGTTGCGGGCGGTGGGCCTGTTGCAGATAAGTAAGCAAAACCTCGGTGTGCAGCCGGCTGTTCGCAAAAACAATCGTTTGCAGTTTTCGGGCAAGAAGTTCCTTCGCCACGCGGGTGGTCTCATTCAGATAACTGCGCCGAATTCCCAGTTTCCGGTTCACCATCGGCGGGTTGTAAAAAACAAAAAGCTTCTCCGCAGCGGGCGCTCCGTTTTCTTCCACTACTTCGACCGGGCGTTCAATCAGTTGCCTCGCGAGTTCCCCCGGATTGGCAATCGTCGCCGAGCTACAAATAAACTGAGGCTTGCCGCCATAAAACTCAGCGATACGTGCCAGGCGCCGGAACACATTGGCCAGATGGCTGCCAAACACGCCGCGATATGTATGCAGCTCATCCAGCACCACATACTTCAAATTCTCAAATACACGCGTCCACTTGGTGTGATGCGGCAGAATTCCGGTGTGCAGCATGTCCGGGTTGGTCAAAATAATGTGCCCGCGCTCGCGTATCGCTTTGCGCGCGTCGCTGGGCGTATCACCGTCATAGGTGAAGACCCCCAAGCAGTCATCCAGTCTGCTAGAAAGATCGTGCAGTTCCGCAAGTTGGTCCTGCGCCAGTGCCTTGGTGGGGAAGAGGTAAAGGGCGCGAGTGTCGGCGTCTTCCAGGATCGTGTTTAGCACCGGCAAGTTGTAGCAGAGCGTTTTTCCCGAAGCGGTCGGCGTAATCACCACAAAATCCTTGCCGGACCGCGCTAACTTGGCTGCCGCCGCCTGATGAGAGTAAAGCTCTTGGATACCTTTACAGCCATAGGCGGCAGCCAATTCCGGTCGCACCCATCCCGGCATGGGAACCAGCTGCGCCTCGCGCGCCGGAATATGCCGCACGGCGGTTAACACTTCATCAGCCCTATAGCGGCTCGCTAGCGCGCTGAGCACCTCCTGG
>Ga0209420_1000089_pt1 | contig 57418 bp, 64 predicted proteins | sample BlaSpr_A8_OM1_O1_FD_187972 | JGI IMG/M metagenome (GOLD analysis project Ga0209420, IMG submission 187972) | Forest soil microbial communities from Thunder Bay, Ontario, Canada - Black Spruce, Ontario site 2_A8_OM1_O1 (SPAdes) (version 2) | ecosystem: Environmental > Terrestrial > Soil > Boreal... | reverse complement strand
CCCGCGGCCGATTCCGCGACGATGTGGGAGTCCCTCAGCCGCGACCTGGACCCGACCGATCCGGCCCAGGTCGACGGCCGGGCACGAGGCTGAGACGGTGCTCGCCGAGACGGTGCTGCTGGCCGAGCACGAGCCCGAGGTCGCCGAGATGTCGGCTCGCTACCTGCGCCAGGACGGGCTGCGCGTGCACCTGGTCACCGACAATTATTTTGCCGCGCTCGGCGTCGGCGCGATCGGGCTGGATCCCGCGGCCCACGCCATCCCCACCGACGGGTGGCTGCGCGCGGCCGACGGCGTGTGGGCGCTCGGCGATGTGACCGGCCACGGCGCGTTCACGCACATTTCGATGTACCAGGCGGACATCGTGGTGGTGGCGGCCGGCGCGGCGAACAGCGCCAAGCTGCTCTTGAATTCGGCCAACGACGCCCACCCGCACGGTCTGGCCAACGGATCCGATCAGGTGGGTCGCAACTACATGTTCCACAACTGCAACGCCGTCGTCTCGTTGAGCAAGGAACCCAACGAGACGGTCTTCCAGAAGACGCTCGGGCTCAATGACTTCTACCTGGCCGGTGGGGATCGCAAGTGGCCGCTCGGGAACATCCAAATGATCGGCAAGTCGAACGCGGGAGCGATGAAGGGCGAAGAACCGAAGCTCACCCTTCTGGCTCCTCGTTTCTCCCTCGACGATGTGGCCAAGCACGGCGTCGACTGGTGGCTGACCACCGAGGACCTGCCCATGCCGGACAACCGAGTGACCGTCGACGGAGACGGCGATATCCACCTGTCGTATACGGCCACGAACGACAAGGAGGCCGCAGACCTGTACGCCGAATTGAAGACAATTCTCAACCATGTGGGAATGGCCGAGCACCATGTGCTCGACAAGAACTTCTATATGTCCATGAGCATCCCGGTCGCCGGAGTGGCTCACCAGGCCGGCACCTGTCGCTTCGGCACCGATCCGGCCATGTCGGTGCTCGATACCGACTGCAAAGCACACGAACTCGACAATCTCTACGTCGTCGACACGAGCTTCTTCCCGAGCATCGGCGCGGTGAACCCCGCCCTCACGGCGATGGCCAATGCGCTGCGTGTGGGCGCGCACCTGACCACACGACTCGGGTGACGACGAGGATCATGGCGCGCCAGTGGGGATCAACAGAACACCCCTTCGCGATCGATCCGCGAGGGCGCGACGGGTGGAGGCCGTGGCCTCACGCCCAGCGGGCGACGTCAGTCCGACGAGAATCATCGCCATGACGAGCGGTAGTCCGTCCGCATCCTGGCCCTGGCCCGATGAGCTCGATGCCATGATCGCTGCGCCGGGGTTCCACACGGTCCTCTTCGAGGATCACCACGTGAGAGTGCTCGACGGACGTGTTCCACCCGGTGTCACGGTGCCCGTGCACACCCACCGTTGGGGAGGCGTCCTCTACATCCTCGGATCCAGCGATTTCGTCCGGCGCGATCCCGATGGGACTGTCCTCGCCGATACCAGGGTGCTGAAATCCAAGCCGATAGCGGGTACCGCGGTGTGGGGTGCACCGCTCACGCCACACTCTCTCGAGAACGTAGGCAGCGAGGAGTTCCGGACACTGACTGTGGAGTTGAAAGATGAGGGCGGGACCAGCGCAGTTGCTTGACGAGGCGCTCGTTGGAGGGCGGTCTCCGCTCATCGGAACTCGAATGCCTCTCCACCAGCCCTTTTGGAGCGGGTCACGTGACCCGAACGCGCCACCCCACCCTTGAGACCTGGTGGACAATGTGCAGATGGCGGATCATCCTTGTTGGATGCACTCTTCGGCATTGTGCGCCCCGAGGCCGTGGCGTGGACGCTTGTGGCTCGGGGCACTCACTCTGGCCACGTCCGCCGTGTTCGTCATCGGCGCCGCCGGAGCCAGTTCCGGTGCGACGGCACATAGCCCTAGCCACGCCCGACTCGACATGTCGTCCAATCGTCATAAGCACCACACCAACCACAAGCCCCCGAAGGGCAAGACCCAACAGAGCAGTGACCACCCTTGCCTGGAGGGTGACTGGAACGTGACGAGCATCATCTTGAGCACAACCGGCCTGACCTTCACCGGTGGTGCCGGAACGACCGTGGACATCATGTCCAATGGGAACGCACTCGGAAACTCACTCCGGGGGCGCCGCTCGTGGGCACCGAGGGGTCAGCCAAGTTCAACGGCACCGTGACCGACCACTACGGCTTTTCACCCAAGACCACGTCACACTCGGGCACCTTCCCGGTCTCGACGGTCACCGACGCTGCCACCATCACGGTGGCCGGTGTCACCACGGCTGTGACGTCCTCGCCCGAGCAGGGCTCGTACAGCTGTACCGGCAAGGACTTGTCGCTGAACTTCACCAGCGGAGGCAACACACTGACGTACAAAATGTCCCCCGCTGGCTGACACCATTCGATGGTCCTTCGTCCGGGCCAGGGCCGCGGACTTCATGTCATCAGTCCGTCATACGAAGGTGTAGTCGTTGCCGTCCAGGTGGCGGGTCCATTCCCAGTACAGGTCGAGGGGCCACGGGGACAGCGTGAAGACCTTACCGTCGGGATTCTTGTAGTGGCTGTGTGTGATCAAGGGGTGTGACCACACCATCTGGCCGATCTCCGCCTGGTAGCGCTCGGCATAGCGAGCGTGTGCCTCGGTCGTCACCTCACACGTCTGCGCCCCCAAGGTCAGGGTGTCATGAATCGCCTCCATGGCGTAGTGGACCTGGAACTCGGAGTGATAGAAGAGGCTGGCTCCGGCGGCGAGGTTCGTTCCAGGACCGTAGATGCAGAACAGATTTGGGAAATTCGCGATGGTGATACCGAGGTAGGCGGTCGGCTCGTCGCCCCATTGCTCACGGAGCGAGACTCCACCGCGACCGGTGACGTCCATGGATGCGAGAAAGTCATTATGGCGGAATCCCGTCGCGAAGCAGATGATGTCGGCCGGAGTGTGGGTGCCGTCAACGGTCACCACGCCGTCGGGCACGACTCTTTCGATCGCGGTACGGACGAGATCGACGTTCGGACGCTGCAAGCACCGCAGCCATGACCCGTTGTCTTGCAGGACCCGCTTGCCGAGAGCCGGGTAATCCGGCACGACCTTCGCCGTAAGATCAGGCCGTTCCGCAATGATCGACTTCATCCAGCCGAGAAGTAAATCCGCCCGGGTGGCGTTCACGACATTGACCGACCGGCCTGTCTGGTCCTCGTAGCCGGGTTCGATCCGATAGGAGTCCATGCCGGCGGCAATGCCGCCGAAGGTCATGATGAACCTGTACCACCGCCCGTAGAAGGGGAGATGCCGCAATGCCCATCTGTCGCCCGGCGGTACTGCCGCGTGGTAGAGCGGATTCGGGATGATCCACTGAGCAGTGCGCTGGAAGATCGTCAAATGCTCGACGTCGTCGGCGATGGCCGGCCCGATCTGGAACCCGCTCGCTCCGGCACCGACCAAGGCGAATCGTTTGCCGGTCAGCTCGAGACCATCGGGCCACCGAGCCGAGTGAAACGACGGTCCCTTGAACGTATTCATCCCCGGTATGTCGGCGAGCTTCGGGATATTCAGGGACCCGACGGCGCTGATGACGAATCGGGCATCGATGACTTCCTCTGTCTGGCGAGGCCCGCTGACGTGCACACTCCACCGAGCATCCTCGTCATTCCAGCGCAGCTTCCTGACGTCTGTGTCGAACAGGCAGTGCGGCCGCAGATCGTATTTCTCGACAATGGCGGTGAAATACTCCAGCAGCTCGGGTTGCTGGCAGTAGAACTCGCTCCAGTGATCGGCTGGCTCGAAGGAATAGCAGTACTGGTGGCTGCCGATATCGACCCGCGCTCCCGGGTAGCGGTTCTCCCACCACGTACCACCGGGACCTGGGTTCTTCTCGACGATGACGAAGGGTAGACCTGCCTGCTTGAGACGGATGCCGGCAAGAATCCCGGCCATCCCGCAACCGATGACCACGACGGGAGACGCGGCTTTGACGTCCTCCGGGATTTCGCTGCCCCACGCGACAGCGCCTGCATCACCCCCCTCGAACTGCAGGTCGTCGAAGAAGAGCCCCGCAAGCCGACCCTCCACCGCCCGGCAGCCGAGAAACGACATCATCTCCTGTAGCCGCTCATGCGTCAGCGCCTTCGGCTGGCAGCCACCGTCGCGGTAGGCGCGGATCGCCGACAAGGCCAGGCGACGGATCTGCTCCTGTTCATCGGGTGGGATGCCGCTTTGTATGTCCAGTGACACGGCGACCCGTGGACGAATATCGCCACGGACCCACGCAGGATCGCCCGTCATGTGCACCAGGGAACACAAGAGCGCGGGGACGCTCACATCCTGGAGCGCCGCTGCGATCGCCTGGTCGTCGTCGGTAAACGGCTCAGCTGCGTGGGGGTTTCGGGTCATTCCTGCCCTCTCGTGGCCGCAGCCGCCAGCACCGCCCACCGCGTCCCGGCGGAGACCTCACACGCTCTCAGGACCACGGATGTCACCAACTCGGCCCGGGGCCGGAGACGAAGGGTCGCGGCCTGTCGGGACACGCTCCTAAATATATGGTCTGGGTGGTCAACACGGAGAGAAGGTCCTATGGACATCCTGAGGTTCGACGGTCGGGTGGCCATTGTCACAGGAGCCGGGCGGGGAATCGGCTTCGAGCACGCTCGGTTGCTCGCGTCCCGCGGCGCGCACGTCGTCGTCAATGACCAGGGCGTCGCTATGGATGGAAGCGGCGGAGATGCCGGACCCGCCCGGCAGGCTGCCGAGGCGATAGCCGCCGCCGGCGGGTCGGTTGTGGCCGACGCCTCCGACGTCTCGACCCCGGAAGGAGCCACGCGGCTGGTCGAGCTGGCCCTCGAGGCGTTTGGCCGGCTGGACGTGCTGATCAACAACGCCGGCATCTACAACACGGACGACTTCCCCGATATCGACCTTTCCGACCTGCGGCGGCACCTCGATGTACACGTCATCGGAAGCTTCTTGACGGTCCAGGCCTGCTGGCCTCATATGGTGGCAGGCGGTTACGGGCGAGTCGTGCTCACCACTTCCGCGGGAGCTCTGGGGATGCGCAGTCTTACGGCCTACGGAACCGCGAAGGCAGCGGTCATCGGACTGACCCGCGCCCTTTCGGCGGTTTCTGCTGGCCAGAGCGGCGACATCAAAGTGAATGCGTTGGCGCCCATGGCCAACACGCGCATGATGTCCGCTCGGGACCTGCGCGGAGCCGACCCGGATCCCGAACCGGAACGTCATCCGGCGCTGGTTGCCCCCATGGCAGCGGTGTTGGCGCACGAATCCTGCCCGGTCCAGGGCGAGATCCTCACGGCCGGGATGCGACGCTACAGCCGACTGTTCCTCGCCGAGACCGACGGCTACGTGCACGGGGGTCTGGACGTGAGCCCGGAGGTGCTCGCCGAACGATGGGACACCATCTACGACTCGTCCGATCACGGGATCGTCGAGAGCACCGAGAACTGGGTCACCCGTAACCAGCAAGCGATCGACGCCGGTCCGATCATCTGAGAAGAGCGCGGACACCGATCCGCGGGAGCCACGACATGCGATCGGCCTTGAGCCCGGGGGTTTTCGTGCAGTTTCAGCGTCCGGTCAGTGACCAGCGATCTGGCCACCGTCGATGTGCACGATTTCCCCGGTGACAAAGGGCGACGACTCGAGAAACAGAACGCCCGTGACGATGTCGCTCACCTGTCCCACGTGGCCGAGGGGCTGGCGATCGCCCAGGCCTTCATATTCCGCGGCATCGTGGACGGGCGTTCGGATAACTCCTGGTGAGACGGCGTTCACCCGTATGCCTCGCGACGCGAACTCAATCGCCAGGGACCTCGTCGCGGCCGCCACGCCTCCTTTGGTGAGGGACGTGAGCGCGGATGGTGAACTGGAATCCGCATTGTCGACGAGGGTCGTGGTGACGTTTACCACGTGACCTCCACCGGTCTCGAGCATCGCGGCGATCACTCGTTGCGTCAGCATGAAGAAACCCGTGAGATTCACGCCGACCACGGACCAGTAGTCCTCTGGGGTGTAGTCCGTGAAGGGCTTGCCGATGTAGAGCCCGGCGTTGTTCACCAGCGTGTCGACTCGGCCGAACCTCTCCAGGGTTTCGCGGACGATTCGATCGGCCGCCGCTGGCTCAGTGATGTCGGCCTTTATCGTGAGGATGTCGTCGTCCTGGTTGGGCTTGATGGTGCGGGCGATCGCAACGACAGCCCAACCCTGCTGACGGTACGCGGCGACGATGCCCGCCCCGATGCCCTGTGATCCGCCGGTAACGATGACGACCTTCTCGTGTGTCGGGCTCATGAGCTCCTCCAAGGTTTCCTGCCGGCGCCAAGCCCTCAGCTCGAGAGTGCCGGGTCGTTCGGGTGGGGCGACAAGGGCAGGACCTCGTCTGTGCGCCATACCCGCAGGGGCATGGACGCCAGCACGCCCTCGAGTTGATCGCTGTCTTCGGCCGCGAACAGCCCGAGCGATCGCTATTCACCCGGTTGCAGTGGCGGGCGCCACAAGCGCAGAAGATGTCCCTGCGCCGCCAGCTCCTTTGAGCGTGCTGCCTCGCGAGTGCGGATGTCGTCGACATCCTCCTCGGTCGTCCCATCCGGAACGATCGTCGTCATCGTGACGAGATACTCCATACTCATGGCCTCCTCGGTCCGGTGCGCCGGAGCATCCATGACAACCTGACATCGCCGTGCTCGACGACGAACCGGGGGTTGCCACGTGCTTCTCCCTCAATCTACGGGTTGCCGACATCCAACAATTGCGACCTCCCGTGGACTGAACGGAGGGGGCGGCCTCTGTTCCGCGTCTTGCGGACTGCCGCGCCGAGGTCCGCTGCAAACAGCGCGGGATCGACTTCCCCACCCGACACCTCGTCCCGAAGCAATGGGGAGCTAGGAACCTCAATGCCCGAAACCATGTGGATCGGACAGCTCCTCTCTTTGGCCGGCTCAATCACTCGAAGGCCCGCGCACCTGCGACCACGACGCAGGAACTCCAGAGCCAGACATAGGGTCCAGTTTGGCCCTCCGACGAGGGACTTTCCTACACCGTGCTCACAATCGGATTCTCAGGGGACTTCGGTATAGGTTGCCCGTGTCCAGCCCGACGCCGTCGATTCGGAGCCTCGCCTGCCATGATCCGTCTCATCGCAGCAAACGACTCTCGACAGGGCATCGCCACCGACTCGGGTATCCCCTGGAAGCTTCCCGGAGACACGGCCTACTTCGAGGAGAAGACCACCACCGGCGTCATCCTGATGGGTTGGGCCACCTACAACGAGTTTGCTGCTCCGCTGCATGACAGAGAGAACTTTGTGTTGACGGCCGAATCTGGACGCTTGCGCAGAGGATTTCGGGCTGTGGGGAGTCTCGATCAATTGGTCTCTGCCCAGCCCGACGAAGGCATATGGGTGATCGGCGGTGCCGCCGTCTACGCAGAGACGATCGCCGAGGCCGACGAACTGCTCTTGACTCAGGTTGTCGGCGACTTCCACTGCACCAAGTTCTTCCCGCCCTACCGAGATAGCTTTCGACTCGCCACTCAGGGCGACGATCGCCAGGAGGAAGGAATCACCTATCGATTCGAAACGTGGTGTCGCCTTGCATCGAACCCGACAAGCCCCCGGCCAGGCGTAGGGAAGCGCTGAAGCTTCCGATCGTCATTTGGAAAGTACGCAACACGGAAGCCGAACCCGGGACAGATATTTGGGTCAAGCCGTTGTCTTGCGGTTGGAAGCCGAAGGCCGAGATGAGCATCTGGTACCGGCGTGATCAGCCTAAGCCTTCAATGCGGCTTCTCGAAGCCCGCCGGAGATGACCGGCCCCAAGGTCCCCAGCCATTCGCTACGTCCCCGCCACGGTTGAAGTCGGGTCAGGATCCATCGTCGCAGGGGCGGTGCGTGCCAGGACGGTGACGGCCACGCACATGACCGCGAAGGCGAAGGATCCTAGGGCGAGCCGGCCGACGTTCTCAGTAAAGGTCTCCCCGAAGATCCACACGCTCAACGCGATGCTCACCACGGGATCGACGATGACGATGAACGGCTGCGAGATGCTGAGCGGTCCGACATGGAGGGCCGCCTGGTTCAGAAACTCGGCCGCCAGGCCGGTGACGGCCAACGCGTAGACCGGCCAGTGCGTGAACATGCCGGCCACACCGAATTGCGTCAGCGTGTCGGTCGTCGCCTTGATGAACGTGGCTACCAGGGCCCAGAGCATGGATGCAGAGGCCCCCAGCAACGCAGCCCGTCTCGCGGGCGATCCGCCGATCCCCAACACTCCGAGCAGCGTCGCCATCCCCGCCGTGGCCACAGTGGCCGACGCCCAGGCGCCGCTGGTGGGTAGCGCGCTGCCGCCACTCGGCTCGGCCATTGCGATGAAGAGGCCCAGCGAGACGCAGGTGGCGGCGGCCGCCCACCAAGTCAACGGCCGGATCACCTGATGCAGCCACACCCAGCGCAGGACGAGTGCGAACACCAACTCGGTGACCAGCAGCGGCTGCACCACCGACATCGCTCCGTTGTGCAGGGCGATGGCCTGGAAGAGGAAGGCTCCCGCCAGCGCCACCCACCCCAGCAGCCACAAGGGGTTGGACAGGAGGTAACGGATGAAGCGCCAGCCCTTCGAATGCTCGGGGTCGCCGATACTCGCGATGTGCTGCATGACGACGTTGAGGGCGTTGGAAAATGCCGCCAGTAGGGCGAACAGAACCGGCACGCCTCAAGCCTCTTTGCCTTCGTGCTCGTCGAGTAGTGCCTTTGGTCCCGAACCGCGGTGATTCGCGCTTGTTTTCCAACCGCTTACGTGGTGACCGCTGTCTTCGTCGTCAGTTGGCGGCACCCTATCTCCCCCGCCGGCTGACCGGTCCGTCCGGTTCCACCCCATCTACCGGACTTTGCCCACGGGCTGGCTAACCGTCCGGAGCCTCATCGCCGTTCGGCGGCGCGCGCACCACCGTTCGGCCGGTTGTCTCGCGGCGCTCGAGGGCCTCGAGCCCGGCGGGAACGTCAGCGAACTCGATCTGGCGGCCGATCACCGGGCGGACTGTTCCGGCTCGGGTGAGGTGCAAAATGTGGCTCCAGATGTCAACGCCCTGAGCAGTGGAGAGAAAGTTCATGCCAAACGGACGAGCCGGTCGCGGCGAGTCGGCGTAGGCGAAGCAGATCCCAACCAAGTCGAAGTTCCCGTAGATGCCCGGCTGGATCGGCAGCGGGTGCTCCTCCGCTTCGATACCCGAGGCGAACCCGATGATGAGGTGCCGCCCGTTGAACGCCATCACCCGAAACGTCTCCGTCGTCACTTCGCCGCCCACGGTGTCAAAGGCCACGTCGACACCCCGGCCGTTGGTCACGTCATCGACGAAGGCGGCGAAATCACTGCTGCGGTAGTTCACGCCGTAGTCGGCGCCCAGCGACCGGCAAAAGTCGACCTTCTCGTCAGTGCCCGCAGCGCCAATCACTGTCGCGCCGAACGCCTTGGCCAGCTGGACCGCGGCCGACCCGACTCCGCCGGCTGCGGCATGGACGAGCACGACATCTCCTGGGGCGACCCGTCCCCGGACCCGCAGGGCGAGGTAGCTCAGCTGGTAGGGGAAATACATCGCCACCCCCTCGGCCGCGCTGAGCCAGGTGGGGAGCTGTTGGATCATCGCGCCATCGAGCAGCGCCGCTGACGCGTAGGCGCCCTGCACGCCCGCGGTCGTGCCGACGACTCGTCGGCCAAGCAGCCCCTCACAACCCGGCCCGACTGCGTCCACCGTTCCTGCGGCGGCCATGCCGATGACGAAAGGGGGTTCGAACTTCAGCAGCCCATATCGACCCCGGATGGTGTCGATGTCGTTGAAGTCGAGGCAGAAGGCCTCCACGGCAATCCGCACTTGGTTGGCCCCCGGTTCGCCGACAACCACCTTCTGGATCTGGAGGGCTTCGGTTGGTGCGGCCAGCCGGGTGACCATCCAGGCCGTTGCCATTGTCGTCACGGGGCGCCTCCATAGCGGACGGGCAGATGTTTGATGCCGTTGAGCCACGACGAGCGGAGGCGGCGGGGCGCCCCCGTCAACTTCGTGTCGGCCAGCTCGTCGGCGATCACGTCGAACATCACCTTCAGCTCGAGCCGGGAGAGATTGGCTCCGATGCAGAAGTGGGATCCGCCGGCGCCGAAGGTCACGTGGGGATTCGGTGAACGACCGATGTCAAAACGCCGGGGGTCGTCGAACACCTCCTCGTCGAAGTTGGCCGAGGCGAAGTACAGGCCCACCCGTTCGCCCTGGCGCACCAACCGGCCGGCGACCTCGGTGTCCTCGTCGGCCGTGCGCTGGAGAACCACTGCGGGCGAGGCCCAGCGCAGGACCTCGTCGACCGCGGTCGCGGGCCGTTCGGACCGCCATCGTTCCCACTGGTCCGGATGCTGCAGAAACGCCAACATGCCGTGGGTGATCGCCTGCCGGGTGGTCTCGTTGCCGGCGACGGCGAGGATCATGAAGAAGAACGCGAACTCTTCGCTGTTCAGGCGTTGGCCATCGGCGTCAGGTTGGACGAGCCGGCTGGTGACGTCCCCTAAATCGTTCTCGACCCGCGCCTCGGCTGCCGCGTGTGCGTAGGCGAACATCTCGACGACCCCTGAGAGGTCGTTGCTGGCGTACTCCGGATCTTCGCTGCCAGCCATCTGATCGCTCCAGTCGAAGAGCTGCTGGCGATCGGCGTCGGGAATGCCCATGAGGCCGGCGATGGCCTGAAGAGGCAGATGACGGGCGACGTCGATCACGAAGTCGCCCGTTCCGTCGCGCTTGGCAGCCCAGACGATCCGGTGGGCTCGCTCATAAAGGTCGTCCTCGAGGCCGGCCAAGGCGCGCGGCGTGAAGCACCGGTTTCCCACCCGACGAACTCGGGTGTGCCGGGGCGGGTCCATGCAGAGCAGGAGGTTCTTGGTGGATTCGCCGGTGGGATCGGACTCATCCAACCGGCGAACAAAGGCCGACTTCGCCTCTACGGACCAGCCCGGGCTCCTGGTCACCGCGGTCACGTCGGCGTGGCGGCTGAGGACCCAAAATCCGCCGTCGCCGTACCCCGCCATGGACCCTTGCGGATTCCACCGAATGGGTTGATTCGCGCGCAGCCAGGCGAATTCGTCCAAGGGCAGATGATCGGCCAACAGGTCGGGATCGCTGAGATCGAGGCGAGCGTCGACAGGCGTTGAGGACACGACGGCGGGCCTCCTTGCTTGACACCGCTTGGCATCAGCGACCGTAGGCTTTGATACTGATGGGTGTCAACTAGGCTGGTCCGGACATGGAGTACCAGGTGACGATGCCCTTCAAGGGGGTCAGCGCCGCCGACCGGCGCATCGATCGACGGAACCGGCTGGTCGGGGCCGCTTTCACGATTGCCGGAGCCGAAGGCGCGGACGCGCTCGGCGTCGGTCGCGTGTGCCTGGCCGCTGGGCTGACCAAGCGATATTTCTACGAGAGTTTCTCGTCGCTGGCCGAGCTCCAGAGCGCCGTCGTGGACCACGCCATCGCGGCGATGTTGGAGCGCGTGGATCCTTTCCGGCCGACCGGGCCCGGCGGGCCGCCACAAGCGTGGCTCGAGGCGTTCGTGGGCGCATTGGTGGACGACGAGTGCCTCGCTCGGGTACTCCTCGCGGAGACCCACGGCGGCGCTCTCAGCCCATTTCGGCACCAGATCATCGACGTAGCCATCGCGGGGATGGCACCCCCTGGTTCGGACCCGCAGTCGGACCTTCGTGCTCGCCTCGTCGCCTACGCACAAATTGGCACCTTGAGCGAGCTGTGCCTGGCATGGCACCAGGGGCAGTTGGCGATGGAGCGGGCGACACTCGTCGATGTGTTGGCCGATCTGTTCGTCCGTATCGACGGCGCTCGTTTTTGACACTGAGGCCGGTCGAGCTGCTGAACCGCTCACGCTGGATGACCACCGTGGATCCCGTCGCCACCGTCGATTCCTCGAGTACTTCTGCAGTCCGGCTCGGCGGCAGAACTCGCTCGACAAGCACGCCAAACGTATTTCGAAGACCTACACTCAACCCGCCGGATGAATTGCACCAACCGCGTGCCCAACCTGCCGCGCAACCAAATGACGCGCGACCACAACATGAGGCAATCGTGACGACGGAACTGATTCTGCTTGGAACGGCTGGGGCTCCCCTACCCGTCGCCGGCCGCGGGGGCACCTCGTCCGCGCTCATCGTCGACGGACGAATCTTTGTCATCGACTGCGGTCGCGGATCGCCGTCCGCCTTCGTCGACGCCGGTCTCGACTTCCGCCGTCTGGAAGCCGTGTACCTCACGCACCTCCATGCCGACCATACCGGTGATCTGCCCGGCATGCTGCTTTATCCGTGGGGCGTCCGCGTGGGCGACCATGGTCCACTCGCGCCCATTCGTGTCTACGGGCCGGGGCGACCCCAGGTGTTGCCGACCGGCGACGCTACCTTCCATCGCGAGACGACGATCCATCCGGAGCTGCCAGACCCCGGTACCACGGACTTGCTTGAGCACATTCTCGCCGGTTACGCCTACCACCTCAACGTCATGCCGCTCGATGCCCACATGCCGGACCCAGCTGCCCTCGTCCGGGGAATCGAGATCCTCCTTCCTCCACAGACAGAAGGCATCACCCAGGTTCCCGTTGTCGCATTCGAAGACGAAGTAATTCGAGTTACTGCCATCGCTGTCACACACGGTCGAGCCACTCCAGCGCTGGCGTATCGTTTCGACACAGCGGACGGCTCCGTTGTGTTCTCAGGCGACACCACCGTGAACGACAGTCTCATCGCTCTTGCCCATGGTGCAGATATCCTTGTTCACCAGGTTGCCGATCTGAAGTACCTCGAGCGACATGGAACTACCGGTCCCGACCTCGAGCGGATGGCAGCCCTTCATACCGATATCACCGAGGTCGGAGGCGTCGCAGAGCGAGCCCAAGTCCACGAGCTCGTCCTCAACCACTATCTTCCGGCTGACCTGGCCGCCATAACAGATGCGGAATGGGCAGAGCGTGGCGGGCAAGGTTTCAGCGGAACAACCAGTGCCGGCAGCGACGGTCTTCGCAGAGTGCTTCCACGCATGACCTCGAGCTCAGCTCATTCAAGTAGTTAGTCTCCGCGTCGATCACGGCTGGGCTTCATCACGAACATTGTCTGAGTCGGGTCCGGTGATCCCGTCGTCCTCCGCTACAGCGACAGCCTCTGCCTCTTGCGACTTGTGCTCTCGGGTGAGGTGTGCCGCCTTATTTGCGGCTTGCTTGTCTGCGCGCTTCACTGCAGCCCCTCTTTCTGATTGCCGGCACTCCCCGGGAGCCGCATTCGACCGTTTGAACTCCCTCAATCCTGAGCGCGTTGAAGTAACAATTGCAGCAACTCCGATCTGTGATCGGCGCATCGCAATGATTCTCCTCAGCGCTCCCAGTTCACGGCGTAGCGCGAACGCTCCATTCGCCGTTGGGCGATGGTCCCTGCCTCAATACCGTCGCCAATCGAGCCATGGCGTACGCCGGAGGCCTAGCATTTGCTCATCAGCCCTCGTTGCGAAACGTGAGCGAATAGCCACGACCGGGCCGGTTGACCAGGTCACACGGAATGTCCAATCGAGTCAGGATTTTTCTGATCCTCGAAACGTAGTTGCGGACTTCCTCCGGAAACAGGGCGGAATCCGACCAGGCATATCCCATGATCTGTGACGAGGTGTAGAAGCGGTGGGGGTGGTCGAGGAGGAACTGGAGCAGCTCGAACTCCCGATTCGTGAGGACGGCCTCGTTCCCCTTGTGTCGCAGCACACGACCTTCGGGATCGAGCCACAGCCCTTGCAGTGCCCAAATGCGCTGGTACCACAGGTCGAGGCGTTCGTAGTACCCCGTCATTTGTGTCTCGATAAAGGCTACGTCCACGTCGGCGGCCTTTTGGGCCACCGGGTGAAGCTTGGGCAGCTCTCTGTTGACTCGCTCCAAGAGACCCAATTTAAATCGAATCAGATCGTCATAGATGCTGACCCAATGGCGGGCATCCTCCCAGTGTTCGGTCTCGATGTCCTCTCCTTCAAGCGGACCTTGAATGGGCTCCCCTGACTGCTGCGCCTCCACGCATATCACTATACGGACCCCCCTTAACCTGGTTATTGCTGACCTTCTTACGCCGTCCGGAGTAGTACTGAATCATGAAGTCAGGAACAGAGCATTCAGATCGGCCTGACGTCGTCGCGGCGACCAGAGGTGGAGACGACTCGTTGGGCATGGAAAACGAGGTTGAACTCGCGAACGCAACCCTTGAGCAGGCACTGTTCTGGAGAAATATCTACTCAGACATCCTGGTCATGGAGCTGTCGGTCCTCGCTCGTATTCGCCAACTCATGGCGGGGCAATCCCTCCAGGCACGGCGGGAAGTCGAGCTCACCAACGTCCCAGTGATCGAAGCCCAGGTGGAACGGTTCCGATCCCGGCATGAAATGTGGCTAGGTCGAGTACGGGCCTGCCGGGCCGGGGGTTGACGTCGTGACCGTCGCTCGCCAGCAACAACCCGTGGCTGAACGGGCTGTCACCGAGCACAGCGCAGTCGAGAGTCCAGCAAGATCGCAGAGCCGCACGAAGCGAGTTTCGGCCACTTGGTTTGGCATTCTCTCCACGGCTCTCGTCCTTGTGCTGGTGCTGTTGTTGATCTTCATTCTCCAAAACACGAGATCAGTGAAAATCACTTATTTCACCGCGAACGGGACTGTTCCCGTTGGTGTAGCCCTTCTCTTTGCCGCCATCGGTGGAATGTTGCTTGCGAGCCTAGTGGCGTTGCTCCGGGTTTGGCACCTGCATCATGGTCTCGCCAAGGGAGGGACACCGGAGATGTCCATTCCACCCTTCGAGGCCTCGGCTCCGGACGCCCCGGTTCTGCACGCTCCCGACACGATGTCTGCCTCAGAAGCAATGCACTCCGATGCGCCGTAAAGCGCACGACGGCACTCCACGCATATCGAGCTCCACCAGCAGCACCGCCTGCCCAGCTCGCCGGGGGTGAGTGGTACACCCAACTTGCTCACGTTCCAACAGCGAGCGTTTTGCAAGGCCTTTAGAGCTCGAAGCTAGAAATCCTACTGGTTCCCCTCTGGACTCGGCGAGTCTGGTCGTTGAGCGCCGCCCGCTGTCGGCGAACCTCCACGGCGTCGAGATCGGAGCGACGATCACCGGCTCGAGGCGCCAGCGAAAACCCTGAATACACGACGCGGCGCTCGGCGGATACAGGTGGGCGGCTCATATGCAAGGTACACGAGCAATGCACTGTGATATCGCCCGTCTGCGTCGGTAGCGGGAGTCGTGAAAGGTCGAGACCCTCCGTTCCGAGAGGCGCGATGTTTGCTCGATGCGATCCTGGTACTACTCCGAGTTCACCGTTTTCGCGAGTGGCACCGGTAACCGAAATTCCCACGGTGAGGCCACAGCAGTGCCGGCTGTGGCCACCCAAGGAACAGTCCTTGTGCCAGCTGACATCCGAAATACCTTCGATGACGCCTACCTTTTTCAAGAGTCCCTCGGCCGAGTCGCCAATGTCTGGATCACGCTGTATGAAGCGGTCATCGGTAAAGGTTCCGATCGATGCGAAACGACCACCGTGAAGGAGTTCCCTCAGGGTCGGCGACTTCTGGTTGAAGCCGAGAATCCGCGAGGGGTACCACTGACCCGTGTCGGTTTGGGCCCACCAGGACGCGCCGTCATCCCGTTCGGCGGCATCAATGGCCTCATCAAGTTCGGCCGACACGGCAGCCATTTCGGACCCGTTGAACACGCCTCGAATGTGGAGAAATCCGGCCTGGGCGAGGAAGTGACCAATCTCCTCCGGCGCGTCATCGAGTGAGAATGAGCGCTTCAACTCGAGCGGTGCTCCATCGCGGTCCGCGAACGTGATGGTGCCAGGCTCGTAAACCGGACGACCGCCGAGGAGGCATCGCAGTACGGGCTCCCATTCGATGAATGCGTCCAGAGTACCCCGCCGAACTTCGGCCCGGCCACTCATCTGCAGACCGAACGTCGAGGCCACATCCTGCATCAGGTCGGAGAATGCGCCTCGGTCGAGAGCGACTACAAGTGCATCACCTCCGCCGCGGTGAACGGTGAGTCCGTCATTTCCTATTCCGAGCGTCAGGAGTTCGCCGTCAATGTCGAAGGTGAGTGGCGCGAGAGCGAGGCGCACCGCGCCCCGCCCAGCCTCGTCGCCGTTCGCCTTGACAAGGAGTGGGAGTTGCTCTTCGAGGAAGTCATCTGGTTCGAAGGCAAGCTCGTCGCCTTCGAACCTCGTACGGAAATCAACGGTTGCCATCAGTTCTCTCTTTCTCTGCGCCATCACGCTCGTTTACTGATTTCTTGTCACCGCTCGACGCGTCACCATGAGGAGTGACGAGGTTGCCTCTTGATTAGCGACATCGAAGGGCGTCATTGTGGCTATTTCCACCGTCCCCTGGAGGGGAAGCAGTCGCTGGGGGTCGCTGTGATCATCCATTCGCCGGCTTGCTCGCAATGACCATTTGTTGCGACGCCGAGTTATACGTCACCAGGTACACCGGTCCTAGCGCATAGGGGCGACCGGGTCCGAACGAGACCGGACCACCCATTCCGGGAATGGACACGTTACGAAGGCCATAGCCCGCCTGCTTGAACGTTCGGGCTGTGAGGTTCTTTCCTGCCGCCTTGGCGATGGCGGAAAAGATCGCCACATCCTGGCAGGTGTTCTCGGCGGCGACCCAGGTCGTCGGTGCGTTGGCCGGTGCCCCGATCGGGTTCCCGATCACGGTCGACGGATAGGCCTTCTTGATGATGCGGACACACTTCTGGACGGCGGGGTCGTCCCAGAACACCTGTTGAGACGGGATCGGTGTGGCCGTAATCGCACCCTTCAGGTAGGTGGGATCGTCGCCACCCTTGGCCGAGACGGTTCCGGCAAAGTCCGAGTAGCTCGTGGCCACGATGCGCGGGGCGTACGTGCTCTGGATGCCGTTCAGACCTTGCAGCCAACCGGATGCACCGGTTCCGACCCCGACCACCACCTTCACTCCTTCGCTCTCAAACTTCTGTGCGATGACCTGGATCTGCTGGTTATTCGCCGCCGTGTCACCCTGGGGTGCCGAGTCGATGGCGGACTGGACGACGTCGACGTGCTGTTTCTTGAGCGCAGCAAGGACGATCGGTATCTCCGTCTGGTCCACCGATGCACCGATGACCCCAATCTTCTTGCCTTTGAAGATGCCCTGCTCCGTGTACACAGAGATTTGCAAAGGATCAAAGGCAGCGGCCGGTGGCGTCAGCGTGAAGTTCGGCGCGGCGCTCGGCGAAAGGGTCGCACCCATGTCCCCGTTGATGGTCGCAACGCCAGCTTGTTGGTAGCAAAGCGGATAGATCGGCCCGAAGGCGACGAAGACGTTGTCGTCCTCGGTCAATTGCGTGCAGGCGGAGGCGGAGGATGCCGTGGAGGTGGGATTGACCGACGCCAGGGAGAGGGCGATCTTGCGACCGTTGATGCCACCCTGTGCGTTCAGGTTGTCGATGAGTGCGTTGAACGCATCGGGGTAGCTCCCCTGATTGATATTGAGCCCGACCGATTCCAGCGACGCAAGATTCAGATAAGGAAGACCAACCCGGATGGAGGTCGAACTGACTCCTGACGCTGAAGCGGCCGATGTGTCTGTTCCGGCGACCAACTGGGACAGTGATCCGAGAATGGCCAACCCGGCCACGAACAGGGGGCTGCCATAGAACCACCGCGACCGTGTCCCAGTTCCAGCCTTCGTCACGGCGCCCTCCCCATCTCAAAGCTCAGTCGCGGTACCCATGGACAGCGATTTTCTACCGATGGACTATATTCCACTGGTATATAAGTATTCAACCGGTTTACTGCACCCCACTGGAGATCTCCTGATGGCCGCTTCGGTCGCGTCGCCCACCGCTGTCCGACCCTTCATCCCACCCCCACCTCCAAAAACTCCGAAGTCGGCGGGAACACGACGGCGCCTGTTGGACCTCGCCGCCCAACTGTTCGTTAAACATGGCTACGACGCCGTCTCGATGCGCGACATCGCCTCGGCGGCAGACCTGACCAAGGGCGCCGTCTACGGCCATTTCCGCTCGAAAGGACAGTTGCTCGTCGAGGTGATCCGCTGGAAAATCGCCGAGAGTGACCAAGCGATTGACTACGTCGAGGTCCGCGACAGCCTCGTGCGCGGGGCCGCGCTGATCCACGACGAGGCCAACCGCGAGACCCGTCTCCTCGAAGTCGATGCGGCCGCTGCAGCCCGCCACGATCCCGAGATCGCCGCCGGCCTGAGGAGCTTCTACCTGGAACGGCACGCCCGGATCTGCGACGCAATGTCCGATGTTGCCGACCCCGATACCGCAGCCTGGGTCGTCACCGCCCTCACGGCGGGAGTCGGCATGAAGGAGTCCGCCGGCCTGCCCATACCTGACGCCGACCGTTTGACCAACGCCATTTTGGTGGTGCTCGAAGGGCTCACCTCGCAACGTGGAGACGGGTCACCCGTTGTTGAGCGGACGCAAATGCCACTTCGCAGGTGAAGGCGCGATGACCTCTCTCAAAGCTCGCATCGCGTGCTTTCAAATGTCCGTCGCAGCCATCCGAGTGCGTGCTTTCATCTCTCTTGGTTGAGCGCCGCTGAGGCGGAAGGGTTCAGTCCAGGTCGAAGGCCAGCGTGACCAACTCGAAGGGCCGAAGCTCGAGTTCGACGGTGCCGTCGTGGTTGGCAAGCGATGACACCGCACGCTCGAGCAGATCGGTGCGGGTCACTGACACGAAGGGGCGGTGCAGCCTCACGCGCACGGGACCACGGGAGCCCCACACCTCGCACAGGCGGACCACCACGGCGTCGGAACGGTCGGCCCACTTGACTGCCTCCACGCTCACCCCCGGCCGATCGACGGAGACCACACTGCCCTCACCCTGACCGGCGATCAGCGACAAGGGGAGGTTGAAATGCTCGGCCTCGGCGATCACTCCGGACTCCCGGAGGTCACCGTGGTGGGGAACGAGCGCGTAGGCGAAATGGTGGAATCCCTGGTCCGCCTCGGGGTCGGGAAACCCCGGGGCGCGAAGGAGTGAGAGCCGCATGGTGTGCCCGACGATGTCGTATCCGTATTTGGACTCGTTGAGCAGGGCCACCCCGTAGCCGGGTTCGCTCAGATCCGCCCATCGGTGGCCACACACCTCGAAGCGCGCCTCGTCCCAGCTGGTGTTGACGACGGTCGGCCGTTCGAGATGGCCGTGCTGGATCTCGTAGGTGGCGCGCGTGGAGCGGATGGAGACGGGGAAGGCGACCTTCAAGAAGCGGTGCCTCTCGTGCCACTCCACGTCGGTATGGAACTCGAGCCGCCGCGATCCGGCGGCCAGGCGCATCGTCTGGGTGATGGTCGAGGCACCGAAGGAGCGGATGAACCTGACCGCGCCCCGAAGCGGATGGCGCTCCAAAACCTCGATCGAGTCCACCGTTAGCAGGTCGGTGACCTGGTCGAGATAGGAGCGATCGACGTCCCAGGCGTCGAACGCCCGCGGATGATCGTCGTGGAGCTGGAACAGGTTGCCGCGCTCATCATGAGCCAGCACCTGACGGCCCGCGACGAGATCCCGCACCGAGGTCAGGAGGCCGTCACCATCCCATTCCACCCGAAGGAGTCCGTTGTCCAGCCAATCCTCGCCGATGGTCACCTGGTCTCTACCGCCGAGCGACCGGTCGGGCAACACCGTCGACCACCCGCAGGCTGGTGCCGACACCAGTGCAAGCGACCCGTCTGGCAGTGCGGCTACCTCGGTCCGGTCGGTGGACGACGCGTTGAACGCCACCACGCCTAGAGCCTCGTCTCCCCCGGCGACGACCGTCTGGGCCTCGGTACTGACCGAGCCAGCGATGGCGAGCACTTCGGCCAGCTCCCGCGCAGTGTCCTCGTAGACCCAGTGGATGCTGGACCCGGGAAGGATGTCGTGGAACTGGTGAAGCAGGAGAAGCTTCCAAGCCCGGTCGAGATCGGGGCGCCGGTCGAGGGATGCCGCCACGGACCACAGCTCGGCGGCCCGGAGGGCCTCCTCGGCGCGGCGGTTGGCCAGCTTTACGTCGGCGTGCGTCGTCAGTGTGGCCCGGTGGGTTTCGAGGTAGAGCTCACCGACCCAGACCGGGAAGTCGTCGGCCTCCTGGCGCAACCGATCGAGAAAACCCGCGACCGTGCCGATCTCCACCCGGGGCAGGCCGTCAACATCGGTCATGCGGTGGAAGCGCTCCACCATGATGTGGTTGGGGCCACCCCCGCCGTCGCCGTAGCCGAAGGGGTAGAGATTGAGGGCAGTGCCATTTGGCCCCAGGCCACGATCCTGACCCGCGGCGACCTCACCGATGGAGAAGTCGCCGTTGTAGGTGTTGGCCGGAGGGAAGTGGGCCAGCAGACGGCTGCCGTCATGGCCCTCCCACCAGAAGGAGGTGTGTGGAAACGCGTTGGTGTCGTTCCACGACATCTTCTGCGTGATGAACGAGGTGACGCCGGCCTCACGAGCAATCTGGGGCAGGGCGGCCGAATAACCGAAGACGTCCGGGATCCACAGTTCGTGCGTCTCCACTCCGAACTCTTCGGCGAAGAATCGCTTGCCGTACACCAGCTGGCGCACTAAGGACTCGCCCGAAGGGACGTTGGTGTCCGGCTCAACCCACATGCCTCCGACCGGTTCCCACCTTCCTGATCGAACCTGTTCGCCGATCTGCTCGTAGAGCTGAGGGTATCCGTCCTTCATCCACTGGTACTGCACGGCTTGGCTGCACACGAAGTGGTGTTCGGGGTAACGCTCGAGCACGCGCAGCTGGTTGGAAAAGGTCCTTGCGCATTTGCGCCGGGTTTCGCGTAGCGGCCACAGCCAGGCACAGTCGATGTGGGCGTGGCCCACCGCCACGACGGCGTTGGCCGAGGACGTCGGGCGGTCGAGGAGCGGAGCCAGCACGTCCCGGGCCGGAACCCCCGAGTCGGAGACGTTCTCGGGGTCGATGATGCTCCGTGCTTTGTCCAGCACTGGGATGATCTCCTCGGATCGGTCCGGGTCCAGTGCGGCCATTTCGATCAGGACCCGCATGTCGAGAAAGAGTCCTTCGACGGACCGGTCGGCGATCGCCAGCTCGGCCGTCTCGAGGATATAGAGCGGCGCCCCTTGGTAGTCGGGTAGGAGCAGGGGCCAGTCGGCCAAGAGCCACGGTGGGATCGGATTCGCAGCCGCCTCAACGAAGAACTCGACCGGCTCGACCCCAAGAGCCTCGCGGGTGAGCACGAACTCGCGGTGTCTGTGGTGCAATCCCTGTACGGGCCGGAGCCCGGTATCCCAGATCTGGCCCTCGGCCGTGAAGCCGACCATCTGGTCGCCGCCAAGGTGGATGAGGGCCACCACTTCAGCCCCGGCCCAAGAATCCGGGATGGATCCCCGAAACCGGAACCACGTGGTATCCCACATGCCTCCCCACGGGCTCCCCACCTCGAACGGGGTGAACGGTCTCCCAACCGCCTCGATCGCCGGAACTGGCTCGCCGTGGAGGTGGTGGGCCGCCACCTCCAGAGGGGCACGCCGCCCGTAGATCGCCGGGCGGACGACCGCCTTCAAGAACTGCCGGAGCGAGCCGAGATTGTCCGTCATCGACTCAAGTCTGGCAGTCGTGAGCGAGTCGCTTCCCGGACGACGTGGGGCCTCCCCGCGATGCAGTCGAGTTCGCAAACGAGGAGCCAGCGGCGACTTCCTCACCTTACTCTTGGTCTCTGACCAGGGGGGATGTCCCCACCGTGAGGCCCAACACGGTCCCTCGTGCGTTGCATAGAGCTTGGTGCGACAATCGCTGAGCGACCACAAGGAAGAGGTTCGGATGAGCACGAGCAATATGCAACACCGCGAGACAGCTGACGGAAGCGCGGGCCTGAAGCTCGAAGTGGTGGTGATCCCGGTTGCGGACCCCGATCGCGCGAAGGAATTCTACGCGGGCCTCGGGTGGAGGCTCGATGCGGACTTCTCATACGACAACGGGTACCGGGTCGTCCAGTTCACGCCACCCGGGTCGTTGTGTTCCATCCAATTCGGCAGCAAGATCACCGGGGCGGCACCGGGATCTGCGCAGGGCCTCTATCTGATCGTTTCCGACATCGAGGCCGGTCGCGAGGAGTTGCTCGATAAGGGAGCCAAGGTCAGCGAGGTGTTTCACGCGGGCGCGCCGGGCGCGCAGCTCCAGCCCGACAACCTGCGCGACCGCGTGAGCGGGCCGGCACCAGACCACAGGAGCTATAGCTCCTTTGCCACGTTCGAGGATCCGGACGGCAACGGCTGGCTGCTGCAGGAGGTGACCAACCGTTTGCCAGGCCGCGTCGACCCGGACGTCACCTCATTCGGGTCCGCCGGTGACCTGGCGAGCGCCTTGCGACGCGCGGAAGCAGCCCACGGCGAGCACGAGAAGCGTATCGGCAAGGCCGATCCTGACTGGCCCGACTGGTACGCCACGTTCATGGTGGCCGAACAAGCCGGCGAAGAGCCCCCCTCGTGAGCGATTACGACGTAATCGTCCTCGGTGGCGGCGCGCCGGGCGAACACTGCGCGGCGGCGCTGGCCGCGCGCGGTCAACGCGTGGCGCTCGTGGAACGAGCACTCGTGGGCGGCGAGTGCACGTACTGGGCCTGCATCCCGTCGAAGTCGCTCCTCCGTCCAGGCGAGGCCGTACAGGGCGCAAGGGACGTGGGCGCGCATGCCGAGGTCGACGTCCAAGCAGCATTCGCCTGGAGGAATTACATGGTGTCCAACTACTCCGACGTCAGCCAGGAACGCTGGCTGGCCGACCGAGGCATCATTTTGTTGCGGGGCAACGGCCGCCTCGCCGGAACCGGCGTCATCGAGGTCGACGGCGTCCGACACACGGCCGAACACATCGTCGTGGCCACGGGCTCCGATCCGGTCGTGCCACCCGTCTCCGGCCTGCGCGACCTCGAGGGCGTCTGGGGGACTCGCGAGGCCACGAGCATGAAGGAGGTCCCTCGCCGCCTGCTCGTCCTCGGCGGAGGAGCGGCAGGGGTGGAGCTCGCGCAGGTCGTGCGGCAGCTTGGCGGCGAGTGCCTCATCATCGAGGGTGCCGACCGCCTGCTGTCACGGGAGCCTTCGCCGCTGGGAGAGGCACTCGGTAAGGCGCTGAGCCGATACGGGATCGAACTCGCGCTCAACCGGCGCGCCAGCGCAGCGCGCCGGGAGGGGGACGACTATGTGCTGGAGTTCGAGGATGGGTCCGAAGCTCGGGGCGACCGGCTCCTCGTGGCGACTGGACGGCGCCCCCGCGTCGAGGGCATCGGTCTGGAAACGGTCGGCGTCAAGGCGGACCCCAAGGGGATCCCGGTCGACGACCACCTGCGGGCCGGGGAGCGGCTGTGGGCGATCGGCGATGTCAACGGCATCTGGCCTTTGACGCACGTCGGCGAATACGAGGGCGACGTCGTGGCCGCGAATATCGCCGGCGACCCCAGCCCAGCGAACTACGAGGCCGTTCCTCGAGTCACCTACACGTACCCGCAAGCCGCGGCGGTGGGAGCCGTGGATGCGCCGTACAGCGCCACAGCACTCGTGTCAGAGGTGCCGAAGACAGCGACCTACACGCATGGGTACGCCGAGTCCAACGGGTTTTTGACGCTGCTCAGCGACGGTGAGCGCCTGACGGGTGCCTACGCGCTCGGTCCGGAAGCCGGTGAGTGGTTACAGCAAGCCACGCTGGCCATTCGCGCGCACGTCCCCCTAGCGGTGCTGCGCGACACGATCCAGCCCTTCCCAAGCTTCTCGGGGATCTACGACACGGCTGTCAAGGAACTCACGATGGCCGTCGCGGACATGCCGCTCCCGGCCCGACCGATGAACGCCCAGATGTCCGGTCTTTCGTCGGCATAAGCGGTGGCCGGCGACTCGTTGCGTGAACCGGAGAGCTGGCCGGACGGACCGTCGTGCTCATCGGCGGAAGTTCGGGCATCGAACTCGAGACCGCACGACCAGGGTGCTGAGGTCATCGTCACAGGACGGAATCCCGAACGGCTGACCCAGACGGCGGACGACATCGGAGCAAATAGCGCCATTACGATGGCCAATCCAACGAGAGGAGGACGTCAGATCCCGTGCCGGAGCACCTGAGCAACCATCATCGCGACACGCTCTTACAGATTTTTCAACATCCCACCAGCCACAACATCGAGTGGCCAGCCGTGCTGTCCTTGCTGGAGGCCGTGGGATCAGTCGAGCAGCACCACGACGGCAAGTACGTGGTTACCCTCGGGACCGAGACCGAGGTCTTCAGCCCTCCGAAGCACAAGGACATCGACGTCCAACAGGTCGTTGATCTCCGTCGGATGTTGACCAGTGCCGGATATCGAAGTGTCGTGGACGAACTCGAGGCCAAGGGTAAAGAGGTCTGACCCTGTTTGTTTGAAGGAGCGCAAGTCCAAGGTCAACGTCAAACGCACTCACCTGCTTGGCGTTCTCAGCAGCTGTCGGAGACCCGCTTACCGTTCACCTTTGACAAGATCCTGTACTGGCCCGTAGCCAAACCCCGAATCGTGTGGGATTGCGCGGACGAAGGGTCGGTGCTCAAAAGAGCACTCAGCGCAGGCTTGACACAGGTGGCAATTTGCTGCTGTCCCACGATGGTCGGGTGGAAGATGGCTGGGGCTGGGTAGCTGGCCAGACTGGTCGACGTGCCGTTCACCGAAAACCCGTACGCATAGGGCTCTCGATACTCGAGGTTATGTGTGTTTGGGCTGAGGTTCCCAGATTCGTCGTCGCACCACTGATGCCCCTGGTCCATGTTGGACAAATTGACAAAGCCAACGTTGTCTCCAAATTCGCTCGTCTTCTGGTAGGCGCTCACCCACTCGGCAAGGTCTGAGTTGAGTTGGTCGACGAGCCCAGAGAAGTAGTCGATCTGCGCGTTGTAGAGAGGAAAGGTGTCTGGACAAAAGTTAGATGCCCAGCTACCAGCGTCCTTCTGCGGCAGGTCGTTTGGCAGAGGGTTCGGGTAGTTCGTGATCACAACCTTTGGCGGTCCGCTTTGCCCTGATTGCTGACCTTCCATCTCGATCGCGGTCAGCAAGCCTGTCAGGTGTGTGTGAAGTGCCTGAAGTTGATTGGTGTAGTAGTCCTGGATCACACCGTCTGGGTACTCGGAACCTGTCGGCCCTTTTTTGTCAGTGGCATTGTCATCAGAACACTGCAAATTCCCGCTGTACCCGCTGCCGTACCGTGCGGACGCAGGTCCGTTAGCCGACTGTGAGCCTGAAGGAAGGTAGTTCCATTCGATGCACGCAGTGAGAATGCCGACGAACTTGAGGTCGTCCGCTCCCAGGGTCAGCAGGACCGCATTCGGGCTGGCGGACGTGTAGACGGAATTGACTTCGCTGGGCGTTCCGTTGCTTGCTACGTCCCCGAACTGCGCCGGCACGGACGCGGCGCCGCCCGATGGAATCGTTGGCGCACCGACGGTGTACGGGCCTAGGAATGCCGAAGAGTAGACACTCCCTTGCGGAAATGATTCATCGCCCGTGATCCCGGCAAGGTAGGAGGCACCAGTACACGCGAGCTGCGTGAGCTTGGCGCGATAGGCATCGGCGACGATCTGGCCATAGGCATCGGGTGACTGATGGCATTCGGGGTACACGGGAGAACCTGAAGGAGTCCAGGTGGCGGGCGAAGTAGACGGCCAGTTCTTCCAATATCCGTTGTAGTAGCCGTACAGATAGGAATAGCAGTCACTCGAAGGATCGCTCGACGATTTGCAGAAGTACAGCTGGCCGTTCGGGCTCTGTGGATTCGGCGCCTGGTAGAGCGTCCCTTCGCCTGAGGCGATCGAGTCTCCGAGTTGGACAATAGAGAGCGGGGTTCCCGCTGTCACAGCAGCGTCGGCCGATGAGGACTCGGCAACGCCGAGCCCGGCCACGACTATCGAGGTCACGAAGGTCACGACCATGAGCGAACGTTCAAATAGAAGGCGTGGCGGCACTCCAGGCCAGATTGTAGAGGCCGGGCCCCATCTGTTCGTGACCACCTTGACTCAAATACCTAACGTCTCGAAACACCCACCTGTGACGGGCAATCTCTGTCTGCCCTCCCAAGGAGCGAGGGCTGGCTTGCCTCAGGAATGCCTGGGCTACCTCAGCCGCCGCGCACGAGCCCGCGCGCCGCGGCTGCGATGTGGTCGGCGTCGATGCCCGCCCACGCCAGGAGCTCCGCCGCCGTGCCCGAGCCCGGCATGCCCCTGACCGCCAGATGCGCGATGTGGAGGCTCATCCGCCCGTTCGACAACAGGCATTCGGTCACGGCCGATCCAAGGCCACCTTCGGGATGGTGGTCCTCCACCACGACGATCCGTCCTGACGTAGCAGCCGCCGCATCGGACACAGTGGCCGCGTCGATCGGTTTGACCGAGTAGCAGTCGACGACCCGAGCCTGGATTTTCTCGCCCCCAAGCACCTCCGCCGCCTTCAGGCACTCGTGGAGCGTGACGCCGGCGCCAATAAGGGTGACATCGTCGTGCTCGGAGGAGCGCAGCACCTTCGAACCGCCAATTTCGAATGTTCCCGGCTCCTCGTAGATTACGGGATAGGCGCCGCGTGTGGTGCGGATGTAGCTGATCCCGGGGTTGCCCGCCATCGCCGAGACGAGCGCGGCCGTGCTCATTGCGTCGCTCGGGTACAAGACAGTGGACCCGTGAACCGTGCGCATCATGGCAAGATCCTCGAGACCCATCTGCGAGGGCCCGTCTGCGCCGATCTCGACCCCGCAATGCGATCCCGACAGGCGAAGCTCGACACCCGAGATGGCGCCCATGCGCACGAAATCGAACGCCCGGGTGAAAAAGGCAGCGAACGTAGAGGCGAACGTCTTGAAGCCGCGGGCGTTCAGTCCCGTGGCGGCGGCGACCAGTTGCTGCTCGGAGATGAACATCTCGAAGTAGCGATCCGGGAACGCCTCCTTGAACTCGTCGGCGTGGGTCGAGTTGCTCACTTCAGCGTCCAACACGACGACGTGTGGGTCGGCGGCGCCGATGGCGACCAAGGCATCGCCGTAGGCCGTGCGGGTCGCGACCGAGTCGCCGAGGTCATAGTGAGGGAGGGCGACCGCAGCTGTGCTCGTCTCGGAAGACGTGGGAGGGTCCGCGACCTTGTCGGGGAGCGGGCCACGGACGACCAGGTGCCGCTCGCCCCCGAGCTCCTTTATGGCGCGCTCGGCCATGTCCGGCGGCAGAGGCTTGCCGTGCCAGCCTTCTTTGTTCTCGACCTCCGAAAAACCCCGGCCCTTGATCGTCTTGGCCACAATCACCGTGGGCCGGTCCCCCTCCATGTTCTCGGCCTCGGCGAACGCGTCGTCGATGGCGGAAAGGTCGTGGCCGTCGATGACGAGCGCGCGGGCGCCAAAGGCTTGGAAGCGCCGTTCGTAGATGTCGACATCCCAACCGAGATCGGTCGGCCCGCGCTGCCCGAGTCGATTGATGTCCGCCATGACGACGAGATTGGACAATTTGTAATAGGACGCCTTGTCGATGGCTTCCCAGATCGAGCCCTCGGCGAGCTCGCTGTCGCCGCAGAGGACCCAGACGCGGAAAGGAAGGTGCTCGAGATACTTGCCCGAGAGCGCAATGCCGACGCCGTCCGGCAGGCCCTGACCAAGAGAACCGGTCGCCACGTCGACCCAGGGCAGCACCGGGGTCGGATGTCCTTCGAGGCGCTGCCCGAAACGGCGGTATCCGGTCATCAGCTCCTCGTCGCTCACCACTCCGGCCGCCTTGAACAACGAGTAAAGAAGCGGCGAGGCGTGCCCCTTGGAGAAGACAAGATGGTCGTTGGCCGCGGTGTGTGGGTCGTCCCAGTCGTAGCGCAGGTGACGCGCCGCCAGGACGGCGATCAAGTCGGCCGCCGACATGCTCGAGGTGGGATGACCGGATCCGGCGCTCGTCGAGGACCGGATCGAATCGACCCGGAATTGAGCCGCCAGCTCTGCGATGGTGTCAAGGGAGGTCATCTCGGTCACGGTTTCAGTCGTCATGGCGGCTCCTTGGGGTTCTCCTCTCCCCCACCCTAAAAGCCCCGGCCCTGTCTCGTCTCGAGACGCCGCCCGCCAACGTCCCCACGCGCAGCCCACAAAGCACGGCCGCCTCCGAAGCACGGAGCCGCCGGCCGCGTTGCAGGATTCTCCGCAAATCCTCCGCTGCCGTCGAACCGGCCAGCCCATCGACACTCGACGTCACCACGTAGGCACTTCTCCCGCCTCACTGGGCAGTGGCAGAAGGCTTACCCAATTCCCCAGGCGCTCGGGGGAGCAGGTTGCTTTCGCATGGCATGCCGCCAGCCGGCGAGCGCTAGGACTCAGACAGGCCTTTGCCGTCATGGCTGGATCAAGAACTGCCTCCAGCCGCCCGGCAGAGTGGTTTGTCCGACTTCGATCAAGTGGCCGTCGGGGTCGCGGACGTAGCAACGGATCTCGGTTTGGTGCTGCTTTGGTGGTGTCAGGAATGTGGCACCGCGTGCGCTCCATTCCTCGTATACCGCCTGGATATCAGAAACCCGAATGTTCAAGAAGCTGCTCGCTCGGTCCGGATCGGGTAGCTTCTCCAGCGTGACCGTGGGCTTGTCGTCCGTCGGTCCACCACCGACGTTAATGATGATCCAGCTGTTGGCGAGCGCCACATACGAGGGTTCACCCGAGCGAATAACCCTGCCCCCAAGGACCTCGCTGTAGAACCGACAGGACCGTTCTACGTCGTCCGAAACAATGGAATGCGTGAGAGCATGTCGAACACCGGGGAGTCGTCTTCAACCATGTGCAACCTCCATCTCTCGGGACTCCGTGTGTACCGGAGGTGTCCCTGCCATCTCCTTCGTCGTCTGACATGAAGGATCGAGCTCGCTACGGGCCTTCGCAGCATGCGTCGTGAGAAGCGCAGTGTTGTGATCCCTTCGGTTCTCCAGCAGACATGATCCCACGTGATTTCTCTGCCGGCCTATAGGGGTGCAGCGGACCGGGCGAACAGTGCCTGAATAATTTCGAGCTGGTAGCTCTCGGATCTCGAGGCGGCCCGACGCACACTCCGGCCTTCAGCGCAATGGCCAGGCAAACCGAAGGTCCGGACTCCAAGCACAACTCCATCAACCTAGGTATGGGCCCGGACCCAGATGGCTACGTCTGCAGCCATTCGTGCCGGGTCCTCCAACGGCCCGAAGTGTCCGAGGTCGGGCCGGTTGACGAGCACACCCTGTGGGAGGGTCGCTGCGATCGTAGGCGCAAAGGCTCCCGGCCCAAGGTTGCCCGTACGCCCCGCCACAACAGCCACCGGAATATCGAGCGATGAGATGGAGGCCCACGCGCCGCTGGTCGCAGCGTGGCGGAAGACCTCGGCTTCGGTGGAGGGCCGACAACGCAATGTGACCGAGCCATCCGGAGCAGGGACGAAGCCGCCTTCGACATAGGCCCTCAGAGCATCGCGGTGCAACTGGTCGAGCGGCGCCTTTGATCGATAGTTTTCGTAGGCCTGGTCCAGCGAATCGAAGCGGTCGCGACGCCGGGCAGCCCCTTCGGACATGGGGTTGTCACCGTCTGGGAGCGGCCCGCCATCTGCCGGCACGATTGCCGGCTCATACAGCCACAGCGACCGAAACGCATTACTTCGTCGTTCCGCAGCGAGCACCAGTGCCGCACCACCCATCGAATGGCCGATGCCGTGGAGCTGGCCGATCGGGAAGCGACGTCTGTCAAGGACCGCCATGAGGTCGTCAGCCATGCCTGACCACGCCAACCCCGTTCCCGGCGGCAGATCGGACATGCCATGGCCTCGCAGATCGACTGAGACACAGTGGAACTCGGCGCTCAGGAACGCTGCCATCGGCTCCCAGACCCGCGCGTGCAAGCCGGTGGCGTGGGAGAAGAGCAGGACGGCAGCGGTCGTCCCGCCGCTCGGACCGCCCAGATCGTGCACGGCGATCCGCACGTCGCTGGAATCGATCATCTCGAGCGATCGGCCTGTCATGGCGAGCGGAAGGTTATCTGGCGACACTCTTCAGGGTGGACGGAGGCCTGCTGAGCGACATCGACAGAGCTCGAGTCCTCCTTGCTGGTTGCATTCGCTTCGGCTGCAGGTACGGCTACGTCAGTGTCGAGCGACGGGGGGTCGAAGACTCAGAGCCTTCGTCTGACTCGCGAGATCCCGATAGATCGTTGCCGGACTTGGACTTCGGTCCGGAACGGTCCTGGCGACGGCCAACCTCGAGAACCCCGCCGTGACACGGCACCTGCGGCTTGCCACCCAGCGTGGCTGCGTCATTGTCGATCATTCGCAAGAACCGAGCGATTTACGGCGAGTTCCTCCGGGATTGCTCCAACCTGCCAGCGGCCAGTCGTCCATCGGCAAGCTCGATGTCCCACGCAGCGCTCTAGGACCGATGTCGCGTTCTTGATCTGTCGGATCGAGAGTCGACATGATGCCCCTTGGATCTACTTGTACATGCCTATTGCACAAGGCATTCCGCGCGTCAGTACAGCGCGGGTATGAAATCCTCCACCGTGGTGTCCCGCCTGGATGTGACCTGGACACAAGGACAGAGGCAAGGACCATTTCTCTGGTCGGACCATTGCGCTGACCCCATAGGGTGGGGGGTGTCGTTTGTCCGCCGGGTTTCCGGTGAGGCGACATCCGTTGGCCAAGAAGGGTGATCAACCATGGCAGGAAAGATCGAGCAGGTTAAGGGCCGGGGAAAAGAGGCGATCGGGAATCTGACAGGCAACAAGGACCTTCAAGCCGAAGGTAAAGCCGATCGTCAAGCCGGGGAGGCAAAGGAGAAGGTAGGCCAAGCAAAGGACAGGGTCGAAGAGGTCATCGAGAAGGCGGAGCACAAGGCTGGAGAAGTGATCGACCGGACAGAGGACGCTGCGCATCGGAACTGACCCGGTGGCTCACAGTTGCCGAGCGATGGCGTCGCCAACGCCGCCGACCCGCCGGCGAGGATTCCGGAGCCGGCCGTCGATAAGGAGAACCGCGATCACTCCGATACGGGTTCATGTCATCAGCCACGGCTGCGAGCGCAGCGCCTCCGAGCTCGATGAGGTTGCTGGGCCTAAACTCCTGGTCCGAGGCCGAGAGAGGCGGTGACGTCATGAGTGATGAGTCTCCAACGTCGGATCGTCCCACCCCGCAGCCTGCCGAAATGCCGAGTGGGCCCGACCCAACGACACCTGCTCCGGGAAGTCCGACGAGACGGACTCGAATCTCAGCAGCCTGGGTGGGCGTAATCATCGGCGTTGTCGTGCTGGCGTTCCTGCTGGCGTTCATTATCCAGAACGGCCAGTCGGTAAAGGTCTCATTATTCAGCGCACACGTGCGTATGCCGCTCGGCGTAGCTCTACTGCTCGCAGCGGTCGCCGGTGTGTTGCTTGCCGGGGTCGTGGCGTCACTACGCATCTGGCAGCTACGCCACCGTGTGCACCAATCAAAATGAGCCAGCCGGCCTCGTTCTTCGTCCATCGGACATCGACCTCACCGCCACTGCTGGATTCAGAGGGGTGCTTCTGCGAAGCTCCCCTGCCCCTTTCCGGAGCTCGAGTTTCTTCCGCAGTTTTCTTTTGACCAGAAGAGAGCGCTCTACGCGAGACCCAACCGACTGTCGTTAGGCAGTCGCGTCCAGATCCTCTTTTTCCAAAGTTTCCAGCAATCCCGCGAAACCCTGCGGTGCGCGTCCCTTTCGTCGAGAGCTAGTCGTTACGGTCGCCCTGGGATCATGTCGGATGCGGAAGCCTGCAGCCACAGCTCGGTGGTGTAGGTCGCGATCTTCACTGCTGCGCAAACTGCGGAATCCACCAAGTTCCGTGTACAACGTTCCGCTGAAACCAAGGCTTGCACCGTGGATCGGCTCCCGTTCTTCCGCATAGCGCTCAGTCCATCGGAGTACCGTGGCACTCTCCTCGGCAACTCGGACCCTCCCCGCCCACAAATCCACACCTGCAGCATGAGCCTCCAGCTGGACCGTCAGCCAGTCCTGCGGCACGCACGAATCTGCATCGGAGGTGGCGAGCCAGACCCGCGCGGCGTCCATCTCCGGCCAGCGTGCCAGAAGAGCGAGCGCCCCTGTCCCGCGGGCCAGCCCGACACTCCGGCATTCTCGACGAATTACCAGCGCACCAACCCGGGCGGCCCAGCGACGCGCGATAGCCGAGCTGGCATCGCGGCAGGTGTCGAGCACAACAGCCACACGGCACGAGATCGAAGGCGCGACCGCACCCAATGCCACGTCTAGTGCCCGGAGCGCACGGGGCAGCAGCTCCTCCTCGTCATGGACGGGCAACACGATACCCACGGCGTCGATCTTTCGCCGGGGGTCGAGTGTGCTCACTGTCGCTCCCAGATGTCGAGCACGAACTCCTCTTCAATGTGGTGAACGACGGTGACAAGACCGGCAGTCTCGGCGATTATTCTGTGACTGCGCTCGCCCGTGAGGGGGTAGTCCGTCTCACCACGCCAGTGGACACCTACTACGTGTGCTCCCCGCGTAGTTGAGTCTATGACGCATGCCACGACGCAACCAAGGTCGGTCACGTCGAAGTAGTACGCGATCTCACTGAGTACGACAAGGTCGAACGGACCCGGTGGCCACTGATCGGGGATGGAGCGCTCCTGAACCCTGACGTGGGACGCCTCTCGGAGCCGGGTCTTGGCCCGACGGAGGGCGGAAGGGATGATGTCGCTCGAGAGCAGCCGGTCACAGCGATTGGCCAATTGTTCGCTGAGGACTCCGACGGAACACCCCGGCTCGTATGCGGAACGATAACGTGACCGCGGGAGGCTGGCGACGGTCACGGCGTATTTCCGCTGTTCGTACGGACTGCTTTCAAATCCCCAGGGATCGGCGTTGTATCGGTACATCTCTTCGAAGTAGGAGCGGCCCGTCGACGTCATGGGCTTCCATCAACGAATACCTCAAAGGATCGCCAAAATCGCCGCAGCACTGAATCAGGCAAGAGGGGGCGTCCGTCGTGGTCGTGGGGGAAGGGCCTGATCTGCGAGGTGAATGCGTACGTCGCCCAACGCTTCCGAGCGGTCTGCCGCCGTTCCAGCTCAAGTCGCCTGCAATGGCGCCAAGGTACTTCCGTATTCTCCGGGTTTGCCCAGTGCCAGGCCCACACCAAATACTCGAGCACGGGTACACGGATCGAGGCGGCCGCGGCCGCCGCAGCGCGCCCGCAGGCATCATGATCGGGATGGCCATCCGACCGCCATGGACTGACGCAGAGGTCATCAGGCCGAAGCAGGCAGCTGAGCAGATCTGTCAGGCGGTCAACCTGCTCCGCCACGGCTCCGTCGGGAAAGCGAAGCTGAGACACACGCACGGATCTGCAACCCAGCCGATTGAGGGCAACTCGCCTCTCAAGGGCACGTGTCGTCGACAGATCGCATCCCACAAGGCGCGCTCCTGGATGTGATGCTTCACCATCGGTCACGGCAATCACCACCGTTTCAACACGGGCGCGCTCCATGCGCTGGAGAAGGCCTCCGGCGCCGAGGACTTCGTCGTCCGGGTGTGGAGCGACCACAACCAGTCGACGCGGCCGGCTTTCCATCAACGGACGGAGCCCGGCAAGACAGCTCGCGCCGAGCCAGATTTGCTCGTTCGTTCCCGGATGCAGCTCGTCAACGACTAACTCCACGGCCACCCGTCACAGGCCATCCCGCCGAGGATATTGGCGTCCTGCGGACCGTGGTACTGGGCCAAATACACGTAGAGATCCGCGGCTCGTTGGGCCTGCACAGGATCATGACAGAGCGGGCGAGCTCCTCCGGCCGCAGCGCAGTGCATCAGGACCTGCTGCGCTGCGTGGTGCACGGCATGACGAATCACAAGGGCGCGTCGTTTCGCCGCGCCCGCAAGATCGTGCGGATCATTGTCGATATCGACTGCCGCTTGTTCTATTGCCCGGCGCATGAGATCCACGTGGGCGAAGGCCTCTCCGAGTTCGACGACAACGAGTTCGGATGGTTCTGTGCCGAGACTTCCCACTAGGTGCTCGACCAGGCCACGGGCCCCGCCGTACCAGCAGGCGGCGACTCCGGTCGCCCCGAACCAGAATCCTGGTCGCTCAAGGTAGAAGTTTGGCGGGCCGACCTCAGAATTCCTCGGCAAGGGCGGCCCACCGAAATCGAGGGTTTCGCTCAGAGAATCTGCCATTCCCACCGCAGGCCAGGATCCGGGATGGATCCCAACAACGTTCTCGGCGACCGAAACATCGAACAGCCTGTATCCGTCCGAGCATTCCGCCGTCACGAGCGCCCGATCGATTCGCGTGCTTCCCGAGCAGAACGGCTTCTCCCCCGACAGCTGCCAGCCATCTGCCGTCAAACGCGCCGTCGTGCCGTCTGGCGTTCGGGCCGCCCAGACGCCGTACGTCTCCCTCGCCGTGGGCTCGCGGCCCGCCTCTGCCAGAATGGAGAGAGCATCGAGGTGGCCCTCGACCAATCGAGCAAGCGACAGGTCCTTTGCCGCCCAGTTAGCCAGTGCCGCAAAACGGGCGGCTGTACAGCCCGACCCCGGATGTGGGAGTGCAGATCCGCAACCAGTTGCGATCTGCCTGAGCTCCAACCACCGCCTCAACCCGGTCTCTCTTCGACGCGCTGCTGTTCCTGCGGCAGTGTGTCAACGCTGGCCTTCACATGTGCGTGGTACCCGACTCGGCCCAAACCAAACGTGTGTCGATCCGTCGGTGGTCTGCTGGCCGCAGTGTGAAACGCGTGAGTTCGGTCTATCCGAGCAATTGGCAATTCCGGTCGGCTCGCAGTGACCCTGCCACGCAATTGGCTCGTCGCCAGAGTCTCCAACACGGAGATGTCGTCAGGATGGGACGAGGTCAAACTCAGCCCATACCACCTTCCCGTCGGAGGTGGCTTCGACTCCCCAGCAGCTCGCCAGGTTGGCAACAAGGCTCAGGCCCGAACCGGCCTGAGCCGCCGGTGAAGAATTACCGATGGTCGACATAATCGGGCTGGCGTCTCGGACCGACAGCCGAACCAGTTGTTGCGCAGGTAGAACGCGCATTTCGACACAAAAGGGAGTGCCCGCATGGACGACTACGTTCGTCGCGAGCTCCGAGACTACGAAGGCCATTTCATCGACCAGATCTTCATCTGCGTGTCCCCACTGCCGCAGGCCATCGCGCACAAACGTGCGCGCTGCCCCGGGTGCACCCGGCTCGGCTGCAAAGTCGGCCGTCTTCTCGCTGAGCCCAACCTGTGGTTCAAAAGCGTCAGAGCAAGGAGTGCTCAGCACAACGGATGAGTGCAGATGACAGATCTGCCGCAATGCCTCAACGTGTTCTGGTCCCGTGACAGACGCACTCGGATAACCGCAAAGGAGCGAAAACTGCCGACTCTCGGCGAGGTCATTCCACAACGATTCCAGTTCGATAGCGGTCAGCACATCACCCGCGTCCCAGAGCAGGGCAACCATTTCGCCATAGACGTGCACGGGGCGACCCACCTCGAACGCGTCTTCCAGGATACTTCCGAGAACGGAACGAAAGGCATTCCGGTCGATCTGCCCTTCCACCATGAACCGCGTCATCGTCGAAGCTGCATCAAGCATGAAGAGCCGACCGGCTCGACGAGCCTCGATTGGGTCGATGCCGGCGAGCTCAAGCTCGGTTTCGAATGCCTGACGATGCGTCTCAGAGGCAATGACGATCGCGGTTTCCCGCGCTCGAGCAGCTCGCGCGAGGTGCTGACCGACGACCTCGAATAGATCGGTTTCGCGCTCGTAGAATTGAACGACGTGATCGCCGCTCTCGAGTTCAACATCTCTCAGGTCGATCGTCATCTCTGCTCCAATGACTGCTGTGATGAATACGCATCGTGACCGGCCGCAGGCGCTATGCCGGAATCGTCCGATCCGACAATTCGGAGGTTCAAGGCTCTTCGTGCGTCTGCGGATTGTCGAGATACCTGTGGCGCGGCCCACTCGTTTTCCGGCGCATACCGTCGCGACTCGTTGAGGCGCCTCATGGAAGCGACCTCATCGAGCGAGAAAGGGGCAACTGCTCGTAGCGCCCCACCTTCAATCCCAACTGTCCCGTCAATGAAGCCAAGGATTCGCAGCACCTTCTCGACGATTGGCACCGGCGAGCGAAACTCAGTCGAGGCGAATCCCCGGCCCGCAAGAACGATGCGTCTGAGACTTCCAACCCCCATGAATTGTGCCTCGGAAACGTCGACCAACAACGGACGCCCTGACCCGTGGCAAAGGCCGTCAAGCGCCTCCTGCAACGCCGGTTCGGAGACGATATCGAACTCCCCTGCCAGTCGAAGAACGATCGCGGACGGAGGTTCATCGCAGATATCAATGGAGAAAGTCTCAAAATCCATGGCCTTTCCTCCCATCAGCTCGATATCGGACTCTTGAATGCGTAGAAATCGTAGAGCTTTTGGGCCAGATAATGCAAGACCTGTACACGGTTGTGCCATAACTACGTCCCAATCATCTGCAATACCTCCTCACCAGGACGATAATGGGTTATCCTGTGGGCGTGGAGGATGATCGCGACGGCATTTACAGCATCGGCGCAGTAGTGAAGATGCTTGGCGTGCCCGCGCAGACGCTCCGTAGTTGGGAGGACCGGTACCACCAGATCGTCCCCGATCGAAGCGCCGGCGGCCACCGTCTCTACTCCCGTGAGCAGGTCGACCAGCTCCGATTTGTCCTCGATGAGCTCGATCGCGGCATGCAGCCGGCGGATGCTCATCGGCTGCTGGAGGAGCGATTGCGCTACCCGATTGAACCTCGTTCGGGCGAAGACCAGTCGGTCACGATTCTCATCGCCGAGAGGGATCCGTTTGCCGCTGAATACTCGGAGTACTTCTTGCGGACCGAGGGTTACGCCGTAAAGGTGTTGTTCGACTACGAAACCGCTCGCGCCGTCCTCGAAGAAGATCCACCAAGCGTCGCGGTAATTGATCTGTTGATCTCCGGCGGAGCCGGACTTGACCTGTGCCGGTTGGCGCAGACTGGAGGAGCCGCGCGGGTCCTCGCCGTATCGACGCTCGACTCACGAGACCAGGCCCTGCAAGTCGGGGCCGATGCGTTCTTGATGAAGCCGCTGGACCCCCTCCAGTTCGTCTCGACCATTCGGGACCTCCTAGGTACAAGTGCCTATCTCCGCCGCTCGGTCCGGGTTCCGTGACTGACCGACTCGCGAGCGGCTCATCCCGCATGGACGCTGTGCTCGGAGGCGGCATTCTGTGCAACTCGATCAACCTCTTCATGGGTCGCCCCGGAACCGGCAAGACGATCCTCGCCCAGCAGTACCTCTTCCACAACGCCACAGCGGAACGACCGGCTCTGTATCTTTCAACGGTATCTGAACCACTCGAGAAGATTCTTCGTTACGGTCAATCGCTCACGTTCTTCGACACCGACCTCGTCGGATCGAGCGTCATCTACGAGGATCTCGGTAAGGTGCTGAACGACGGCGGTCTCGAAGCGGTGCTCAAGCAGGTAATCGGGTTACTCCGCGAACGCCGCCCAGCGCTCTTGGTGATCGACAGCTTCAAGGCGCTGCGGGCTTTCGCTCCGGATGATGGTGAGTTTCGCCGATTCCTCCATGAACTCGCCGGTCACCTGTCAGCTGCCCAGATCACCTCTTTTTGGGTCGGGGAGTACGATAAAGCCGAGGCGACGGAGGCCCCGGAATTTGCAGTCGCCGACGCAATTGTCTCCCTCGATGTTGAGCGAGTTGGCGACAGAGAAAGCCGTGTTCTCCAAGTATTGAAGCTGCGTGGTAGCGGGTTTACCTCGGGCAAGCACGCATACCGCGTCTCATCCGACGGGATCGTAATTTTTCCCCGTCTCGCGGATCATGTTGAAGGTGACAGCTACGACTTCCAGTCGGAGCGGGTCTCCTCGGGAGTGTCTCTTCTCGACGACATGCTGTTTGATGGCTACTGGCGTGGAGCTTCGACGCTCGTGGCGGGGCCATCTGGATCAGGAAAGACGCTCATCGCGCTGCACTTCGTCCTTTCGGGTGCCGACGTTGGTGAGCAGGGGATCTACGCAACGTTCCAGGAGAATCCCGTGCAATTGGAACGCATTGTCCAGGGATTTTCTTGGTCACTCGAGAACCCCAAGATCGAGCTTATGTTCCGCCCGCCTGTCGATCTCTATGTCGATGAGTGGGTTTATGAGGTTCTGGACGCGATCGAGCGCACCGGGGCAACCCGGCTGGCCATCGATAGCCTCGGAGACCTCCGCGTCGCTTGCGGCGACGAACTCCGATTCCGTGAGTACATGTACTCCCTCTTGCAACGGTGCGCCCGCAAAAATGTCAGCGTGATCATGACCCAGGAAGCGTCGGAGCTGTTCGGCTTGACTCGCCTCTCGGAGTTTGGGATCTCTCACATCTCGGACAATGTCGTGCTGCTCCAATTTCTCAGGGGAGAGTCCGAGGTGAAGCGCGCCGTCACCGTATTAAAGACCCGAGGTAGCGGTCACGACCCACTGATTCGACAGTTTGAGATCACCGCTGCGGGATTCACACTTGGCGACCGGTTCCTATCTGACCAGAGCCTGCTCTAGCAATTGCCAATGCTCAATCGCCCATTCGGGTGGTTCTCCGGCGCGACTAAGGCTCAGAGGGCGCGTCAAGCGCCGCTTCATCAGAGGCGTCTTCACCAAACCCGACCCCGATACGTTGGTCTGTGCTGTGCGTCAGGAACGGATGGCTAAGTTATTGGTGGAACGGGTATGAACTATTGGTGAGTATTTCTCGGCGAATCGCCCGCCCTCTTTTGGCATCGATCTTCATTGCTGAAGGCTGGGATGCCATCAGAAACCCCAACGGGAAGGCCAAACCTCTCGCGCCACGTTCCCAGCCCCCGATGACGGGTCAATCTGTGGTTCCAGAAGACTCCCTGAATTTCGTCAGAGTGAACGGGGTTGTCCAAGTTAGCGGAGGAGTCCTCCTCGCCATCGGCAAATACCCTCGTCTAGCGGCCCTGGTCCTGATGGGTTCGATCGCGCCCACCACTTACACCGGGCATCGCTTTTGGCAAGAAACAGACGACGAGATTCGAGGGCAGCAGAAGATCCAACTGCTCAAGAACCTCGGGCTTCTCGGCGGGCTGATTTTTGCTGCCGTGGACACGGAAGGTGCTCCCTCACTTGGGTGGAGGGCCCGGCGTGGCGTGCGTGGGTTGGCAAGCTCAGTAAACGCGGCGTGGCCCGCGTTGGCAGACGACACCCGCCAATCGCCATCCAAGGCGTCGGACCTGAGTCGAAAAGCAGGGCGCCGCGCGCACAAGACCGCGAAGGCAGCGACTCGTAGGGCCATCGCCGCTGGTGGCGTAGCCCGACAAGCCAATGAGGCGGCCTCCAACATTGCCAAAAGCGGGCTCGTGCTCGCTTCGCCCTACGTTCGTCATGCAAACGAGGGTGCCCTCGATGCGGCCGAGGGAGCGCTCGACGTCGTCGCCCCCCATATCTCTGCCGGCTTTGAACGAGTCGGCGAGTTGTTGGAAGAGGCACGCGATGTCGCCGGCCCCTTCGTTTCCACCGGCATCGAACGGGCCGAAGAGTTGCTCGCCCGAGGGTCCGATCTTTTTTTCCCAAGCTGAAACGGCGGTTCTGCCAAGCCATCGAGGAAATCGCCCGATTCAACCAGGTCGTCACTCGAGACCGACATGCTGAGAACGTGTCCCGTGGGATTTGGGCAGCGCGCTCGTGAACTCCAGAAACATTCGGGTTGGATACCGCCGTCGGCGGGTATATGACTGAGTCCCACCCAAACGAGAGGACACTGTGTCAACGGTCGATAAAGCTAAGAACAAAGTCCAAGAAGCGAAGGGTCATGTCAAGGAGGCCGCCGGCAAGGCCACGGACGACCAGTCTCTGGAAGCTGAGGGCAAAGGCGACAAGGTCGCTGGCAACCTGAAGCAGGCCGGGGAAAAAGTGAAGGACGCTTTCAAGAAGTAAGCGTGCTGGAGCCGGCAGCCTTGCGTAAGTAAGGCTGCCGGCAGCTAATCGATAGGACTCCTTACATTCAACAACAGACACAACCCACCCCGTATTTTTTCAGACTCCGGCAGTTCCGCGCTGGGCGAAGGCCCCAAAATCTTGCCTATGCCCGCCACAAGTTTGCGTCTTTCTTCTAGCGAGGCGAATCGGCCGGTGAAGGGAAACGTGACCCATGTCAGCCACTTCCGCACCTCCACCTTGTCCAAGTTGTAGAGAGCGCCGGGTTGACGAGTACACCTACTACGGCTGTCCCGATAGCTCGTCCATTCATCCACATCGGCATTGGGCATGTGCAACGTGTGACTTCGAATTTGCGACCTACTCTGACTCATCAGCGCCACACGTCTACCACCCAATGGCGAAAGCCGCTCTGCAGTAATTCCAGGCATTTGCACACACGTCCGTAGACGGAACGAATTCAAAAGGCGAACCCTGAATCACACGATCATCGGTAGTCCGGCTATATCTCGATTCGCGATTCGAGCCCAGGGTCGGGTGGTGGTTCGTGGATAGTCGCCTCCCACACCCTGGCGGCCGTACGGATCGCCACAAGCCTTGCTACTCCCGCGCCTACGCCGGTGGCGATCGCCCAACTCAGAGCATCCACCCAAGAGGAGCGGCGATCAGCCGGCACTGGCGGCGGTGCCTCACCGTGCACGGCCTTCCACGCCGTCTCAAGAAATCGTTGAGTGGCTAGACCGGCCAAAGCTCCAGATCCCAACGTGATCAATCTCCAGCCGTATCTCTTGAACAACGCCACGCTCACAACCTACCCAAGCTTATTGTTCGGTGAACATACCTTGAGAAGAGTTGTTGCCCTTAGTCCGAGGTTACGTCTCAAGCGCGCGCGGACCACGTCGAAAACCTGACGTTTGGCGCCCGGGCGCCACACTGGGCCATGGATGTCTTGCGCCAACGTCCTGGTCACCGAAGGCGAGTCGGTCCGCGTGATCGATGCAACCTCGGGCAGCAGCGGCGGCGCACGCCAGCATTCGAGCAATTCGGTGTGCCATCTGTGGGAAATCGTTGTGGCCATTGACACCTGTCCTATCCAGAGTGTGACTGAGCCCAATCGGGGTATCCCTTGGTTGTGGACCCAGATCACACCGAGACACTCGAGCGAGAGCTGAAATTCGAAGCACCAATGGGCCGTGCGCTACCGGATCTGCGTGACCTCGTAGGCAGGACTGAGCGCCTACCAGAGCGACGCCTTCAAACGGCCTACTTCGACACTCCGGGCCAAGGTCTATGGGAGCGAGGCCTCACCCTGCGGCATCGGCAGTTAGAGGACGAGGAAGGCGGTACGTGGACGCTGAAGCTACCGAGTTCCACATCGGTTGGGCCCCTGACCAGGATGGAGGTCTCGTGGCCAGGCGCCCGTGACCACGTTCCGAAGGCCGCAACGGACCTTCTACGTGGAATTGTGAGGCAATCACACCTTCGGCAACTGGTGGAACTGGTGACAGTCCGCCAACGTTTGGCCATCCACGACGAGCGAGACGAACTATTCGCGGAGATCGATGATGACCTGGTCTTCGTGGTGGGCGGCCCAAGGGACGGTTTCCAGTTCCGGCAGGTCGAATTGGAGTTTCAGAACGACAGAGACAGGAATGGTGACATTGAGTCCCGGCTGGACGACGCTGGCTTCCGCGTTGAGCCGGTTCCAAAGTTCGCCAAAGCACTGGGGCTCTCCGAACCGATCGATGAGCTGCCTCGAGCATCGCGCCGAGCGCCCCTTGCCATCGTCGTCCAGCTGGCCCTTCGGGCTGGCTTCGCCCGTCTCATCGACCACGATTGGCGCCTCCGCCTCTCCATGCCGAATCCCAGTCCGCACGATGTGCATCAGGCACGCGTCGCGACTCGTCGATTGCGGTCCGACGTCAAGACGTTTCGAAGGGTGCTTGACCCTGTTTGGGTTCGACACGTACGGGCGGACCTGAAGTGGCTGGGATCCGAGCTCGGGGCCGTGCGTGATGTCGATGTCCTAACAGGTCAGCTGAAGGACGCGCCGGCGCCGTTGCTTGACAGGTTGGAATCGCAGCGGCAGGCAGCGGTGGTAGCTCTTGACGATATGCTCTCGCAGGACCGGTACCTCAAGCTGCTCGACCGCCTCAACGCAGCCGCCCAGAGGCCACCATTCCTCTCAGGTGAGAACATCTCCCCTCAGATGGAGGCTGACACTGCCCTAGCTGGCCTGATCGTTGACCCCTGGCGCGCGCTGCGGCGACAGGTCCACAAAGCCGGGCCCGAACCCACGGATCGTCAGCTGCATCGCATTCGCATCAACGCAAAGCAGCTGCGTTACGCCGCGGAGACCGCTTCACCAGTGCTCGGCCGGCCTGCAACTCGGACCGCGAAGGCCACGGAGCAACTGCAAACTGTCCTTGGCGCGCATCACGATGCGGTCACGGCCGAAGTTTGGCTTGAGTCCCAATCCGGGATCGGAAACGCCCCTCAACATTCAACGCTCCCCGCTCCTACGGCATTCGAGGCTGGACGTCTTGCCACCGAACAACGCGAACGACAGAACGAGCTACGGCGGCGGTGGCCTCAGAAGTGGAAGAAGGTGCAGAAATCGATGAGGGCTCTGGGTGTGTGATTGCTCCCCACGGCTGGACGGCAGTGTCTGGCTGATCAGAGATCTTGCCGACTAGAAATATCGTCGAACTGCCGAGCCCCATAAAGAAACCCCTCACGCTTCATACGCGAAGCGCCGCTTGGCCGCGCGGTACCTGACAACATCGCCGCCCGTCCACCCCGTTTCCTCCATGAAGTTGTAGAACACGGCGACGCGGCCATCGTCATTTCAGCCATCCAAGTTGGCCACGCCCGAGTCCTCCGTGTGGTTACGAAGGGATCCAGCCGATTGAGGGCGTCGACGTCCTGGTCGATCTCGGCTGCGACTACGGACCGGGCTACGCGATCAAGCCGGCGAGCCCGGCAGAGGACCTCGACTTCGGGATGCAACGAGCGAACGGGGTACAGCGCGCAACGGCCGGCTTCTCCTCGTCGAGCGGCCCGGCAGGACGACGTCATGTCCATAAGAATCATCTGCTGCACGAGCAGAACCAGTTTGGTGGCTTACGCCATTGGTGCGACGCGGCGGATGGCCGGACTGGAAGAGCTGCCCGACTCGGGTGGTAGAGAGGCCGCTCCACGCCGCGACTTCGTGGTACTCCCAGCCCGCGTCGACGGCATCTACGATCAGCGCGTTTCGCTCGTTCAGACCGGTCAAGATGGCCGACCGGTGCTCCTCGATCCGACGTCGGAGGACGGCAAGTCGGATCGGGTAACCAGCAAGTCCCCCGCTCACGCTGCGAGTCCGTTCGACTCGGTACCGCGGCGCATGAAGTCCGCCCACATAGGTCCGAGGCCTGCCAGAGCATGCCGCAGGCGGTTTCGCTCTGCTTCCGGTGTCTCGAACTTCTGCGGCCCGGTCTCGAATCCCATGCTTAAGCTCAGTCGAATCAGGGCATGGTCGTAATCCAAGGCGCGAGCCAGCAGAGGCACCGCCAATCCCTCATTCTTGTCCCGGGGCGGGGTAGCTCCTCCGCTCGCCAAGCATTCGAGCATGGTCAGATTGATCCGCTTGGCGACGTCGTTGTCCACCATCGCACGGCCAAGCGTCTCGGTGTAAGTGCTCATGGCACCAGTCAACCAAAGAAGCCGCCAATAATCATGGTGCAAATGCACCCTTGTGAGCTATCTGTACGTCATCGGCCGTGCCGTCACCACATGCCCTTCCACCATCGGCAACCCGACCGCACCCGGTCGGCCCCCGAATCGGTGACGAGCCCCTGCCTCCTCCACACGGCCGAGAGCAGCTCCGGCTTACGCGGTCGGGCCGATGTTGCGGACCAGGATCCCCTCTTGGATGGCCGTGGCAACCGCTTCCAGTTTCGAATGGGCGTCAAGCTTCAAGAAGATGCTCTGGACGTGGTTGCGCACCGTGTAAATGCTCAGATACAGCTCCTCTGCGATGCTCTTGCTGCTCAGGCCCACCGCCATGAGGTTCAGCACCTGAATCTCTCGCGGTCGCAGGTCCTGACCCAGGCCGCGCCGGGTCGGCTCCAGGCTGTCCAGGATCTCCCGGAGCTCAGCGAACTTGGGGGGAACCTCTCCGTTGTGCGCAGCCACAATCGCCTCAACGAGCTCCTCGACGGTGTCGGTCTTGTGCACGAACGCGCTGCAGCCAGCGGCAACGGAACGTCTCATCGCCTGGCGGTCGGCGTGGGCCGTGAGCATGACGACCCTCACGTCCGGGTAGAGCGCCTTGATCATTCTGGTCGCCTTGGCGCCGTCGCCGTCCGGCAGCTCGAAGTCCATCATGACGATGTCTGGCAGATAGCCGGCCACCGCCTCCAACCCCTCGGCCACGCTCTGAGCGCTCCCGATCACACGGATCTTCTCGTGGGCCGACAGGAGGCGCGCCAACGACGCGATAAAGATCTCATGGTCGTCGACGAGGAGGACCCGGATACGGGGTTCTTTCTCGTCGTCGGGAAATTGCTGCCTCAGCTCGAGGATTGGCTCCAGGTCAGCCAGGAACGCGTCAAGGACGAGCGGGTCGAAGTGAAGACCCCGCTGTTCGCGCATCATGGCCACCGCCGTCTCGACCTCGAATGGCGACTTGTAGACACGTTGGCTGGTCAGGGCATCGAAGACGTCAGCAATCGCCACGATGCGAGCCTCCAGTGGGATCTCCTGCTCGCTGAGCCCCTGCGGGTAGCCGGTGCCATCCCATCGCTCGTGATGACCGAGGGCGATGTTGGCCGCCGTGTTCAGAACCGGCGACTCCGAACCATGGAGTAACTGGTAGCCGATCGTCGTATGTCGCTGCATCAGGGCTCGCTCGTCCTGCGCCAGCGCTGCCGGCTTGAGCAACACGGTGTCGGGCACGCCGATCTTGCCGACATCATGCAGGGTGGCGGACAGCCTGAACTCGTCGAAGGTGAGCTGGGTGTACGCGACTCGACCGGCCAGGTACGCAGCGGAACGACTCATGCGCTCGATGTGCTGTGCCGTCTCCTCGTCCCGAGACGAGATGGCCCGCGACAAGAGTTCGATCGTCTCGGCCGAGCTGTCACCGCCCGAGGCCTCCTCCCCTTCCAACGTGCGCAACACGGTCGAGAGCGCCAGCGACTTAGCCACCTCACGGCCGGTGGTCCGGTTCGTCGAGTCGCGAGCCCGCTCCAGCTCTCGGCGACGCAGCGCGCCAGAGAGCGTGATGAGCAGCTGGTTGAGCGAGAGTGGCTTTATAAGGTAGGCGTCAGCACCGAGCTCGAAGGCTGTCTGCGCGATGGCAGGTTCATCGCTGCCCGTCGTCATGATCACTGCCACGTCTGGGTGGTCGTCGGCCAACTTCCGGACCAGCTCAAGCCCGGACTGACCGGGTAGCTCGATGTCACAGAGCACGGCCGCGTACCTGGAGGACCCGGCCAGGAGATCGAAGGCCTCTTGGCAGTTGGTGGCCTCGTCGCAGGAATATCCGTGCACGACAAGCAGGCGGACCAAGGGGATCCGGGCCAGATCTTCGTCCTCGACGACGAGGAGCCGGGTGCGGTCACCAATCCCCTCGTCCATCGACTCAATCCCGGTCCAGGGCCTGTGCAATGCCGCCCGGCTGTTCATCAGCGTGATTGAAATCCGAAGCGTCCACGCAGACAAACGAATCCGGCGACAAATCGACGATCGCCGTCGCGACGTCCATCGAACTGGCTGGATGACCCTCCGCGTCCCCCGCCACCCACCCGCCATCGCTCATTGCAACCACGCTTCATGTTTCTGGATAGCTTAAGGTTAAACTCGTTCGAGGCCGTTGACTAGGGCCTTCGTGCCTCGCGAAGGGCGTTTGCCCCAATCCACTTGACCGTCTCATCGGACAGATGAGGCGGTATTGAGTCAGACAGCGAGGCGAACCGTTCGGACAGTCCTGTCAAGGTTGAGGTCGCGTTCGTAGGTTCGCTAGGCCCAAGGCGGTGGGCGCAATTCGGTTCGAGACGGGCGGTCCACCTCGGCGAGGTCGGTGCGCACGGGGACGATCGCTCGGACAACCGGAATGGTCAAAATGGGAGGTGATGCGCAGACCGGGAGTCTGGTCAGGGACGCCGGACTTGGAGGCGCAAAATGATGTGGAGATGGCTACTGAGACCATCCACTTCGTCCGAGATGGAAAGGGGGTGACCTGGGACCGCTGGACACAAGTTCTCGCGGTCACGCAGGCGTCGGCCCTCGCTCGGACCGGACATCGGTGGATCGAGGCTAGGCGGGTGGAAGTTCCTTTAGAAATGGCCCAAGAATGCCGATCTTCCAAAGGTGACCCTGGCGTACGATGCGTTGGGATCAATCAAGCCCAAAGTAAACGCGCTGGAATCTCGGGCATTCCTTTCTGGTTTGGTTGCATCATCGCAAGATCCCATTATTGGCAAGACGCTCGACGGCACGATCGTTCTCTGGAATCAAGCGGCCGAAGACCTCTTCGGATACACGAATTTCGAAATATTGGGGCGCAGCATCGCCGTCCTCATTCCTCCCGATCGAGTCGAAGAACTCTCTTACCTCCTCGATCGGGTTCAGGCCGGGGAGATCGTGCGAAATTTCCAGACCAAGCGGGTCCGGAAGGACGGGACCACTGTGGATGTCGCGATCACCGTCTCGCCGGTTGCCGGTTCTGATGGCATGGTGCTCGGTGGATCCACCATTACCCACGATCTCACCGAGTACAACGAGCAGTTGATTGAGCTCCGTGAGGCGCACCGGAGTGCTGACGAAGCGATCAGCACACTGGCGACCCTGCAGGCGCGAGCTCCGATCGGAATCGGCTTTGTGGACACTGAACTCCGCCTGACCCACCTCAACGAGATGCTCGCCGATTTGAGTGGATCAACTACGAAAGAGTTGCTCGGCAGGCACGTGGCCGACCTCGTGCCGGAGCTCTGGACTGAGGTTGAACCGATCTACCGACGAGTTCTCGACAACGGAGAGTCCATCCGCAACATCGAGGTCACCGGGGAGATTGCCGCCGACCCAGGACACCGGCGCCACTGGCTTGCGAGTTACTACCCTGTGCATCTTAAGGCCGAGATCATCGGCGTCGGCATCGTCGTGATTGATGTCACAGAGCAACGCCAAGCCGAAGAGTTCCGTTCGATCGCCATGAGCCAAATGGCGGAAGGGCTCTTTACTGTGGATGCCGAGGGCTGCTTGACTTCCATGAATCAGTCTGCCGTCCAGATGCTCGGCTGGAGCGAAGAGGAGCTGCACGGCAAAGTCATGGGCCGCTTCGTCTTGGCGGACAATCAGGATAACCCGTCTCTCGCTGAGGGAAACGCCGAGCTCCTAAAGGTTCGGGCCCAGGGCAAACACGTTCTGCTTGACGATCATGTTTACCGCTGCAAGAACGGTTCCCTCCTTCCGGTAGCCATTTCTGCCTCACCCATCTTCATCGGAGGAACGGTCGAAGGTGCGGTGATCGTCTTTCGGGACATTTCTCACGAGAAATCGGAGGGCCTTAGGATTTCTCGCGAGTTAGCTGCTCTTTCGTGGGTAGGGCGAATTCGTGAAGCCCTCGACGAAGGCAGATTCGTCTTGTTCTCGCAGCCGATCGTTCCCTTAGCCGGAGGTCAACCCTCCGAGGAACTGTTACTCCGCATGGTGGGACGAAACGGTGAATACATTGCGCCCGGTGCCTTTATGCATGTCGCAGAGAAATACGGCTTGATCACGGAGATCGATCAGTGGGTGATAAGGCAGGCGTTCGCCCGAGCAGCGGAAGGGCACCATGTGGGGATCAATGTATCTGCAGAGTCCATCACCACGCTCGATCTTGTCGAATTGATCCAACACGAAATCCAACAAACAGGCGCCAACACTTCCAATGTCGTGTTCGAGATCACGGAGACAGCTCTTATGCGCGACATAAGCAAAGGTGAGGCCTTCGCTCGGGGCGTCGTCGATTTGGGTTGTTCCGTCTCGTTGGATGACTTTGGGACCGGGTTTGGCAGCTTTACGTATCTCAAGAAGCTGCCCATCTCCTTTCTGAAGATCGATATTGAATTTGTGCGAGATCTTGCAACGAGTTCAGCAAACCAGCATGTCGTCAAAGCGATCGTCACCCTCGCGCACGGATTTGGCTGTCAGACGATTGCGGAAGGCGTCGAAGACGAAGAAACCCTGAATCTCCTTCGAGATTACGGTGTCAATTTCGCGCAAGGCTTCTACGTCGGCCGCCCCGCGCCTTGTGCCGGCGGCGATTGTCACAACCGCACTTAGGATCCCATATACAGCTCCACCATCACGATGGTGACGGGAGATGCGGCGGGTGATCCCTTTGATCGTCTCCGTGATTCGACCCGCCTCATTCGAGAACTCCGAGCTCCCCGACGCGATCGGGGTCAAACGCTCTGACACGCTGGGGATCAGGCCTAACAGTCCAATCAAGCTCCCGCGCCGGTTAGATCACCGGCAACGCGTCTGATTCTGGCGCGCCGTTGGTCATGTTCGAGGCGACCCTCGGCTCGGCAGCATCGGGCGCGCTGAATATTTCCGCCCGGTCTCGACCTGCTCTCTTCGCTGCGTACAGTGCCCGGTCGGCCGCCCGCTCAAGGGATTGCCCATCGAGGGCGTGCTCTGGAAGAACGGCGATTCCCACGCTCAGGCTGATGCGTCGATCGACCACGGGGACACGAATAGCCGAGATGGAGGCTCTGAGCCGAACGGCTGCCTCTTTGGCACCTTCCAGGCCTGTGGCTGGCAGAAGAATGAGGAACTCTTCCCCTCCATATCGACCAGCGAAGTCGCCGGCGCGAAGAGAGTGGGAGAGCGCGGCGCCGACGGCGGCGAGGACGTCGTCACCTCTGCCGTGTCCAAACCGGTCGTTTATCTCCTTGAAATGATCTAAGTCACACATCAACGCGGCGAGTGGGGTTAAGGCTCTGGACGCCTGGGCAACCATGCGCTTTAGCGTGTCGTCGAGCGCCCGACGATTGGGGAGGCCGGTGAGGCTGTCGGTGGCGGCTCGCACCTCCGCGATAGCAAGGGTGCGAAGATTCCCGAGAATAGGCGCCGATTGAAGGACGGCTTCGCGAATGGAGCGAGCTCCATTGCCTGCCAGGTCTGCCTCGTGCTCAACCAGTACCGAGCCGATCACCTCCCCGCCTACCAACAGCGGAGTGCACATCGTCTGGGCGGAGCTTGTCGAGCAAACAGTGCACGACAAGAGGGGATCAGCCCCCAAGACGCCGGTATGAGGTCGCGCCAGTCGCACCGCCAGGCAGCTTCGAGGTTCTGCTCCCTCAAGGGAGCAGGGTAGCGGCGAGTCTTCCGAGATGGCGGTGACCGCCTCGAGTCGGTCTGCGCTGTTGTTGCGGTTTAGGACCGTAACTGTGCATGCCGGCACGGCGCGCTCCAGGTAGCGCTTGAGAAGGTCGTGCGCCTCCTGCTCGTTCTCCGTCAACGGCATCGCATCGTTGAACTCGATCTTCGCCCGTTCGTAGTCGTCATCGGACCGTCGGCGCTGCGCCAGCTCATCCAAGGTGATTCCCAGCTGGTCGAGCTCGTCGGAGCCGCGGGGCATGAGGCGCTGAGTGAAATCGCCCTCTGTGACCGTTGTCGCGAAGGCTGAGTAGGCAAGCGTTCTGGTCAACACGGAGCGAACCAGCCACATGACCATCCCTCCTGCGGTGACGAGCCCGAGAACCAGCACGAGCAGCATCAGCTGAAGACTCGACTGATAGCTGGCCAGCGCCTCCTGGTAGGACGCACCGGCTTCGCTAGCTTCGACGTGCACAATCGACTTGGCCGCTGCAGTCATCGGATCGAAGATTGCCTCGACCCGGGCGACCTCGCTCGCCACCGCCGCCGGACTGTCTCCGGCCAGTCCCCCGTTGGCGCGAAGCTTCTGCAGCGTCGTCCATCCGTTCTCGATCACCGCCATCGATGCCAATTCGGATCTACTGCCGGCGCTGTTGACTCGGACTGTCGCGATTCCGGCATCTACGTCCGAGGTGATTCCTGTGGAGAACTCGGCCAAAACCAGCGCCGCGGCGGCCGGATGGGGGTTGTCCAGCAGCAATTCAAGAGTCGCCGCGTGCGCATCGCCGAGACGGATACCTAGGTCAGAGGCCGATTCCGAGTTGAGCTGATTATCATAAAGGCTCCTGACCGAAGCGCGTTGGGCCTGGAGGCCGTCAAACCCCGCCCAGGCCACCGCGACCAGCGCCGGTATCAGAAGCACCAATATGAGCGCGAAACGTCGCCTTATGTTGAGGGAGCGTTTGCCCACGAAGAGCCTTCCCCGGCTAGACCAAGGGACACGCTCCGCTGCGTCGTCGTGAGAGGTTTGATTGGGACTGCCCGCCGTGAAGAACCTTCGGCCAGGTCGACGTGCCTTTCGCTCGGGCCAGCGAACCCGATTTCGTCTTGAACCTCTTCGGAGCTCGTTTGTAACGACATGGAATGAATCTTCCGTTGGACATGGAGCTCACGTCAGGCCACATCGACCGGGCACTGTGGACTCCGCCCGGTGTGTGAAGCGGACGCCCCCATTTTGGGGCTCTTGCGAAACAATCGGCATATCATGCCCCTACCTTGAGGCCCGACGGCTCTCACGACCGGTGGCGCGACGAGGTAGACCCGATTCACTCGACGTGTCCACTCACTTACCGCCAGATGGTCGCGGAACCGATGTCATCGGCACTCTCTGCTCCTGTAAGCGGCGACAACTACGCGGACTATCTTGCAGATTGCTCACGATCGATCTGAAGGTTTGGGGTATACCCATCAATTTCTTAGGCCACGGCTGGTTCAGGGCCGCAGTCAGGACGGCCGACAGTGACACAGCACAATGACTTACGAATCAGTCGAAAGAACTCGCGGCTGGACCAGGAGGAGTTGGTTTCGAGCTTAGGAGTGTTGAATGAAAAATGGCATCCACAGCGCCTGCGGTTCATTTCTTCCGTTCCTCGAAATGGAACCCATCAACGGTTTCGCTTTTGCTGCATCGCTATCAAACCCACTGGTCGCGGTGCAGCAAAAGCGGAATCGTTAGCGCAGTCAGAGTTTCACCTTTTCAATATTGAATGAGAACACCCCTTTACTCACTCTGACAGCCGATTTACACCCGGCCATCCAAATAAAGCACCAATGGCGATTTCGCTCTGCGGAATCGCCACCAAACCCTCAGGTCGCCAGTCGATGTCGAAGACTCCCATTAGCCGGTTGTCAACGCCTCAATAGCTTGTAGCCCTGCACGGTCGGCTCGGGTCGCGCCTGCGGGCCGGGCGATCGTGATCCAGGGTGGCGAGCCAAATCCGACAGACTTTCCGACCTGGCACTTGTCGACTTCGCCAATTTCTAGCTGGAGGCCCTATTCGGCATAGTGCAGCCTGTTCAGGTAATCGGCAAAGCTGCCGATGTAGTAGAGGAGAACGCGACCCATGGGAACCCGCCCAGCTTCGCTGAGGCTCAGGGAGACCCATGGCACGGACAATGCTTTTGGCCGCAGTCGGGCCTGGCCGGTCGCCGCAATATCCGCCTAGAGCTGGTGAACTCTCAATCCGGAATGGCGCAGGACTCCCCTTCACCTCGATTGGTCCAGGTATGGGGACATCGGAACCCTTGAGCGCGTGACCCCTCACATCCGTACGAGCGACTCCCACGCGCTGACTACAGGACATAAAACTACGCAAGGCAGTTCCGTACCCAAGCTATGCCCAAGGTGTCGAGAGCGTAGGATCGACGAATATACGTACTATGGCTGTCCCGATAGCTCCTCCCTCCACGCACATCGGCATTGGGTATGCCTCATGTGTGAATTTGAATTCGCGACCTATTCCGACTCCTGAACTCCAACGTGTGCTGCTCGACCGCTTCGGGAAACGGAGCGTGATCGCCCTACAGCAGACGGAGGTGCTCGCCGATCACTGGGTGCGGCATGAGCTGTTGAGACCCCGACGGCTAGCTCTTACCGCGCGCCAGGGGTCTTACACCCGCAATTCCCACCACCATGAAGTGGTGCAGCATGTCGAATGGCAAGGACCGTTTCCTGGTGCCGGCTGTTATCCGCATTTGAGGTCGTCGCCTGAGTGAAAGCAAGCGCGACATGTCCGCTGCTCTGGAAATCCTCTATCACTTGGTTCGCTGGCAAGCTCCCCGGCCTGTCATCGCCGGGTCCGCTCGAACAGATCACGCGAGCCGCAAATGATGGCGTCGGGAGAACAAGACTAAGGCGCCGGCCGCCAGTAAGAGCATGAGGACGATCAACCCGACGAGCATCAGCGAGACGAAGATTGAGCGCTGCCCGCCCGCCGGAATTCTTGCAGGATAGATGATCGTGGTTACCGAGCTTTGCTGCGTGCCGCCACTCGAAAGAGTCAGGTCTGCTCGCCACGGACCACGCGGAATCTGACTATCGAGTTCAACATAACCGATCGCCGAGTGGTGCGGAGCGAGTAAAGCTCCGAGCGTGAACGGAAATGGGCCAGCTGAAAGACCGCCCGGACCGTCAGAGAGAGTCAGCGCTCCGGTGATATCAAGGGCACCCTGGCCCACGTTATGGACGTTCGCGGCAACCAGTGGATCCCCATTTGCCGAGCGACCGGCTACGAGCGGGCTAACGGTAAACTTCGCGGCTGGCGAGCCGCCTTTCCCTACTGAGACGTACATCCGGACCCCGACCCTGTTAACGAGCCGAACTCCGCTCTGCGTCGGTGATGGCGCGGAAACCTGTGCCCAGACGACGGCATAGCGCTCACCGGATGAAGCTCCCGTGGGAAGCTTGATCGTCACGGCATCAACGACTGTCGCACCTGGCGCCAAGTGCACAACGGACTGTGCAACTGTCGTCCAGCTGGACAGGGGATCCCCGGTGCGGCCGGGTGCGAACGAGAACTTGCCTTCGACGATGCTGGCCGCGGCTGGGAAGACGGCGACGTCGGCTGTCGCATCGGTGGTGTTGCTGACCTCGATCTGACGAGTGACGCGGCTCCCCGGGGCCAGTCGCTCGACGACGTACGAGAAGGTAAGTGGCTCACCGGACACGCTTGAAGCACCGGGGACGAGGCGGATGCCGATGCCACCTGAGCGTTCTTGTGCCGGCACGGCCGACGCCGCGCTCGGCGCCGCGAGGCTCCCTGCGAGCAGAGCCAGCGCGACGATGAAGCCCCAGATGCTGATCGGCCTTGGACTTTTCACTTACGCGACCGAGCTCGTGATCGTGGCGGTGTAGACACCGGGCGCAAAGTTTGCCGGCACAACGATCGAGATCGTCGGCGACCACGTCGCCGTGCTGATCCCGGTGCTTGCTCCCGTCACGACGGTGACCACGCCGGTCAGATCCGTGACCGGATAAGCCGTTGCGACAACTGGTCCGGAAGCCACGATTGGGCCTGCGGAGTAGCTGACGTTGGTCGCCGGATCCGCAGGACCGGCCGTCGGCGTAAACGCCGTGGATATCACCGATGCCGTCCAAGTGGTCGTGCCACCGCGTTGGTCAGAAACCGTGACGGCACCAAGCGAGCCGGACATCACGCTCGAAGTCGTCGATGCGACCTGCGAGCCGAGCGAGACGCCCGCAATCGGTGCGCTGATCGAGAGCGTGCCCGACGTGAGGGTGAAGGATGCCGGAGTCGAGGCCCCTGCGGGCAGGACGATGCCGACCGTCACGGCGCCCAGCACCGTCAAGAGGAGTACACACTTTCGCATCGTCGCAACGCCTCGTCTTTGTAATCGAGAGCGGGTCAAGAAACGGCACCACTGAGCCGCGTGAGCGGCCTCAGACCCAAACTGAATCCGATCGACCTGTCAGACAATACATGTCATTAATAAGCGGGTGTTTGTTATTGCGTATTATTGGGCGGCTTTTGATACACCAGCATGTAAGCGATGTCTTTGCTATGATGCCAAGCATGGAGGGCCAAGAGACCGTTGATCCCCTGCAGACCGTTCCCGACTTTCGGTTCCTGACGAATCACGGCAATGCGCTGCTGCTGATCGCTCGGGATCCCCGGATTCGCATACGAGACATCGCGACACTGCTCGACATCCCCGAACGCGCAGCGCAGCGCACCGTTACCGATCTGGTGAAATCGGGGTACATCGACAGCGAACGACAAGGGCGTCGCAACGTCTACAGCGTGAGAGTTGACCGACCGTTCAACTTGCCGTTTCAACGCGACATCGACATCAACGCCCTGCTAGGGATGCTCGCTCACATTGGGGATCCGGGAATCGCGGCTCGTGAATGAGGCCCTTGAGAACTCCTTTTTCGGCGACGAATGACGGACACGAAATTCGGAATCCAGGCATCTCGCACCGCTCGTCCAATCTGCGAGAAATACCATCTGGCCTGGCCTGGCCTTGGCCCTCCGACCAAGACCGGAGGAGATTGACCTTGAGCCCGAAAAGTGGACCACGTTTTGTGAGAATTTGGCCTGTCCCACCAGGAGGGTGGACGTGCTATTCCGCCATTCGAGCGAGTTCCGCCGACAAGCCTGGTGACAGATGCTGGCCGGCGAGGCGGTCAAGGACTTGGCCGTCGAGCTCAGTGTCTCCGACTCCACCCTCATGGTGGCGCCGTCAGGCCCTGATCGATGCGGTGCAGGTGCCCGCGCTGAAGAGCTGTGAGGCGGACCGCCCTGCCCAGGCCCACCGCTGCATCAAGGAACTCGAGGACGAGCTCAAGTTGGTCAATGCGGCCGGCGCCCTCTTCAACGAATGCCAGGTGATCAGCCCAAGAGGGGTGGCAGCTTGTCCGAGGACTGAGCAACTTGAGCTGCTCCGAACGACTGGTCTGCCAACTAGTCGGGCTGAACCGTTCCGCCCTGGGAGAACGAGACGACCGCCACAGCGTCTCGCCGGCCCCGCCTGCAGGATCTATAGAACTGTATTGCTAGTATCTGCAAACTAGAGTACAGTCCAGGCCTGCCTCGAACGTCCGTCGCAGACGGTTGTTTATTTCGGGGTGCTCAAAGGGGGGGCGACAGTGCTGTCAGCCTGGTCGTCGTTGCATCGCTCTCTTACAAGAGTGGAGCCTCGAATACGACTTTCAAGGCGGGGCGCAGTTCCGGTTGGCGCACAATCGCGGACGATCAACCCAGACCTGGGCAACGGATGGCAGGTCGAGGTCTTGCCAGTGATGAGTGGCTCTGGATGTTGACCGAAACGAACGCACTCACTTTCTTGATCGCCGGTTTGATTATCTCTCTCTTGGTGGGATCGTTGATATACCTCTTGGGTACCAGTCGATCTCGGGCGGTCAAAATGGTGCACGAACGCACCGATCAACTTCAATTTCAGGCCTTCCACGACTCGCTTACCGGACTCCCCAACCGAGCGCTCATCCTCGATCGACTCAACCAGATGATGGCTCGCTCCCGGCGGGAACACACTCCCGTGGCGGCGCTGTTCCTCGACCTCGATGACTTCAAAAGTGTGAACGACACCTTGGGCCACAACGCCGGCGACCAGTTGCTGGCCGCTGTAGGGGTCAGGCTGGCGAGTGCACTTCGAGAAGGAGACTCGGTCGGGCGCCTGGGAGGCGACGAGTTCGTGGTGCTGGTCGAAGGCGCCTCACTGGCAGCGGGTGCGAAGGTGGTGGCGCAGCGCGTCCTCGACTTGTTGGCCACTCCATTTGAGATCTCACGCAGCGATGCTCCGCTGGTGGTAACAGCTAGCATCGGTATCGCCACGGGCATACGGGAGGACTCCGAGGATCTCCTCCACGATGCTGATATCGCCCTTTACCGAGCAAAGGCGACCGGCAAGGAACGTGCCGTCGTGTTTCTTTCGTCGATGCAGGTCGCCGCCGACGACCATCGACGACTTGATCTCGATCTTCGCCGCGCCTTCGAACTTGACCAGTTCTTCCTGCAGTACCAACCAATCGTTGATCTTGCCACCGGGGCATTCACCGGCGCCGAGGCACTCTTGCGCTGGCGCCACCCGCAACGGGGAGTGCTTGAGCCCAGCGAGTTCATTTCCGGCCTTGAATCGAATGGTCTCATTGTTCCGGTCGGTCGGTGGGTGCTTCATAACGCGTGCAGCCAGGGCGCGACCTGGCAGCACGACGGTCATCCTTTGGCTGTTTCGGTCAACATCTCGGCCCTTCAACTCGAAGGAAATCGGATCATCGAAGACGTCTTCAGTGCCCTTTCGGAGAGTGACTTCGCCCCGGGCATGTTGATCCTGGAGATAACCGAGACAATCCTTATGAAGGACGTGCCGGCGATCATCGATCGTCTCGATTCGCTCAAAGCGGTCGGGGTGCGCATCGCTATCGACGACTTGGGTACTGGGCACTCGTCGCTTACCTGCCTGCGAAAATTTCCGATTGATGTGCTGAAGATCGACCAATCCTTCGTAGCGGGGATCAACGACAGTGTTGAGTCTGCTGCGATTGTCCACACCCTGGTACAACTGGGGAAAACACTCGGACTCGGAATTGTGGCTGAAGGCATTGAGACAGAGGAACAGAGAAGGAGGCTTGAAACCGAGGGCGTCGATTACGGACAGGGGTACCTGTTCGCTCAACCGCTCGATGTGGAAGCGGTGAACGGTCTTCTCGCACAGCACCCACGACACAGGACTGTCATCCACGGCGCATGACAAGCGGAAGCTCCGTCAGGCGACCGAATCAGCCTCCTTCACACTTGGGCGTCGCTACTTCTGTTCGTCTCCTGCCGCTTTGTCTTCCGTTTCGCTCCACGACCCGTCAGAACATCCAATACCTCCCCAATCGCCTGCTCACGATTGGGGAGTTCCGGCAAGGGCAACTGGTTCTGTACCTGATAGCGATTGCGGCGACCCTCTCTCTCCTTGACGATGTAACCGGCGTCGGTCAGATCGGTGACGACGGCGTAGGCATGTCGCTCCGTTATGCCAAGATCGGCCGCGATGTCGCGCAGGCGTATTTCCGGATCGTGGGCGATACACAGCAGAGCCCGACCGTGGTTGGTGAGGAAGCTCCAATTGGCCACGTTAAGCAAGATATCAGATTTTTGTAGAAATCTATTGCTAGTATCGGCTAACTAGAGTACAATCCCCACAAACCCCGGACGTCCGTCGCAGACGGTTGTTTATTTCGGGGTGCTCAAGAGGGGGGCCGACAGTGCTGTCAGCCTGGTCGTCGTCATTTCATCGTTTTCTTAGCTCTTGTCGTCGCTCAGACCGCATAAGGCGCGGTCGGACGGGCGACGCCATCCATTCCAGCGCTCCGTCCAGCGCCGCTGTCGTCCCGCGCTGGCTACTTGCCACCGTGGCCGCGACGACGGCTCTTGGCTCACTCGTCCTGATCGGCGTCACCTTGGCACCGGCCGTCGCTTCGGCCGCCACGGCC
>Ga0209420_1000088_pt1 | contig 57689 bp, 52 predicted proteins | sample BlaSpr_A8_OM1_O1_FD_187972 | JGI IMG/M metagenome (GOLD analysis project Ga0209420, IMG submission 187972) | Forest soil microbial communities from Thunder Bay, Ontario, Canada - Black Spruce, Ontario site 2_A8_OM1_O1 (SPAdes) (version 2) | ecosystem: Environmental > Terrestrial > Soil > Boreal... | reverse complement strand
AATCAATCCGGCAGTGCTAGCGGTCCAAAAACCGTCAACGAGTTTTTCAACACCGCGGTGTTTTCAGACGCGATAGGGCAGTTCGGAACTGCGGCTCCCGGCTCAGTCTTGGGACCGGGGTACCAGCGGTGGGACACCTCGCTGTTTAAGAACATAAGGCTCGGCGAACGGGTCGCCGTGCAGCTTCGGTTGGAAACCTTCAACACCTTCAATCACGGCAGCCCCAACTCGGTTGTTACAAACGTGGACGAGGCATCCTTCGGACAGGTCAACGGATATCACATTCCGCGCAACGTGCAAATTGGAGGCAAGATCAACTTCTAGCCGTCATCTGGCCATCACCACAAAGCGCACGCTTCGGCGTGCGCTTTGTGTTTTCCCGGACACGTCCCGGAGAACAATCACTCTTACTCTGCCGCTCGGACGTCACTGGCTCTCGGTCTTTTGAATCGCCTCGGTCCTCGTTTTCTCCTGGATATCGACTGATATTTTTTGCTCCTTCGCCGCCTCGGCGGTTTGTCCTAGCTGCCTTAGCACGGTGCCGAGAACGTAGTGTGCCTGGAAGTAGTTGGGATCGATCTGGATGGCTTTGCGAAGTGCCTCAACTGCCGCGTGGGGATGTTTCAGATCGAGTTCCGTCCTTCCTAAAAAGAATAAAGCTTCGGTGTAACGAGGATTCGCCGCGATGGCTGCTCGAAAATGGGGCTCAGCTTCCTCGGGTCGAGACTTGGCAAGAAGTATCTGGCCGAGAATGCAGTTCGAGACGGGATCGCTGGGGAAGCGCTGCAGTTCCGTTCGGAACTCCTTCTCGGCAAGATCGTTCTCGCCTTCTCGCCAATACTGGAAACCCAGGCCGGAATGCACGCCCATGAAGTTCGGATCGGCTTGTTCGGCTGCCTGATACTCCTTGATGGCGTCTGGCCGGTTCGACATCTCGTCGTAAGCTGTGCCCATCATGATGTGAGCGGTAGCGGAGTTCGGATTCAACTTCATGATGCGGCCAAAAACGTTGGTCAGCGCCTTGTAGTCCTTGGTGCGCAGATACGCTTTGCCGAGAATATCGAGAGTCTCCAGGTCCGAAGGGTCCGCCTGATTCGCACGCTCGAGATACTGCGCCGCTTCCGCATAACGATCGAGTGCAAACAGGCACAGGCCGGACAGATCGAGAATCTGAAAATCGGTAGGATACGCCACCGCCATCGGTCGGAGCAGACTCCACGCCGAGCGATAACGCTGGGCTTTGAAATAAGCGACAGCCAGGTTGCGTTTGGTGGCCAGGTCCCCGGGACCGAACTTCAACGCCTCTTGATACAGAGGAATCGCCTGTGCCGGCTTACCCTGGCGAGAAAGCACAGTTCCCAGATTGTTCAGAGCGGCAAGAGAGTGAGGATCAATCACTAAAGCCCGTCGAAAGTTCTCGGCGGCAGAGGCGAGATCTCCGGTGTGCATCGCTTGCGCGGCTTGCTCCAGGTACGAGTGCAGCCGAACCTCTGCGGAGTTGGCAGGCACGGCTTGAGCCGGAGCACAAGCGGGAGTGAACAGGTAGGGAACGCACACCGCCACTCTCCAGAAAGCTCCTGGAACCTTCATACCCCAAATTTTAACCCGTTTTACAACCAGCCCCGCTGCGTGTATGGTTGGTCCCGCAATTCCCTCATCTTAAATTCAGCTGGGTGACTCCCATGTCCCGTGATCGTACCGCTCGTTATCGAACCGCTCTTTTAGCTTGTTTCGCGGTCGTGATCTGCGCAGGGTCCACTATCGCCACCTTCCCGCAGTCGGCAGCAACAAAACCAGCCAGCGAGCGGGTGACCGCCGACACGCCACGCGTCACCTCAGCCGGCGCCACCTTCAAAGTTCCTTCCGGCTGGTCCATCGAGGCCGGGAAGGAATTGGTCATTCTGACACCGCCCGAGACCGACACCCATATCGTCATTGTCGACTCCCAGGCCGCCGACGCCAAAGCCGCAGTGGCCGCCGCCTGGGCCGCCTACAAGCCCGAATCCAAGCGGCCGGTTAAGCTGGTCACGCCGCGTCCCGCGCGCGAAGGATGGGAAGAGCGCCAGGTGTTTGACTATGAGACTTCCCCCAACGAGCGCGCGGTCGTACAGACTCTGGCGCTGCGTGCGGGAAAGCTCTGGACCGTGGTCATCCTGGAGGGAACCGATCCCACGGTCGAGAAGCGCTCGGCCCCGATTGGTCTGGTCTTTGAAAGCTTGCGTCCCAAGGACTACCACCGCGAGTCATTCGCCGGCCGCACACCGCACCGGCTGGATGAAGCACACATCGCGCAGCTCAAAGCCTTCGTGGAAACTTCCATGCAGCAGCTCGGCATTCCGGGCGTTTCCATCGCGTTCGTGGATGGTGGCAAGGTCGTCTATGCGGGTGGTTTTGGAGTTCGCGAGCTGGGCAAGCCCGAGCGCGTCGATGAAAACACCGTGTTCATGGCGGCATCCAACACAAAAGGAATGACCACGCTGCTGCTTGCCGAACTCGTCGACGACAAAAAGCTGCGCTGGGATGAGCCCGTGGTTGACGTCTACCCGGCTTTCAAACTGGGGGACGCCGAGACCACGAAGCAGGTCCTGGTCAAGAACCTGATCTGCGCCTGCACCGGTGTTCCACGACAGGACATGGAATGGCTATTTGAATTCAAGAATGCCACACCGGAAACCGAGTTAGCTCTGCTCGGAACCATGCAACCGACCAGTAAGTTCGGCGAGGTTTTTCAGTACAGCAACCTGATGGCAGCCGCAGCCGGATACATTGGCGCGCATCTCGTCTATCCGAACCTGGAGCTGGGCGTCGCTTATGACAAGGCGATGCAGCAAAAGATTTTCGATCCGCTGGGAATGAAGTCGACGACCTTCGATTATGCACGCGCCCTGGCCGGCAACCACGCGACCCCGCACGCGGACGATATCGATGGCAAGCCCAGCGTGGCCAGCATGGCGATCAATTACTCGATCGTGCCGGCCCGTCCCGCGGGCGCGGTGTGGACCTCGTCCGCCGATTTGATTCGCTATGTGCAAGACGAGCTGGCGCTGGGAAAGTTGCCCGACGGCCGGCAACTGGTTTCGGCGCAAAATTTGCTGATGCGCCGCGCGCCGCAAATTTCCCTTGGCGAGGACGCGAGTTATGGCATGGGCTTAATCGAAGATCACACCTATGGCGTTCCGGTGGTGAGTCACGGAGGCAGCATGTCGGGCTTCAAGAGCAATTTTTATTTTCTGCCCGACGCCGGGATCGGCGCGGTGGTTCTCACCAATTCGGATAACGGTGGCATGCTTCTCGGTCCGTTCGGGCGCCGCTTGCTTGAGGTCGTCTTTGACGGCAAGCCGGAAGCAGTAGCTGAAGTTGCCTCGCGCGCCGCGTCCCATAAAGCGGAGCTGGCGAAAAACCGGGAACGGCTCGTCGTGCCGGCTTCACCGGAGCTGGTCTCTAACTTGGGTAAGCACTATTCCAGCAAGGAACTCGGCGACCTAGCCGTGCTGAGCGACAACGGAGTCACTACGTTCGATCTGGGCGAGTGGAAGAGCGCCGTGGCCTCGCGAAAGAATGACGATGGCACAACTTCGTTCATCACCATCGACCCCGGTACCGACGGATTCGAATTCGTGGTGGCCGAGCGCGGAGGCAAGCGTGTCCTGATCATCCGCGATGGCCAGCATGAGTACGTATTCGCGGAGACTGCCTGAACGCGTTTGTCCCAGTGGTTTTCGGTTTGGATAGCGATTCATCGCTCACGGCGCTCACGGTAGAATGGTAGAGTATTGTGGTAGAAAGGTGCTATGCGGGGCTAAATATCAAGAACGAAGAGGCGCTAGCGAAAGAAAGGGACGAGCCCTTGCTGTTTAAGGGGAACGACTTTCGCCACACCGACATCGAATCAGCAGAATTCTAGCTAGCGTTCGAATCAGCCTTTCTTCTTTGTCGTCTTCGGCTTCAGGGTTCTGACGTACTCGTAACTGATCGCCAGATACTTGTGCAGCGTCTTGGTATCTTTCAGCAGCGCGTCTGGCACGGTAACATATTCCTTCATCACCGCTCCGTAGGCTTCGTATAGTTTCGTCTTGTGCTTCTTGAGAAATTTCTCGCGCTCGTCTTGAGGGAGCCTCAGCGCCATCGTGCCCGCCGGACCTAACAGCAGGCTGAACATGTTCCCATTCAGGGAAGTGTAAGGATTGGCTGCACCCCTCCGCTCGACTTCTGGCAGCGTGGCAATGAGCTGATCGTACAGCGCCAGTTTGTCATCAGGGATATTCGGTTTTTTGGCTGCGGCCACGAGCACTCCATTTCGCAAATGAAATGCGAAACTGACAAAAACGTCGGGTGCGACCGTAATGACGATCCATCGAAAGGAGTCAACCGCGCCGGAATCCTGCAGACATTCGCGCATCACCCCATGCCCGGCGCTTCGAAAAGGCGGACAGTCCTACTCCACGGTGACCGACTTCGCCAGGTTCCTCGGCTGATCCACGTCGCAGCCGCGCCGTACCGCGATGTGATAGGCCAGCAACTGCAGGGGAACGATTTCCAAAATCGGCGATAACTCTTCCGGCGCCGCCGGGACATAAAGAATGTGATCCGCCGATTCCTTGATCTCTTCATCTCCTTCGGTGGCCAAAGCGATCACCACCCCGGAACGCGCTTTCACTTCCTTCAAATTGGAGATTGTTTTTTCGTAGCGCAGCGCTGAGCCCGGATTGTTCACATCCCGAGTCGCAATCATCACCACGGGAAGATTTTCATCGATCAGAGCGTTGGGTCCGTGCTTCATCTCGCCCGCGGGATATCCCTCCGCATGAATGTAGGAGATTTCTTTCAGCTTCAGTGCGCCTTCCAGCGCAATCGGATAATGAATTCCCCGTCCCAGGAACAAGAAATCGTGGACCTTCTGGTAGCGCTTGGCTAATTCATCACAAGCCTCATCATGAGTCAGGATGGTTTCGAGTTTTGCCGGAATGCGCGTTAGCTCCAGCATCGCAGCTTGCGCCTGCTCGGCACTCATGACGCCGCGCACCTGCCCCAGATACATGGCGAAGATGTACAAAGCGGTGAGCTGTCCGGTGAAAGCTTTCGTCGAAGCTACGCCGATCTCCGGGCCGGCGTGAGTGTAAATCGTGCCTTGCGCCTCGCGCGTGATCATCGACCCGACCACGTTGCAGATGGCCAACGTCTTCGATCCTCTGGCCTTGGCTTCCCGTTGGGCGGCGATCGTGTCCGCCGTCTCGCCCGACTGCGAAATGACCAGCGTGATCGTCTGCGGATCGACGATGGGATTCCGGTAGCGCCACTCGCTGGCGTAGTCCACTTCGACCGGCACCCGCGCCAGCGTTTCAATCATGAACTTGCCCGCCTGCCCGGCGTGCCAACTGGTACCGCAGGCAATAATGTTGATTTTGTTCGCCGCTCGGAACTCGGCCTCACTGATCTCCATCTGCTCGAGAAAGATGTGGCCCGTTTCCTGCGAGACCCGGCCCAATGTCGTATCGCGAACGGCGCGCGGCTGCTCATAAATTTCCTTGAGCATGAAATGCTTGAAGCCGCCCTTCTCCGCCAGTATCGGATCCCACATGACGTGTTGCACCTGGCGCACCACGGGCTTGCCATCGAAGTCCGTCAGTTGCACTCCGTCGGCCGTGACGATGGCCATGTCCCCGTCCGCCAGAAAGAAAATGTCGCGTGTGTGATACAGAATGGCGGTCACATCCGACGCCACGAAGTATTCGTCATTTCCCAATCCGATTACGGCCGGCGGTCCATTGCGCGCCGCAACAATCTTGTTGGGTTCGTCGGTAGAAATCACCGCCAGGGCAAAAACTCCAGTCAGTTGTTTCACCGTTTGCCGCACGGCATCTTCCAGGGAGCGGTGATCTCCCCTGGCTGAGTTCCCGGAATATTTCTCGATCAGGTGAGCGATGATTTCGGTGTCGGTTTCGGTGGCGAACTTGTGCCCTTCTTCAATCAGTCTCTTCTTCAGGCTGAGATAGTTCTCGACGATCCCGTTGTGTACTACGACGATCTTGCCGGTGCAGTCGCGGTGGGGATGGGCGTTTTCCTCGGTGGGACGACCGTGCGTAGCCCAGCGGGTATGCCCTATGCCGTAGGTGCCATCGAGGGGGTTCAAGCGGATGGCTTCTTCCAGGTTGCGCAACTTGCCCTCGGCGCGCCGAAGCTGCAGTCCGTTACCGTTTCCGGCGACCGCGATCCCGGCCGAATCGTACCCGCGATATTCCAGCCTTCGCAGGCCCTCGATGATGATCGGAACTACACTTTTCTTACCGACATACCCGACGATGCCACACATAATGAGGACCCTAAAGGATTTCGCGAACTGTTTCTACTCGGCCAGGGAAAAGCGGAACTCTTCAATGACGGGGTTGGTTAACACTTCCCGGGCAATGCGCTCGACCTCGGTCTGCGCCTCGTCGCGCGAGAGCCCTCCGTCCAGCGTAAGCTCAAAATACTTGCCCTGGCGAACACTCTCCAGCCCTTTGTACCCCATCTTCTTGAGCGCGCCCTGAATGGTTTTACCTTGGGGATCAAGAACGCTTTTCTTCAGAGAGACATAAACGTAGGCTGTCATAAAAAGATCATTATACGTGAGAGACCACGGACCCAGACCTCTGACGTCGAACATCAGGCCACAGAGGGGGCGGAGCATGTCGACGCCAAGATCTGGCGTCTGGGGCCTGAGGTCTGCCTTTTCATTTCTTCAGTTTTTCGTCCAGCTCGGTCAGGGAATCTTGCAGCATCTTATGGTGCCGCGGATTGGTGCTCACTTTCAGTTGCTCCAGCACTCTCTGCCGGGAGAGCCGAAGACTTTCTTTTTCCCGCCAGCGTGCGGCCGCTTCGGGACTCAACGGCGGCCGATGCTGCGGCGCTTTGTCAATCGCCTCGGCCTGCTGCGCTTCCACCGACTTGCTTTCCCAACCTCGTGCCATAAAACCCATGATAGCGGAATCCATCTGACATGCCGTGTGACGGTTCCCAGTTTGTAACAAAACAACCGAGCGCGTGGAGGTAAATCGAAAATGTGAAAGCTTTTCTGAGAGGACTTGAAATCATGGAATCCGGCTCCGACGCCACGACGAAAAGAGCCTATTTCCCTCCCACCGTCACGAAATTGACTTCAGCACAGGCTGAGAAACTCGCGGCAGACCGTACCCAATGCGACCATCAAGGGGCCACCGATTTCTTGGAGGCGCTCCGCCGAGAACCGCGCTACGAAAGAAGATGGCAGCGCGAGCCCGAGGAGGTCATGCACGAAGGCGAAGGCGCGCTGGTGAGACGCCGAAAACTCAGCAGAACCCTTAGGAAGACGTATTGCCATCGTGCGTAGAATTGGGGGGAGAGGTTATCCTTACTTCTTAGTCCATCAGGTCCCTGCACCAGGAAAATTCAGAGGCCGAACAGTTCCCGCAACCGCTTGGTCTGAGCCCGGCTGACCGGAATCTCGGTCTGCTTCTTGTCGTCCATGCGCAACTGATAGGAGCTTTTGAACCAGGGAACGACTTCGCGGATGCGATTGATATTCACCAGGTAGGAGCGATGCGCCCGCCAAAAAAGATTCGTGTCTAAACTGTCCAACAGTTCCTCGAGCGTCCGGCAGTTGGATTGGCCTTCCATGCCCGCCACCCCGCCGGTCACCACTGTGATCACGCCATCTTCGATCCACGCATAGCAAATGTCTTTCTGATCCACTAGAAACATGCGCCCTACGGTCTTCAGCAGAATTTTTGCGGCGGGCTGCTTTTGCGATTCGATCATGCGCACCAGGGTCTCGATCTTCTCCGCCGGCAGCCCATCCGCGTCCTGCTTGGCGCGCGCTTTCTGGATCGCCTGTGCCACCCGCTTCTTGTCGAAAGGCTTCAGCAGATAATCGACCGCGTTCACTTCGAATGCCTTCACCGCATATTGGTCAAACGCGGTGGCGAAGATGATTTTGGGTAGGGGAATTTTCTTGTCGAGCAGCTTCTTGATCACTCCGAAGCCGTCCAGTCCGGGCATCTGCACATCCAGAAAAACCAGATCAGGATTATGTTCCTTGATCAGGCTCAGAGCTTCCAATCCGTTCTTGCCCTGGGCCACAACATTCACGTCGTCGGCATTCTTTAGCAGATAGGCGAGTTCGTCGCGGGCGAGTTGCTCATCGTCCACGATCACTGCGGATAAAGCCATTGAGGCTCCGGAGAGGTCAAAAGGATCGCTGAGACGAGTATAGTAGCCCGGTTTTCCCAGCGCAACGCAGCCAGAACCTTGTGGCGTCATCCCGGACGGGAGCCAATCAAGCGATGTGGGCGGCTTCTAACTACCCCTCGCTCACTGCGGACGCTGCATCATGCCGCCCATATCCATCTTGGTGTAGCCCGCGGGAATCGCAAATAAACTTGCCGGCTGGGTCCCTTCCTGAATGTTCCGCAACTCTCCTCCACCATTTTTCCCCTCCCACTTCACGGGGAAGCGCAGCTTCGGATCGATCCAGAAGGTGACCGTGTCACCATTGGCGCTCGTGCCTTCGTATTTGACGGTACTGCGGCCATTCACTGTATCGCTGCCGACCTTATGACAACTTCCTCCCTTGTTCTTCGCCTGTTGTAGCCAGTCGACGCAGGCGCTCTCCACGTCACCTGTCTGGAAGAAGTTGTACATCGTTCGCTGCCCAGTCGTCTGGGTCGGCATCTCCATATACATATGCTGCTTGTCCATCAAGATCGTGTAGGTCTGAGTCGCCAGATTCATAATCACCGCCCCGGAGCCCTTGGCACTGGCTACGCCTGATTCGATGCGAAGCTTGTCCTTGGCCATATAAATCTTGGCCTGAGTGGGATTTCCCGACTTCTCGGTGTCCACCATCTCTGCAGAAAACTCGCTCTGAGCCAGCGCGAAACTTGCAACCAGAAGAAATGCGATCACGCACGACGTCCTCAGCACGTCTCGCCTCGCATCCCGTCTGGGATCATGTCTCGTGCGGATTATGGGTTGAAGCATGGAATTCTCCTCGGGTTGTCGGCGATTCTGAGCAGTTTCAAACTCCCGGCGACAAGCGGGAAAAGCATAGCAGAAACCGATCCGCTTGTTCCCCCAGGCGCAGAACATACCGATCACGGGGACGGCTGAACGCCAAGAAAATAGAGGAGCTTCGTTTGCAAAACCACATCGCCCAGGAACGAGACGAACTTTTCCATGCCATTGGGCACTCTACGGCTGGCTGCAAATGTTAATAACATCCATTACGGGCTACGAGTCCCTGGCGTAACCCCGCGCTTGAATGCCTTTCGTGCGAAATAGGCGCCTCACACCACGTTTTCCAAAGCCAGTGCCATTCCCATGCCGCCGCTCACGCACAGCGTGGCCACGCCTCGCTTGGTATTGCGTTTCAGCATCTCGTGCAGCAGGGTCACCGCGAGGCGCGTGCCAGTACAGCCAATGGGATGCCCGAGCGCGATCGCCCCGCCATTTACATTCAGCCGATCACGATTCAGATTCAGCGTCCGGTCGCAGGCCAGCACTTGTGCCGCAAAGGCCTCATTCAGTTCGATCAACCCGAACTCGTGCGTCCTAAGATTATGTTTCTCCTCCAGTTTCCGCAGTGCCGGGACGGGCCCAATCCCCATCGTCCGCGGGTCCACTCCCGCCGAAGCAACCGCCGCGATTCGCGCCAGCGGCTTCAGATTGTTTTGCTTCACAAAATGTTCACTCGCCACCACCACCGCCGCCGCCCCATCGGTGATGCCCGAGGAATTCCCCGCTGTGACCGTCCCCCCCTTCGAGAACACGGCTGGAAGTTTCCCCAGCATCTCTAGGCTCGCATCCGGGAAAGGATGCTCATCGCGCGCCAGCGTGGTTGCCCCTTTTTTCCCCTCGACCGTCACCGGAACAATCTCCGCATCAAACCTGCCCGCTGCAATCGCCCGAGCCGCGCGCGTCTGCGACAGCAGACCGTACTCATCCTGTTCCTCGCGCGTGATTTTGTACTGCTCCGCCAGCACCTCGGCCGTCTCGCCCATCACCATCTTCGCCAAAGGACAGAAAAATCCGTCGCGATACATTCCATCCACCATTTCCTGATTGCCGAGCCGATATCCCCACCGAGCACCGTCCAGATAATAAGGAACCCGCGACATGGACTCGGTCCCGCCAGCGAGAATGCAGTTCGCATCGCCCAGCAGAATCGCCTGATACGCCAACGCGATCGACTTCATTCCCGACGCGCAAGCCTTATTCACCGTAAACGCTGCAACTTCCGGCGGCACCCCGCTGCGCACCGAAATCTGCCGCGCTACATTCGGCCCGCCCCCCGCCGGCCGCGCATTCCCGAAGATGGTTTCTTCCACTTGCCCCGGCTCCACTCCGGCCCGCTCCATCGCAGCCCGAGCCGCGGCCTCGCCCATGTCGGCCGCCGTTAACGAGGCCAGCCCCCCGCCAAACTTACCGATCGGCGTCCGCACCGCCGAGAGAATGTAAACACCCTGCAAGCCCGCACCTCCAAAGGCTCGAGTCTAGCAGGGGGGTGCGTTCTCTTGTCGATGCCCAACGGGAAAGTGTCCCTGTACGCGTATTTTGCGCTGCCCGATCCGGCCAGGAGCGTGTGACCTTCGTGCCGCCCTGCTACCCGTCGGGGCCATTCCCACCCGGCCATTCCGACGGCAAACTAGATTCGGGTGAAAGCATGGGGTCAGGCAGTATGGATATGGATCAGCGGCGGGACAATCGCACCAAGGCAGTTCTTCCCGTTCGAGTGAAGGGCAAAGACAGCTCCGGCAAATCTTTTGAAGATCTGGTGCACACCCTCGATGTCACCCCGGCTGGAGTACGGTTGGGCTCGGTGCGTCGCCCATTGAAGTTGTCCGATGAAGTTACGGTTTTCTATCGCCAGCGAAGAATTCAGTTTCGTGTCGTCTGGACGAAGAAGCTGGAGGGAACATCCGAGTTTCAGGTTGGGCTGCAGGCTGTGACCCACGACAGTGAGGGGTGGGGACTGAATCTTACCGATTACAGACGCCAGCCCGCTTCGCAGTCCGCGGCACCTAGGACCGCAAATGCTTCCTAGCAGAGGACAAACTTATGGGACATTCATTACGCAGTCTTTGGTCGGATGAACAAGGTCAGGACATTGCCGAATATTCAGTGATGTTGGCGGTGGTCCTCGTGATTGTCGTGGGCACGGTGCGGCTCATCGGATCGAACGCGTCCAACGTCTTTTCGCAGGTGGGAAGTTCCATTCAGTAAGCTGGACAGTAGCGCAACGCTTACGGGCGACCGATCGCTCGTCTTGCATCGCCGCAACTCCGGGGAAGAGGCAGCCGCCCTGCATCGTGCACGCATTTCCGCGTTACTATGGATGCGTCGCCGCAGCACGGTGGACGAGCGGCAACGCCAGGTAACCGTTCACCATCCGCGCGGGCTTTCGCCCCTGGGGCTTGGTTATTGGCCGGCGGCTTTGTCCAGCTTGCTAGCCACCTTCACTCCGCTTAATCCATCCACATACTTCGCGATTCCACAATAGAGCGACTCTGCGATGCGCTGCCGGTATTCGCTGGTCTCCAGTCGATGCTCGTCGGTAGGATTGCTGACAAACGAAATCTCCGCCAAGATCGACGGCATGTTAGCGCCAATCAGAACGATGAACGGCGCTTTCTTCACTCCGCGGTCGCGAATGGCAGGACTCTTGGCCGCCAGCCCGCTGTGCAGCGATTCCTGCACATCTCCGGCGAACTCGCGCGACTCTTCAATTTTTTCCTTCAGCGCGATTTTCTTCACCAGATCCTGGAGCTCGTAAATGGATTTCTCCGAAACCGCATTTTCCCGCGCCGCCACTTCCAACGCCTCCGGCGAGGAGGTGAAGTTCAGATAGTAGGTTTCTACGCCGCGAGCGTCGGAGTCGTGGCTTGAGTTGGCGTGAATCGAAATAAACAGGTCGGCGCGCTGCTGGTTGGCGATGGCGGTGCGCGTCTCGAGCGGAATGAAGGTATCGTTCTTGCGCGTATAGACCACTTCTGCGCCCAGCCGCGTTTCCAGCAATTTGCCCAGGCGGCGGCCGACTTCCAGCACCAGATCCTTTTCGCGCAAGCCATCGGGGCCGATGGTCCCGGTATCGTGGCCGCCATGACCGGGATCGATCACGATCTTGCCAATCTTCAACCCCAGCGCGCGGATCAGCGATCGCTCGCCGCTGGCCGTGGGCTTGGCTTCGCGCATATCCAAGTCGTTGTTTCTTGCCCGGCTCGAAGCCATCCGCGAGGAAGACGAAGACTTTCCGCGCACATGGCTCGGCGGCGCCGGCGTATCGTCGTCATCGTCCGCCTCGACCACAACCTTTTTTACCGCCGGTGTCGTGCTCCTATCCTGGGCGGCAGCGTGGGTCGCGGAAGCCAACGAACCCGGCCTTGAGCCGGCGTCGCTCCCCTTCGGCGTGATTTTTGTCTCGTCTCCTATGTCTTCGCTGGTGACGGGAGCCTTCCCCGCATCGGCGCGCAGGTCTTCTTTCACTTTTGCTTCTGCTTCCTTTAAGGCTTCTTCCGGCGTCAATTCGTCCGCAGCTCCGCCATTTTCGTCCCATCGCGCCTTCGGCGGAGCTTCCACATCCGCCATCGCCGCGCTGTCTTGCAGCAACTTCGCGTGCATATTTTTCCGATTATTCTTGCCGTGTATATCGATGATCAACCGGTAGGGGTTGGGCAGCAAAAAAGCCTCGTAATCGGATAGGTCGTCCACCTCAAGCACAACCCGTGCGCGCCCGGGCTGAAACTGCGCCACGCGAATCTTTTTCAGGAATCCATCATCCACGTCGAAGGTCTTGCCCACCAGGATGGAAGCCAACTGGGTACCGCGCAAATCGAAGAAGATGCGGTCGGGATGCCCGATGCGCTGCGAACCGAACTTGATCTCGCTCTCCAGATCAATGGCCACGCGGGTGTAGTCCGGGGTGGACCAGTGCCGGATTCCGGTGACGCGCGCCGGGCGTCCGCTGTGGGGCTCGGGAGATTCCCCGGCGGCTGCGTCAGTCTTCAGTTCGGACTTTTGTCCGGACTTAAGCTCGGACTTTGGCTCCGTATTCAGCTCGGACTTCAGGTCGGTTTTGGACCCGGCCTTGGAGCCAATGGCGGAATTCCCGTCCTTCCCTGCAGAGTTGTCGGCGCTTTTATTCGCGTCAGCAATTTTCTTGCCGGCCTTCTTCTGCTTCTGCTCCGCAGCCTTTTTCTCGGCGTCCGCTTCGCGGCCGAGTTCGATCGTCTCCCGCCGGGCGTCTTCTGCCAGTCGGTTCTGGGGATAGCGATGCAGAAACTCCTCAAAAATCCCGCGAGCCTGCTCGCGATCGTTGAGATCGTCTTTATAAATCTCGCCTATGGTGAACAAAGCGTCGCAACGATATTTGCTACCCGGATACTCCCGCCGCAGGAACTTGTACTGGGCAATGGCCTCATTCAGAATCTTTTCGTCTTCAAAGTGGCGTCCCATCTCCACCAGGGTCTCCGCGACCGCAACCACGCTGGGGTCTGCCTTGGCCGACGCCGGCGCCCCGTAATAAATGTTGCGATAGGCGTTGATGACCCGCTGATAGTCGTGCCGTGCGCGCTCCGCCGGAGGACGCCCGTTGAGCGCTTCCCGCATCCGCTCCGCACTGGCAAAGCGCTCGCGAGCCCAGGATTCACTGTGATGAGTACGCGTGCGGGCATGCGCCAGCCCTCCGGAGAGGGCCGCCAGCATGAGCAGCGCTCCCCAGCGCAGACCGCGCTGGCTCGATGTCATTTTCAAAGTCGTCGGTCCGTAACTGTCTTGATCCGCCGTTGCCGTTGAACTGCCTTGGTACCTGAGAGTAGTGAAACAGAGCTTTTGAACAAGACTTCTTAAACAGATGCCGCAATTTTAGTCCGTGTTGCTGATGTAAAGCACGCCCCGCGCATCTCGTTGAACCCGCACGGCATCGTGCCGGAGGCCCGACGGAGAAAGATCGACTCCCCCGTAGTAGAGGTTCGTGATCCTGCGCACGTAATTCTGGGTCTCTGCATAGCGCGGGACCCCCGAACTGCGGGCCACCGCGCCCGCGCCTGCGTTATAGGCGGCTAGGGTCAAATCCACGTCTCCGCCATAGCTTTCAAGAAGCTGCTTCAGATGCCGCACACCCGCGTCCACGTTCTGCGCGGGGTCGAACGGATTCTTCACATTCAACGACCGCGCCGTCGACGGCATTAACTGCATCAGGCCCATCGCTCCCTTGCGCGATACCGCATTCGAGTTGAAGTTCGACTCCACCTTGACCACTGCGCGCACCAGGTTGGCATCCACATTGTGCCGGGCCGCCGCCATCACGATCGAGGAATCGATTTCGTCCTGCGAAGCCTGATGCCCACGGGCATTGGCAGCCACAATCCGGGCATTCGCCGACTGCGCTGACGCGTGCCCAAAGTACTGGCTGACCTCCGCCGCCGCCGAACGTGCTGCCTGCATCGAGGCCGTGCCCGCTGAAGGCACAGGCTTCCACCGGCTCTCTTTGCTACTCCAATAGACCAGGGACGAGCGCTGGCCTTGCGAAGACTGGATCTGCGAAACTTGGGACCGCCGAGCCCGCGGTGCATGTTCCTGAACTGGCGCCGGCTCGTTCACATAAACCTTGCGCCCGTTCTCATCGGTCGTGGTAATCGCCTCCGGCACACGATCGCCCTCGGCCGCCCACACCGCCGGCGAGGCAAAACCTAGAGATGATAGAGATAAGAGAGATAAGAAGGTCGCGATTGCCGTCGCAGCCGTCAGCATCGATGCGAGTTGCAGGCGCTTTCGCATATCCGGGCTTTCCCTTTCCGAACCTTGGTTGGAAGGCATGCAGACAAACTTCGCCTCTCCAATTTGTTCTACCCGGAACCTGACAGAGAATCCTACCAGAGTTAAAACAATTATAGGCGGGAGGCGAACCGCCAGGCAATCTATCCGAAGGGAGCTGAACCACCGAAGTAATCCCGATAACTGGTTGAAATTATGAACCTTAGTAAACTCTCACCTTGCAGTAACCCGCGCCAGGTTACCATCGTCCCCGTTCCGGACCCCGGTTTTAAGCCCATTGCTGGGGTCCCGCAGGGCCACCGGACGTGGCATGTTCCAGCGGCAAGCACCGAGCGATTCCACTTCCCCCAAGGCATCTTCCATTCGACGCACCCGACCTGACAGCCTTTTTTCCTGGCCGAGATTTGAGTTGAACGGTCTGCCGGTCAGCGCTCAGAATCTAAATGAAGCGGAGTACTCTCATGCCACGCCATTCTTCATTGGTCTTGATCTTCGCGTTTCTGTTCCTGACTTTTCTCGCTGTCCTGATGTTTCCAACCGTCGGGTCCGCACAAACCGACTCCGACCAGCCATTTTCCCGGATCGGCATGGCCATCAAGGCCTCTTTGCTGGGTGCGGGAGTGGAGGCTGCCACCCCTCTAACGGCCCGCTCCGACCTGCGCGCCGGCTTTAACCTATTCAGCTATGATCACACCTTCCAGGAGGACGGAGTTGCCTACGCCGGCCAGCTGCGCTTCCGCTCCGTCGAAGCCCACTTCGACTGGTTTCCCTTCCACGGCCGTTTCCATCTCAGCCCCGGCGTTCTCGTCTACAACGGCAACCAGATAACCGCCAACTCGTCCGTTCCCGCAGGCAACACCTTTACCCTCAACAACACTACGTACCTCAGCGATCCTTCCGATCCGATCTCGGGCACGGGCAAGGTCGAGTTCGTCAAGGCCGGCCCCATGTTCACCGTTGGCTGGGGAAGCCTGTTGCCTCATCACCGCCATTTCAGCTTCCCGTTTGAGCTTGGAGTGATTTACACCGGCGCGCCCCGCACCGCAATCAACATGGGAGGAAGCGCCTGCGACTCCACCGGACAGAACTGTCTCGATATCACTTCCAATTCGGCATTTCAATCAAACGTGCAAGCCGAACAAAATAAGCTGAACCAAGACATGTCCGCGTTCAGGTTCTATCCCGTAATCTCAGCCGGATTCGGGGTTAACTTCTAAGCGGTTCCTGTCCGTGGCCACGGAAGGCCGACGCCTTTCGATAATGATGATAATGAGGAGTCCTGTTAAGGACGGCTCAATTGCCTGCCTTAGCCCTTTTCCAGCGCGGCCGCAAACGCATCCAGCGAAAGCGAGCGCAACAAATTCCGCCGCATCCCGCGTTCCACTTCGGCCAGCCGATCGGACGCAGTCGTAATCCAGGCAAAGTCCGCATCCTCCGCCAGTCGCTTCAGCTCGGATGCGATATCCGTGTTGCGAACCAACTCCGGCGCCCCAGCTTCGATCGACGCCAAGTCGCGCAACAGCGAATAGAGCGTGCGAATTAGCTGCTCAATCTTTTCCCGCCCCTCCGTGCCCGGCCGGTATGATTCGGTGATCTTAAAAAGCTCGCTGTGCTCGCCGGCCCGCAGCGCCGACTTCAGAATCGCCACCGCATGTCCGCGCGCTGCAACGTAGCCAGCGAGATCGAAGCTGCGGGCACGTCCGATACAGCCCTCGCACAGCCGCGCCACCAGGTTGCGCTCGGCCGCCTTCCACTCCGGACGATGCTCCGCCAGATACAGCTCAATCTCTTCCGCCGGCAACGCACCCAACTGAAACACCATCGACCGCGAGCGGAGCGTCGGCAGCAGTTCGCCGGAATTCTCCGTCAGCAGAAAGATCGTGGCGAACTCCGGCGGCTCCTCCAGCACCTTGAGCAGCGAGTTCGCCGCCTCTTTCATGAACGCCGAGTCGGTGAAAATGTAAACCCGCTCCCTAGCCTCCGCGGGCCGGTAATGGATGGTCTCAATCACTCGCCGCACCTGATCCACTTTGATCATCATTTGCGGAGGGTCGGGCGGGATCACCAGCACGTCGGGATGTGTCTGCACAAAAAGCCGCGTTTCTTTCTTGTCTGCGTCGCGCAGATTCTCCCGCGCTTCAACAGCCTCGGCGAACCGCGCACTCAGATCTGCCGCCTGAGCAATCCGCGTGCAGTTCGAACACTTCCCGCAGAAATCAGGCAGACCATCGGTCGTCACCGGCGCCAGGCAGTTCAGCGCCTGCGCCAGCATCAGTGCCAAGGTGTACTTGCCTGATCCCTGACCGCCGGCAAGCACCACAGCATGCGGAAACCGCTCACGCGCCAGCATTTCGCGCAAGCGATGTATCGTTTCGGGATTACCGTGAAAATCAGAGAACGGCATAAGTCTTATTTAGCACAGAGCGCTAGAGCTTCAGTTTTTGCCGCACCAGCTCCACAATCCGCTCATGCGTCTGCCTTGGCGTCCCGCGCGCATCCACCACCGCGACCCGCCCATGCTCTCGCGCCGCAATCGCGAGATATCCTTGATGCACCCGGGCAAAGAAAGCGCGAGTCTCCTGCTCGAACCGGTTCTCGTCGTGGCCGCGAGTCGAGATTTTCGAATCTCGCTGGTTCCGTTGGCGAGCTCGAGTCACGCACGCCGCCGCATCCGAATCGAGCAAAATCGTCAAATCCGGCTGCAGATTCCCACACAGCACGCGATGCAGCTCTCGCACGGCGTCACTGCCGAGCCTGCGCCCGCTCCCTTGATAAGCCTCGGTCGAATCCGTAAACCGATCGCACAGCACAATACTTCCCTGCACTAAAGCCGGCTCAATGATCTCCGCAATATGCTGCGCCCGCGAAGCGAACATCAACGCCATCTCCGCCAGCGGCGAAAGCCCCGCCGTCCCGGAATCGAGCAGCACCTTGCGAATCTTCTCGCCCGTCAGCGTGCCGCCCGGCTCGCGGGTCTCAACCACTTTGTGTCCCGCCGCGCGCACCACGGCCGCCAGCTTGCGCAGCTGCGTGCTCTTGCCGGTGCCATCGAGCCCTTCGAAGGTAATGAATTTCCCGCGCCGCGGCATTTGCGAATCATAGCAGCAAGCTCTAACACTGAAGTTTCTCGCGGCTTGAGCAAGCCGCAACCGGCGGATTCGTGAGTCGCTGCTCTAGTGGTTGAACATGCGAAACGATGTAGCCTGAACTCGACGTTACCAGCGACTCGGCGAAACTCTAGCGTATGATTCCTGAACATGGCCAAAGTGGGCTTTCTGATTTTCAAGTTCGCTTGAGCCGACCCGCGCCTGGCTGGAAATGACGTGGGCAATGACGTGGGCTTCGAACTTTATAATTTCGCGGTCAAAATTTTCGATCCATCACGAACCACGGGGGCCAGAAAGAATGAAACTCTCCAGAACGTTGGCAGCAGTCGGCGTCGCGATCTTGTCCATTCCCGCCTGGGCCGCAGCAACGCCTGCCACTGCGCCCACGGTCACCCTTGCGGTCGACGCCACCACAGCTCCCCGCAAAATCTTCCACGCCTCGCTGAAAATTCCAGCCAGCCCCGGCGACCTGACGCTCTACTACCCGAAGTGGATTCCCGGTGAACACGCCCCCGATGGCCCGGTCATCGATCTCGCCGGCCTGAAATTTTTCGCCGGCGGCAAGACTCTGAAATGGCACCGCGACCTGCTCGACGGATTCACGCTTCATGTGGATGTCCCGGCCGGCGCGAGCGAAGTCACCGCCGAACTCGACTTCCTTTCTCCCGCAACTTTTGAAGGCGGATTCTCCGGCGGTTCCTCCGCCACCGACAAGCTCGCCATTATTAGTTGGAACCAAATCTTGCTCTATCCCAAGGGTTGGAAGTCCGACGATATCAACTACAGCGCCAGCCTGAAGCTTCCTGAGGGATGGAAGTTCGGTACGCCGCTTTCCGTGACCCGTCAAAGCGGAAATGAAATCAAGTTCGCCACAGTTTCTCTGACGACTCTGGTTGACTCACCCGTCATTACCGGCGAATTCCTCAAGGTCGTCCCCCTCGCCCAGGACCCTCTCACCGAAATGGACATCGCCTCCGACAGTGCCGCCGCGCTCGAAGCTCCCCCGGAGGTTTGGGATCACTACAAGAATCTGGTCGAGCAGGCGCAAAAACTTTTTGGCGCCCATCACTACCGCGACTATCACTTCCTCTACACACTGAGCGATCACGTCGCGCACTTCGGCCTCGAGCACCATGAGTCCGATGACAGCCGAGTCGACGAGCGCGCCCTGGTCGATGACGGCGATCGCAGGATGTCGGCCAGCCTGCTGCCCCACGAATATGTTCACTCGTGGAATGGAAAGTTCCGCCGCCCCGCCGACCTCGCGACGCCGGACTACGAGCAGCCGATGCAGGACGATCTGCTCTGGGTCTATGAGGGCCTGACCAACTATCTGGGCTTCGTGCTCACCGCGCGCAGTGGCCTGCTGACGGCCGAGCAAGACCGCGACGAACTGGCAGTGACCTCTTCCGCCCTCGATCACACTCCCGGTCGCGTATGGCGCAACCTCGAGGACACTGCCGACGCCGCTCCGCAACTTTATTTCTCTCCCCGAGCCTGGGAATCGTGGCGCCGCAGCACCGATTTCTATGATGAAGGCACGCTGGACTGGCTCTGGGCCGATGTAATCATTCGCCAGCAAAGCAAAGGCTCGAAGACGTTAGACGATTTCTGCAAGCTTTTTCACGGCGCGCCCAGTACCGGCCCCGTGGTCAAGCCCTACATCTTCGACGACGTGGTCAACGCGCTCAACCAGATTGCGCCGTACGACTGGCGCGGCTTCTGGACCGAACGGCTCACCAATCACGGCCCGGGTGCGCCATTGCGCGGCATTGAAAGTAGCGGATGGAAGCTCGTTTACGACAACACTCCGTCGGACATGATGAGCACATCGGCCGGCCTGTACCGCTTCGTTCCCGCGGCTCTCTCCTTTGGACTGGCGTTAAACGATGACGGCACCATTACCGATACCATCGAAGGCATGCCCGCCGCAGAAGCCGGCATCGGTCCCGGCATGAAACTGGTCGCGGTCAACGGCCGCCGCTTTTCTCCCGAGATCCTGCGCGACGCGGTCAAGGCAACCAAGAACAGCAACGCTCCAATGGAGTTGCTGATCGAAAACACCGACTACTACAAAACCTACAAAATCGACTACCACGGCGGCGAGAAATATCCGCACCTGGTGCGCGACGACTCAAAGCCAGACCTACTGACCGAAATCCTGACCGCGAAGTAATCTGCCGGTGTGGGTTGTCGGCGTGGGTTGCCGGCGAGGATTGTGTGCGTGGGTTGAGCCGGGGTGTTGTACGTAATTGTCATCTAAGTATTCTTGCGGGAACACCGGAGAGATCCTTCGAAAACGCCGGCAATCCCTTCATCCAGCAACACTTGCCTCCAATTCAACCTCCTCATCCTGCATAAATCCGAAGACCTCCTGCGGCACTGGATTCTGCCACACCGGCGCGAACGACTGCCGGTGCAGGGGACTCGGCCCGTGCTCGCGCAGTGCAGCCAGATGCTGGGGCGTGCTGTATCCCTTATGCGAGGCCAGTCCGTATGCCGGAAATACCGCGTGCCATTCGCACATCAGGCGATCGCGTTCCACCTTGGCGAGAATCGAAGCCGCCGCAATCGAGACGGAGAGCGCGTCCCCATGAATGATCGCAACCTGCGGCTGCTCGCAGTCAAGGCGCAGCGCGTCAATGAGCAAGTGGTCCGCCGCAGGCGCCAGCCGCTTGACTGCCTCGCGCATGGCCAGCCGCGACGCGTGATAGATGTTGATCTGATCGATGCGTGCTGCGTCCACAGCCGCAACCGCCCACGCCACAGCGTGCTCGCGGATGCGCTCCGCCAGCACTTCGCGCCGCTCCGGCGGGAGCAACTTCGAATCGCGCAATCCCCGAACACGGTAGGCCGGGTCTAGAATCACCGCCGCCGCTACCACGCAGCCGAACAGGGAGCCACGTCCCACTTCGTCCACACCAGCCACATGGGTCGCCCCGGCTGCCCAGGCTTTCTTCTCATAACGCAGCGTGCAGCGCAGCTTCTTCAGCAGCCGCAGCTTTGCCGCGGCGGGTGAGGGTGTTGGTGCCGACAGTGCCTTGATCACGGAAAACTTCACCACGAAGATTTCATCTCAGGAAAACTTGCTTACGAGAGAGAGATTTGTTCACCATCTTCATCGACAAGAGAAATTTCTGCAAGCGAAGTTTTCGCGCTCGAGCAAAAAAGACAGATTCCTCGCTTCGCTTGGAATATCCATCCTAATTTTCGGAACGACAATCCGAGCCCCAGACAGGCTGCAAGCCTCCACGAGGATCAGGCCGGAGGGTAACCATTACCTGGATTACGGGCGTACATTGCCCGTTCGGACACGTACTAGTAACTTGAACTCAGTCGAACCTGATCCGAGAGGAAGCCTTGGAGAGCCAAACTCACACGTTGCCGGCGAACGGTCTGCTCACGGGGAAACTGGTGCATCTGGCGTTGCCGGTGCGCTGGAGTCTGATGGGTCAGGAGGGACGCGGCGCAGCCGAGATGGCATGCACCTATGACATCCACCGGCATGGCGCGCGGTTGCTCAGCTCGCGCGTGGTAAACATTGGAGACTTAGTCGTTGTGGAGCGTGGACGCAATAAGGCCATCTGCCAAGTCATTTGGGCCGGGGATGCCGATTCCGCCTTGCGCGGACAATTTACGGTGCAATGTGTCGAGGGCCGGACGCCGTGGGACGAAGAGTTGCGGCAAATGGAAGAGCAGTACCAGCCCATCGATCTCGATAGCAGGAAGTGCCCTGCGCCGCCTCCTGGCTTTAGTGGTGCCGGGGCCAACCGGCGGCGGCGTCCACGGTTTCACGTTGAGGGTCTGGCGCGGGTCCTCGACGGAGTGCAGCGGGTGGAAGGCGAGGTGCAGCAGATTTCGGAATTCGGCGCGCGCATCGCGGCCACGGAAATCCTGCGCCCGGGAGCCGACTTCCGCCTGATGTTGAACATGTTCGATGTCAGCGTTGCGGTCAAGGCGCGGGTAAAATATCTGATCAATAATTTGGCGATGGGCGTGGAGTTTCAGGAAATCCGTCGCGGCGACCGCCCGCTGCTCAGCTACGTGTTGGGCAAGCTGCGAAGCAGAAAAGTCAAAGAGTTCGTCGAGGTTGAAGTGGTCAGAGCGCCGCTGGCCTCGGCCGCGGGATAGTCCCGGGCGCATACAACCTGCGGCGATCAGCAAACCGTCGGCAGCGGATTTCGCAGCCTGTACGGCTGGGTAGGCCTCGCGACATTTCCGCGGCTTCGTTTACAATGGACCCCAGGTACGTGAGTCGAGAATGTCCTCCGTTGGAAAGGTGAATGCGGCTCTGGCCGCCGCGATAATCTTTCTTCTGCTCAGTAGCTGCTCTGCATATTTCGCATTCACCAGCATGGACGCCAGTCAGGGCTGGGTTCGCCATTCGCGCGAGGTACAAAGTGCGTTGGCCCAATTTTCCCTGGCTACCGCCCAGGCCGGACGGCTGCGCTCCGAATATGTGGATTCCGGCGACGCTTCCATTCTGCAGCAGCGGGCCGAGGTCGTCGGCCGGATCCGGAATGCAGTGGATCTCATCCAGCGGTTGACGGTTGATAACGCGACACAGCAGGCCAATTGCCGAAAGCTTGCGGAGCTGACAGGACAGCGGATTGACTTGATGGACCAGGCCATCGAGCTGAAGGAAACGGGAAAGTCTGCGCCAGCAGCCCAGACGGCGATCAGCCGGCAGAGCCTGGCTACGGCGGAACACACCGAGCTCCTTTTGCAGCACATGTACGATACCGAGGAACAATTGCTGGCCGAGCGCCAGGCGCGGGCCAATCGCTCCACGTCGGTGACCGCAGCGATTTTGCTCACCAGCATGTTCCTGGCGCTGGTGTTGTTTATCGTGCATCACCGGCTGCTGATGGATCAGGTGGTCGCGCGCTCCCGGGCCGAACATGCACAACGTGCCCTGAGCGCCAAAGTGTTGACGCTGCAGGATGAAGAACGGCGGAAATTCGCGCGCGAGCTGCACGACTCCGTGGGACAGCAGCTGGTAGCCATGAAGATGGCAATCTCGGCCCTGCAGGTCAAACTGCCGGGCGACACCTCTTTGCAGGACTGCCTAAAGCTGCTGGATGATTCCATCTCGGAAACGCGAACGATTTCGCATTTGTTGCATCCGCCGCTTCTCGATGAAGCGGGGCTAAACTCGGCTTCCCGCTGGTTCGTAGAGGGATTCGGAAAACGCAGCGGCATCCATGTCAACCTGGACATTCACGACGCAACCGACCGGCTCCCGGAAGCGACTGAACTGGTACTGTTTCGGGTGCTGCAGGAAAGCCTGACGAATGTGCATCGGCACTCTGCAGCGAAACGAGCCGACGTCAGTTTGCAGACGGCAGGCAACGATGTAATCTTGCGAGTGAGGGACTACGGTAGCGGTATGCCGCCGGTTGTTTTGCAAAGCCTTCGGGAATACGGTTCCGGTGGCGGAGTTGGCTTGGCGGGCATGACCGAGCGCATTCGTGAAATCGGAGGCAGGTTGGAGATCTATTCGAACATCGTCGGAACTGAAATTGTCGCACGCGTGCCGATTCGCACGCGACCCAAGCAGCCAGTTTTTTCGGGCCCCATGCGAGAGGTGAAAGAATGAATTGGAAGGTCTGGGCGACCGTAATTTGCGCCGTTTTTCTGATTGCTGCCAGCACGTCGCTGGAAGCATCGCTCCCCATCCCAGCTGATCGTTGAAATCCCCTCTGGCTTTAATGGAAACTTCCTTCTGGAGATGGGAGTCAAGGGAACGGCTCCGCTGGTGATGCATGGGGGAGCGCGTACGTGGTGACCGTGCCCAGAACGGGAAGATGATCACGTCCCCGCTGCTTACGAATTCACGGGACACTGCGGAATTCCAGCGAGGGCGCAGTGTGGGGCGATTGGCAATCCATGGCTACCGGAGCCGGCATTCGGGTTGGCGGCACGATCGAATTTTTCCTGGGAACCAGAAAAGAGTTCGAAGCAGAACAGGCCAGGAAGAAGCATTCGAGAGGCATTTCAATTGCCGCGGAATCGATCGCGGCCGGCATTTGACGTAGAGCGCAGAGATTGGGTGCGAAACAATGGTGTGGGACCGGGTCCGGGACCCGGCCCCACACGGCCGAGCGGCCAGCCACTTTTCACTTCGCGGCTGGGGGCGGGACCTACACCTTTTCCACATCGCGCAGACGGGCGGCTTTGCCACGGAGTCCGCGCAGGTAGAACAGCCGGGCGCGGCGCACCTTGGACGAGCGCAACAATTCGACCCTGTCGATCACCTTGGAGTGAACCGGAAAGATACGCTCCACGCCCTGGCCAAAGCTGATCTTGCGCACGGTAAAGCTGGCTTGCGGTCCCTTGTCGCGCTTGATGACCACGCCTTCGAAGGCCTGCACACGTTCCTTATCCCCTTCTTTAATCTTCACGTGGACACGAATGGTGTCGCCTGGGCGGAACGCGGGAAGGTCGGTGCGTTGAGACTTGGCCAGCAGTTTTTCGATGATTAAGTTTGACATGATTTGTTTATCCTTCGTCTTTCGCAGCGCCTCAGGGCGCGATTGATTCTTGTTCCCTTTCGGTATTACCTAAAGGCCTACCCTGATGTCCGCCCACTGAACCAGTCCCAATCCTCGACAGGCGGCACAACGCTAGTCGCAGTCCCGCTTGATGCGGGTCAAAATCCTGCTGTCTTCGTCACTCAGCGCCGCGCCATCCAGCAAATCGGGGCGGTTGCGCAGCGTTTTTTCCAGAGCCCGCTGCCGGCGCCAGCGGCGGATTTCCTGGTGATCTCCGTTCAGCAGAACCTGCGGTACCCCCATCCCGCGGAAATCCGCAGGGCGCGTGTAGTGCGGATAATCCAGCAATCCGCCGGAACCGCAGGTCGAATCCGCAGCGCCCCTCTCCCCCGCCAGATACGCCGTGAACGACTCCTGCCGCGTGGAGGCCTCGTTGCCTACCGCACCCGGCAGCAGTCGCAGGACCGCTTCGATGATCACGGCTGCGGCCAATTCACCGCCGCTGAGCACGTAGTCGCCGATCGAGAGCTCGCGGTCGGCAAGAAAATCTGCCACCCGCTCGTCCACGCCTTCGTAGCGGCCGCAGAGCAGAACGATGCGATCGAGCGTTGCCAGTTCCGCGGCGGTCCGCTGAGTGAAGCGCTGGCCTTGCGCGGAAAGCAAAATCACCGACTGCTTCGCGCGACCGGCTATCCGGTCTTCCCGCGACGCTGGCTGCAACGACTCCAAACATTCAAAGAGCGGTTCCGGCTTGAGCACCATGCCCTCGCCGCCACCGAAAGGGCGGTCATCCACGGTGCGGTGCTTGTCGTGCGTGAACTGCCGCAAATCGTGGACTTCGATTGTCGCCAGGCCCATCTCGCAAGCCCGGCGGGTAATGCCGTGATCCAGCGGTCCGCTGAAGAAGCCGGGAAAGATCGTGAGAATATCGGCCTTCATCTCGAACCTGACAATCAAATCTCTAACCACAGAGGGCACCGGGGTTCACCGGGGAATCCTTCAGCGCTTCTGCTTTTTTCGTTCTGACTGCTGTTCCTTCTTCTCTTCGGCCGTAACCGGACCATTGATTTCCAGCATGCCCTCGGGAAGGTTCATGCGTACTTGCCGCTGCGCTGTGTCAACGCCTTCGAGGTACGCTTCGGCAAACGGCACTTCAAACTTTTTCCCGGCTGCGTTTGCAACCATCAGCAGCGGCGCTTCGCCGGCGCCAAACTGAACGTCTTCGATACGGCCGATCTCGCGAGACTGATCGAGAACAACACAACCGACGAGGTCGCTAACGTAATTCCAGCCTGGCTCGAGGTCCGCCCGCTGCGTGCTGAGGACCTGCAATTCAGATCCGATCAACCGCTCGGCATCGAAAATCGAATCCACGCCGCGAAACTTCAGAACCAGCAGGCCCTTGTGCGGCCACAGATCTTCGACTTCCAGTTCGCGCCGCGAATCTTGTGCCTTCGGCAAAACGAATAACTTCATGCCGAGGACGAAGCGTCCCGGGACGTCGCTATGCGTTTGTGCGGCGACCTCGCCGCGCCGGCCTTGCGTCTTCACGACGCGGGCCAGGGTGATGAACTCGCCGTTTGCTTTGGGACTCAACGCCGGCGGTCGCCCTCGGCGGCTAAAGCCGCTAGACCTTCTGCTCCTGCGGCGCGGCTGAAGCCGCGCCCTTTCCAGACTGCTGCGGCTTGCTCAAAACCGCTCGGGTTCGCAGCCCTTTCGACCCCTACTCGATAATTTCGAGGGTGTAGCGCTTGTGCGCCCGGTGGCCGGCGGCGCTGAGCAGCGCGCGTAGAGCGCGGGCGGTGCGTCCCTGGCGTCCGATCACTTTGCCTACATCGGTTTCAGCGACTTCCAATTCGATTACGTCGTCGTCGAATTTCTCGACAAAAACTTCGTCGGGGGCATCAACCAGCGACTTCGCAATCAGTTCCACAAGAACGCACACATCTCCGGAGGGCTCAGTCATAAATTCCAGTTCTCGCGCTGATAGGTCAAGACCTACCCTATCGCAAGCTGCGCGATCGGATGGGACACCGACGCGCGAGGCACCCACATTGAATCTTAGGCAGCGGTGACGGTGGCCGGAGCAGGAGTCTTGGAGAACAGTTTGTTCACCCGGTCCGACATTTGGGCGCCCTTCGACACCCAGTACTCGACGCGCTCCCGCTTCATTTCGACACTGGCGGGATTGGTGCGGGGATTGTAAGTCCCGACCACTTCCACCGGACGGCCGTTGCGGGCGCGCGCTTTCTCAATCACCACAATGCGATAGTGCGGTTGTTTGCGCGCACCACGGCGCGCCAGACGAATCATTAACACAGGTGTTCTATCCTTGTTCCGGAAGAGTCCGGCGAGATCGAGGCAAACTCTTATTATGCCGAAGGTTAGGTGGAATGGCAAGAGGCGAACGTCGGTAATCGTCGGGAATGTCTTGAGATCGGGGGGAGCGGAAAAGCGGTCGCGCTGCGCTAGTAAGGACGGCCGAGGGCGGTTGTCCCATGCAGACAGCGGCATCGGGTGAACAGAGATTGCTTTTTTGCCGATTCGATACGATTCCGCGAGCGTCGCACAAGCTGAAGTGGCCGAGTGCCGTGGTGCCTGCCCTCGCCCTTCCCGAGTGCCAGATACTGTTGGAAGCTTGTGAAACCTTTCTGCTCCCCCTGTGGTCTAATTAGGAGAACAGTTCTGCCCCGCGGGGCCATTCATGAATATCTCTCGTCCTGTCGGTATCGTGATTGCATTTGCAGGTCTGTTGGGCTCAGTCTTTGCGGCGAATTCGCCCCAGAGCTCGGCTCGCCCTTCCGACTCGCCTCCGTCGTCGTCTCGACCTTCATCTCGATTTTCTAACGCACCCCATTCTTCCAATCCGGAGCCCGCGCTTCTTCCGCAACAATTTGGCGGGTGGGAGATGCAGGGCTCCTCGCAGACGAGCACTGACCCTGCGGCCGCGGATCCAACCAATGGAGCAGTGTTAAAGGAGTACGGCTTCTCGGACCTGGCTTCGTCCACTTATGTGCGTGACGATGGCCGCACGTTGAAGATCCGGGCGGCGCGTTTCGCCGACGCTTCCGGCGCGTTTGGCGCCTATACGTTTTATTTGCAGCCGGAGATGACCAAAGAGCAGATCGGCGATCAGGGATCTTCTTTAGGACAGCGCGTGCTCTTTTACCGTGGAAACGTAGTCGTGGACGCGCAGTTCAGCAAAGAATCTGCCATGGCGGGAGCGGAGTTGCGCGAATTGGCCGGAGCGCTCCCGCGTCCGAACGGCAATGCGGCCAACCTGCCCACATTTATCGAATTCATGCCGCGCCGCGGCTATGTCGCGAACACGCAAAAATATCTGATGGGGCCGGCAGCCCTGGCCGCGCAGGCGCCGCCGGTTCCGGCCGACTTAGTGGACTTCAGTGCCAGTTCAGAAGTTAGTCTGGCGCGCTACGACACATCGAGTGGGGAAGCGACGTTGATGCTGATCTCTTATCCAACCCCGCAACTGGCCGCGGAGCATTTGCGGCGCATCGATGCGGCACATCAGATGAGTCAGCCGCAGTCGGGCGTCTCGAGCATCGAAAATGCAGGTTCGTTCTTCGACAAGCGAACCGGGCCAATCCTGGCAATCGCCACGGGACCGGTTTCCGATAGCGATGCGAAGTCGCTGCTGGGAATGGTGAACTACGAAGCCAGCGTCACCTGGAATACGCCTACCGATAATCCGCAAGCACGCGATTTGTACATGCTGATCCTTAATATTGTGATCCTGTGTGCGATTGTGGCAGGACTGGCGATTGTGGCTGGGGTCGCCTTCGGCGGAATCCGCATTCTGATGAAGCGTTTCTATCCAGATAAGGTGTTTGACCGACCCGCGCAGATGGAATTCATCTCGCTGCGTCTCACCGAAACCGTCGTAAAAGGCTCCGCCCACCCGGGGACCGAGACGGGGCGGCAGGCTTCTCAGAACCCGTCCTGACCGAATAAGTGCCTTTAGATAGATCGTCTTACGCGGCTCGCGCGACATTCCTGTCTCAATTTGCTACACTCGAGCCACATATTGATTAATTATGTAACTTGTTGAAAACAAAGACATTTATTTCACAAAAATCCCTTGACACCCCCGTTTTTACACTCATAAGATTTGTCGCAGAAAGTTTTGACGGATTTTCAAGCTCCGTTGGAACTATTCTCCCTTGAAAAGAAGAGGCCGCCCTGTTGCCGGGCGGCCTCTTTCGTTGATGCATTTCCTTTCGTGCGCCGGGTGAACTCCCGGGCAATGCTCAAACTCCGAGGCGGTGTTGAAAATAGAAAATGGTTCGCACTCGAGAGGGGGAACGGTTTCAAGTTTCCTGCGTATCATCTGTTGGAGGTATTTTGTAGTGCAATTGGCGAACCGTCGAGGGAGGAATTCATGTTTTGCGATAAGTGCGGCGCAGCGGTGCAACCTGGTCAGGGCTTTTGCAGCAAATGCGGTAAGCAGATCGTGGGTCCCATCTCGCTAGTGCAGCCGCGCCCCGGCCGGGTCCATGAGCATGTCCGGTTGCTGGGGCTGTTCTGGCTCGCGCTGTCGGCGTTCAATACCATCGCCAGCATTGTCCTCTACGTGATTGCCAATACTTTGTTGGCTCATATGGGCCAGATGGGAGTGCCCGAGGCGCCAACGTCTTTCCTCCGACCTCTGCTGAGCGTGATCGCGTTGTTATTGCTGGCCAAGGCCGCCTGCGAATTCATTGCCGGCTGGGGTTTGCTGCAACATGAGCCGTGGGCTCGAGTGATTGTTCTTGTCTTAGCCTTCCTTTCTCTGTTCACCAATATTCCGCTCGGGACGGCGCTCGGCATTTACACCATGTGGGTACTACTGCCCGCACAATCGGAGCAGGAATATGACGCTCTAGTCGAGGCGCGAGCCGCTTAGGATCGACGTATGTATCTATTGAGCACGAACTGAGGCGGTGAAGAACCGGGCGGAATTGTCGGCTACGGTTTTGCTCTCTGGCAGGTGCTCTTAGAGAAGCGTAGGCTGTTTCCGCTCGAGCGAAAGATTCTCGCAGAGGTCATCCCCGACGGAAGGTGCCCCCTGATTCTGCTCCTATTCGGCACACGGACTCACTTTACCAACCCGGCCCGACTCGCCCACCCCTCGAACAAATCGCGAATCGCCCATGCAGAACCCATAGCTCCCCCGCGTTTGCCGCGCCAGCGCTTCGTACAATCCCCGTATCGCAAGTGCCCGGGCGGCAACACCTGGGCTCCCCGCCGAGGCTCGGCACCCGCGCACTTGTCGATGGGGCACTAGGATTTATCGACAGTGATCCAGAGGGCCGGCCGTTTTCAGGTGCCTACCATTTGAAGAGGACGACACTATTCGTGTCGTAAAGCTTCGATGGGATCCAGCCGAGAAGCGCGAAAGGCGGGCACCATGCCGCTGATCAGCCCCACTGCGCCGAGGATGAGAGTGGAAGCGATCAGTGTTCCTGGAGCAATCATCAATCGAATGTCGCCGGCTTCTCCGTTCTTAGCGAACGCGCTGTATAAGGTAAGCCTTCCCACGGAGAGTGCGACCACGTAAGCCAGGATCACTCCAAAGACACCACCGATGAAGGTAATGGTCAGGGCTTCGGCAAGAAACTGCATAAGAATGTAACGCCGTTGGGCACCAAGGGCTTTCTGCACCCCAATCTCCCGCGTTCGCTGCGTAACCGAAACCAACATGATATTCATGAGCCCGACGCCACCAATGCCGAGGGTCAGGGTGCCGATGAAACCCATCAGGATCTTCAACCCGAGCGTAATGATCTCGAACTGATGGAGCTGCGTCATGAGGTTGAATACTCGCACGGCCTCACGGTCGGTCTGGTTGAATTTGTGCTGCGTCGACAGGATGGTGCGGACCGCCGGCTCGATGCGCTCGTACTCTGGAGTCTCGAAGTTGAACCAGATGGTGTCTAGGTAGTGGGTGTCTTTCACATCGCTCATGGTGGTGAAGGGTATATAGACCGTGCGATTGATATCGTCGTTTCCCTCCTGCATTTTTGCACTCAAAACACCGACGACTTCGAAGCTGAGACCGTCGACCCGGATGTGCTCGCCCAGCGCGTTGCGTCCGGAAAACAGCTTCTCCTTGGCTTCCGAACCGATCACTGCGACACGCGCGCGCTGGACTTGATCCTCCATGTTGTAAAAGCGACCCTGGCCCAGTTTCAGGGAACGAATGGAATACACCATCGGGTCATTTCCGCTGGCGGTGAAGATGAAGTCCCGGTTGTCGTATTGCACATTGGCTTGTTTTTCGACATTGGGCGTGATGTGGGTGATTTGGGGAAGATTGGTCGTGAGCGCGTCGACGTCATCCTGTGTGAAGCGAATTTGCACTCCGGATTTCTGACCGCCGGCTTGCACGGAAGTTTTACCCGGGACCACGATGACGAGCTTCGTCCCGAAATTCGCAAAGATGTTGGCGCAGGCCTGGCCGAAACCATCGCCGTAGGCAAGCAGCATGACGACCGTGGCGATGCCCCATCCCATGCCCAGCATGGTGAGCGCGGTTCGGCGGCGATTGTGGCGCATGGCTGCATAGGCTTCCTGTAGCAGATCACGGAACATATTGCCCCAGTTCTGGCATTACTCCTGCCGGAGCGCTTCCACCGGCTGCAGCATGGCCGCCCTTCGAGCCGGATAAAGACCTGCGATCACTCCCGCCAGAGTCAGACTGCAAATGGCCACCATGGCCGACATGGGCACCAATTTAGGTGGATCAAATCCCTGCGGACCCTGAATTCCTCCCATCATCGCCATCAATCCGCCCGCGAAACACATGCCAAGCAGACCGCTGCCCAGGGTGAGAAGCAATCCCTCGAGAAAGAAATGAACCAGGATGTTGCGGTTGGTGGCGCCCAACGCCTTTCGCAATCCGATCTCGTGGGTGCGTTCGCTGACCGCAACCAGCATAATGTTGATCACGCCGATGGCGCCCAGGGCCAGCGTGACCATGCCTACGGCTCCCAGGAACATGTTCATCACGTCGAAAATGGTTCCCACCATTTTTGACTCCTGGATCGAATCCCACTCGTCGAAGGCGTTTTGATCGCTGGCATCGAACTGGTGATTGCGTCCGACGATTTGATGGACTTCCTTCTGCGCCAACACGTGGTCGGCAGTCACCAAAGGCTGATACTCAATGAACGAAATGGAGTTCTGATGGTTTTCTCCCTTGATCGGGAAATTGGCGGCCATTACCTGGAACGGAATGTAGCCGCGCAGATTGAGCCACATGTTGTCGCCGCGACCCAGATGCGGCATGCTGCCCACCACTTCAAAACGGATGCCATTGAGGAGGACGAATGCCCCAACTGCCGGACGGCCGGGAAACAACACCTTCAGCAGTTCGTTCCCCAGCACGATTACATTGCGCCGTTGTAGTCCATCCAATTCATTGAGCCAGCGGCCTTCCTTGAGAGGCAGGTAACTGATCTCGTTCAGCTGCGGCTCGGCGCCCAGAATTTCCCCGCTGCCAGTGGCGAATTCGCTGACCTCGTGCAGATCGCTGCGGGAAATGATCGGGCAGGCATTGCGGACATATGCGGCTTGCCGGATATCGAGGTAGTCTTGATAGGTGAGCAGATAAGAACGGGCCGAGCTCATATTGCCCTTTACCGAAGGCGCACGGCCGGGGAACAGAAACATGATGTCTTTGCCGAACTCGGCCAGCTCTCGCTTATTGCCGGAGCGGAAGCCTTCGCCAACCCCTACCAGCAGGAGTAAGGAACCCACACCCCAAGCGATTCCGAACATGGTGAGAAATGAGCGCAACTTGTGCGCCCAAAGATTACGGAGGATCTGCGAGAGGATGTCCAGGACTGTCCGCATCGTCGACTCACGACTTACCCTCGAAGCTTAGATGCACCGTTGCTTACGAGAACACGACATTTCACAAAAAAAGCCAGCAAAAGCACCACAGGCAGCTCCCAAGTTCCTGGCGATGCGCCCACTTCGTTTTGCGATTCGAGGACTTTTTAAGGCCGAATAACGCCCTCGCAGATTAAGGATACGCAGATTCGACTGTTCAAGTTCCGCGACTGGTCGATTCATCGACACGCTTCAGTTACCATTTTGCTCCTGCTCCAGTTGCGGGGCAAGGGGACGGCTGGAGAGTGCCCCCGCATGAAGTTACACTCGCGGAAGCCACGCTCCTTCACTTGTCCTTCTGTTTCTCGCCGCTGTCAACTTCCTTCAGGAGCTCAATCATCGTGGCTGGGGTAATAATCCGGGTGGGTTTGTGCTGTTTCAGGGAGAGAAGTTCCTTGTCCCCGGTCACCAGAAACTCGGCGTGGCTGGCTTCCGCCAGCGCGAGCAGGTAGCTGTCTTTGGGGTCCGGAGCGATCACGCCGGAGGGCAGGTCCCGGCAAAAGAACGAGAAGTCGCGAAGGCCAGCGGCGAGCAGCTCAGCGGCACTGGCGCGAAGCCTCGTACGGAAGAACGTCCGGCCGGCCACGTCGCGGAGTTCCGCAATGAGCGCGTTACATGTGACGAGTGTGAAGGTGTTGCGCTCCCAGGCGTCCAGGAGATTAGCTGGCGCGCCCAGGGGCGACAGAAGAGCGGAGAACAGGATGTTAGTGTCGAGGATGAGGCGCATCAGGATCGCTTGGCGCGCTCTCGGTAGTGTTTCGCGCGGGCGTCTTCGACGGACTCATCGATCATCTTCTGGAGTTCGTCCGGGGAAACGTCGGCAAAAGCTGCGCGGGCTTCGCCGACGGTCTGGTGGAAGATGCGCCAACGGACCGCCTCTTCGATAAATTTCGAGAGGTCGCCTTTTTTCATGCCTTGGGCACCCAGGAAGGAACGCAAGGCATGATCTGCCTCTTTCGACCAGGAGATGGTCAGAAGGGTGGTCTCTGGCTCAGACGCGGTATTCTTCGTCATATAAACATATATCAGCTTATGAGTATAAATGCACCGCATGATCTTTTCGAAAGCGCCGTGTCTCAATACGTCATTATTTGACAACAACTAATGACGTTTTGCCGCACATGACAGCTTTGATTAGAGATCAGAGCGACAGCGCTGAACCGAGCAAAGTTCTGATAGCTGTCGCGGCATACACAGGTTTGCGCCGTGGCGAGATTGTCGGCCTAAAAGTGGGGTGATTACGACGGCAAGGTGATCTGGGTCCGCCGTAACATCTGTTTTGGCGACAAGGGCGAGATGTCTGTCGAACTTCCCAAACGCTGGTGCGACGATATCACGGAGGACGTTTTGCGGTGACGACGGCGTCAATTTCGCTGCAGCCAACAGGCTCTCGGGATGTTCCTTTGCGAGTGAAACCAGCTTCGAAAATCCAACATCCGTCCGTGACTCCGTCGCCAGATACTTTCGCCTTGGCTTTCCACGCATCGAGAATCTTGCGTAGCGGAACAATGACAGGAACAGGAGCCTCGGACGCTTCAGTCTTTAGAGGGAGCCCGGACGAAGAAGGAATACCGCTGTCGGGTCGCATTTCGGGCAAGAGTATCGTGGTCCAAGGAAACTGGGTGGAGCACCTCGGTGGAATCTCCCTCGAAAAAGGAAATCACTTACATGACCGTGAAACGATGCCGCATTGAGAGCACCATCAACTTTGACGAAGTCGGTTTCAAGGAGCGTTGCAGTCGAGGGCCGAATGGCGTGATATTCTTTTGGAAGATCGGCGTGTCTCCGTCCCGTTGACATGCCGATTTTCTCGGAAGTTGGGACATCCGGAACAAAAGTTGTTCGTAAGTTATTGAGCCGACGTAGCTCAGTTGGTAGAGCAGCCGATTCGTAATCGGCAGGTCAGCGGTTCAAGTCCGCTCGTCGGCTCCATTCTTTCAAGCACTTGCGATCAGTTCACCGCGACCTGCTGCACACCTGCTGCACGAGCTATTCTTGCCTCCAACTGATTCATGAAGATGTGAGCACGACGCAGAGAAGCTTCATCAAGACGGTGCCCCAAGTTGTGACCGACGCCAATGCTGACCCCGACTTCTGATGTGAAGCCGATCCGGTTGAGCCTGTCCATGAACTCGTTCTTTAACGGGATGACCTCGCTCTTCTTGGGGTATTCCGTCAGACTGACTAACCGATGGGCAACCGGGTTCTTCTTCCCATGCTCGCGATACCTTACGTACCACGCGCCGTGGGATTTAAACAGACTTCCTTGCTGGGTTCTCATCACATGGTTTCTCCTTTTTGTGACGACCCAGCCTTGCGTTGTTGTGTGTTGTAGCCAGCGCAACGTTCAAGCCAAGCATTCAACTCCGGGGAACCCCAGCGATACCGCCGATGCTTCCCCAGCCCAAACTCGGCTGGCGGATATTGTCCGCTGCCAAGTTTCTTTGGTTTCTCACAAATTGGACGCGAATCTGTTGCCTGATTGACGTTGCAGATGGCTCCGTCCTATTCTTCCGCTCATGAATCGCCGCAAATGGATGACAATATGTGCTGGATGCTTCGCCGCGTTAGTTTGCGAGCACCTTGAGGCTTCTTCATTGAGGAGCATGCTCGATGTTTCGGAGCGCGATGCTACGGATGCGTTCGATCACATCCTGCTGGGCGCACCTGACCTTGATGTCGGCATCCGCTGGGTTGAGGAACGCACGGGCGTGCGTGCAAAATTCGGCGGGAATCATCCCGGGGCCGGGACGCGCAATGCCCTGCTTTCGCTCGGCACGGGGCACTACCTCGAAATCATCGCGCCTGACCCAGCACAAGCGAATGCGCCCGACGTGCGCAAGCTAAGAGAGCTTTCGTCGCCCAGCATCCTTCAATGGGCGATTCACACCGAGGACATCGCCGCCGCGAAGAGGTTGGTCGAAGCTGCCGGGATCAAGACGGTTGGGCCGCAGCCCGGCTCTCGGCAGCGTCCTGATGGCAAGGTGCTCCGGTGGCAAAAGCTGGAGATCGAGCAGACCACTCCGCTGGTTCCATTTTTTATTCAATGGGAAGCGGGTTCGCCGCATCCGTCTTCGGACTCCCCTCGGCTCGGCACAGCGAAGTCGCTCTACTTCGAGACTCCGCAACCCGACGAACTGCGTCGCATCCTGCACGCCGCCGCCGTACAAGCGGACACTCGCAAATCCGCCGTGCCGCGCATCGCGCTGGTCATTGAGACGCCAAGAGGCGAGATTGAGATGAGCTAGTCGCCCTTCTCCGCAGCGGGGCTTGCGGATGGTCGCGGAAGACCGCAGTGAGCCGCAGACCGTTGAGCCGCGTGCGATGGTGCGGACTTGGATTTGGCAATCAGCCGAGATCGCCAGTCAACCGAGAATCCCTAAATCGTAAGCTGTCATCTGTTTCGACGGCGCTTTCCAGCACACTCACGCATAATTCCCGAACTTCGAAATCCCTTTCAATGAAGCGGAGTTTTCGCGGCTGCGGCAGACTCTATCAATCTGCCGGATCAGCAGAATTGCCATGATCATTGGAAAATTCCTTGCGAGGCTCTGCTGGAGGAGATCGAATAATGCAGGCACGTCCCGAAGTGAAACAGATTTTGACAAGCCAAAAGCTCCTTAAGTGGACATCAATCGGGAAAAACCCAAGCGCTTACCCCAACTGCTCGCCCAGGGGCAATTTGGCGGATTCTGCGTTTCGGGTATCCACCGAAGCCTCGACGAAGAAGGCACGATTTCAGGGATGACAGGGGTGAACTTCTATACCGACAGGGAAACAAAACGGCGGCGGCGAGCGTACGTCAAATTGATTGGGGAGAACGCTCTACACTGCGGCTTGAAATGGCTCTGCCTCGGTCGCATGGATTTCCTTGGGCAGTGGGATGCTGACACTCACAGATGTACCCGAACCATTTGAGTCAACAGTCATCATGCCGCCGAACTGACGTAGGCGTTCTTGCATTCCCCTTATACCCACGCCAGACCCACCTGATCGAATTTCGGCGAGGCGTTCGGGCAATATTCCTTTTCCTTGATCCGACACTTCAACGCGGAGGCTTTCCGCCTCAACGAACATCCGAATACCCGCAGTTTTGCTTCCCGAATGGCGATGGATGTTTGTCAGGCACTCCTGCGCCAACCGAAAGATTGCGAGTTCCATGTCGCTAGGAAGCCTTCCTAAGTCGTTGGCAATGTCCAGCGTGATCAGTATGCCGCCGCGTTGGGAGAGCCCCTCAACATACCAGTTAAGGGCTGAAGCAAGACCGAGTTCGTCCAGAAGAGGGGGATGCAACAGGTAAGACGTAGTACGTATCTCGCGACTGAGTTGTTGCACCACTTCCTCGATCTCTTTTCCTTCTTTTGCCAACTCAGGTGCTATCACGCCCGCCCGTTGAACCAATTGCGCGAGACCCATCTCAAGCACAGTCAGGGTTTGGCCAGCACTGTCGTGTAATTCGCGGGCGATGCGTCGTCGTTCTTCATCCTGTATCTTCATCAGCCGCACGGTCTCGTCGGCGACCCGGACCTTCTCCGCCGCTTCTTTTTGGGCATGAATATCGAGACAGCCTCCAACGTACCCCTCAAACGTTCCATCCGCCGCATAGCGCGGTACTGCCCGGTCGAGAATCCAACGGTACTCCCCAGTGTGATGCCGCATCCGGTACTCCATCTCAAATGGACGCCGAGCATCGAAGCTGCTGACATAGATTTGCAAGCAGCGGTCGAAGTCTTGTGGATGTACATTCTCAGCCCAGCCATTGCCCGACTCTTGTTCTAGAGTTCGCCCGACGAAGTCTAGCCAGCCCCTATTGAAGTAATAGCAAAGCTTATCCGTACCCGACATCCATACCATGATCGGCGAAGCATCAGTAATTACCCGAAAACGCTGTTCGCTTTCCCGCAACGCCTGTTCAACCCGCTTGCGATCCGTAATGTCTGTATGAGTGCCAATCATGCGAATAGCCTTGCCCTCTACATCCCTCACGATCCGCCCATGCGATAAAATCCATCTTGTTTCGCCATCGCGACGAACGTTACGAAACTCAAAAGTGAATTCGTTGCCTTCCTTCCACACTTGCTCAGCTTCCTGAACTAGCCTGCTTCGGTCCTCAGGATGAAACAAACTGGTCCACTCCTCGGCGGTGATGTATTCATTCTTGGGACGAAAGTCGTAGATCGCTGCCATCTGAGAATTCCATCCCCCCTTCCTTTGGATGACATCCCAGTCGAACATGGCAGTTCTGGACGATTCAAGGGCGAGAGCAAGCCTCTTTTGGCTGTCGCGCAGTGCCTCTCTTGCATGTCGCTGCTGGGTGTCATCGCGGAACGAGACGATCACACCAGCTACCTTCCCATCCTGTTTCAATGGCGAGGCAGTAAAAACCACGGGCACAAAGCTGCCATCCCTGCGGATGAAAAAGTCCTCGTGCTCTCGGAGCGCGATGCCTTTTTGCACCACTTGTAAACCCGGACACTCGCTCGCCGGAAAGGGACTGCCGTCCGGGTGCTTGTAGTGGGTCACATCGTGCATCTTCGTTCCCAATAGCTCTTCTCTCGTCCATCCGAGGATCGTTTCACCAGCCGGATTGATCGAAGTGACGAGACCGTTTGCGTCCACCGCATACAATCCTTCTGCCATGTTGTTCACCACGGCAGACTGGTACTCCACTAGGTTCCGAAGCCGCTGTTCGCTTTCTCTAAGCGCCTTCTCGAACGCTGCACTACGTTCCAAGATTTGCTGAAGATCGGTGTGAGCGGAAGGAGTCTGGTCGAGAATCGCGCGGTCGAAGAAGTGTTCTCGACGGGATACTTTCCTGACAGCAGTGAGCAAGTCCTTGGAGATCGAATTTTTGACGACGTAGCCGCGTGCACCCACTCTTAGAGCCTGCCGAGCCATTTCTGGATTTTCGTGCTGGCTGAGCATCAACACTTCGCACTCTGGAAGCATATTGCGAACTTGACGAGTTGCCTCAAACCCGTTCAGCCTTGGCATGCTTACGTCCATGACAATCAGGTCTGGTTTTAGTTCACGGGCTTTTTCCAGCGCGTCCTGACCGTCAATCGCTTCGCCGCAGACCTCGAACTCAGACTGTTCGCGTAGAAGGGAGCGCACGCCGCGCCGAACAACTTCGTGGTCGTCAACTATCAACAACCGCATGGTAAAGAGCCTCAGACACTTAGGTGCTGCAGGTGGAGTTCTCGTCGCACCTAATCACGAGAGACACAAACGCGACGAAATGCTACCGATTTCCCCAGAGTTGCCAAATACAGTAAACACTGTAGGAGCGGCAGTTCGCCCCACTTTGGGCAATGATGTTTGCTCCCTCAGAAGGTATACCCGGCTGCCCACCCTGAACCCCGGATTTCCTGCCGATCGAATCATCCACTTGCGGTCACTGCGGAAAAGCCCCTTTCGGGCCAGCGGGGCCGAGGCAGTTTGATGTCACCGCCGGTGAAGAACGGGAGCCATTGTGGCCGGTTCAAGTCGGAGCCAGTGGTCCACCCGGGAGAGCCCCCGGTCGACGGAGACGCAGTAAGGACTCTACATCAGTTTCTAAATTAGTTTCGGAAGTATGTACCTTACGCAACTCGTTGAAAATCGATTCCGCTGCGCGAAACGCCAGCGTGCCGTCTTTAGACAAGCGGAGATTCACCCCTAGCCTCGAAAAATCTTACATTTACCTGCTCTGAGGCATAGTCGGCGTCAAACTCCGAAGAAACTGAAACCCAAAATTCCTTTCGTCAGCATCGAAATAAGGAGCAGTCCCTGGTGGCCTCGCCGGCCATCCATCGTTCAAGCCAGAGCCGACAGTCGCTAAACTGTCCAGACGCCAGAAGCCTCACGGCTTGGGCGCGCTGAACGGCGGAAAGACTACGGTTTCGTCAGGCACAGTAGGCAGGCCCTCGACCGCCTGCACATTCACTTCCTCTGCCAACCAGCCGTCGCCATTCTTTTTCAAGAGGAATGTGATAATCCCGTCATGTTTCAGAACTTCGTTGTGACTGGCTACTTGAAGGATCACCAGCTCTGGGGTGAGGGATCGTTCATACAGCGGGCGGTACGGAGGAGTATGCGCATCCTTGTAGAACCCCTTTTGCAGGTTCTCCATTGCTATTGAGGTTCCTTTTTACCGATGAAGAGCCGGCCGACTTGGTTGACGGTAACGCAGTCTTCGGCGTGCAAGCGCATAATGGCATTGGCGTCATGAGCATTCCATCCATCCACCCAGGCGGTCAGCCACGCTTGCACGCCAGGGGCGAGGACCGGGGCTGGCAAAGTCTCAATAATGCGGGCTTTACAACGTCTACCCCTGGCGCCATGTTTGCCTCCGCGCCTAACGCTACACCACCAACGCTCGGGACACGGGGAGCGATATTCAGTGATTTATGAACTGATCCTTGGCCTCGAAAAAACACGGTATGCGGGGGCGTTAAGGACGGTGGTGGAACTGCGTGCTGTCTAAAGGCGGTGTCAACGGAGCGCTTGGCTGTTGCCCATAACTCCTACATTGATGGTGACGGCTTCTCGCGTTCCCAGCACGTTGATGCCATCCATGACATCGTTTCCAAGACGCTCGCGAGCCAAGGTGCGTTTGCCATCATCAACCGGCCCAACGGGCCTTAGCAAGTCCCGGCGCATCAACGTCGTCCTCCGTCTTGGTGTTCTTCAGCGTTGAGTGCCAGAGGCCGCGGCAGATCGAGAGCAGATTCCCGCCGTCATCCACAAGCCGCAACCCAGCGAACCAGCATGACTGTACAGTTTTGAACAGACACAACTGAACGCTGATAGTAAGTTCTTACGATTGAAGGATAAATGAGGAACTGACGCGGCCCTCCCCCTGGGTCTTTCCGGTTCCCGTCTCGCTAGTGGCGCAGCTAACGGGTCGGGCTGCGCTACGATCTTGTGAGGATGCTCACCTATGATGACCAGAATACCCGTTGCCGATCCATCGACTGATCGAGACAACCCCCGTGGCGTACCCGAGCCGCCCGAGTCCATTGCCATCAATCGGAAGGCTTCGTTTCGGTGGCCTCCAGATTGTGTGTGGCCGTTTGCTGATCATGGATTCGACACCGATACCTAGCCTAGGGTACCTAACTTGGGCACGTTCGACTACGTCCCCGCGACGTTTGTCTGGCTCGCCATTGCCAGTGTCAACCGTGAGTCCACTTCATGCGCAATCGTCATAACATCCGGCAACAGCAAGCTGAAGTCTAGCGCACTAAGCTTTCTCTGCAACATCCCGAAGAGGGTAACTTGCAATATTCGCGAATCGTGCACCAGCATGGCAGGAGTGCAGCCTTGCAACTTCCGCGATGGATTCGCTCTCTTCTCCGGGGTTGTGGGGTGCTCGCACATCGGGATAACCGCTAACCAGCGGGGTAAGCGCATTGGGTTGGGAATGCCGCACGGCGCTAATCACGGTAAAACCATCACCGGGATTTGGCAGATGCAAGTGTGTTATGAACGCGTCGAAAGGCTCTGTCGTGATTAAGTTCAGAGCTTCCGTTATGTTGGGGAGGGCGATTACCCGAACCCCTTGCCTGCTAGGGTCGCATCATGTGGCGAACGGCTTCGTCGTCATCCACAAGCAAGATCTTGTGGGAAATAGGGCGCTCGGTCGGAGTCACGCAGCGCCAATAGCACGGCCTCTATCCTGAACGAACCAGAGTGTGACTGTCATTTATTGTGGGCGCTGTACACAATTGAACAGTTATTTAGACTGTCACTAGGTATCTTGTCTGAAGTTGAAACTCGTGACGCGGTCATGGGTTAGTGGCGAAGCACCCGCCGTTCGACCCTGACGACTGCTTCACTTTACTGTTGTGTCGATGTACCTTTCGGGCTGGACCACCGGGTTCGGCCCTTTTTTGCTACCTATGTCATCAAAGAGGATTTTTGAAGCGTAATTATGTCCGGCACACAAGAGAGTTGAATCTGCGATGTCAGCCAGCAGTGTTTCTGCTTTTTCCCATCCCATCGGTATCCTAATGTCCGCCGCAGGTCGTTTTGTAGTGTGCATCGACTGCCATCTCAGCGTCGAATTTCCTGCCGGGGCGCATTACAACGTAATTGCGAGACAGTTCGCCTCACACGTGTGCCGATCCCAACGCTCGTCGAAAGATGATTCTCTCTTAACTAAAACATCTACAGCCGACGCCGCGACTTCAGAAGCCTTGAATCGCTTTGACTTCGATCATAATGCGACTCCCATGTGGGTCTTCGACATCCGCACCCTCGCCTTTTCTGCGGTCAACGATGCGGCGGTGAATCAATACGGCTACTCGCGAAAGGAGTTCCTGTCAATGACCATTCTGGACATTCGACCCAGTGAGGACGTTGGTTCCTTATTAAAGGAAATATTGCAGAAAAGAGTACTGAACTCGGCAAAGGAACTCCGGAAACACAAGAGGAAGGACGGCAGCTTGATCGACGTGGAAGTTACGCGCCGTGAATTGCTCTTCAACGGATGCATCGCCGACATCGTGACCGCTGTTGATGTAACTGGACACCTTCCTATTCCAAGTTCCATCATGGGACAAAGCACGCATGATGCGGCCTGATTTCTAAATTTGGACGCGAGAACCTGCGCTCATTTATTTGGGAAGGGAAGGAATGTCTTCGAGCATGTACACGATCAGCAAAGACCCAAATGGCGTTTACTCTGTCACGATCGCCGGCATGTTGAGCGTCCGATAAGAGCCTCGGAGTCGCCTTAGACAAGCAGCGCAGCTTTACTCAGGCGAGAAGCACGGCCCGGGATCAGTGCTCAAATCCGTTCCGAGGAACTATGGCGGCTGCTTCCGCAAATGGGCGTGGTTCTCCCGTAATCATCCTCACCCAGCCGTTTGCCGTTGGCGGAGGCATATTGCAGGTAGTTCCGGAGCAGTTCTGCCCCGCTCCCCGACCGCACGCGAGTCAAGTCCAGGTCTAGGTGGCTAAACGAAGACACGACCGTCACTTTCTGGCGCCCGTGTCACAGCCATGTTTAGTCGTCGCCGGCCACGCTCCGGAAGCAACCGGCCAAAATGCTGTGGCAAGTTTCCGGCCCTGTCCTTGCCATATCCGAAGCTTATGATGATTGCGTCACGCTCGTCTGCTTGGCCGCCTGGCTGACCTTCGCGAGCACTCGGTTTGCTATGGGGTGGCGCTGTCGGCAGGACGGTACGAATCTAGCTCAGTTTTCTCTCCGCCAGACGAGCCGCTTGGGTCATGAGGTAATTCTGCTCCGGGATACTTGTCGTCCGGCTGGCTGCTATGCGGTAGTGCTTGATGGCGATTTCATAGTCGCCAACCATTTCGAGCAAATGGGCGCGAACCGCGTCAAGACGATAGTGGCCAGCAAGCCGAGCGTCGGTATCGAGCGTCCTTAACAGTTCCAGACCTTTGGAAGGGCCGTGTACCATGGCAGCCGCAATTGCGTGATTGAGCGTGACCATTGGGCTGGGAGACACACGTTTCAGCAGTTCGTACAATGCCAGGATCTGCGGCCAATCTGTGTCTTCGGCGCGCGCCGCTTCGTCATGAACTGCAGCGATAGCCGCCTGTAACTGATACGGACCGACGGATCGTTTCGATAGTGCAGCGGTCAAGAGCTCGATGCCTTCCGAGATCTCGGCCCGGTCCCACAGGGTTCGATCTTGCTTGTCTAAAGGGATCAATTCCTCATCAGGTCCGGTTCGTGCCGCACGGCGAGCGTCGGTCAGCAACATGAGCGCCAAAAGGCCTGCCACTTCTCCATCCTCGGGTATCAGCGCTTTTGCATCGCGAGTTAACCGGATCGCCTCACGTGCCAAATCGAGCCGTTGCAAGTGAGCTCCGATGCTGCTGGCGTAGCCTTCATTGAAGATCAGGTAGAGAACATGAAGAGCTGCAGGCAGCCGGACAGCACGCTCTTGCGGCGAAGGCAGGCGGAATGGAACACCGGAAGCCTTGATGGTTTGCTTCGCGCGGCTGATCCGCTGCGCCATGGTCGCCTCGGGAACCAGGAATGCGTTAGCAATTTCCGCCGTAGTCAAACCGCCGACGGCGCGCAGAGTCAGAGCAATTGCCGAGGACGAAGTGAGAGCAGGATGGCAGCACATAAACAACAAGATGAGCGTGTCATCTGGATCCATATCACACTCGATTTCGTCGACGTGCGCTGTGGCCTCCACATCACTCGCGACCGCGGTTTCCCTCTGCCGGCGAGCAACTTCACTGCGCACCCGGTCGGTCATGCGGCGGGATGCGACTTGGATCAACCAGCCGCGTGGATTTTCGGGAACACCCTCCTGCGGCCACTGCGTGAAGGCCGCTATCATGGCCTCCTGCACAGCGTCCTCGGCGGAGGAGAAGTCTCGAAAACGGCGTGCGACCGAGCCCAGCACCTGTGGTGCAAATTCGCGCAACAGATGCTCGGAAGTCGTGTCCCATGGCTTTGTCATCGCAGCTATCGTTACAGCATTTCCGGTGGAGGCCCGCTCATAATTGGACGCACTTCAATCGGCATGTTCAACGGCACCCCACCGGGACCCGGCGCCCCCGACACTTGCGCCGCGATGGCATCGGCTCGCTCCGGAGAGTCGACATCCACAATCCAGTATCCCGCGAGAAATTCTTTGCTCTCAGGGAATACGCCGTCGGTGATCGGTACGCCATCCTTACCAGCGCGTACCAACTTAGCCTGATCGGGAAAAGACAGACCTTCGGCTGAGACCAACTCGCCGGATTGGCGAAGCTCTTTGTTGAGACCGATCATAAATGCGATGTGTGCCTGGCGGTCTTTCTGGGCCCACTGGGGGACTCCCCGGCCGGCTCGCATCGTGTTCATCATTAAGATGTATTTCATTTTTCCTGTTCTCCTTTGATTTCGTCCCGCGCTGCTTTCCGCGCCTTCACGGGTTTGTCGGAATGCGCGGCATTCTCGGCATTCCCTCATTGGGACTTAGATTGCTCATAAGCCGCGAACCGCCGGACTTCAATCGGCATGTTCGTAGGTGCTCCTCGACCCGGCGCTGCCGAAATCCGGCCCGCGATGGCATAAGCTCGCTCCGGAGTGGCCACGTCGACAATCCAGTAGCCCAGCAGAAACTCTTTTGACTCGGGGAAAATACCGTCTGTGACCGGCATGCCATTTTTCTCACCGCGTACAACCTTCGCTTCAGCGGGTTCGGCTAAGCTTTGTGTGGCCACAAACTCTCCCGATCCGCTCAGGTCGTTAGCGATACTCCGGAGTACAGCCATGTGCATTTCAATATCTTTTTGCGACCAGGCGTGATAGTTGTCAACGCCTGCCTTCGTGCCGGACATTAGCAAAATGTATTTCATATCTATCGCTCCTCTGTTGTTTTATTCGCCTTAATAGGCTTCGCCTAAGACTTCTTGTCTGTTTGAAACATCCACCGGACACCGAATTTGTCGTTGAGTGCTCCGTATGTGCCGAAAAACTGCTCTTTCAGAGGGTCGGTCACTTCTGCGCCTTCCGAGAGTCTTTCAAAAAGGGTTTTCAATTCCTCGAGTGTTCCTCCACTGAGATAGAGGCAAACCGTGTTGCCACGAATTGGTGTTCGGTCAGGCAGTAGCCAGTCCGAGGCTGAAATCTCCCTTTTGCCGTTTCTGAGCCGGGCATTGACGATTTTCTCTCCCTGAACTGCAGGCATGAAATCCTTGGCTGGAGAATCTTTAACCTTGGTCGAGGTCAGTTCTCCTCCAAAACAGGATTTGTAGAACTCCATGGCCTGCTCGCATTTGCCATCGAACAACAGGTATGGGGTCAAGGTGGTCATCTCATGCCCTCCCATGTTCTGCATGTTTGAGTCTGCCATCGAATGAGCAGGTAAAGCCCCCAACGCCACAGCGGAGAGCGCGGAAGCGACGAAACGGCAACCAGACACTTCGGTGAGTTTGCCAACGGTCATTCTCCTTTTGTCGGTGCTTACCAGGCCCTGTACTTACCAGACCTTGGTCTGCGTTTTCATGGGGTAGTCGGAGCCGTTGCGGCGTTCTCTACATCCCTCGAAAAGATTATTTTTAACCAAAAATCAGGTCCGCCTGTCGATTTTTCTCACCCAGAACCGACATACCAGTGGAGGTTGGAAAATGACGACGGACGATGTGGTGGTTGACGTCAGCCAGGACTGGGTACTGGCCTGCGATGTGCAGCGGCGCTTTATGCAGGGTCTGGGCCGGACCAGCGATTCGGTGGACTACAGCGCGCGCTGTCGCCAGGTTCGAGCCCTCGGCGGCGATTGCTATGATTTCATGCCTCTTGCAAATGACCGCCTGGCGTTGGTCGTTGGCGATGCTTCCGGCAAAGGCGTCGCCGCGGCACTCATGATCGCCAGTGTGCAGTCCTCACTGCGGACAGCGGCGTTATTCACGGGAAACGACCTCGCTACACTAATCAAGATAGTAAATCTCCAGGCATATGCTTCATCGCTGGCGGACCGTTATGCGACCGTCTTCTACGGCGTCTTCGATCGAGCGACGCGCATGCTACGGTACGTGAATGCCGGACACACTCCGCCGATCGTTCTTCGGCGAAACGGTTCGATCGATAGGCTCGAGACGGGCGGCGCACCGATTGGTATGTTTCCTGATTCGAGCTATGAGGAGGGAGCGGCGCAGCTTGATCCCGGCGATGTGATCATCACCTGCACCGACGGAGTCGTTGAATCGGCAAACCAATCTGGCGAGGAATGGGGAGTCGAGCGCCTGTTGAAAGCGACAGCCGCTTGGGCCCGACTCGGAACTGAGGATGCTGAACATCTCGTCCAGGCGATCTTCAACTCCATGGACGACTTCTCCCGAGGGTGCCAGATGGATGATGCGACATTAGCGGTTTTGCGGGTGCTCTAACCCCGTCTATGTGAACAGCTGCTCCTGATAACTCCGAGAAAGAAGAAAGGTTCAAAAATGAAGTTAGACAAGAAGTTCTCAGCCGAATTACAAAAGAGTTCCCCAAAAGGGTGGTTGGACCTATGTCGTCTGGCCTAGTTCCGTCAAGTTCTTTGGAACCTGCGGCTTGGTAAAGGTCAGGGGCAAAATCGACGGGCATCCCTTTCGGAGTTCGTTCCCAGCGGCCCAGCCTTCTGGATGCGTCGCCCGAAAGAATCGTACTGGAAGGCGACCGCTCCCGTGCCGGGGACGCCGCCTGCACCATCCGAGTTCCGAAGTCTCGCCACTGGCATCGGTCAGCAGGTTTGCGGTTGTTGTCTAATGCTGATCCTGACACGGTTTTCCAACTGGACTCTGCGTCCTCCATGCAGTTCTGCGTTTCGCTCGGTGGTTGTCTGAAACAGGGCAGCGTTGTTTCTCCGAAACCCCAGACGCGAGGTTTGGACAACGTCTCGGCTTTCCCCTAGTCGTGAGTTCCCGGCACACCAACACCGGCAGCTAAGGAAAAAACTCCCTCAGCGCGGATCGCCACGTGCGTGTAGATTTCGGTGCTGTCCAGGTCGGCGTGCCCGACGCTGGGCCGCGCTCCGAGCCTATATTTAACAAGTTACCCTGCGGTAACCTGAAACCCCAGTAGAAAGGGCATCTGGCGGGATTGTTCCTTGTTTTCGCCGGGTTACCGCTCGGCAACCCAAGGCTGCTGGGCAGCGACCCACCCGAAGTGACGTGCCACCCTACCTCCCTTACTCCCCTTATTTCTCTGGCTGATGTCCGCTGTTGCGACCATGCGTTGGTTATACTTAGTTATACAATCAGAGTCGCTGTCAATCTTGAGGGGGATTATGGCAAATCTAACCAATGCGCTTCAGCAGCTTCGTACGGAGCAGCGAGAAGCGCAGTTGCACGTGGAGAAGTTAGGACAAGCGATTTCCGTGATCGAGTCGCTAGATCGTTCCGGAAAATCCCGGAACGGAAAACAAGCAACCCGAATTATCTCGGCAGCTTCGCGACGGAAAATGGCGAGGGCGCAAAAGGCGAGATGGGCGAAATTTCGGAAGGGAGCTGAGCCTATAGCGAAAACAACTGGCCCGGCTCCTGTAAGGCGCACCATTTCGGTAGCAGGACGCAGGAAGATCGCAGCGGCGCAAAGAGCGCGGTGGGCGAAGGTGAAGGCGGGGCAGAAGAAAGCTGCGTAAATAGGCATTAAGCCCGCTGCTTCGGTGGCGGGCTTTTCTCTTTGATGAGGAATCACAACGACTTGCCAGATGAGCTAGGCAATACTTGCGACCGTGTCTCGGCTGCACTCACACACGGGTTGCTTGCTGCCGCAAACTCGCAACGCCATGCCTCACAAACCCTGAAATCTTCCGCCAAGCTCTTGCACCAACAGTGAAGATGGCTTTTGGCGCAGGCGACTGCCCTGCATGGACTTCATTGTGCCGCATTCAACGCCACCACAAATACCGCGTCTGTCCTCAATCGTACGAGTCGTAGGAGATCAGGTCACCGGTGGTCGATTGACCCTGTCCGTGCATCGCTCAAACGGTTCGACCTGGTGCGAGTGGATCATTTTCGCCGTTAGTCGAGTCTTTCCCCTTGTACCTTAAGTCTGGGCCATCGTCGGGGCTATAGCGGCGACAATTCGTCTTCGTTCTCCTCCCTCTTCCCGCGAACAAACTTCTGCTCCAGAAAACGTTGCGCCAAGTTTCGGCCCCCAATGCCGAATGCGATTGCCAGTCCGAACATAAGCGCGCCGAAAGCAATTCCGAAGGCAACCAGCATGGTCTGTTCCGCCAGACCCAGTTCCTCAAAGACGATAGAAAACACGAAAACAATAATGATGCTGCGGACGGCAAGACTGACAATTCGGGCCGAAGGCATATTCGCATTGACCGCAGCCAACAATGCGGCGCGAGAAAAGAAGCTAGCCGCCAGCAATCCAAAAAAGAGGACGAACATCGCTACGAATAGACGGGGCAAGAAGAGAAAAACTCTTGAGATTTGCTCCTGCAGGCCCAAGATCCCAAGCACACTCACACCCAGCATAATGAAGCCGAGCCAGGTTACCCAGAAGACGAACCGGCTCACCATTTCCGTGGCCGTAGGCAGAGCGGCCTTGGAGAGCAGTTGAGAGGCGCCGGTGTTTTCTGAGAGTTTGTCGAACTTGATGAGTTGCAGAATGCTGCGCAGAATCACCTTTACGGCGTATGCGATGACCCAGCCAACAAATGCCAGGATCAGCAATGCGATCAGACGAGGAAGGTAGTGCGCGAAACCTCTGGCCAGTTCGTGCACCGCCTGAACCAGTTCGCTTACAATCATTTCCCGCATAGTTGCCTCACTCTCTCGATTTCCACATCTGTAGCAGATACGGTTTCAATCGCTCGAACTCAAGACATAAGACTTCGATATTGCTCTCGACGTCGTTCGCAGAGCCGGCGCGGTTCTCACTCAGGAACGTGAACACTCTCCCGCGAAAGAGTGGCGCCAGCGCCTGGATGATGTGGTCCCGGCTGATCACCGATTTCTGATACGACGCGGCAAACTCGTAAACCGTCCTGACCCACAATTCCGCCGGGTAACGAAACTCCTCGTCCCCTAGCCGGGCGATTCGTTGCAGTTCTGCCAGAGTCGAGGGGGAAAGAATCGCCTGAAAGACCGACTGCAATTCGGCCACTCCGGTCGAGAACATCTCGCGCAATCGTTTCCGATTTACCCGAGTTGGCTCCAGCAGAAACTCCTGTTCGCTGCCTGTCGTGGGTACCGGCTTCGAACCGGCCACGGTGCTCCATACGGAAAAGTCTGGCTCCAATGCGGAGAACAGGGCGCCGACGGTTTGTCGGAGTGCCGGCACCAGATCCGCGGCGCGGCGCTCGGTGTGATCCTTTTCTCCCAGGAAGGACTGACAGATGCCGTACCCCCCCGTAATCGCGGCCAGGGTGAAGCGAAGTTCGACACCGGCGCTCGAGTTTCCATCATTCCAGCCATTTTGGCCCAGGAATTGGCTTCCAAAACGGCCGGAGAATCCGAACTCAGGCATGTATGGCTCACGGATTCTCAGGCCGTAGAGAGCGCGGACCATCGGGTACAGCAAATTCGTCATCACCAGACCATCGAACTTGTGCCTGCGATAGGTGGGAGCCACCAGATCGAAGCCGCCGCGATAAATGGGGTCGAGAAGATTTGAGATCCATTGGGGCTGGAGGCTCGCCGACTCGGGTGACATCACGATACAGGCCTTAGCCCGCAGCAACTCAGCCGCAGCCATGATTGTACGCAATGCAACTCCGCTCCCCGGGCCGTTGGCGCAGGTGGTGCTAATGGAATGCAGAGTGCGAAGTGCGTAAAGATTGGAGGCCGGTCGGGCGTCGTCGATCGAGATGCTCGTCACCAGTTCGGGAGTGCCATCGCGCGAGCCCCGATCGGCATTGATGATTACGGCTCGCTCGCGCGGAAAGCCGCGGAGAATGCCATTTCGAATGGTGTCGACGACCGAACCGACAGTCTTGGCATTATTGTGAGTGGGCAGGCCTACAAGAATATCCACTTCGCCGACGTTGATCAGTTGGCGAAGAAAGTCATCCGTAAGAAAAGTTTCATCTTCCAATTTCAGCTCTGTGCGAGTCACGCTCGCGCTCTGTGAACATCATTTCCATTATCTACAATGGATCACACCCTTCGCAGCCGGAACCAATAAAACTGGTAAGGGCCCAGGGTTAACAGATAAGGCATGTCGCCGACGCGCGGAAATATATTGTTGCCGAACATCTCGATCAGGATATTTCCTTTGTAGCGCCGCAAATCGAGTTCGACAGCCTGCGCGGTGCTCGAAAGGTTGTTGACCACCAGCACGGTCTCCTTGCCCAGCCGCCGGAGATAGGCCAATATTCTGTGATTGGCCGGATAGAGAAACTCAATCGATCCCCTGCCGAACACTCCATTCGATCTGCGGGCTGTTATGATGCGTTGCATCCAACGCAGGAGCGAGTGTTCGCTCTCTCTTTGAGAGATGACGTTCACGGCGGGGTATCCGTACACCGGATCCTGAATCAGGGGAGCGTACAAACGCTGTGGCTCCGCGATCGAAAAACCGGCGTTCCATCCCCCACTCCACTGCATGGGAGTCCTCACTCCGTTGCGGTCGCCTAAAAGAATGTTATCGCCCATTCCGATTTCATCGCCGTAATAGATGATAGGAGTGCCCGGCAGCGACATCAGCATCCCATTCATCAACTCGATGCGCCGCCGATCGTTGTTCAACAATGGAGCGAGCCGCCTCCGAATTCCGAGGTTGAGGCGCATCGTCTTGCTGGCGGCGTACATGTCGTACATGTAGTCGCGCTCCATGTCCGTTACCATTTCCAGCGTGAGCTCGTCATGGTTGCGCAGAAACAGGGACCACTGGCAGGAGGGCGGGATTTCCGGAGTCTGCTGCAGTATTTCCGTGATGGGCTTGCGGTCTTCCAACTTCAGTCCCATGAACATTCTGGGCATCAGCGGAAAATGAAATGCCATATGGAATTCGTCTCCGTCCCCGAAATAGGGGCGAAGATCGGCGGGCCATTGATTGGCCTCCGCCAGAAGCATCCTGTCTGTGAAATGTTCATCGAGTTTTCGCCGCAGCTCCTTCAGGTAATTGTGAGTCTCCGGCAAGTTCTCACAGTTTGTGCCCTCTCGTTCCACCAGGTACGGCACGGCGTCGAGCCGGAAGGCATCCACCCCCATCTCCAGCCAGAACTTCATCAAATTCCACATCTGCACCCGAACCGCAGGATTGTCGTAATTGAGATCGGGCTGGTGGCTAAAGAATCGATGCCAATAATAGGATTTAGAAATCGGGTCCCATGCCCAGTTGGACTTTTCTGTGTCGAGAAAAATGATCCGAGCCCCCTTGTACAGGTTATCGGTGTCACTCCACACATACCAATCGCGGCGCGGATTATTCTGCGAGCTGCGCGCTTCCTGAAACCACGGGTGCTGATCGGAGGTATGATTCAACACCATTTCGATGATGACCCGGATTCCCCGCTCGTGGGCCGACTCCAGGAGCTTGCGGAAATCCTCTAACGTTCCATAGCTGGGATGAACGGTGTTGTAATCTGCGATGTCATAGCCGTCGTCACGCAGAGGCGAGGGGAAGAATGGCATGAGCCATATCGCGTTGATTCCCAGTTCCTGCAGATAATCAAGCTTCTGTTCAAGTCCTTGAAAATCGCCGATGCCATCCCCGTTACTGTCGTGAAACGTGCGAACGTGCACTTGATAGATGATTGCATCCTTGTACCAAAGAGCATCCTTATTCAGCGGCAAAATGCTTTCTCCCGGGCACTCCCATCAGCTTTCGTCAGAGGAGGCTAATAGGCAAGTTTATATGAGGCGGCACGAATCCTACTGTGGATGCCCTCCGGACTCCCGTCCCTACGCGAATGCCGTGATGCAAGACCAGGGATGAACGCACGAGGACAAATTCGTGGTGACTCCCGTAGGCCAGGTTTTTGCTATGTGCGGGGGGAATCAGGGCGGTCAGGCGCTGCGGACAATCTTCTCCGGGCCGACGGTCGAGTACGACCGGGACGGGAGAGGGATCGACTTCGTTGCATCACCAGGAACGGATATTAACGGTTGTCAACCCGCACGTGAGTGATTCACGCGAAACCGAAATCGAGGTGCAGGGCACCCCTGAAGTCAGGATCGGCTACAACTCTGACCAATTCTGACATTCACGCGCGCACAACACGTCGTTGTTGCATCGCGTTACGAAGATGAGATTCACTCCATTGTAGTGTTTCTGCCTGCGTGTTTCAGCCCGGGTGTTGTTCAGCCAGTGTTGTTCAGCCCGGGTTGACAGTCAGTACAAAAACAGGCACACTCGCCGCTTCCGCTGCGGCACCGCGGCGTAAAGGATGCGCATGAAGACTCTCGTTTCCGTCGTGATCATGACTATTACGATTGTTGCGGCACTGGCAGCACAGGACGCAACGCCGCTATCCGGCTCCCAAAAGCGCTTCCTCACTGAAAAAGATCTCTTCGACTTTGTTTGGGTTGCCAATCCTCAACTGTCGCCCGATGGCACCCGCGTCGCGTTCACTCGCGTCACCGTCGACGAGAAGCGCACCAACTACGAGACCTCAATCTGGATTGCGGCCACCGGTGGCAAGGAAACGCCCATTCGGATGACGAATGGCAAGCACGACGCACAGCCGCGCTGGTCGCCCGACGGCAGGCACATCATCCTTGTGCGTGGCGGCGACAAAGATGAAACCGGCAAGCCGAAGCCCGGTCAACTCGCAATGCTGTCGCTCGCTGGCGGTGAAGCTTCGACGATTACTGATCTGCCAAAAGGTGCCTCAAACCCGGTTTGGTCTCCCGACGGCAAGCGGATCGCCTTCGTGAGTTCGACCACGGAGGAGGACATCGAGAAGGCCCAGCGCAAAAAGAATGCGGTGAAATCCGGCGATACTCAAGCGGACAGCGAGCACGAATCCGACGTTCACGTCATCAACCGCGCCGTCTATCGCAGCAACGATGAGGGCTATCTCGATCCCAAGCGCCACGCCCATATTTGGCTACTCGAGGTACCGACGGCTGCTGATGAGCTCCCCAGGCCTCGGCAGCTCACGAGCGGGAATTTCGACGAGGGTCAGCTGGTCTGGAGCCAGGATGGCTCGCGCATTTATTTCCTCACGCGGCGTATCGACGAGCCTTATTACGAAACTCCCAGCACGGATATTTACTCGGTCCCGTCCGCTGGTGGAACCCCTGAAAAGCTCGCCACCATTCCGATGGGGATCGGCGATCTCGTCCTCAGCCCAGATGGCCGCCGGTTGGCCTTCCATGGCTCCGTCACTGAACCGATTCGATCCTATTCGCAACCCGACCTCTGGGTTATCGATGTGGCGCCAGGCGCAAGACCGCAAAACCTTACCGCCGCCTACGATTTCGACCTGGGCAGCTCCGTTTCCGGCGACAATGCGGCACCGCGCGGCGGACACGGACGCCCGCTCTACTGGTCGCCTGACGGTCTCTCGCTCTTCGACATCGTGGAGAAGCAAGGACGCACCCCCATCGTGCGCGTCGACGCACGAAGCGGTGAGGTAACCGAGCTCACCCAAGGCGATCAGGCGGTGCTCGATTTTTCAGCCAGCGCCGACGTCAGCACGATTGTCGCCCTCGTGTCCTCGCCCGTGATGATCGGCGACCTCTTCACTGTCGCCAGCGACGGAACGCAGACTCGCATAACTGACTTTAACCGGAAACTCTGGTCGCAACTCAATCTGACCGCACCCGAGGAACTCAATTACACCAGCTTCGATGGCAAGCGCATCCAGAGCTGGGTTCAGAAGCCGCCCGACTTCGATCCGCACAAGAAGTACCCACTGATCCTCGACATCCACGGCGGCCCGCACTCTGCCTACGGCTGGGTCTTCGATCATGAATTTCAATGGATGGCGGCAAAAGGCTACATCGTCCTCTACGTCAATCCGCGGGGCTCGACCAGCTATGGCCAGGAGTTCGGCAATATCATTCAATATCACTATCCCGGCGACGACTATCGCGATCTGATGGCCGGCGTCGACGAACTTCTGAAGCGTGGCTACGTCGACCCGAAAAAACTCGGAGTGACCGGCGGCAGCGGTGGCGGTGTCCTCACCGACTGGACGATCACGCATACGGAGCGCTTCGCGGCGGCCGTTTCGCAACGCGACATTTCTAACTGGGCCTCCTGGTGGTACGCCGCCGATTTCACCCTCTTCCAGCCGAATTGGTTCAAAGCGCCGCCTTTCGAGGACCCGCAGGACTATAACAACCGCTCGGCAATCACCTTTGTGAAGAACATCCATACCCCAGTCTTATTTGTTCTCGGCGAGTCCGATTACCGCACCCCGCAGGATTCAGGCGGCGAACAGTTGTTCCGCGCGCTGAAATATATGAAGCGCCCCACTGCCATGGTTGTTTTTCCACGCGAGACGCACGAACTCTCGCGCTCGGGCGAACCCTGGCATCGCATCGAACGTCTTGATCACATCGTGGGTTGGTTCGACAAATGGATGATGGGCGTGTCTCATCCTGAGTTCGACCTCAATCCCGAGCAGCCGGCAGCCACATCCGGACCTTAGCGAGCGGCAAGAGTCAGTTCGATTTCTCGCGACAGGCAGCCGGTTTACACCGAGGCGGAACTCGGCAACGGGCGATGAAGCATCATTCTCAGCCGCCACAGTACAGCGGCAAGCGCCGCGAGGGCCACGGTCCAAATCGCGAACGCAGTCGTTACCACCCATCCCGGCGCCACTCCCACTCGGCGCAGCAGAAAAGGCAGAAAATTCCAGGTAGTGATGTGAACGTTATCCCATGGGTCCTGCGTCATCGCCTCCGTGTTCAAACCCCAGGCGTTCATTTTGCCGAAGGCGAAGGCGAAGATGTTCTTGAAGCGCAGAGCAATCACGAAGGTGGGATGACCCAGCGTTTCCATCTGGTAGATCTCGAGCGGCAGCCAGAAGGCCAGCGACGCAATCTGTATGACGAGGCTGACCGCGATTAGGACAATGCCGCCGCGCCACATCCACGAGCTCAGATTCGCACGATAGCGCAACAGGAGTGGGGCGGCGATGAGCGCCACCATTTCTACCGCAGTCGAAACGTAGCGATCTCCCCAGGAGAAGTCGCCCGCCCAGTACGTGTAGCGCGCATAGAAGCTGATATAGCCGAGCAGAAGGAGAAGCGATGTCAGCGCGTAAGCGCGGACCTCGACGGCGAGACGTTGCCAAAGAAGGGCGAGGAGTACGAGTGCCAGCACCAGAAGAGGGTCGAACAGGAAGATCGATTTCTCGGGCTTGAAAAGCGCTCCTAGAACGCCTTCGTGAAAGGGGGTGCTCCAGGGAAAACTTGCGGGTAGGGTCGGATCTTGCAGGCGCGATTCTCGCGCGAAGATTGGGAGGTAAGTCTGCGTCAAGGATCCGAAACGATAGAAGTTGTAGAAACGCTCGACCAGGGCAAAGAACGCATACACGGGCATGCCGACCTTGAAATAAGTCCGCAGACGTGGCCACAAGGCGCGGCCGCGCACTTGCTCGAACCAGAGCACGGCCAGCAGGAAGACGCCCCCGGCGATCAGGTCCAGTCCGGTCGTCACTCGAGTCAAGAGGTTCAGTCCCAGGGCTGCCGAACCCAGAAAGAGCGCGCGACGGCTGCCGCTGCGCAACCACTCGTACTGGAAAGAAAATCCAGTCAGAGTCAGAAGCATGATGTAGTTGTTTTCCTGCATGTTCTGCGTGTAATGCACGTGAGTCGTGCAAAACAACAGCGCCAGAACGCCGGCGACGGCTTCATTGAGGCTAAAACCCAACTGGCGCAGCAAACGGAACGTGATCAGCGCCGTCAGCACGCTGACCAGGATACTCGTGCTGTAACTGACGATGATGCTGCGAACGGCGGGGTCATCTTCGTATTCCGCGAAAAGATGCCAGTGGGCAATCCATGTGGCCACCAGGTCGGCAGGCAACATGAGCAGCGACTGGCCGATGCCGTACCAGCTGAAAATTCGCCCCCCCCGGCCATGCAGGCCGAACTCCGGATACTCGTTGGGAAATACCTGCGGTTGCCGAGTCCAGAGCCAGTGCGTGGTCTGCAGCCGGTGCATGGTGTCGGCGGTTCCCAGTTCGCCGGATTGCACCACGAAGGCGAACAGTCCCGCGGTCAGAACCAATAGAAATATAGGATTGCGCAGCTTCAGCCCCAAGCTGGAAGTCATCGCTTTGCATGGTAATACAGGAACCGGCTTCCGGCCTTCGGCTTCCGCCTTTTTGTGACGCGAGTCGAACCCAAAGTTGTCTCCTGACGCGGTAGACTGTAGCGGGAAATTTTCATGGCCAAGTGCGCAAATTGCGGGACTGAGTTGTTAAACAATGTTCGCTTCTGCTCCGGCTGCGGAAGGCCCGCTTCGAGTAGCGACGACCTGGCGACCGTCGACTTTGCCACGTCTACATCGCCGCTGCCACCGCGGTCAAAGTCTTCGTCTTCGTCGCGGCCTTCCAGTTCCGCGGAATATTCACTGAGCGAAGGTCGGTTCCTTCCCGGACGGCTGGTAGCGTCGCGCTACCGCATCATCGCTCTGCTCGGTAAAGGCGGCATGGGCGAGGTGTACCGCGCGGATGATTTAACGCTCGGCCAGCCGGTGGCAATGAAGTTTCTGCCTGACGATGCGGGACGCGATGAGGCATTGCTCGAACGCTTTCGCAACGAAGTGCGCATGGCACGGCGAGTTTCTCATGCCAACGTTTGCCGGGTGTATGACGTGGGCGAGGTCGAGGGCCAGACATTTTTCACCATGGAGTACATCGACGGCGAAGATCTGGCTTCCCTGCTGCGGCGCATCGGCCGGCTCCCGCCCGACAAAGCGCTCGACATTGCACGCCATCTCTGCGCGGGATTGGCCGCGGCCCACACCAAAGGCGTTCTCCATCGCGACTTGAAGCCGGCCAATATCATGCTCGATGGACGAGGCCAGGTGGTGATCACCGACTTTGGCCTGGCGGGAGTGGCCGATGACATCCGCGGGGCGGAGGTTCGCAGCGGCACCCCAGCCTACATGTCGCCCGAACAATTGGGGGGGAGAGAAGTAACCACCAGCAGCGACATTTATGCGCTGGGGCTGGTCCTCTATGAAGTTTTCACGGGCAAGCGAGCGTTCGCCGAATCGTCGGCGAAACTGGTTCGCACCGGAACAGACCATACGCCAAGCCGGCCGTCGTCCGTGGTCAAGGATCTCGATCCGATCGTGGAAAAAGTAATTCTTCGTTGCCTGGAGAGCGAGCCCTCGTCGCGTCCACCCACGGCTTTGGCAGTGGCTGCGGCGTTGCCGGGTGGCGATCCGCTGGCTGCGGCGCTGGCTGCAGGAGAAACGCCATCGCCGCAATTGGTCGCAGCCTCTGGAGAGAAAACCGGCCTGCGTCCACGCGTGGCCGTAGTCTGTCTGGCGGCCGTACTGCTCGGTTTGGCGGTGGTCGCTTACCTCTCCATCCATTACAGCGCCCTGGAGAAGATGGGACTCGAACTGACTCCGGAAGTTCTAACCCAGAGGTCCCACGAAATTATCGCCCGCCTGGGGTATGCGGGACGGCCTTACGACAGCGCCTTCAGCCTCCGCTATGACGGCGACTTCCAGGACTATGTGGAGAAATACGACAAGCCTCCGCACTGGGAGACGGTGCTTGCGGCGCGACCGTCCCTGCTGCAGTACTGGTACCGGCAAAGCACCGATTCCTTGGTCGCCAGTGACTTCCACGACCAGTTGATGACGCCGGGAATGGTCACCCAAGACGATCCTCCGACCGTTCTCTCGGGCATGATCAATCTGCAGCTCGATCCTCAAGGAAGATTGACGTATTTCCAGGCCATCCCGCCGCAGAAGCAGTCGACACAAGAAGAGCCGACGCAAAAAGAAGAAGAAAAGAAAGGAGCTGCCGCCCCGCCGGCTGCGTCCCCGGCCGCGTCATTTGACTGGAACATACTTTTCGCGGCTGCCGGCTTGGAT
>Ga0209420_1000087_pt1 | contig 58154 bp, 43 predicted proteins | sample BlaSpr_A8_OM1_O1_FD_187972 | JGI IMG/M metagenome (GOLD analysis project Ga0209420, IMG submission 187972) | Forest soil microbial communities from Thunder Bay, Ontario, Canada - Black Spruce, Ontario site 2_A8_OM1_O1 (SPAdes) (version 2) | ecosystem: Environmental > Terrestrial > Soil > Boreal... | reverse complement strand
TGCTCTTGTTCAATCCATCGGGCGTTCGCTTGTTCCAGAAATACCGACCCTTCAGATAAGCCTCGTATGCTTCGGGATCCACCGGGGCTGGATGCACCGCGCGCACCGCGTCCGCTGGCGAGCCAACCGAGCCCCTAATTTGCTCGGCGATCTCACGCGCCGCTTCGGTCTGCATCGACAAAACGTCTTTCATCTCGCGATCGTAGCTTTGCGCCCACAAATGCCGGTCCGTGGCGCAGTCAATCAGTTGCGCGCGAATGCGCACGCGATCTCCGACACGTTGCACCGAGCCTTCCACCAGAGCGTCCACGCCAAGCTCTTTGCCGATTTGCGGCGCCGTTTTGTTGCCGTCTTTGTAATGCATCGCCGAAGTTCGCGAAATTACGCGCAAGTCCGCAAATTGCGCTAGGTCCGTGGTCAGTTCGTCCGTCATTCCATCCGCAAAATAATTCTGGCTTGGATCGGCAGAAAGGTTCTGCAGCGGCAGAACCGCCACCGAGCGTCGTGATTTCTTTGCGCTTGCCGAAAGTCCAGCGGCGTTGTTTGGCGGCCGCAAAATTCCAGCCAAACGGTCCCGCGTTCTGGCGGCGTTCAAAGCTACGAGCACCGCTGCAATCGCCACTCCCGCCAAGGCAAGGCCCAGGAACCACGCAAACCAGTGTCGGGGGGACGACGCTTGATCAGTGGTTCCTGGGATGCCGCTTACGGGGGAGGGACCCCGGAGAGTATGCGCAGCTGAATCGGCAACGCTTTCGCCGCTGGCATCTGCAGTCACCGACGCGATAAACCGGTAGCCCACGCGCGGCAGCGTCTCGATAAAACGGGGTTCCGTTGCCGAATCGTTCAGCGCCTGTCGAAGCCTTTTGATGGAGGTATTTAGGCTGTGCTCGAAATCGACGAACGTGTCCGCCGGCCAAAGTTTTTCCTGCATCTGCTCGCGGCTCACCACTTCGCCCGCGGGCTCCAGCAGCATCAGCAACATTTGAAACGGCTGGCCGTGCAATTTTATTTTTGTTCCGTGCTTACGAAGCTGGCGGGCGCGAACATCTACTTCAAAATCGGCGAACCTATAGATTTGGGTTGGTTTCGCCATGTCTCCAGCCAGACCGTGCGAACCCGGGATTTTAGCATCGCCCCAGGGCGGAAACCATACGCCACGCCAGACACCCGGCCACTGACTGGTGCTGGGCCAGTCAGTCGGCCGGTCGGGAAAGAACGTCATTTCCCAAGTGTCTGCCAGGAACATGGGTTCACGCGGTGCAGCCGGAATCTTCGATCACATAAACTGCGTAACCTTCCCGATCGGGTTGCACCAGCAAAATAACTTCGGTTTCCGTATTCTCCTGCTCGGAATCTAAGTCCTGCAGCGAGCGATAGAAATCCAGGCTCAAGCATCTTCCGCCCAGCCACAGTTCTCTCAGGAAATGCCGCTCGTCGCGTCGGTGGAAAACCAATTTCGATCGCGAACGTCCTGCACTGCGGCTTGCTGAAATGCTTACCGCAAGCTTGTATACCTTTCCATCTTCGCCGCGCACTACTAGCACGCAAATTCCGGGAGTCGGGCTGCGCAATGCCTCGAATCGATAAGTGCCGGCGGCAAGACTGTAGGTGCCCACGACCAAATCGAAGGGCACGTCCATCACGATGCCCATGGCGGCCGAAGCATTCGCTGTCGAGCCAGACCGAGACGCCCACGGAGCCATTAGATTGAGACCTGCGAAGGCTTGCATCTTCTTTCTCCTTTTCCATGCCCGATGGCTTGTATTGCGCCATCGACTGTTCTCGGAGCTGGGCCGATCCTTGAACGATTGCACTTTGGCTCACTCGTCCCGGAATGGCAATGCACGCGGGGTGAAATGATTGTGTATTGAAGGTGAAGCTCTAAGTTATTGAGGATAGATGTTTTAGGAGATTTTAGAAGAACAGTTCGAACCATTCTGGGCCTCGCCTTTTCCCCCGGCGAGGAAGAGATTCGCCGACTTCACGATTTCTGCTCGAGCTGCGCCGATTATCGAGCCAGCAGTCGCACGCCGTTCCCTCCCCGATGCGCTTCGGTTTTCGCCTCTTGTTACTTTCTCCCTATCGACACTGTACCTAAACTGTACCTCAATCACCTTGACCGTTTTTCCACCGCGACGTATGGTCTAGCGCATTATTCAGCGTAAAGCTGAAAATTATCGACCGACCACCGCCGATAGCACCGTGACAGTTTCACACGGTTAACTTACCCCGCCAGGTTAACTCGCGAATTTGCACCATGTTTTTTGACGCAGGGCACACGTGTGCCTGTTCCAAGTCCGTTTCCTGGGGAGGGACCAAATGAAAAGTATAAGGCTACTGGTTTCTGTATCGGTTTGCATGATTTCGTTATCGACCGCCGCCGTGTACGTTCAAGCTCAAAGAGGTAATAACAATCAACAGGGTCCTGGCGGCGCTGGCGCAGGGCAGCCACCCACTGTGCAGGATCCCGGTGTCCGCGCTTCTAGCAGCACCATAGGGCAACCACTCACAACTCTCACGTCCGAACAACTTCAGTTTTTCCAGGACGGCATGGCCCGCTTCGTTCAAGTCGATTCGGTAAGCGGGGGCGCTCCGAATGAACCCGGCGCCGGACTTGGCCCCGGTTTCAACTCCAACAGCTGTGCAAGCTGCCATGCTCAGCCAACAGTCGGAGGAAGCAGCCCAAGCCAGAGTCAATATCCTTTCATCGGTCAGAATCCCCAAATATTGGCGGCCACCGATTATGGCGGGACAAACTCGATACCTTATTTCATCACCGCTGACGGTCCCGTGCGCGAAGCGCGCTTTCCGTTTGTTGTAGGTTCTCGCGGCGTCACGAACACGCCTGACGGCGGTGTTCACGACGTCTTCACCATCGCCGGGCGCCAGGACGCAACCGGTTGCACCATGGCGCAGCCGAATTTCGAACAGATGCAGCAGCTCAACAACATCATCTTCCGCATTCCCACGCCGGTTTTTGGCGCAGGTCTGATGGAAACAATTCCGGACTCCACGATCCTCGCCAATATGAGTTCGAACCAGAAGCTCAAGCAGATGCTCGGCATTTCGGGCCAACCCAACACGAGCGGTAACGATGGGACCATCACCCGGTTTGGCTGGAAAGCACAGAACAAGTCGCTCGATATTTTTGCAGGTGAGGCTTACAACGTTGAAATAGGCGTCACCAACGAGCTATTTCCAAACGAACGCAACAACCCCCCAGCTGCGTGTCTTTACAATGCCACGCCCGAAGATTCCACTAACTTCGATTCTTCCGGTTACGCGATTGTGAGCGATGTCGTGGAGTTCGGGCATTTCATGCGCTTCCTCGCGCCGCCTCCACAATCTTCGCAGGGAATTCCGGGAAACCCACCGCCGCAATCCATTCAAAACGGTCAGGCTCAATTCGGCAATGTTCACTGCGATATGTGCCACACACCTTCCATGCAGACGGGCACGTCCGCTTTCACTCCGGGACTCAGCAATCAGACGGCGCAGCTATTTTCCGACCTGCTGCTGCACCACATGGGCTCGAGTCTCGCCGACAACATTTCCCAGGGCGCAGCTGCGGGCGATCAATTCCGTACCGCTCCCTTGTGGGGTCTAGGTCAGAGGATTTTCTTCCTGCACGACGGCCGCGCTACTCCCGCCAATGGTGGTCTGCTCCGTGCGATTGAAGACCATCAAGGCTCCGGTTCGGAAGCCAATCAAGTAATCAGTCTGTTCAACCAGCTATCGCCGCAGAACCAGCAAGATCTGTTGAACTATTTGCGTTCGCTGTAATTCCTGGCGTGCCCGGCATGCAAGCATGATGTTGTGTTTGCATGCCGGTACGATTCCGATGGGAGGACTAGCCGGTTGAAGTTGTAACGACATTCATTACTGTTGTGGTGGGGCTGGCGCTGCAGCTCCGCCGATCTGCGTGCCGATCACCTCGCCGGAGATTATGATTTCCACCCGACGATTCTGTTGGCGTCCCTCATTCGTATCGTTGCTTGCGACCGGATTGGACTTGCCAAATCCTGTCGCGTTTGTCGACGCCGGATCCACACCTTGTTGAACCAGATAGTCGCGAACCGCGCCAGCGCGTTTCTCTGAAAGTGCCTGGTTCACTTCGTCGCTGCCGATGCTGTCCGTATAACCCTCCACCGAGAGCTTCAAACCCGGGTGACCGATCACGATGCCCGAAAGCTTTGCGAGCGCTTCACGCGCATTGGGCCGCAAATCATATTTCCCAAACGCGAAGAGCACGTCCGCCATGTTCACTTTCAGCCCGCGAGGTGTGTCCGTTGTCGGCAGAATCCGGTTGAACTGCTCTAGCAATTGCGCGCGGAGCTGTTGTTTCTCCCGTTCCGATTGCGCCGCCGCGTCCTGTGCTTGTTGCGCTTTCAAGCGTTCCTGCTCCGCCTGTTGTTGCGCGACCAAACGGTCCGCATCGGCTCGCGCGCCCGCCGCCGCAGCCTGCGCCGCATCGCGCTCCGCCTGCAGCCGTTGCATTTCCGCCTGCTGACGCGCCGCCGCTTCCTGCGCTTCGCTCGCTGCGGCAGCGTCAGCCTGTGCTTTCGCTTCCGCCTCTCGCCGCGCCGCATCGGCGCGTTCCTGGGCGGCGCGCTCCTCATCTTGCCGCTGCAGCGCGATGTGCCGCGCATCTGCCGCGTTCTGCACCGCATCGCGCGACGCTTGAACGATCAGTTTGTTGTTCCCATTTTTCGCCAGCAGATTCTGCGCATTTGACAAAGAAGCCTGCGCTTTGTTCAGCGCATCGGTCGCATACTTCTGCGCTCCCGCGTTTATCGCGATCTGCACCGCATTTTGCGCCTCGAAAAGTTCCAAAGGAACTTTCGAATCTGACTTCGAGATGGGCGAACTTGCGCTCGATACCTGGTAGCTATAGGCACCCTTGTCCAGCAATTGATAAGTAGCAGGCGCCTGCTCGATGGTCCCCACCGTTTCCGGCAGCACTACGTTTTGCAGCACCACCACATTGCTCGGCTGCGACACGGCGAAGTACGGCTCGGCCGTTACGATCAGCCCAAACGTTTGCAACGAAGTCGTCACATCGATCTTGGTTTTGTCTCCACTCAACAAAATTTCGCCCAGGTTATTCGATTTGCCCTCAGGCGTAATTGCCCAAAGAACGTAGGTTATATATTCCGGGCCAAACCTCTGTGCCGGCTCCAGCTTGCTGAACTCCGCATTGATCTGTATGCGTCCAACTTTCCCGGTGACCTTCGCGCGCCCTCTCGCCAAGGGTAGCAGTGGCGAGCCCTGGAATCCGATGGTGGTGGACCCGCTGCGATGCTGGTAATTAATCGTCACAATCGTCGCTGGAACCATCGTCACGTGATAACTAGGCTGCTGTTGCTGCGAGTAGCTCTGCGCCAGTGTCGAAATTCCAGATGAAACCGCCAGACCTGCCATTATCAACAGCGAAATTGCCCCTTGTCTCATTGATCTCCTCAGACTTCGTTGAATATCCTTCTTGATATCCTGCCTACCAAAGATCTGGGTTTCTGTGCCAAATGGAACAGTTCTCCCGGAAACTTTAAGTTTGGATACCGCCAAAACGTAAGTTTCAAAGACCTCCTGACGCTCCAAAATTCTCATGAAGGTTTTAAGTACGGCAAGCCGCGAAAGGTTAGCCCAGCGCCTGTTCAGCTTGTGCTATCGTTTCGTAGGAATCGAATAGAGGTGCGATCCCGGTGATATGTAGCACATTCTGCACTCGGTGATTCATCCCCACGAGCGCGAGCTTGCGTCCAGACTTGTGGCACGACACAAACGCCCGCACGAGCGCCCCAATCGCCACCGAATCGATCGTAGGCACTCCGGTCAGGTCCAGGATCAGGCGTGGCGCCGCCACTCCAATTACCGCTTCGGTAAACGCGGGAGAGGAAGTTGACGTCAGTGCACCCCGAAGCGCAAGCACTTGCAGCCCGTCGCGCGTCCCCGGCTGTGTCACCACCCGGAATGGTTCGACTTCCATCGCCGTGCATTCTATTACCGTTCCAACGCGCGATGCCAACATTTTCGCTCGCGCGAGATTACCGGTGACTCGATATTCATCCGTCGCCCATTTATTTCACTGGACGATTCCGACCCGTAGTCAACGACCTCTTCGTTCTCTTCATGCCGCGCCGCTTTTTCCGCCGAAACATGTTAGAATGGGGGTGCGCTCCGTAAATGTAATGGGGACAGGTTCATTTACAGGTCGTGCCTTGCCCTGCCTCACTTGATTTGATGGGGTCCGGTTTTTCTCTTTGGCTGTTCGTCTGTCCGGCCGAGTGACCCAAATCTTTGCAGCAGTCGAGAGTAGTGCTTTAGGAGAAAACGTATGAAGAATCTTTTTGTGGGCAATATGAGCTTTCAAACGACTGCTGCGGATTTGCGTGCTCTCTTCGAACCGTTCGGGCAGCTTGCGCGAGTTCATGTGGCGACTGATCGTGAGACGGGCAAAGCGCGCGGCTTTGGCTTCGTCGAAATGGTGAACGACGCAGATGCGGCCAAGGCTATCGCGGCGCTCGACGGAAAAGATCTCGGCGGGCGCAATCTAAAAGTGAACGAAGCGCGGCCCAAGCCTGAATCCGGTGGCGGTCCTCGCGGACCACGCAGCGGCCCCGGAGGCAACTCGGGCGGCGGCAATCGTGGCAGCGGCGGCAATCGAGGCGGCAGCGGTGGGGGCGGTCGCGAAAGATTCTCGAATGAGGACTATCGCGAAGTCGCGCGCCAGCCTCGCGAACCTCGCTGGTAATTTTTTTCAAAGTAATTTTTGTTGGCGGTGAGTTTCCCGCCCTAATTCCAACCCAAGGAGATAGCCATGACCACCACATTCAAAAAGCGCCAGAAAGAGATGAAGCGCATGGATAAAGCGCGCGCGAAAGCTGAGCGTCGCGCCCAGAAAAAACTGGAACCTCGCGAGGATGGATCCTCCGTGGATATATTCGACACTCGCATCGAGGACTTGCAGCCCCTGGCCCTCGACGACTCGAATCTTCCGGCGGAAAGCGAGTAGCAGCCTTCAACGTCCAGTTAACATTGGACTTGCACTCGTTTCATTGAATGAACCAATCTGAACCTTAGAGCCCGGCGCGGTCTTCATCAGGCGCCGGGTTTTTTTATCGTCAGGCTCATTCTTCTCGCCACGGATCAATTCCGGCCTCGACTCGAAACGGTCTCTAGCCCACAACGGCAATCCGCAACTCCACCCGCCTCGCGGGGTTAAAATGAGTGCTATACTTACAATTCGCCGCCCCCGCTTTTGCTTCTGGGCGCGTTTCATTTTTCGGCGCAATCCAAAGGAGTTCGAGCATGGCTATTCAATTTCAGGAATTATATAGCTGGATCAGGCGCCGAAAAATTTTCGCCACTTTGCTAATCATCGCCACGCTCGGGATCGGCATCGTGATAGGCACAGTAATTTCCGGCCGCGCCATGGCCACGCACGATCAAACCGCTTCCAGCGGCGCTTCGCTGCTGGTGATCCCCGATCCCGTCACGCTTTCCAATGGTTTCGCTGCGATTTCCAAAAAGGTCGGACCTTCGGTCGTAAACATCTCCACCACGCAGGTAATCGAGAAACCCAAAGGCGCCAAGCGCCCGCACGCTCAAGGTGATTTCCAGGATTTCTTCGACCGCTTCTTCGATTCGCCCGACCGCGGTGAAGACGCGGAACGCAGCCTCGGTTCCGGAGTCATCGTCGATAAAAAAGGCTTCATCCTCACTAACGATCACGTCGTTGACCAAGCCACAAAAATTCAAGTCACTATTGACGGCGATCCCACTCATTACAACGCGCACGTAATCGGCATAGACAAAGACACCGATCTAGCCGTAATCAAAATTGAAGCCGACCATGAATTCGCCACTGCCAAGCTCGGCAATTCCGATGGCGTCCAAGTCGGCGATTGGGTGCTAGCCTTTGGCAGCCCCTTTGGACTGAATTCAACCGTCACTGCCGGAATTATTAGCGCCAAAGATCGTTCCAATGTCGGCCACCAGTTTCAGCGCTTCATTCAGACCGACGCGGCCATTAACCCCGGAAATTCCGGCGGCCCGCTCGTGAGTATGGCCGGCGAAGTAATCGGCATCAACACCGCCATCTACACCGAAAGCCGCTCGTTCGAAGGCGTCGGTTTTGCCATGCCCTCCAACGCGGTCATAAACGTTTACAACCAGCTCATTACCAACGGCAAAGTTACGCGCGGTTCCATCGGGATCACCTTCCAGGACGAGCGCAGCAACAACCCCGTGCTCTTGAAGGAACTCGGCGCGCCGTATGGAATCGTGGTTGAAGCAGTGGAACCTGGCAGCCCCGCCGACAAAGCCGGATTGCAGCCTGGCGACGTAATTACCAACGTCAACGGCACCCCGGTGCATACTGGTTCCGACCTGGTGAATCCAATCGCGCAAACCACCATCGGCCAGTCGGTCCAGATCGACTACATTCGCGGGAAACAAGCCAAAAGCGTTTCACTCGTGGTTGCGGATCGCTCGAAAATTTTCCCGCAGTCCGCGCAGGCGGGAGTTGACGATCAGCCCGAGCAGGAGGAGACCCCCGGAGAGTTCGGCTTGCACGTGGAAGAACTCACACCCGATTTGGCGCACAAGCTCGGAATGGGCAAGCTCACCGGCGTGGTGGTAACAGAAGTCGATCCCGCAAGCTTCGCCGAAGATATCGATTTCCATCGCGGCGACGTAATCACCGAAATCAATCACGTGGCGATCAACAACTTGTCCGACTATCGCCGAGAAATGGCCCAACTCAAGGCGGGCCAGGACGTTTTGTTCAAGGTCGCCCAACGCGGCAACAATGACCGCGTCCTGACTGTTTTCCTGGCCGGAGCGGTGCCCGCAGCCCAGTGAGTTTTCGCGGGAGGGGAAGGGCGGCGTTTTAACCAAAGCCGTAAAGTGACCCAAGTTGGGGGGCTTTTAGCCCCTGAAGTCGTTGTTAGGTTTTCGGGACCATCTTCTGCGACTCGTTCTATTCATTGTCTGATACGCGCTTAGTGGTTGCGGCGCAGCTTGTCCCGGTCGTTGATTGGGCGATAATGGGGCAGGGAGTTACACATCGATGAGGCGAACGGTAAAATTCCTGGTGCTCTCGGCAGCTCTGCTGACGGCGAGTCTTTCCGTCTTCGCCCAATCAAGTTCTACTACCGGCTCCACTTCGTCTTCAGCGCATTCGACCGCCGCCAAGAAAAAGGCAGTTTCGAAGAAGCATCATTCAAAACGTGAGCCGACGCAGAAAGCGCCGACACCCGCGCGAATCACAGAGATTCAAACCGCCCTGGAACGCCGCGGCTACTACCAAAGCGATCCAAACGGAAAGTGGGATTCCAATACCGTCGCCGCTATGCAGAAATTTCAGTCCGAAAACGGCTTGGAATCTTCGGGCAAGATCAACGCGCTAACCCTGCAAAAATTAGGCCTGGGTTCAAGCATCGCAGGCGTCTCCGCCCCCAAACCGGTTCAGCCTCAGCCCAACAAGCCGGCAGCATCGTCGCCAACGCCACAGGCCGCTTCCGCGCAGTCGGCTTCTACACCCGCGCAATCGACATCCGGGCCCGCCCAATCCGCCAGCGCCATCAACACCAACGCCGGCGCCCCCTCATCGCTGTCATCGAGCTCCGCCTCACCAACGGGCGATGCCAAGCCTCAGCACTAATCCCTTAGTTCTTGCGGTTAACCCAAGCCACTCAGCACCCGGAAACGAATATCTTGGATTTCCCCAGCGCTGGACTTTAGCCCGGCATCACCCCAGCGGCACCGTGGCAATAGAAAAGCATTTTCTCTTTGTTTGTACGGCTATCCAGGCCAGCAGAGGACTAGCTTTGAGCAGGCGAAGTGGACCTATTCTTTCGTCTTCAGTTTCAACCGGTGCTTGTTCTCTTCCAAAAACGCGCGCAGCCCATCTGTCGCGTCCAAAAGCCTCACCCACTGCTCGTAATATAACGTAACTGGAAACCGTCCCAGCCCATAAACGCTCACGCCGCCTTTTTCTCCCACGCGAAACTCCAGCGTCCCGCTCCGCTTCGACCCGCCCGCCTGTTTTTCCAACTCCGCAATCCGCGCCAGCAAATCTTCTTTCGTCGGCTCAGCCATTTTTCACTCTCTCCACCTAAAAATTAAATCGCTCATCGCCAATTGATGATACACCCAGCCCCGTAGCCCGAGCGCCCAAACAATTCCGCGCATCACACGCCAATTGTCAGCGTAGGTGGACAAAATCCTGACCACCTTTTTACAATCTCGCGACAATTCCGTGACAATCCACGCTCGCCGCGGTTCTAGCATCTCGCCCCAGCGGATCAACAAAGTTTCCTTTCCGCGCACTCAGCCGGTCGAAGCTGGCCGGCTATAAAGGAGAATTACATGCAACGCCGCGCCATCGCACTCGCCGCTTTTCTCGGCCTCGTAATGCTGTTCGGTTCCACCGTAGCCCATGCGCAATACGAAATCACCAATTTGGTTTCGAATCAGGCCAAGACCGCCAGAACCACCGACCCCCTTTTAGTAAACGCTTGGGGACTTACCTACGCCCCCGGCGGCCCCTTCTGGATCAGCGACAACGGTTCCGGTTGGTCCACGCTTTACAGCGGCAGTGGAGCAAAAGCTCCGTTGAATGTCCTGATTCCGTCAGCAGGCGACGGCCCCGGCTCGCCCACCGGAATCGCCTTCAACAATCCTGCCGACGGGGAATTTCAAGTCCAGGGTTGGCCCTCCATCTTCCTGTTCGTCACTCTGGACGGCACCATTAGCGGCTGGACTCCGCAATCGAATCCCAACGCCGCAATCATCGCCGTGAGCACTCCGGGCGCAGTGTACACCGGCCTAGCCATCACCAGCCACGCATCCGGAAATTTCATCTTGGCCGCCGACAACGCCAACAACAAAGTGGACATCTATGATGGGAATTTCCACCTTGTCACTTCATTCACTGACACCACGCTTCCCGCCGGCTTCGCACCCTTCGGCATACAGGATTTCGGCGGCCTCGTTTACGTCTCGTTCGCCAGCACTTCCGGCGCGGCGGGCGGGTTCATTGACATCTACAGCGAATCCGGCACGCTTCTGAAACAGCTCGCTAGCGGCGCTCCGCTCAACCAGCCCTGGGGTTTCGCCATCGCGCCCACGAACTTCGGACCGCTCAGCAACACGCTGCTCGTTTCCAACAACACGAACACCGGCACCATTAACGCCTTCAACGCCATCACCGGCCAATTCGTCGGCACCATGAAAGACGTCAATGACAAACCGATCCAGATCAATCAGATCTGGGGAATTGAATTCGGCGGAGGCACGTCAGCCGACGGCGCCATCAACCAGCTTTTCTTCACCGCTGGTCCGGACAACAATAAGGCCGGAACCTTCGGCGTAATCGCGTTCAAGCCATAACGCAAAGCGTGAGCGATGTAGGTTTTAGCTTTGTGGGTTCTAGTTTCTTAGGTTTTTCAGGTTTGCAGTTAAAGTTGATCTTCCCCGGGTGCCCCATCCTTTGCGTCTTTGCACTCCCCCAAGCAAAGGGTGGGGCTTTTTCTTTCCTTGCTTGTGGACTTTTACTCCGCGTTGTCGATCTGCGCGCGCTGCAAGCGGTCGCTGTAGTCGATGTAAATCGTCTTCCACTCGCTGTAAAAATCCAGCGCTGCTTCGCCCGACTCGCGATGCCCATTGCCCGTATTCTTAATCCCGCCAAACGGCAGATGTGTCTCTGCCCCAATCGTCGGCGCATTCACGTACACAATCCCGGTTTGCAGGTCGCGTTGGGCGCGGAAGGCATTATTCACGTTGCGCGTGTAAATCGCAGCCGACAACCCGTACTGCACGCCATTCGCAATCTCCAGCGCGTCGTCAAAGGTCTCAAACGGAATCACGCTCACCACCGGCCCGAAAATCTCTTCCTGACAGATACGCATCTTCGGATCGCAATCGGTGAACACGGTCGGCTGGTGGAACCATCCGCGCACCAGATCTCCATCCTCAATGCGCTTTCCGCCCGCTGCCAGCTTGGCTCCCTCATTCTTCCCGATTTCGACGTAGCTCATCACCGTTTTCAGTTGCTGCTCGTTTACGCACGGTCCCATGTCCGTCGCCGGATCCAGCCCGTCGCCAACCCGCAGCGCCTTCGCGCGCTCCGTAAATTTCGCCACAAACTCGCCGTAAACCTTCTTGTGCACCGCCACGCGGCTCGCCGCCGTACAACGTTGCCCGCTCGTTCCAAACCCGCCCCATATCGCGCCATCCACCGCCAGGTCCAGGTTCGCGTCGTCCATCACGATGATGATGTTTTTCCCGCCCATTTCCAGATGGCATTTCTTAAACGTGGGTGCGCAGGCCTCGCTGATAATACGTCCCACCTCCGTGGACCCGGTAAAGCTGATCAGTTGCGTCCCGGCGCTTGCCAGAATCGCCTTGCCCACCACCGTGCCTTTCCCCGCCACTATGTTCAACACGCCCGGCGGCAGCCCTGCTTCCGCCATCACGTGCACCAGGTTGTACGTCGATAGCGGAGTGTCTTCGGCCGGCTTGATCACCACCGTGTTCCCGCAAATCAGCGCAGGCATAATTTTCCACGACGGAATGGCCATCGGAAAATTCCAGGGGGTAATAAATCCGTTCACGCCCACCGGCGTGCGCACCGACATCGCAAATTTGTTCGGGAGCTCGGAAGGAGTGGTCTGCCCAAACTGCCGCCGGCCTTCTCCGGCCATCAAGTAAGTCATGTCGATGGCTTCCTGCACGTCGCCGCGCGTTTCCTCCAACACTTTACCCATTTCGCGCGTCATGTCCTTCGCGAAATCTTCTTTGCGCTCGGTCAGAATTTCCGCCGCGCGATAAAGAATCTCCCCGCGCTTGGGCGCCGGAGTCAGCCGCCACCTTTCAAACGCGCCGCTGGCCGCGTCAATCGCTGCCTCGACATCTTCTTCCGTGGACGCGGGAAACATCCCCACCAGATCGTTCGTGTTCGCGGGATTGCGATTCTCGATCGCTTTTCCCCCGCGCGTCTCCACCCACTCGCCATTGATGTAATTCTTGAAAACCTTAGGCGCTACTGCCGTAGCCATGAGAGTTCCTCCGATAATTTGTGGTGGCAATTCGATGCTTTGTCGCGTGCCAGCGATTCAAATGCAGTTCCGGTTAGGAGTGCTCCGGGAGTTGGGAATCCGCGCAATTTTGGCAGCAAAGCGGCTCTCGGGATCGGGTAGTTGCGCGCGTAAATGGAGCGGCTATTTGCCAGAGTGACCTTGCTCGCCCGTGTTCTGTGCCCCGTCGTCATAGCGCCAGAATTACGCTAGCACGAAGAGAGAGGGTTTGGAAGGACCGCTGTGCTGTGGACCTCCCGTTTTGGGAAAGCGAGGAACTGGAATCGGCGCTGCTGCTCCGTATGGCACAGCCCGAGGAATCGGCGCCTAGCAGTTCTTTCCAATTAGACCGCCAGGGCAAAGTGGGACTGTCTGCGCGAGAAAATCAGCGCAAAAGGTCGAAATTCAAACGCGAAGACATGGCGCCCTTGGCGAAGGCACTCAGGGTGAATCACTTCGTGATTCACAGAAAGTAGGAAAACGAGGGCAACAATTACGGCACGATCGCGGAGGCTTGTTCGAAGGCGATTTGCCAGGCGCCGTTTCGGCGCAGGCAGACGCGGGCGCAACGGTTATCGTCGTTAAAAGTTTTGCTGTTGAGGGTGCCGCTGCCTTGCAAGCGGTCGAGGACGACAACGGCGTCATTGCCGAACACTTTGATTTGAAGCTCAGTCCAAGTGGCGTGATGGATTTTGTAGCTAGGCGAGAGGATTACTCCCAGGATGGCAGCGCGGTCGAGGATTTGGCCGTTGGGCGCGACGTAAACGTATTCGGGAGCCATGAGGCGGTCCACCGTGGCGGCGTCGTTTTCAAGCCATGCCGTGTTCCAGGCTTTGCTGAGTTGTTCGATTTCGTGCTGCACCGCCTGAGTGTCCATCCTACCTCCTGCCTTCACCACCATGGAACACTGAGGGAGGAAATATACAATGAGCTAATGCAGTACGGCGAGAGGATGTTCGGTATTGTTTAGGGCCCGTCCCAGAAGCGGACAGGGCTGCGCGATCAGGGGCTAACGCGGCCGCTAACTGGTGCAGTGGCAATCGGGTGGAAGGCATCGCGTTGGGAGCGAGACATGCTATAAATCTTCTAACATGTATCTGGATGCGCCGGTGGCCTCCTCCCAACATGCCTTGGAGATGCGCGGATGACCTCATTCTGGCAAGACGTTCGATATAGCCTGCGGATGATTGGCCGGGCGCCGGGATTTGCGGCCATCGCCATCCTGACGCTTGCGCTGGGCATCGGCGCGAACACCACCATCTTCAGTTGGATCAATTCTGCGCTGCTGAATCCAGCTCCCGGAATCGCCAAGCCGAACGAAATTCTGTCGCTGGTGCAGGGCGGGAAAGACGACTACCTGGGATTTTCCTATCCCGACATCCAGGCAATGCGCGACGGGCAGCGGAGTTTTTCCGGCGTTACGGCGTGCATGTTCACACCCATGAGCTTGACGGGCAAAGGCAAGCCGGAGCGCGTATGGGGCATGGTTGCGTCCGCGAATTATTTCGACGTGCTCGGCGTGCGACTGGTCCTGGGGCGCGGCTTTCTTCCCGCGGAGGACGAAAAGCCGGGAAGCGCGCCTGTAGCGGTGATCAGCTACCGTCTGTGGGAAACGCATTTCGGCGCCAACCCCAACGCGGTGGGCCAGCAAATCGAACTCAACCGGTTCTCGTACACGGTTGTGGGCGTAACGCCGCCAGCGTTTCAGGGAAGCATAACCGGGCTGCGTATGGAGGTATGGGTCCCGGTCATGATGCAAGCGCAAGTGATGCCGGGCGGCGACCTGCTTCACGACCACGGCAACTTATGGTTGTTCGCCTATGGCCGTCTGAAGCCGGGCGTCTCGGCACAGCAGGCGCAAGAGGAAATGACGGTGAAGTTGAAACAGGAGGCTAGGAATTATCCCGAGGAGCACAAAGGGCACGACCGTGTGACGGTGTATCCGTTGTGGCGCAATCCGTTCAGCTTCAATATTTTCTTCTCGATACTTTTGCCGACGCTGATGGCTATCGCAGGCTTGGTGCTGCTGCTGGCGTGCGCCAACGTGGCGAATCTGATGCTGGTGCGCTCGGTGGGGCGGCGGCGCGAAATTGCGATTCGAATGTCGTTGGGCGCAAGTCGGTGGCGACTGGTGCGGCAACTGCTTGTCGAGAGCCTGATGCTGTCGCTGGCGGGAGGCGCGGTCGCGCTTCTAATTACGCTGTGGACGGCGGGAACGTTGATGAAATTTGTGCCGGCGATGGATTTTCCCATTTCGCTTGTGGTGCACGCAGACCGCACCGTGCTGCTGGCAACCATAGTGATCTCGGTGCTCACCGGCGTGATCTTCGGAATTTTGCCTGCACTGCGCGCTTCGGGCGTCGCGCCGGTGGCGGTGTTGAAAGAGGAGAGCGGGAGCGCGTCGGGCGGACTGCGCAAGGCGCGGCTGGCCAGCGGGTTGGTGGTGGCGCAAATTTCGTTGTCACTGGTGCTGCTGATCTGCGCGGGATTGTTTATTCGCAGTTTCTTGAGCGCGCAGAAAGTTGATCTGGGATTCAATCCGCATCATGTGCTGATCGCGGCCTACGATTTGTTTACCGCGGGATATTCGGAAGAGAAAGGAACGGAACTCGATCGCGAGCTGGTGGCGAAACTGGAAGCGGTGCCGGGAATACAGGCGGTGTCGCTGGCGGACCGCTTGCCGGGATTGTCACCGGGATCCACGAGCGTGAAGCCAGAAGGGTACGTTTCGCAGCCCAATGAATCGATGGAGACGTCCATGGCCATCGTCACGCCGAAATATTTTCAGACCATGCAGATTCCGCTGGTGAAGGGACGCGACTTCACGGCGCAGGACAATAAAAATTCGCAGCGCGCGGTGATCGTCAGCGAAGCATTTGCGAATCGCTACTGGCCGGGGCAGGAAGCGTTGGGAAAGCGCCTTAACTCGGACCTGACGCATGAGTGGTTCTCGGTGGTAGGGGTGGCCCGCGACAGCAAAATGACCAGCTTGAGCGGAAACCCTCCGCCCTTTCTTTATTTGCCGTTCTACCAGGTTTACCGGGGCACGATGATTGTGACGGCGCGAGTGAATGGGGACCCGTTGACGTTTGGCAAAACGGTGGAGAGAAGTATTCACGAACTGAATTCCGACCTGGTGGTGTACGACGTCACCTCGCTGGAGTTGAACGAGCGCGTTGCAAGCTTTCCTCAGCACATTGCGGGAACTTTTGTGGGCGCATTTGGGCTGCTCGCTTTAGTGCTCGCCGCGATTGGAATTTACGGCGTCACGGCTTACACCACGCGCCAGCGTACACACGAAATTGGGATACGCATGGCGTTGGGCGCGAGCAAAGAGGACATTTTGAGACTGGTGTTGGGCCACGGGCTGCGGTTGACGTTTACCGGAATCGCCTTGGGACTGGCTGCCTCGTTTGCGCTCACGCGGTACTTGAGCAGTTTGTTGCTCGGGGTCACGAGCACAGACGCTCTGACGTTTTCAACTGTGGCGATATTGCTGTGCGCGGTGGCGCTCTTCGCGTCATTTATTCCTGCGCGCCGCGCGATGCGCGTAGACCCTATGGTTGCGCTGCGTTACGAATAAACGCGCGCTGTTCGCTGCCACAAGTGACGCCCTTCGCACATCTAACGTTGGTCATGGATCTGCAAGGATCATCGAACGCTGCAGGGATCGGCGCATCAGTGCTCGACCGCAAAATTGGGTACCTGGTGCTGCGATTCACGCTGGGACTTAGCATCTTCATGCACGGCCTTACGCGGCTGCCGCACCTGAGTGCATTCGCCGACGGCCTGGTCAAGGAGTTCGCGAATACGGTGCTGCCGGCGATGGTCGTGCGGCCGTTTGCCATCAGCCTTGTCTTCGTGGAGGGAATCGTCGGCTTGCTCGTGCTGCTAGGACTCTTCACGCGCGCGGCTTTGATTTTGGGTTCCGCCACCATGGCTGCGCTGATCTTCGGCACCACACTACGCTCCGACTGGAACACCGTCGCTGTTCAGCTTCTTTATTGCGCCATCTACGCGGCGCTGGTTGCCGCCCGCGAGTACAACGCTTACTCTGTCGACGCCCTCTTGCGGCGCCGAGGCTTTTCGACTCGGCAAACGAACGTGAAGCCAAGGATGCCGGGCTAAAAGCCCGGCGCGACGAAGGTGATGCGAAGTGCAGATTCCTGCTTTCCGGCAGGCGGGCCTCGCTGCGATCGGCAAAGAGCGCCGATTTCGGGAGGAGGACGTTAAAGTCCCCCCAAAGCCACAGTCAAAAAGAAGGCGATTACAACCCAAGGCGGGAATTGCGACAAAAAAAGGGAGGACCGGAGAGCTCCTCCCTTTTCGTTTCTCAAAATATATTAGGCGTGCCCGAACACGGTCAGCGGCTTGGTGGCTTCGAGCTTCTTGGCTTTCTTCAGCTGTTTCTTTGCCATGTTCTTATTTCCTCCGGTTTGGTCTGCCCGATTGCCTGGCGACGCAGAATACTATGCAGCTTGCGTGCCAAGTTGGCCAGGGAATCGAAAATTTAGCATCTCCTTGCAGAACTTGCAGATGCGCGGATGCGCCAAGGCGTATTCGGCAGAAGAACGGAAGGCTTGGCGTTGACTTAATCAACCGGCCCGATGAAATATTCAACAGATACTGTTCCGAACACTTTCCAGGCCTCTTCCCAGAGGCTCGACTGTTGGTCTCCTTGGGCTCGGCGCTTGATCTTGCGAGCTCGACTAGCCGTCAACTCGGGAGCCCGGTCATGGACTTGGGCGGACGCCTCTTTTCCGGCTGCACGTGCGGCCACGAAGGCCTGATCGCCGAGGCTTGTCAGGCGCCGTTTCCGATTTCTGGATCACGTTAAAAACAAAAAAAGCAAAAGCGGGAGCGAAAGAGAAACGCACAATGCGAAGCGAGATGGCTGAATCCCTTCCTGCGCGGTGAAGGCAGATCCCTCTGGTCCATCGGCAAAGGACGTCGGATTGACGACGTAAGAGCGAAAAGCCGACCAAGAAGCAAAAGTAAAAGCAAAAGAGCCGGCAAGATTCCGGCGCTAGGAAAGCGAAGGCAGCGGATTTAGTGGAAGGTGGAGAGGCGGGCTTGCCACCGGGCGGCTAGGTCCGGGCGGTTGGCTTTTAGAGCCACGGTTATGGCTTGCGCTGCTACTTGCTTGCGGCCGTAGGGGCCAAGGTCGCCCCAGGGCTTGGAGTGATCAGCGACGTAACTGTAAAGCGCTTCGGAAGTGGCTAGCGCGGTTTCGATTTTTCCATCCTGCGCGTAGGCATTTACCAGCCAAGACAGAAGGAGGTCCTTCTCAGAGAGAGCCTGCATCAGGGAGGGATCGTTATCTGGCAGGTTTGAACGATGGGCGATCACTTGATCGATGTTGGGCCAGGCGAGGACGAGAGTTTGTTCCGCCAGGTCCCAGCGATTGGCTTGCGAGTAGGTTTCGGCAAGCTCCATGTACTTGCCAGGGAGGGCGAGATCAGAGGGGCTGGACGAGGCGCGCAGGTAATCGATCATCTGGTGCGAATTCTCTTCGGCGTCGTCGAATTGCTGCATCTCGCGAAAACATTCAACCACTGCGCCGCTGGACTCTACGAGCGCGGCTTGCTTGCCCTCGGTGAGGTGTTCAGAGAATTGTTGCGCGTCCTGCAAGCGAGGAAGAGCTTGCGCGGGGACGTGCGCGCGAGACAGAACGTAGCCTTCCTGAAGGGCGGAGGTTTGCAGGGTTTGGTAAACTGCTTCGGCCTCGGCGGTACGACCTGAGGATTCGTAATAGGTGGCGATTTTCAGGCGCGCATTTTTCAGCGCGGTGTATTGATCGTCGGAGAGCTGGCCGCTGGACTGTTCCGCTTCCTGAAAACTTGCCAGAGCTTCCGGGTATTCCGAGTTCTGGAGTTGTTTCGAGCCCGTGTCATAGAGCGAACGGAACTTTTTCCCGTTGGCTGCGCCGAATTTTATTTCGGTGGCGTCACGAGCCGAAGTAGGTTTCGAGACAACGTACCGGATGAGAGCCGAGGAGGCCACAAAGATCAGTATCACTTCCAATACAATCACCAAGACGCGCATTGGACGCATGACGCGCCCTCCTAAGCCATGGTTATTTAACTTGTTAACAAAAGTATAAGCGGGCGTCGGACGCGCGCCGGCGGGATGTTAGCATCGGGTTACAAAGTAGGACTGGCCAAGTCGTGTTGGGAAAGGTGCGGTGGGAGCGCGGCGAATGCGCGCATTCGACAGAGCGCGGAGTGCTGCGGGGGCGGGCGCGTTCGTGAATCAAAGAGTGCTGAACTACTGCGTAGTGATTCTGGTGGCGGCTGGATGCATTTTCTACTGGTATCGCGTGGTGCGGCAGCAGGTTCCTCCCTATAGCAAAATTCCCCAAGTAAAATGGACCAAATATTTCAGCCCCAGGGATGGATTTTATACTTCGCCGACGGTGGGGAAGGACGGAGAGCTGTACCTAGCCGGCAGCGAAATTTATTGCGTGGACCCTTCTAGCGCGCTCCGATGGGAATATCGCGTGGACTTGCACGACATGATTGAAAGCGCGATATTTCAGGACCAAGAGCGCAATATTTATTTTGGCACGACGAACAAAGTGTATTCGCTGACGCCTGCGGGGCTGAAGCGGTGGGAGACCTCCTGTTCGGCGCAGAAGATGGCGTCGAGCGATCAAGGCGGGACATCGGACGAGAGCACGGTGTACACCATTTGCGGACAATCTTTTTCGGCGTTGAATAAAGAGGACGGGACGCTGCGGTGGTCGTTGCCGACATTGGACTACAGCAACTCGCCTGTGATGCTGAAGGATGGGGAAGTAGCGTTCGTGCGCGAGCGAAGAGTTTTTGTGATCGATCGCGAAGGGAAACCTGTTTGGTCCTATCCGCGGGTTTCGCTGGCGGGGCTTGGCGCACCGGCGAACGGGTCGACGGATACCTATATTGATACTCCGATTGCGGTCGGCGAAGGCGGAACGATCTACGGCGGGTCGCAGTTGTACAAATTTGTCGCGCTGGACACGCAGGGCCAGGTGAAATGGACTTACGGCAACGGAAATAAGGCGGGATTTCACACATCTCCCGTGATCGCCGCGGACGGAACAATCATAGCGGTGTCGATGCAAGATGTGGTGTATGCGTTCGCGCCCGAGGATGGCGCGGTGAAATGGACATTCCGCTTGCCGCAGACGCGTCGCGGCTCACACTCTCCCGTGCTGGGAAGTGATGGAACGATTTACATTATGGCAGAAACGAGGCTGGTTGCGTTGTCGGATAAGGGCCACATACTTTGGGATTTGCCACTGTCGGGAACTGCCAGGGGGTCACCAGCACTGGCGCCGGACGGAACGCTGTACATTGCGATGTCGGAAGGCACGCTGTATGCGGTGCAGACCGAGAGCCACGGACTTTTGCAAAGCGCTTGGCCGAAGTTTCAGCACGATTCGTTAAATTCAGGACGAGCGGCTGGCGCAGGTGACCAATGAAAACTGTTGTTGCGAGATGTTCGAACTGTTGGTTAAACGCGGTTTTGCTGATTAGCTCCGCTCTGTGGCTACAAGGATGCCGCCAGGAAGCGACTCCGGAGTTGAAGTCGCAGATTGTGGGCGATTGGGAAGAGGTGCACGGCACCAAAGAGACTTTGCACTTCAAGGCCGATGGGACGTTGATCATGAAGAGTCCGAGCGAGTTCCATCAATGCGTTTACGATTTTCCGGATGAGAAGCAAATCCGAATGAATTGCGCACCAGCGGGATCGCCGGCATATTTTCAGGTGTGGAATTTGGCCTTCACCGATGACGATAAGCTGCAGATTGGAACGGCGCGCGAGACGGGCACGTATCGAAGACAGGAATAACCCGTACGGCAGTCCAGAACGATTACGGCAACGCGCGTGGCGGAATACCGACCCGCAGCGCTTCGTCCTGGGCCTGCTCAAGCTGATTCGCGATCTGGTTCTGCTGAATGTCGAGCTGCTTCATATAATCAACGGTAAAACCTCCGCCGTATTTTGTTTCAGGGAGTGGCGGGAGGAGCGTGATGTTCTGCTCGGCGGCTTGCTCCGCCATTTGCGATTTCACTTCGCGCACTTCATTGAGTTCGGACTGTAACTGTTGCACCTGCTGAGTGACGATTTTTTCTTGAACCGCGGCAGGAAGACGCGAAATGTCCTGGGCGCGGGCGGCAACTTCCTCCGCGTTGCGCAGTGCCTCTGGCGCGATGCCGTTGGCACGGGCGCGATCTTCCAGGTCAGAGATTTGCGCTACGATGGCAGCGCTTTGTAGCTGAAGCTGCTGGATAAGGGCGTCGGTGCTAATTGCGGGGCACGGCGCATAAATATTCAGCCCCACATCCAATCCCGGGGCTGGCTGTGGCGGCGCGTCGGACTGGCGAAAATCTTGCAGACGTTGCACTCGCACATCGATGCTATCTAGCTGCGCGCTCAGTGAGACATATTGTTGCGCGTACCAAACCGGATCTTTTTCGGGTGCCACACGCTCGATCGTTCCGACTTGAGCGATTAAGGCCGGGCGCGTCGGCGAGGTCTTCATTACCGCGGTGTCTGTATCGGGCACGATGGGCATACCTCCGGCGTTGCCAACAGTCGTGGCACCATTGCGAGCGAGGGCTTCGACGTCATCGTTTGTGTAGATTTTTTTCTCGCGGTCGGGCTTTGGTGCGCTGGCGCTAGAGTTCGAGGAATTGTCGGCCCACATTTGTGGCACTCCGCGCGCGTGGGCCGAAGTTGCCAGACCAGGGATTGCAAGACTGCCGAGCAGTACTGCCAACAGGGCGGCACTCCCCGCCCAGTGAGGGGTGAACGAGGGAGAAGGCTTTGGCGCGGTCATAAGATTCTCCTTGTGAGCGGAGCGAATCCCAAGTGCGATCTCGAACTGTGTCAGGCCCAGAGAATTACACAACCCAGGTGAGTTGTATATCAGGTTTATACCTGAAAGCTAGTTTCGTTTTTTATTCGTAGCGCAAAGCGTTCATAGGGTCCACGGCGATGGCGCGACGGGCGGGGATGTAGCACGCGGCAATGGCCACGAACAAAAGAACCAACGCGGCCGCGGTGAAAGTGACTGGGTCGTTTGCGCTGACTCCGAAAAGTAAGCTGCTCATCAAGCGCATCAGGCCTAGGGCCGCGGCGATGCCGATAACGATTCCGACGGCGGCGAGTTTTACGCCCTGGCCTACGATCAGGTGGAGAACATTGCTGCGTCGGGCGCCGAGGGCCATGCGGATGCCGATTTCGTGCGTGCGTTGCTGCACGCTGTAAGAGATTACGCCGTAGATTCCGACGGCGGCGAGAACCAGCGCGAGTCCGCTGAAAAGGTTAAGTAGGACCAGAGTGAGATGCGGAGTGGAGACCGAATTATCGACCAGTTGCCGCATGGTGATGACGCCGAAGACGGGCTGGTCCCGGTCGATGGCGGCTACCGCGGAGCGAACCGACAAAGTAAGGCTGGCAGGATCGATGGCTGAGCGCAGAATCAAATACATGTCCGTGGGCGGCTCCTGGCGGAAGGGCAAATAAATTTCCAGTCGAGCGGGATTCGACAGACCGTAGAGTTTCGTGTCGCCGACGACTCCGACGATGGTGATCCAGGGATCGTTCCATACGGGACGACCCCAGTGAAAGCGTTTGCCGAGGGGGTCTTCCTTTGGCCAGTAGCGGCGCGCCATGGTGGCATTGATGAGGCCCACTCGGGGGGCAGTTTCGGTGTCGGCGTCGGTGAAAGTTCGGCCACGCATCAGCGGGATGCCAAGGACGGTGGTGTAATCCGCGCTGATGTAGTGGTAGTCGGGATGAGGGAAGTTTCCGATATCCGGAACCGGAATGCCTTCGATGGTGATGTCACCACGATTGTGACTGCCTGCGAGTGGAAGGGCAGTGCCAATCGAGGCATTTTCCACTCCGGGGATGGCGCGGACTTTTTCCAGCAGCTGCTGCCAGAAATTTATTCTGGCCGGGGATTTGGAATAGTGGATTGTGCGCAAATCGATTTCCATGGTCAGGACGCGGTCGGACTGGAAACCAGGATTCACTTTCAGCAAGCGGTACATGCTTTTCATCATCAGGCCGGCGCCCACCAGGAGGATTAAAGCGAGCGCGGTTTCGGCCATGGCCAACAAGCCGCGCAAGCGATGTTGCGCAACGCTGGATGTGCAGCCGCGTCCGCCTTCTTTCAAGGTTTCCTGGACACGAGGCTGCGAGGCTTCCCACGCGGGAACAAGTCCGAACGCGATCGCTACCAGCACCACCATGGCGGCGGTGAACAGCATTACGTTGCGATCGACGGCTAGGTTTATTCCTCGAAGCATGTCGGTCGAAATCAAATGCTTCAGGCCAAAAACGCCCAGCGCTCCAACGAGGATTCCTAGCGCGCCGCCGACTGCGGCAAGAAGAAAACTTTCCGTGAGCATTTGGCGAACGAGGCGACTGCGGCTGGCGCCGCAGGCTTGACGAATGGCGATCTCTTTGGACCTGGCTGCGCCGCGTACTAGAAATAAATTGGCGACGTTGACGCAGGCGATCAGCAGAACGAAAACGACTGCGCCGAAAAGCACCAGGATGGCTGGACGAGTGTCACCTACCAATTGATCGCGAACAGTGGTGACGCTAATTCCAACACCGGCGTTCAAGACTGGATAGGCCTTCTGAAGATTGATGGCGATAGTGTCCAATTCTGCGCGGGTCTGTTGAAAAGTAGAGCCAGGCGCGAGACGGCCAAGGACCTCCATGTCTCCGCGATCGCCGCGGTCCATCATGTCGGCGGCCCACACGCCGATGGGAGCGATGGCGTCGGTCTTATCGTCGAGGCGGAAGTTGGGAGGAAGAATGCCGATGATGGTGAAACTGCGTCCGTCGAGGGTGATGGTTTTGCCGATAGCGTCGGGATCGGCGCCCAAATGAGATTGCCACAGGGGGTAGCTCAACATGACGACAGGAGCTGTGCCGGGAGCTTCTTCGGAGGGCACAAAATCGCGGCCCAGGAATGGGCGCACGCCCAACAGCGAAAGACAGTTCGGGGATACGGCGTAGCCTTCGATATTTTCGGGCTGGGCGACGCCGGACAAGTTGAAGGCGCGATTGTTAAGCAGGGCCATTTGCGCGACGGTTCTGCTTTGCGTTCGCCAATCGAGGAAATCGGGATAGGAGAGTGAATGAACGCCGACCCTCTGGGAAGATTCCTTGATCATGATTAGTTGTTGAGGATTTGTGTAAGGCAGGGGGCGGAGCAGGACGGCGTTGACGACGGAAAAGATGGCGGTGTTTGCGCCGATGCCGAGGGCGAGCGTTAGGACCGTGATGGCGGTAAAGCCTGGATTCTTGCGGAGCATGCGGGCGCCGTAACGCAGGTCTTGCAACAGGGAATCTAGCCAGGCGCCGGCGCGAACTTCGCGTACTTCTTCTTTTACTTGTTCGATGCCGCCTAGCTCGATTCGGGCGGCGCGGCGGGCTTCTTCTGGGGTCCTACCTTGGCGCATTTTTTCCTCCGTCAAAGCTTCAACGTACGCGCGCACTTCGTCGTCGAGTTCGCGGTCGCTTCGCTGCTGGCTGAAAACATTTCGAAAGAGGCTTTTCATTCGCGAGAACATGAGTATGTTTTTTGCTAGGAAGGGCATTAGCGTTCAACCTCCTGCTTACTCAGGAGCGACACTTGCTCAGAAACCACCATCCGTCTTTCTTTTCTTCTTTCCTTCGGCCTCGAATGAGCAAAACTTTTATTCATAACGGAGCGCGACCATGGGATCCACCCGCATCGCACGCCGCGCAGGGAAATAGCACGCGGCGAGAACGACGATTGCTATCACGGCGGTGGACGCCGCAAACGTGAGTGCATCGAAGGTATGCATTCCATAGAGCAAAGTTCGCATGAGCCGCGCCAATGCCAGAGCCGCGGCGAAACCGGAGAGGACACCAGCCAGGCCCAGCGCTGCTCCATAGCGGAGAGTCATTTTTAGAACGTCGCGAGGATTTGCGCCCAGCGCCATGCGAATGCCGATTTCGCTGGTGCGTTGGCCGACGATAAATGACATCAGGCCGTAGAGCCCCATCATGGCCAGGCACAACGCTGCGAGAGAGAAAGAAATAAGAACGAGCATGGCGAGCCGGCGAGGCGCTTGCGAAGCGTAAATCGAACCGTCCATCGTGCCTACATTGAATACGGGAACGTTGCTATCCACGTTGTGAATTTCGTTCTGGACTTCGCGCGCAAAACCCAGCGGATTAGTCTTTGCTCGCACCACAAAGCTGAACGAAGTGGAGGGCATCTGCTCCATGAGAGTGTAAATACGGAGCTCGGGTTCGGCATCGAGGCCGCTGCCATGTACCGGTCCGACAACGCCGATAATTTTCCAGGGCTCTTCTTCGGCGTTCGAGAAATCCTGTGTCCCGAGTTTAACGGATTTGCCGATGGGATCCTGGCCGGGCCAATAGAGTTCGGCGAGTCCCCGGTCGATCAATAGAGAATGAGAGTTGAAGGCCCCATCGGCTTTCACAAATCCGCGGCCCCTCAGGATCGGAATTTTCATGGTGGCGAGGTAGTTGGAGGACACGACCGACACGTATGTTGTTTGCTCAAAATCCGGACGAGGAACGCGTCCTTCAACAGCCAGCCACACCTGGTAAACCTGTTGGGTGAAGGGAATTGGAAAGACAGCCGCGGCAGATTCAACGCCCGGCAAGCGTTGGAGGCCTTCGAGCGATTGCTCCATGAATTGCGCGGAGCGAGCGCCTTTTGGATAGTCTGTCTGCGGCAAGGTCACGGTGGCGGTGAGCAAGCGACCGGAATCGAAGCCGACATTTGTGCGCAGAAGTACGGCCATGGTGCGCGTCAGCAGCCCGGCTCCGACCAAGACGCCCATTGCCAATCCGATTTCGCAAATGATCAGAGCTGCATGCACGCGATGATACCCACCGCGCACACGATAAGAACTCGATTGCAGCACCGATTGCGGATTGGCGCGAGTGCCGAGCAAGGCGGGCGCAATTCCGAAGGCGAAACTGCTGAGGATGGTCGCGAAAAGAGTGAACAACAGCGCGCGGATGTTGACACTCAATGGTGCGACCAGCGGAAGCGTCTTGGGCAGTGAAATCGTTGCAAACCGCACCAAGGCCCAAGCGCTAAACACGCCTAGAATTCCGCCGGCCAGAGCGAGAAGCAAGCCTTCGGTCAAAATTTTCTGGAGGATTCGATGTTTGCTTGCACCCAGCGCGCGACGAAGCGCAAGTTCGCGTTGACGTGAAACCGTACGCACCAGGAGCAGCCCGGCGACGTTCGCGCATGTAATCGCAAGCAAAAGGACCACTGCGGTCATCAGGAGAACCAGAATCGCGCGGTTATCTCCCAGCATGTTCCGCCGGAGATCTTGCAGCAGCGGACGCGAGAAGCCGTCAACTGCTGGATATTGTTTTGCCAAGAGCTGCCCGACGCGATCCATATCTGCTCGCGCAGCCACGAGCGAAACGCCCGGCTTTCTGCGTGCCACGATGTAGAGAAGCCAAGCGTATTGCCGAGAATCGAGATAAAGCTTTGGGACATTTTGTTCAAAGGGCGCCCAAACAGCAGTTTGTGTGATTGCACCAAAGCCTTTGGGCGTGACGCCCAGAATGGTGAAGGGGTGGCCTTCCAGACGAATCGTCCTCCCCACGATTTGCGGCGAGCCGCCAAATTGGCGCTGCCAGAACTCGTAGCTCAAGATTGCGACTTCCGGACCGCCGACCACATTTTCCTCGGGCACAAATGTGCGGCCAAGGATGGCCCGCACTCCGAGCACGTTGAAGTAATTTGCCGTAACGTATCGCGCCGAGACGATGGAAGGTTCACCGTCGCTCGAAAAAGCAAGTCTTGCACCGCGATAGCCAGCCATTTCGGAAAACGCCGTGTTCATTCGCTTCCAGTCACCGAAGTTTGGCCAGGAGACGCCAGTGGAATCGCCTGTGGAACTTTGCTCTGTAATCCAGACTAATTGAGTAGCAGCCTGGTAGGGCAGCGGACGAAGGAGTGTGGCGTCGGCGAGTGTGAACATCGCGGTATTAGCGCCGATGCCGAGGGCCAGGGTTAGGACGGCGATGACGGTGAAGGCGGGATTCTTGCGCAGCATGCGGGCGCCGTAGCGCAGATCTTGCAAGAGCGAATCAAGCCATACACCGGCGCGGACATCGCGGACTTCTTCTTTCAATTGCTCGATGCCGCCTGATTCTAGTCGGGCGGCGCGCCGGGCTTCTTGCGGGGAGAGGCCTTGGCGCATCTTTTCCTCCGCCAGAGATTCATAGTAGGAGCGAACCTCGGCATCAAGTTCTTCGTCATTTTGTCGTTTGCCAAAGGCGTTTCGCAAGAGGCTTGTCATCCTCGAGAGTACGGACATGTTGTGTCCTCCGCCGGATTCGGCAAAATTCGCTTCATTCGTGCCTCAGCGCGATCATTGGATCCACGCGAGTGGCGCGCCGCGCCGGGATGTAGCAAGCGGCGAAGGCGATGGCTACGAGCACTGCAGCGGCTCCGACCAAGACGAACGGGTCAGCGGGCCGGACGCCAAACAGATTGTTCTCCAGGAGTCGCGTGAGCCCGAGGGCGGCGGCCATGCCGATTGCCACCCCAGTGAATACTACGAGGAGGCCTTCCCGCAACACGAGGTGCGACACGCTATGCAGAGTTGCGCCAAGGGCCATGCGTATTCCGATTTCGTGGGTGCGCCGGGACATCTGGTAACTGAGCACTCCGTAGATACCGACGGCGGCGAGGACGAGCGCCAGGGCTGCAAAAATCCCCAGGAGGGTCATCAGGAAGCTCTGCTCAGCGACCGAGCGGGCCCTGACATCGTTCATGGTGTCGATATGAGCGACCGGCTCTTGGGGGTCAACCGCTGCGACAATCTTTCGAATTTCGTCGCTGACGTCCACGGGCCCGGCAGTGCGCACGAGCAAGGAAGAGGCGAACCAGAAATTCGTCATCTGGTTCATTGTATCCACCACTTGAGGCTGAGGAACGTAAACGGTGGCGCGGGGCGGCTGGTCCAAGCCAATCTCTCTGATATTAGCGACGATTCCTACGACTTCGCGCGGCTTGATCTGATCGGACGGACCCTCACCAGCCAAAAGCGGTTTGCCGATGGGATTTTCACCAGGCCACAATGCTTGCGCGAGCGATTGGTTGATGACGGCGACTCTTGCGGAGTCTGCGGAATCGGAATCGGAGAATTCGCGGCCCCGGAGAAGCGGAATCGCGAGCGTGTGGAAATACTCCGGACTGATCGAGCGATATTCGATCAGCAACATTTCTTGCTGATCTTCGGTGTACGCCCCGTGGAGGAAAACGACCGTATTCAAGCCGCGCTCGAGAGGCGTGGCGGAAGCCGAAGCCACTGAAGAAACGCCGGGAATCTGGCGAACGCGGTCGATCACCTGGCGTTGAAAATTCCAGACTTGAGCGTTGCTGTTGTATTTTTCAGAAGTCAAAGACATGTGCGTGCTGAGCAGATTTCGGGAATCGAACCCCAGCGGGACGCGGTACAGGTGAATTACGGTCGAGATAAGCAAGCCGGCGCCTACGAGTAGAACGAACGAGAGAGCCACTTCGCCGGCGACGAACAAGCGCGAGAGCCGGCGTCCTGGGACACCTCCAGCACGCTCGTTACCCTTCAACGACTCATTCACGTCGACGCGAAGACCATGGAACGCTCCGACCGAACCGCACACGACGGCGACAAGCACCGAAATTACCAGCGTGAACAGAAGGACGCGCCAGTCGAAGGATAGTTCGCCGATGCGCGGAAGGTCGGCGGGACTGTTGGCCACGAGCATACGGACACTCCATACAGCCGTTGCCAGTCCTGCGATGCCGGAGAGAATGGCGAACAACAGGCTTTCGCACAGAAGCTGGCGGAAGAGCCGGCTGGCCGTGGCACCAAGCGTGGCGCGAAGGGCCATTTCTCTACTGCGAGTGGTGGCGCGCGAAAGGAAAAGATTTGCGACGTTGACACAGGCGATGAGGAGCACGAAGCCCACCGCGCCGAAAAGTACGAGGAGGATCGGTCTTACGCGACCGACGAGGGCCTGCTGGAGCGGGCGCAGACGCATACGAAAGGCGTCCGTCGGCTGATAGTAATCCGGATAAGCGCGAGAAAAATCGGCGGCAACACGATCGGCGTCAGCCTGCGCGGCTGCGAATGTGACACCGGGCTTGAGACGCGCTATGAAATGGTAATTTTGTCCGCGGTCGTGAGGTTGGCTGGAAAGCTGAAGCGGGATCAGCACCTCGGGATTCGAGTCGAACTGGTCCCCGGTGTCGAAACGAAATTCAGGCGGGAGAACGCCAACAATGGTGCAGGGGATTCCGTTGAGTATGGCCGAGCGGCCGATCGCTTGGGGATCTGTGCCGAACGCGCTGCGCCACAGACCGTTGCTCAGCACCATTACGCACGGGCCGCCGGATCGGTCTTCTTCCTCACGAAAGCCGCGGCCGAGCATGGGCTGGACACCAATTGCGGAAAAGAACGGGCGCGTGACTTTTAAGCCGCGTACGTGGACGGGCATCCCATTGGCGAGCAGATTGAAACCGCCCATCGAACCCGAGATGGCTGCGGGAGCATCCAGGGACTGGGAGTGATCGCGCCAATAAATATATTGTTGCGACTCGACAGCTTCGCTGGCCTGGCCGCTGGCGTAATCGATACCGAGAGTGACGACCTTCTCAGGTTCGGGATAAGGGAGCGGACGCAGCAGGACGGCGTTGACGACGGAGAAGATGGCCGTGTTTGCGCCGATGCCGAGGGCAAGAGTTAAAACTGCGACGGCGGTGAACCCGGGATTCTTGCGCAGCATGCGGGCGCCGTAACGCAAGTCTTGGAGCAGAGAATTGAGCCAGGCGCCGGCGCGGACATCGCGTACTTCTTCTTTTACTTGTTCCATGCCACCTAGCTCGATGCGGGCGGCGCGGCGGGCTTGTTCTCGGCTCATACCTTGGCGCATTTTTTCCTCGGCCAAAGTTTCAACGTACGAGCCTACTTCATCATCGAGCTCTCGGTCGTTTTGCTGCTTGGAAAAAATGTTTCGCAGGAAGCTTTTCATCCAAGAAAGAGTCGGCATGTTTTTTCCCAGCCTCCTATTCGTAGCGCAACGAAATCAGGGGATCGACTTTCACGGCTCGGCGCGCCGGGATGTAGCACGCCCAGAGCGCCACCACAATCAACATGGCTGATACAGCGGCAAACGTTATGGGGTCACTAGCCCTGACTCCGTAGAGCAAATGCGAGAAACTCGGAAGCACGCGAGTAAGGATGAGAGCGGCAATTCCGCCAATGGCAACGCCAGTGATGGCTAGCCGCAAACCACCGCCAACTACGAGGCGAAACACATCTTTTTTCTCCGCACCGAGCGCCATGCGTATCCCAATCTCGTGAGTTCGCTGCGTTACCGCGTAGGAAATCACACCGTACAATCCGACGGAGGCTAGCAGCAGCGCAAGTGCTGCGAACACGCTCAGCAGAATCATTGGGAGGCGCTGCGGTGACATCGATTCTGAAACGATATGCTGCATCGTTCGAACGTCGTACACGGGCTGGTCGCTGCCCGCTCCGTAAACGGCTGCTTTGATTGCGGGCACGACTGTCGCCGAATCGAGCGGCGTGCGAATCATAACCGTCAAATTACCATAATTATCGGCGACCCACTGGTCTGGGTCTTGATAAAGCGGGAAGTACATCTGATTTTGGATATTCGTTCTAGGATCATCCAAGGCCCAGTGTCTTACGTGGCCCACGACGCCCACAATCTCACAAGGGCCGAAAGACGCGAATCCTGCTGAAATGGTCTGGCCCAGCGGATCACTGTCTGGGAAATAGGTTCGGCTGAAAATGTTGTCGATGACTACTACGCATGGGGACTTGGTGGTGTCTTCCGGAGTAAAAAAGCGGCCTCGAAGCAGAGGTATTCGCATCGTCCGGAGGTAATCCGGGCCGGTCATGAACAGCAACAGCCGCGGTGCAGATTGAAGCGAAGCTGGCTTCTGCGAACCAACCCAAAAGGGCATTGTTGCGCCGCGGCCGCTCAGCGGAAAGTCGTCGGTAAAATCCGCTGTCTGCACGTCGGGAATCCTCCGAATACGATCGATCAACTGCTGATAAGCAATTCGCGTACTCGCGGCCGTGTTAGTCAGCGAACGCGAAACTCCCACGTTGAACGTGATCACGTGCTGTGCCTCAAAACCTGGATTAACGTCCCACAACTGGCGAATCGTACGGAGCAATAAGCCGGCACCGACAAGCAGGATCAGCGTCAAGGCCATTTGGACAGTTACAAGGCTGCTTTGAACGCGATGATGCACGCTCGACGAGCCCCGGCCTCCGTCCTTGAGTGCGGCTGGGAGATCGGCGTTCCAACTTTTCAGCGCGGGCGCCAGACCGAAGAAAATTCCAACGACAATCGAAACTCCCAGAGTAAAAAGCAGGACCGGAGTGTTCACGCTAATATTGGGGGTGCGCGGGAAGCTGTCGGGAAATGTTGCGAGCAGCGATTTGAGTACGGGGATGGCCATGAGCACGCCGAGCGCACCGCCAGCGAACGAGAGAAGTACACTCTCGGTCAGCAACTGTCGCACGGCGCGCGCCCGAGTCGCTCCGAGCGTCGAACGAATGGCAAACTCCCGCGTGCGCATCGCCGAGCGTGCCAGCAAGAGATTGGCGACGTTTGCGCAAGCAATCATCAAGACCAACACGACGGCTCCCGACAACAACAAAAGAGTTTCGCCGACGTTTCCAAGGATTACTTGTTTGAGGGGCCTGATACTAATTCCGAGATCACGATTCGCGTCGGGATAGAGTTGATCCAGGCTATTTTGGATCGTACTCATCTCCTCTTGCGCTTGAGACACGCTTACGCCAGATTTTAGACGCGCGATGGAGAAAATCCAGTGGCTGCCGCGGACATTAAGGGCCACTGGATCATTTTGTCCCAACGGCGTATAGACATCTGCATCGAGTTCGAAATGAAATCGTGGTGAAGTTACTCCAACGATTGTGTAAACCACGCCGTCCAGAGCTACCGACTTTCCTAGCGCCGTAGGACTGTCGTCGAATTGGTTTCTCCACAGACGATTGCTGATAATGACCACCGGCGCTCCGCCCTGTTGATCCTCGTTCGGCGAAAAATCGCGTCCCAAGGCCAGTCTTACTCCCAGCGTACTGAAGAAGCCCGAGGATATTTCCGCACCATCAACGTGCTCAGGTAACCCGAGACCGGTCAAAGCATATCCATGCGGTGTGATGGCAGCCATCTGCTGGAATGCACGGGCCATGCGCTGCCGATCCAGAAAATTAGGATAAGAAACCGCCACAAGCGGAAAACGCGCATTGCTTTCCCCTACTACAACCAGGCGGTCGGGCTGGCTATAGGGGAGCGGGGACAGCAGGACGGCGTTGACGATGGAGAAGATGGCGGTATTGGCTCCGATTCCGAGAGCGAGGGTTAGCACGGCAATGGCGGTTAAGGCGGGATTTTTGCGGAGCATGCGCGCGCCGTAACGCAGATCTTGGAGCAGGGAATCGAGCCAAGCGCCGGCGCGAACTTCGCGGACGTCTTCTTTTACTTGCTCGATACCGCCGAGTTCCAGGCGTGCAGCGCGATGGGCTTCTTCCGGAGATAGGCCTTGGCGCGTTTTTTCCTCTGCGAGGGATTCATAGTAGGAGCGAACTTCGACATCTAGCTCGCGATCGTTTCGTTGGCGGCTAAAAGTGTTTCGCCAGAAACTGGCTATACGCGAGAGCGCGGGCATGTTTGCTCCAGTTTTTCCAATTCAAGACCTCGCATCGTTCATTCGTAGCGCAGAGCGACCATGGGATCCACGCGCATGGCACGACGCGCAGGGATACAGCAAGCGGTTGCGGCCACGCAGACAAGAATCGCAGCGACGGCCAAGAATGTGAGCGGGTCGCGCGCGGCGACTCCAAAAAGCAAGCTGTCCATGAAACGCGTGAGAGCGGCGGCCGCAGCGAGCCCGAGAATCGCACCGAGAACAGCGAGTCTGGCTCCTTCTCCGAGAACAAGACGAATGACATCGCGCGGTTGGGCGCCTAAAGCTACACGGACACCGATTTCGTGAGTGCGTTGCGTCACGGAATAAGCCACTACTCCGTAAATGCCAACGGCGGCGAGGGCCAGAGCCACGGCTGCGAAAATCATCATCAGCGTTAGATTGAATTTCCGCGGGGTTACCGACGCGTCCATGACGTCCTTCATGGTGCGCACGGCGGTGGGCGGGATGCTGCGGTCCAGAGCCCAGATTTGGGCTTCCACCTGAAGAGTGAGCTCGCCGGGGTCTCTGGGGCTACGAACGACGAGAGACATCCAGCGTTTCCAAGGCTCATCCATTTGCGAATACAGATCGTAAACGGCCGGTTCCTCGGGCTGGTCCAGACCAAAATGTTTTACGTCGCCGACTACTCCGATAATCGTCTTCCAGCTTCCGGGCTTGTCGCGCGACCATTCGATACGCGCGCCGAGGGGGTCTTGGTTGGCGAAAAATTGTCGGACGAAGGTTTCGTTCACAACCACGGCGACGGGACTATTTTCGCGATCCTGTGCGGAGAATTCGCGTCCGCGAAGGAGCGGGATGCCCATGATGGAAAAATAGTCGCCGAGGATCGTGCGAGTTTGCACGACGGGCTCGGAGCCGAGCTTTACCGGGCGGCCTTCGATGGTGAGATCGTGAATGAGATAGTCACCGCTCATGGGGAGTTCGCTGATCATGGCGGCCTGGACCGCTGGAAGCGAGTTCAGTGAGTCCAGTAGCCCGTTGCGGAACGGCATTTGTTTGGAAGCTTCTTCGTAGCGCGCTTCGGGAAGCTCGATGCGCATGGTGAGGATGTTGTCAGATCGAAATCCCGGGGAAACGGATTGCATGCACTGGAAGCTGCGTATCAACAGACCGGCACCGACGAGCAACAACATGGCAAGGATCGTTTCTGAAACGACCAGAGTCCGGCGCAGACGTAGGCTTGTCCGGCTTCCTGCCATCGTTCGGCCTGATTCTTTTAGACCATCACCAAAGGTCTGGCGCGTAGCGCTCCACGCTGGAAGCAGTCCAAAAATGACTCCCGTTAGGAGAGAAATGCCCAGCGTGAATGCCAGAACGCGGGAATCAATGCCGATTCCGGTGAGGCGTGGCAAGTTTTCAGGAGCGAGAGCGAGGAGTGATTGTAGGCCTACTTGCGCCAGCAAAATTCCTGCGGCCCCGCCTGCGAGCGACAGCATCGTGCTCTCCACCAACATCTGCGCGAGCAATCGCCGGGAGCCTGCGCCGAGTGCGGATCGAATTGCGATTTCCCGCTGACGGGATGCTCCACGGGCCAAAAGTAGATTCGCAAAATTGACGCAGGCGATCGTCAGCACCAGTCCCACTGCGCCGAACAGAATCAGCAACGGAGCGCGCGAATCCCGGACCACCTCTTCGAGCAGGGGCACTAAATGACGATGGCGGTCTTGGTTGTAGTCGGGATAAGCCTGCGCCAACGATTCGTCAGCGCGAACCATTTCTGATTGCGCTTGGGCCATGGTTACGCCGGGTTTGAGGCGAAGATAGGTTGTGAGGAAATGCACACCGCGCGCTTGGGCTGCGGCGGGATAGACGACGCGCAAAGAAGCGTAAACGTCGCCTAGCGGGCCGGGTATCCAGAAATTTGCAGGCAAGACTCCCACCACGGTATAGGAATTCCCGCTCAGCGGTATCGATTTACCGATGATGTTGGGATCAGCGCCGAACTGGCGGGTCCAGAAAGCGTGGCTGAGGAGAACCACACCTGGAGCGCCGAAGCGATCATCGTTGGCGCCAAGCAAACGACCCAGAGCGGGTTGCGTGCGCAAGGCGCGGAAGAGGTCGGCATTGCAGTTGATGGAGAACACCTGTTTGGGTTCGGCGCCGCCGGTGTAGTCGAGGCGCTGCATGGTGGTGGCGCCCAGGGCCTCGAAGGACTGGGTTTGCTTTTGGATATCGTCCAGATCGGGGAGCGATTGGCTCGATTCGATAGTTAGCAAGCGGTCTGGCTCAGCATAAGGAAGAGGACGCAGCAGGACGCCATTGACTACGCTGAAAATCGCGGTGTTAGCGCCGATGCCGAGAGCGAGAGTTAGAATAGCTACGGCCGTAAATCCTGAGTTTTTGCGCAACGTGCGGGCACCGTAACGAAGGTCTTGCAGGAGAGAATCGAGCCATGCTCCGGCGCGGACCTCGCGCACGTCTTCTTTTACTTGTTCGATGCCGCCTAGTTCGATGCGCGCGGCGCGGCGTGCTTCCTCGGGCTTCATACCGGTGCGCAACTTTTCTTCTGCCAGCAGGTCGACGTAGCCGCGCACTTCGGTGTCGAGGTCTTCATCGCGGCGCGTCTTGCGGAAGAGATTTTCTACAGTTGAGCGGAAGCGCGCGATAATCGACATTTACCTCACTCCTCTCTACCCACGGCGTCACTCATGGCGAAGTGCGACCAGGGGGTCGACGCGCATGGCTCTGCGCGCTGGGACGTAACAAGCAAGTAACGCAATGAACAGCAACAAAAATGGCAAGGCCGCGAAGGTCAGTGGGTCGATGGGCTGAACTCTGTACAAGAAGCTGACCATCATGCGTGTGGCCGCTAGAGCTGCGAGCAAGCCAAGTGCAATTCCTATTGCCGCGAGACGCGCGCCTTGGCCGAGCACCATTCCGAAAACGTCGCGGGGTCGCGCGCCGAGTGCGACGCGGACGCCAATTTCGCGGGTGCGCTGGCCGACGAAATAGGAGATGACGCCGTACAGGCCCACAGAGGCGAGGAGCAAGGCCACCCCGGCGAATGAGCCGAGCACGAGCATGGCGAAGCGCGGGAGCGTCATGGAATCGTCAACAATGGTGCTAAGCGTGGCGATTTTTGCCAAAGGCAAGTCTGGATCAACGGAGCGCAATGCGTTGCGCACGTCGTCGGTGAGTGATGCGGGATCGACTTTTGTGCGGAGGATGACGTCCATAGTAAGCAGGGAAGGCCACACTTTCTGGTTATAAGGGACATACATTTCAGGAGCAGGGTCTTCCCGCAGCGAAAGGCGTTTCACGTCGGCGACGATGCCGACGATGGTGGCCGCCGGATATTTTTTACTGGCCGGTGCGACTTGCTGGCCGATGGCGTCTTGGCCTGGCCAGAATTTTTTGGCCATTGCGCTGTTGATAATGGTTACGGGCAGAGCATCAGCGGTATCGGATTCCAGGAAATCGCGGCCACGGAGAATGGGGGTTCCCGCGGCGGCAAAATAGCCTGGAGAAATCATGGTGTAATTCGAAAAGGCGCGGGCCTTTGGATCTTGCGACGGATGATCCGGCAAGCGAATCGAAGTACTTTCGGTAGCCCCGCCAAGCGGAGTGGTGGCGGTGATTCCGGCGGAGTCAACACCGGGAAGAGAGCGGATGCTTTGGAGCGCCCTTTGATAGAGGGCTACGATTTCCGGCTGATCTGTGTATTTCGTTGCGGGCAAGGTCAACTCGAAGGTTAGGGCGCGCGTGGGGTTGAAGCCGGGGTCCACGCTAAGCAGGCGGAGAAACGTTCGCGTAAGCAGTCCTGCTGAAATGACTAGGACGAGGGCGAAGGCAACTTCTGAAATTAAAAGTAGGTTGCGAAGTTTTGCACCAACCGGGCTGCTGCCGGATCGCTGGCCTCCTTCTTTAAGCGATTCGGCCAGGTTGTCGCCAGAACCGGCAATAGCAGGAGCGAGGCCAAACAGAATTCCTGTGACGAACGTAATTGCGAGAGCGAATAACACCACCCGAATGTCGAGACTGACTTCGCTAAGACGCGGAATATTGGTAGGCGCAAAAAATTTTACAAAGTGAACAGCAACTTTCGCGATCAGGATCCCAGCGATCCCACCGGTAGTGGCAAGAATCAGGGCTTCGGTGAGAAGCTGTCGCATCAGGCGCCACTTACCTGCGCCGAGCGCGGCACGCAGCGTAAATTCCTTTGTGCGCGCAAGAGAACGAGAGAGAAGTAGACCCGCAACGTTCGAACACGCTATTAACAGAACTACGCCTACTGCGCCGAGGATCAGCAAAAGAGGCCGGCGCATGTCACCGGCGATTTGGCCTTGCAGGGAAGTAACCTTCGTGCCGAACCAACCCTTGCCGCCGGGGAAGAAATCTTCCAGGCGCTTGGACATGACCTTCATTTCCGATTGCGCTTGGGCAGGCGTGATGCCGGGCTGCAAGCGTCCAATGACGGCAAGCTCAGAGTCCTCACCCGGAATGATTGGGCCGGGGACGAGAGCCAGCGGAACCCAAAGCTGGGTCGCGCGCGGGAAAGGGAAACCATTTGGCATTTCCTCGGCGCGCGGAAAAACGAATCCTCGAGGCATTACGCCGATGACGGTGTACGACTCGCTGTTGAGTTGGAGAACGCGGCCGAGAATTTGGGTCTCACTGCCGAATCTGTCGCGCCACAGGCTGTAGCTGAGAACTACTTCATGTTCGTGGCCGATTTGATCTTCTTCGGCCGTGAAGGTGCGGCCCATGAACGGCGAGATTCCCAAGGAGGGGAAGAATCCAGCGGAAGCGCGGAGGCCATCGAGACGCGCGGCGTCACCAGCGCCGGTGAGGTTGAAGGAATCGCTCTTGAAGGCGCCGACGCTCTGAAAAGACTCGCATTCGCGCGCGAAGAAAAGAAAATCGGGACGGCCCCAAGGCATCTCGTTGTAACCGACATTTATTCCAGCGGGAGGTTGGCGCCACGGGAAAACGATTTGTTGAGAATTAGGATACGGCAGAGGCTTCAACAGCACGGCGTTGACAAGGCTGAAGACGGCCGTGCTGGCGCCAATGCCCAGGGCTAGCGTGAGAATTGCGATTACGCTGAAGCCGGGATTTTTGCGCAGCATGCGCGCACCGTACTGCAAATCCTGCAGCAAGGAGTCGACACTGGCTCCGGCACGTGCCTCACGGGATTGCTCTTTCACTTGTTCGATACCTCCCAGCTCAACTCGAGCCGCGCGTAGCGCTTTTTCTGTCGACATGCCGGAGCGCATATTTTCCTCAGCGAGTAACTGCACGTAGCTGCGAACTTCGGCGTCGAGCTCGCGCTCGTTGCGCGTCTTGCGAAACATATTTTCGAAGCCTGAGGCGATTCGCGCGAGGATGGACATCAGCGCACTCCTTCGCGTCGCGGTGCTGTGACGCTGCGTTGGGTTATTCGTAGCGTAAAGCCTCCATGGGATCGACGCGTGCCGCACGCCAGGCGGGAATGCAACTCGCGGTGATCGCTACGATGAAAAGCAGGGCAACTGCCGCGATCAACAAAAGAGGTTTGTTGGGCTGTAAGCCGACTAGCAAAGTTCCCAAGAGTTTTGTTGTGGCGACAGCAGCAACAAAGCCGAACCCGCTCCCTATAACGACCAGACGCAGTCCCTGGCGCAGCACCAGGACGAGTGCGTCGCGTGGGCGGGCGCCAAGCGCGAGACGCAGACCGATTTCCTTTCTGCGCGTAACCACGTTGCGTGACAACAAGCCGTACAGACCTAGCGCCGTAAGCAGCAAAGCTGCCGCTGCGAAGCAGGCTGATAAAGCCGTTAGCATGCGCTCCTGGTGCAAATGGGCGGCAACGAGTTGGTCAAAGGTAAAGATAGTTGGCTCGGGAGCGCCCGGCACGGTCTTGCGAACGGCTTCGCGCATTGCGGCGCTTGCTACGGGGATGTTGCTGCTGCGAACTACCAGGAAGAAATCGGAGCCTACTTGATTTTGAGGAAGGAGGCGGTAAATGGCGCGTTCGGGCGACTCGCGCAAGGACTCGAAGCGCGCGTCGGCGGCAACTCCGATTACCTGACAAGTATCCTGGGAACTGGCTGGGTATTTTCCGTCGAGTGAGACGTCCGAACCGCCGGTGTAAACGAAACGGCCAAGGACTTCTTCGCCAGGGAAGAAATTGTGGGCTGCCGACACGCTGAGAATGCAAACTTGTGCGGCGATAGCATCGGCGCGGTTAAACGCGCGCCCTTCGCGAATAGGCGTTCCGATTGCGGAGAAATAATCCGGGGTCACGGCCTCGGGCCAGATTTGCATGTCCGTGTGCACTGCGCCTTTATGATCGAGCGAATAATAATGGGAAGAACTCCACCAGCCTTTTAGCGGGGGCGACGACATTATGGCGGCTGAATCGACGCCCGGAGAAGTGGCGAGCGCATCGACGATTTGCTGCGCGTCGCGCGTAGCAACGGTTTCAGAAGTCTTATCCGGAGTTAGATCGACTTCGGCCATCACGGCGTTTTCAGAGTGGAAGCCGGAATCTTCATGCAGCAAATGGAAGAAGGATTGACCGAGCAGAGAAGCCGCCGCTAGCAATACAACGTTTACGGCCACTTGCGACGGAACGATCAATCTACCGAGAGCGTGGGAAGCTGAGCCGACAGCGTTTTGTTTCAACCCCAGGAGGGGAGCGACGCGACTAGCGCGCAACGCGGGCCACGCGCCGGCAACGAAGGCAGAAAGCAGGCTGATTGCTGCTGTGAAGCCCAGGACCGCGGCTTGCGGCGCGGCGTCGAGAGGGGGAGGCTGACCTATGGCCGCAAGCATTGACACGAGGGAGGCGGCCGCGATCCAGCCGAGTGCGATGCCAGCCAACAAGCCGCAGAATGCGAGCAGGGCGACTTCGCTCAATACTTGCCGGAACAGGCGAGGACCGGAGGCGCCGAGCGCGCTACGCACCGCAAACTCACGAAGGCGGTTACTGACCCGGGCGAGGACTAGCAGCGCTGTGTTCGCGCAGCAAAGCAAGAGAACCATGCCGACCAGAATTTCCAGCACGATAAGAGGGCGGCTGTAGATGATCTTCAGAGAGGAGCGTCCGGAACGTCCGCTTTCTACTCCCAGCTGAAACGCGGCGAAGAAGCCGCCCAGAAATCTGTGCGAAGGATCGGCTTCGTCGCGAACGGAATTTTGCGTGGTTATCAGATTAGACTGAGCGTTTCGAAGAGTTGCGCCGGGATTTAATCTGCCGATTACGGTCAACCAAAAGCTGCCTGGGTGATGCCGCAGCGGGTGCGGAGCGTTTAATACTTCTTCGAAGGATAGGGGCAGAACGATGTCGGCGCGCTCTCCAGCCATGACGCCTTCGAAGCCTTGCGGCAATACTCCGACGATGGTGACGGGCTGGCCGTTGATAATTAGCGAGCGGCCGAGGATCGATGTGCGGCTCTGGAAATGGTCTTTCCAGTAAGCGTAACGGAGCAGAGCTTGATAGCCCTCTGGGCCCCCAGCGGGCTGGTCGTCCGCATCGGTGAACGCACGGCCGATGAAGGGCTGAAGCTTGAGAACACGGAAAGCGTTGCCGGAGATCAAGGCGCCATCGACATTGGTTACTGCGCCGTCTCGTTCGACGGCCAGGTTCGAGCCGCTCCAGGCGAGTAAATCCTGGGTGGCTTGCTCGTGCTTGCGAAGGGCGTCGTATAGCGGTCCGGAGAGGCCGAGATCCTGCGTGCCGGAGCGAAATGTGTAACGTACCAGTTGGTGCGGGTTCGGGACCGGAAGGCTTTTCAGAATCACGGCGTAAGTAAGCGTGAAGATGGCGGTGTTGGCGCCGATCCCGAGGGCTAGTGTGAGAATTGCGATGGCGCTGAAGCCGGGATTTTTGCGAAGGGTGCGGGCGGCGTAACGAAAATCTTGAAAGACTGAATCGAGCCATGAGCCGGTGCGGGCTTGGCGCACTTCTTCTTTTACTTGCTCGACGCCGCCTAAATGAATTTTGGCTGCGCGACGAGCTTCTTGGGGGTTCATTCCTTCGCGGATTTTTTCCTGGGCTAGGAGATCGGAGTAGGCGCGCAGTTCGTCGTCGAGGTCGCGGTCAGTTTTTTCTCTGGCGAAAATATTTCGCCTGAAGTTGGTCATCCGCGAAAGCATGGACATGCTGCTCCTCGCTACGGCAACCTAGGAAGCTTCCAGAGCTCGGGCAATGGCTAGCGAAATGCGGCCCCAGCGCTGGGTTTCGGATTCGAGCTGGCGACGGCCAGCCTTCGTTAGCCGATAATATTTTGCGCGACGGTTATTTTCGGACTCGCCCCAGGAAGAAACGAGCCAGCCTTCTTCTTCCATACGGTGAAGGGCGGGGAAGAGCGAGCCGGGCTTAACCTGAAAGGTACCTTTGGTGATTTGTTCGATTCGTCGCGAGATGCCCAGGCCGTGCATCTGGTCCAGGGCCAGGGCTTTTAGAATCATCATGTCCAGGGTGCCCTGGAGTAGGTTGGTTTGGTCAGGAGTCATATTTCTCCTATAGACGATCTGTAGGACAATACGTTAGCTTCCTATAGAGTGTCAATATCAAGGATTCATGGGCCAAGGCCCGGCGAGAGCCGGGGGCCGTTGACACGGAATACGGGTAGCTTCACAATCGTTGGGCGCCGTTTGATAGCAAGGCTCTTCCTACGCTTCAAGAATGTTTGCTCGTTCACTGAGACTCTGCATCAGCGTGTGAATTCAAAAATTATCGAAAGGGGCCACTCGATGATTCGACGTATTCTGTTTGTTCTGCTGGGCATAGGCACGATGGTTTCACCGCTGCGGCTCGCGGCTCAGAGCGCGGATTCGCGCGCGGGCCTTGAAACGATTGCAGCCGGAGTTGCCCGAGGAGGCGGCTGCGATATTGGAGCGGCGGAGGAACAGACAGGTCACGGATTCGATCTTTCGAATTTGGATCGCAGCGCGTTGCCCTGCGATGACTTCTTCCAATTTGCGGACGGCGGCTGGGTGAAGAGCCATCCGATTCCGGCGGCTTATCCGACCTGGGGCACGTTCAACAAACTTCGCCAGGACAATGAGACGGCGCTGAGCAAAATACTGGAAAAAGCCGCGGCGGATAAGAATGCGACGCCCGGCTCTAACTGGCAGAAGATCGGAGATTTTTACGCCAGTTGCATGGACGAGAGCGCGGTGGAAACGACAGGCATGAAACCTTTGCTGCCGCAACTTCAACGCATCGCGGACATACATGATGTGGCGTCGTTACAGGCGGAAATTGCTCGGCTGCAACGCGACGGAGCTGGAGTGCTCTTCGCGTTTGGCTCCGAGCAGGATTACAAGAACAGCACGCAGGTGATTGCCTCAGCGCGCCAGGGCGGACTCGGATTGCCAGACCGGGATTACTACACGAAGGATGACGAGAAATCGGAAAAGCTCCGGGCGGCCTATGTGCAGCATGTGACGAACATCTTCAAGTTGGCGGGTGATGATGACGCGACCGCAGCAGCGGAAGCGAAAACGGTGATGGGACTGGAAACGTCGCTGGCCAAAGTTTCCATGACGCGAGTGGAACGACGTGATCCGGATAATACTTATCACAAGACTTCCGTGGCCCAGTTGGCCGAACTGACGCCACATTTTATGTGGACCGAATATTTTGCCGAAGTGGGGACTCCGCCGGTCACCGACGTAAACGTAAACCAGCCGGAATTCTTCAAGGCTGTGGATGCGTCATTGACCTCGGTTTCGTTGGCGGACTGGAAGATTTATTTGCGCTGGCACCTGCTGCACAACGCGGCGCCGTCGCTATCGTCTAAATTTGTGAACGAGAATTTTGATTTCTATGGCAAGACGCTGCAGGGCACGACGGAGCTGCTGCCGCGTTGGCGCCGGTGCGTGCAGGCCACCGACGCAAATTTGGGCGAAGCGCTGGGACAGTATTACGTGAAAGAGTATTTTCCGCCGGAAGCGAAAGCCAAAGCGGTGGCCATGGTGAAGAATTTGATGGATGCGTTGCGCGACGATCTAGCGACGCTGGATTGGATGAGTCCGGAAACAAGGAAGCAAGCGGCGGTGAAGCTGGATGCCATCGCGATCAAGATTGGGTATCCCGATAAGTGGCGGGACTATTCCGCGTATAAAGTGGACCGCGGGGCCTACGTGGAGAACGTTTTTCGCGGGCGCCAATTTGATATGGCGCACGAGCTTTCGGAAATCGGCAAGCCGGTGGATCGTACCGAGTGGGGCATGACTCCGCCGACGGTGAACGCGTATTACAGCCCTTCCATGAATGAGATTGTGTTTCCGGCAGGAATTCTGCAGCCGCCGTTTTACGATGCGAATCGCGATGATGCGATGAACTATGGCGGAATGGGCGCGGTGATCGGCCATGAGATGACCCACGGGTTCGACGACCAAGGAGCGAAATTCGACGCGCAAGGTAATTTGAAGAACTGGTGGACTGCGGAAGACTTGAAGAATTTCAAAGAGCGCGGAGATTGCGTCGCGAAACAGTTTGACGAATTCGAAGTGGAAGCGGGACTGCATGAAAACGGCAAGCTGGTCGAAGGCGAAAGCATCGCAGACTTGGGCGGGCTGACGCTTGCTTACGCTGCTCTGGAGAAATCGATGGAAGGGAAGCCTGCGCCGAAGATCGATGGATTTACTCCCGAGCAGCGATTTTTTCTGGCCTTTGCGCAGATCTGGGCTGGGAGTTTCCGTCCGGAATATGCGCGGATGATTGTGGCTACGAATCCGCATCCGCTGGGACAGTATCGCGTGAAGGGGCCGCTATCGAACATGCCCGCGTTTGCGAAGGCCTGGGGGTGCAAGGCGGACTCGCCCATGGTTCGCAAGGAAGAATTGCGCTGCCGGATTTGGTGAGAGGTGCGGCGAAAGCTTAGCGTTTCTTGCGGCGCGATTTCTTGGCGGGGACGCGTTTTGGCCTGACGCGGGGCTTTTTGCCCGACTTGCGGTTTTTCTCGACGCGTAGCTGCCACGCGGTGCGTAAAGCGCCTGCCAGTACGTCTTCGTTAGCGGCTGTTAGCCGGATGTGAGTCATACCCATACGACCCCACCCACCTTTGATCGGCAGGAAAACTTCCGGGAGTTCTTCTACGAACAGCGTCTGCTGCTCCCGAGTGAGCATCAAGTTGCCGTAACCTTCTTTTTCCGAAGCCAGCGTGGCGAAAATTCTGCCGCCCACGCGAAAATCCGGCTGTCCCATGTGCGAATTTTCTTCGGCGCCTTGGAGGCTGAGGGCTATTCGGCGGAAGTCGTTTGCGTTCATAAAGACGCGCTCCTGCTAAAAATTAATTCATGGCGGCGGAATATGAAACCGGCGCGGGCGTGGGTGACGGGGAATAGGTCGGCTCGCTTACGATGGCGGCTTGGTATTGCCGATACCACAGTGCTTCGCTGGCACGTTGCCACAAGCGAGACGCAATCCAGAAGATCAGCATTAACTGCGTGAGCAGAAACGCGAGAGTGATGGACATCGGACTGAGTTGATACATCCACAGGTACAAGCCCAGGCCGCAGAAAATCCCCGCTAGCAAACTGATTCGTAGGTAAAGCCAAAAGAGCGAACCGAAATTGTGTTTCAAGAGCGAGGCAGCACGGCGAAGGGAGCGATGCATTCTGGTTTCATCGTCGGCGACGGCGATGACTTGCGCCATGTCGAACCACAGTCGCAGAACCATAAGAAGCAGCAAGATAAGCAGTGACGAAGCTCCAGAAAAGTAAGCGGCCGGGTAAGGGGAGTTTGATTGCTCATCCATGCGGTTGTGAATTGCACTGCAGATTGCAATAAGAATGCCAATGGGAATAAAAGCGAGAGCCAGGTAAACGAGAAGACGGACGAAGCGCCAGAAATGGTGTCCGCAGGCTTCGAAGAAAGCGGTGGTGGTGGGCTTGATGTCGAAAACGTAAGTCGCGAGAATACCGCCGGTGCAGAAAATCATAAAAATCGCGAAAATTACAGAGTAGTGAAAAACCACTGGACCGGGAGTTTCCAGTGGCGAGTCGGGCCGAACCGCCAGTTCCATGAGCGCGGTAAGATCGAATCCATTTACCAGACGCTGTGAGGCAGAACTATTCGCCAGCGCGGGTCTTACGCGATCGACTAATCCACGAATAGCAAAATGCGCCAAGACCAGATTGACGATAAAAATCCACCAAAGGATCCGTTGCCAGCGCCATACGAGTCCAGCACCGGATACAAATGTTTTGGGTCTTACTGCTGACGGCACGCGTGTAGCTCCTTCGATTTCCAGTTAGGATATCCAGGCCAGGAACTGCGAAATCCATTCGCTGGCGAAAAGCCACATGTTTTCAAGCTTGTGGATTGCGCGACTGTCTCCGTCCACGACATAACTGTTGTTGAAAAAATTACGGTCCAGCATAACTTTGTCGCCTGGATCGATCTGCGCAGAGGCAACTCTGGATTTGCGATCGTAGGTGTAGCGAACCCAGCGGTCGCGGCCGTCCCAGTGTTCGGTGGTTGTGGAACCGTCTTCAAATTGCACCAGAACATTCAGGGGAAAGATGAAATCGCCTTTGCGATGCACAGTAACGTAAGTGCGGTACATTTCATCCGCGGTCTTCTTGCGAGAGATTTCTTTTTCCCACCAGGTCAATCGGTCTGAGTGGGCGTCCCAAATATCATAGTCGAGAATATTAGTGCCATAAACGGCTTGATCGAAATACCACTTCAGATCCTGATGGGAGACGTCTTCGATGGTCTTCAGGAAATCTTCGCCGGTAGGATGCTTGAAACGGTAGCGCAGGAAATATTCGTGCAGCGCGGCCAGCATGGTTTGTTGGCCGACTACTTTTTCAAGAGTGAGCAGGACGGTGCCGGTCTTGCCGTAGGTTACGCTGCCGTAGGCGTTGTCGCTGATGAATTTCCAAGAAAAACGAGTGATCGGATCGGTATCCGGAAGCGAGATGTATTCGATGCGCAGGAATTGCGCTTCACTAGCGGTGGCAAACGGGAAATTAATCATCGAAGTATTTTCGCCGTAAAGCGCAGCCATGGATATGGCTTCCACGTAACTGTTGATGCCCTCGTCGAGCCAGGCGTCTTCGAATTCATTGGTGGCGACCATGCCGTACCAATATTGATGGCCGAATTCGTGGTTGACGACATCCTCGGGCGCGAGAAAACCCTTGGGCATATACCAGGTGGTACCGGCAGTGATGAGCGTGGGATATTCCATTCCGCCGGCGTTGAAGGCGCCATGCGGCGGGTCCACAACTGTGACGCGGTCGTAAGGATAGGGGCCGATATTTTTGTCATACCAGGCGAGAGTGCCTTTCAAGGCTTGCACGTAACGCGGCGCGGAAGCCATGTGTCCGGGAGACATAAGGACGTGTAGCTTGACTGGTCCTGCGCTGCCGGTCCAGGTGTCTTCCACCACGGTGTAGTCAGGGCTCGCGGTCCACGAAAAATCATGGACATCTTCGGAATGGAACTTGGCGGACTTTGTGCCGTCGGGATTGTTGACGGAGGAAATTAAATCACCGCCGGCGCCGAGGATTTCGTTTTGTGGCACGGTGAGGTTCACGTCAAAAGTTCCGAAATCGGCAAAAAATTCCGAGTCCGCGTGGAACTGATGGCAATTCCAGGCATTTTTCCACCACACGCCGACTTTGGGAAACCATTGGCCGATCATGTAGAAATCCCGTTTGTAACCGGTCCGGTAAAGGACTTCGGGAAGTTGATCGTGGAAGGTCATATGGAATTCCACGGACGCGCCGGGCGCGACTGGCTTGGGCAAGGTAACCTGGAAGACAGTAAGGTCGTTGGTGTTGTGATCGTCGGGCTGCATGAACTGCATTTTGTCGGTGAGATCGCCGGCACCCTGGACTTCGATTTTGGACACGGTGATCGAGCCGCGGTTCTTGTCGTTCCAGCCTGCATCGGCTTCAACGCCACGAGCGCCGCTCATGCGAATCTCGGTCGTCATAGTTGATTGAGGTTGAAAGGCGTTTAGATACAGATGGAAGGGGAAAGACTGCTGTGGCTGGCCGGTGAGATTTTTATAGACGAGCGTTTCGGTAGCGTCGATGGAATGGGAGCTAGTGTTGAGTTTCGCTTCGATCGTATAGGCCACGACTCGGATGGAAAGGGGACTGTTCGGTGTTGAGCGGGGGGCTTCTGGCGCTTGAGCGAGCGGAGCTGCGAGCCGGGATTCGAAGACTGTTCCGCCCGCCAAAAGCAGCAGTGTCGCCGCAAGCAAACCCGTGAACCAGCTAGGCAACATTGGCCCTCGATGAATCGGATGCAGCTTATAAAAATGTCAAAAAATTCGACTACACAATATGCCACGCGGGACGAGCGTGCAAGCGACGAATGCGAGCAGGAAAGCCGTGCCTACCTCGCGCTACACGCGCTGACCGATGGTTGACGCCTTTGCGATCACCGACTAGACTAAAATGTAAGGACGGGTTGCAGGCAAAAGCCGCCGCGCCCAACGCTAGTCTGCTTTAACCATGAGCCCAACGATCCTGCAGCAAAAACGCTATCAGCAGATCCTTACCGACGTAGTGCGGGCCTACATCGAGACGGGCGAGCCTGTGTCTTCTCGAAGCATTTCGCGACGCCATCTTGAGCCGCTCAGCCCGGCGACAGTTCGCAACGTGATGGCGGATCTGGAAGATGAGGGTTTGCTGTACCAGCCGCATACATCGGCGGGACGCGTACCGACGGCGGCAGCGTATCGTTTTTTCGTGGAGCAAGTTGCGGCGCAGGCGACCGCCAGCCCCGAAGATCGGCAGTGGATTCGCCGCGAGTTGGAAGCGGCACAGACACCCGAAGCAGTGATGGAGCGAGCGAGCCACGTGCTTGCGGCGGTTTCGCGCGGCTTGGGAATTTTTATTTCGCCGCCGCTGGCGCGCAGCGTAGTGGAGCATTTGCGATTTTTGCTGCTGCCGGATAGCCGCGTGCTGGTGGTGCTGATCTCCGGCGGAGGCGTGGCGCGAGACAAACTGATTCGTCCGGAGCGCGCGTTTCGGCAGGAGGATCTGGACCACATCGCAGATTATTTGAATCACCATTACACGGGTTGGACGCTGGAGGCCATGCGAGTTGATCTTCGCAAGCAACTGGACCGCGAACGCGAGCAATACAGCCGCATGGCTGGCGACGCGTTGATGCTGTGCGACCCCAGCATTCTGGGCGACAATGCGGACCGCAAGATTTACGTGGAAGGAGCAGCGCTGATTGCGTCATCGCCGGATTTCACCGACCAGGCGCAGCTGCGCGAGTTGCTGGAAGCGATTGAAGAGAAGGACCGGCTGATCGCGCTATTGAGCGGTTGCATCGAAGCGCCGGAGCCTGTGCACGTAGAGCTGGGACTTGATAAAATTTCAAATGGCGGAAAACACCTTGCGCTCGTTTCGGCGTCCTATTCATCTAACGATCAGGTGCAGGGAACACTTGGCATTCTCGCGCCCATGCGCATGCATTACGAACGCGTAATTACGGCCGTAGCTTTCATGGCGCAGTTTTTTTCGGAAGGCCAAGAGGGAGGGTAAAGTCTTGGCATCGAATAAGAATCAGGACGAAATGGAAAATCCAAAACCGTTTGTGGCCACGAGTGGCGGGAAGCGTCTGGACGCGGAGCAGGCTGCCAGCGATGCGGCGGCAGCGGCGGCGCGCGCGTTGGAGGCCGATGGAATCCCGCCCTCGGAAGAAATCCAGAAACTGCTGAATGAAAAAGAGGAGTTGAAGAACACGCTCGTTAGGCGGCAGGCGGATTTCGACAATTACCGCAAGCGTATGGAGAAAGAAGGGCGCCAGGAGCGCCATCGTGGCGTGGAACTGGTTGTGGAGGGGCTTTTGCCGGTGCTGGATGCGTTTGACCGGGCTTTGGCCGCGCATGATGACCCGGCTTATTCGGAATATATAAAGGGTTTCGAGTTGATCCGGAAGCAACTTTGGGATTTGCTTACGAAACAGGGCGTGAAGCGCATTGAAGCCAGCGGAGAACAGTTCAACCCGCACCTGCATCATGCTATTGAAAGCGTGGAAGGCACAAATCAAGCGGAAGGCACCGTCATCGACGAAATGCAGCCGGGTTACATGTTTCACGATCGCGTGCTGCGGCCTGCCATGGTGCGCGTAGCGTCGGCTAAAGAATCTTAGACGCGGTGGCAGCATCGAATCACTAGTGTTCGAATTAATTTTCTGTAGGTGTAAGTTGTTAACTTCCAAGAAATAGAAAAGGAAATGATGGCGGCTACGAATTCGAAAGATTTTTACGAAGTTTTGGGCCTAACGCGCGAAGCTTCGGCGGAACAAATCAAATCCGCATACCGCAAAGCGGCATTGCAGCACCATCCTGATCGCAATCCTGAAAATAAAGAAGAAGCGGAGTCGAGTTTTCGCGCTGCTAGCGAAGCCTACGCGGTTCTTTCCGATCCGCAAAAGCGATCGATTTACGACCGCTATGGCGTGGCCGGGCTGGGAAACCGCGGTTTTGATACCGGATTTAACTCCAGCATCTTTGAAGAATTTCAGGACATTCTCGGCGATCTTTTCGGCTTCGAGGATGTGTTGGGCGGAGGGCGCCGCCGTGGTGGGCGCGCTCGCGGACAGCGGGGCGCCGATTTGCGTTACGACATGTCCATGACGTTTGAAGAAGCGGCCACCGGAGTCAGCACGAAGATTCGCGTTTTGCGGCACGAGTACTGCGAAACCTGCAAAGGCACGGGAGCGAAGCCGGGAACTACCATGTCCACTTGCACGACGTGTAAGGGACACGGCCAGTTGGCGTATCAGCAGGGATTTTTCTCGATCACGCGGACTTGTCCGGCGTGCCAGGGCGCGGGAAAAGTGATTCGCGATACCTGCGTTACTTGCCGAGGCCAGGGGCGCATCGAGCGCGAACGAACTTTGGAAGTTGGAATTCCGGCAGGTGTAGACTCGGGAACGCGTCTGCGAATGGCCGGACAAGGCGAGCCGGGGACGAATGGCGGTCCGGCCGGCGATCTATATATTTTCCTGGAAGTGAAGGACCACGCGTTTTTCGAGAGGCGCGGAGCCGACCTTTATTGCACGATTCCAGTAAGCGTAACGCAAGCTGCGCTGGGAGCGACGATTCGCGTACCCACGGTGCAGGGCGAAGAAGATTTGGAAATTCCAGAAGGAACGCAATCGGGGCAGGTGTTTCGGAAGAGGTCGAAGGGAATGCCGAATCCGAATGGCGGGCGGGGCGATCTCTACATCAGCATACGGGTGGTGATCCCGGGCAAGGTGTCGCGCGAGCAGCGGAGGTTGTTGGAGCAGCTCGGCGTGTTGTCGAAGGTGGAGAATAAACCTGCGGAGCGGTCTTCGAGCTTCTTTGAGAAAGTGAAGGATATTTTCGGGTAGTCGATTTTTGCTGCGAGCGGGTTAATCGACGACCGGAAAGCACCCGATCACTAAATGTTTTATCTTCCCGCAATTTCTATCCTTCAAGTGAAGTGACTTCACGTAGCTTACGTCTCAAAAATCGCTAAACCGCTAACGGCGCGCAACTTAAAGCGGAAATATGACAGAAAAAGAGTCTCAAAACGCCCTATCGTTTGGGCGTTATAGGGCGCCAGAATTCCTGGCTCTTAAACTGAAAATAAACGGAAAATGGAAAACGAATTGGAGACAGCGGATGAAGCGAGATAGGCCTCAGAATTTGCCTGGTCCGAGCTGCGTCGTGAAGGTGGGCAGCGGGCGGGGTTTTGTACTCAAGTGTCGCCAAACGCTCGTCGGTCGCAAGGGATCGCCGACTGTGTTCGTGGAACGTAGTTCGATAGTCACTGCGGCGCACTGCCTGCCGAAATTCGACTAAAAGGTCTTCCAGTACCGATGGAAATGATGATGGAAGTGAATTTTCACCTGCGCTAGCGGCCTCTCTCAAGTCCGAAGCTCCGGCCAAGTCGAAGCGAAAGAAGGCCGACCCCTAATGAACGCGTTATCGGGACTTCTCCGGTAATCCGACTAACCAATCAAGTGGAATTCAATCGATAAACACAAGCGCTTTGATCAGGCATTCGGGATGACTTGCGGGCCTACTGGGGGTGGCAAGCTCGTTGTATCGGGAGCAGGGGAAGCGTACGATGCGCGAGTCAGAGATCCCAATCAGAAATTCCGAAAGAGACGGGCATTAGCCTCTGATGATGCCGTGGTTGCGGCGGCTACGAAATAGCTCAGAGTTGCAGTTCTCACCCCATGTGGAGGCCGAACTCATGGTCACGCATTCAAAGACGACGATTTCGGCTCTATTCGCGCGATATACGTTTCTCGGAATCCCGGCCGCGCTCCTTGCCCTCGCTGCGCCAGGTCCGGCAAAGGCGCAAACTCGAAAGATCGAGCTGGACGACCTTCAGAAAATCGTGAACGTCTCCAACCCGGCAATTTCACCTGATGGAAAATCCATCGTCATTATTGTGTCGCGCGTGAATTGGGACCAGGACCGTTACGACAGCCAGCTCGTGCTCGTGGACATAGCCACCGGCGCGCAGCGGCCACTCGCCAACATTCGCAAAGGATTGGACTCGCCAAAATGGTCGCCCTCCGGCGACCGGCTCGCCTTCGTTGCTGAAGCTGGGGAAGACAAGAAAGCTGCCGCGCAAATCTTCGTGCTGCCCATGAACGGCGGCGAGCCGCAGCAGATCACCAGCGTGCCTCTGGGCGTCAAGGAGTTCGCCTGGCGTCCGGATGGCTCTTCCTTCGCCTTCGTCTCGCCAGACGAACCAGCCAACAAAGTGGACATCGAAAAGCACCACGACCTCTTTGAAGTGGGCGACAACAGCTTCCTGGATAGATCCGCACCAACTCCTTCACACCTGTGGATCGTCTCCTCCTCAGGCGGCGCGGCGAAGCGGCTCACCTCCGGCGCCTGGAGCCTGTCGAAGGGCCAGGACAATATTCCATCGTCGCTTTCTTGGTCGCCAGACGGCAAGCAGATCTGCTTCACTCGCCAAGCCGATCCGCACGTCGCCGATGCCGATCAAACCGTCCTCGAGATCCTGGACATTGACGGCGGTCAAATCCGGCAACTTACGAAGCGTACTGCATTAGAAGGCTTCGGCCTCTTCTCGCCTGACGGCTCAAAGATTGCCTATTGGTTCCCACGTAATGGGGACTTCAACAATGAGAACGAAATCTTTATTACCTCCTCCAATGGTGGCGATGGAACCGATCTCACGCGTGCGCTCGATCGCAATGTCCAGCGCGCCATCTGGATGCCCGACGGCAAATCGCTGTTGGTTAGCGGGCACGACGGCACACGGACGGTCATCTGGATTCAGCCGCTCGATGGTGCCGCCAGAAAAGTCGATCTCGACGAAGTCAATCCCATCTGGGCTTACTGGGTGGACGCGGACGTAGGCAAGGATGGCTCGATCGCTTTCGCCGGTAGCACGCCGACTCAGCCGACAGAGCTCTACTACCTTGCGTCATCGGACGCAAAACCGAAACGCCTCACCGACTTCAATCATGAGATCGCTACCCTTGACCTCGGCCATATCGACACCTTCGAATGGAAAGGGCCGGACGGCTTCGCCGAAGATGGCGTCGTCGTGTATCCTCCAAACTTCTCGCGCGACAAGAAATACCCGCTCGTTCTCCGGATTCACGGCGGCCCAAGGGATGCTTCAACAACCGACTTCGACGGCGTTGCGCCCCTCGCGCAGCTCATGGCGTCACACGGCTATGTGGTGTTCAGGCCGACCAGCGATAACCTCGGTAATAAATACCGGCTCGCCATCGTGAACGATGCCGGTGACGGCCCCGGCCGCGACATCATGGCCGGAATCGCCGCGCTCGAAAAGCAGGGCTTCATTGACGAATCGCGCATCGGTGTTTCTGGATGGTCCTATGGCGGCTACATGACGTCCTGGCTTATCAGCCACTACCACATTTGGAAGGCGGCCGTTTCCGGCGCCGCCGGGAACAGCAGGGCCGACGCGTACAATCTCTCGGATCACGGCGTCAAATGGCGTTTCAAGTTCGGCGGCTCGCCGTGGAAAAAGGAGAACGCGAAAGCATACGAGGAACAATCGCCCATCACCTACGCAGGCGCCATCACTACACCCACGTTGATCCTGCACGACACAGGCGACCGCAGCGTCCCAATTGCCGACGCTTACGCGTTGTATCACGCGCTCAAGGACAATGGTGTCACCGTAAAGTTCATCGCCGTTCCCGTGGCTGAACACTTTCCCGACGATCCCGTGCGCGAGTCCGACATATACCGAGTCTGGCTCGAGTGGCTGGACCAATATTTGAAGTAGTCTTGCTACCTCGGTGCGCGTTCGCCGGCCCCGCGGCAACAGGTAGTGATTACGGGACAAACACGGCCTCACTCCGCGGTGTTAATGAAGACGTTCCCCGATGGAAGCGCGCCAACTCCTGATAAACGTTAGTGCTCTATCGGAGGCGCGTTTTCGGAAAAGCGTGAAGTCGGGCGAGGTGCTCTTCGCGCGTTCGATAGAGCCGTTTGAAGCAAGCCGCTGGCGGTTGCGGTGGATGCGGGCTAATGGCTGGAGCTGATCTAACGGCTATGGGAATTGAATCCTTTTTCCTCTGTAGTCTATTGATTTTGCATGGCTTAGGAAAACTAGAGAAAAACGAAAATCGCAGTTAAAAGCGCTACATTGCAGCATGACGCAAGGAGCATAGCACGCGAAGCGTCCGCCGCGCCCTATCGCAGATCTGCCGTCATTGCTCCGCCGATTGCCCGGCAATTTCGGGCGAGCCCCAGCTCTCGCTTTGTCGTAAACACTACCGCCGGCGCAAGTCCCGTTATCGACGTCGAAGAACAAGCCGATATAGGTGTTGCTGCCAGTGAATCCGGCCGGGGCATCCCCATATCCATCAAACGAATCCATGATAGTGTTCGAATGCATCAGGCTGGAACTTATATTGTTGCAGTGGAGCTCGATTCCTATCCCATTACTGTCGTCTGAGGCGGAAGATTTCACGGTCCTGATTGTGTTGTTCTCGACTGTCGACTTTTTCAGAGCAGTTGCACTCACGTCTATACCGTACGTCATGGCGCCGCAGATATGGTTTGATGTCACCGATGCGCCATCGGCAGCTAACTCAATTCCAGTTTGACTGCCGAGGAACGTGTTGCCCGTAATCGATCCCGTCCCCGCAAGAATAATGATTCCATAATTGCCGACGCCGCTCACGATATTGCCGCTGACCGTGGGGTCGGTACCCTCCTCCACCACGACGTTATTTGTGCCTTCGGCGTCCGAAGAAACGACATTGTTCTTTATCGTCACGGTGAGATCCGGAGCCGCTGTCTCTCCGACGGCCAAGATGCCTCCCCCACTAAAATCGTGCACGCTGGAGTTCTCCACCGTGACCGCTGGCTTGGAACTGCCACCCTGGATCCACATTCCCCAGCCATCGACGTTGGTTGCCCCGCCGCTGGTATTCTGCGCCGATGTGGTCACCTGATTGATCGTTCCCGAGGACTGATTGTAGAGAACCCCGATAAAAATACTGTCATTTGACGCGAAGCCCACGCCGTTCACATTCAGGTTTGTCAGATTTACGGAGCCGCCGCTGACGTCATTGACGTAAACCTGAGCGATTGCGGGTTCGGTGCCGCCACCCACGTCAACGCGTGCGTTTACCGTGTAATCGGATGGAAGTTCGATTTGCGCCAGGGATCCATTGCCACCCACGATGCCTTCGAGCGTGACCGGATGGCTAATCGTGACCTGCTCTGAGTAGGTCCCGGGACAGACCTCGACCGTGTCGGGGGCCGGAGAGGCGTCTAGGGCTTTCTGGATGGTTGAGAACTGTGTGCCACTCTTGCAGGTTCCTACGATATAGGTGACAGTGGCGGCGCTCACTTTGAAGAAATTTAATTGGTGATTACTTCTTCTTTGTCGGTCTTGGGTTTCTTTCCAAGCATCTTCTTTTTTTTCCTTGCCTCTGCCAACTTCTGCTCAGCTTCGCGGCTCTCAATTAGGTAAAGAGAAGTAGTGGCTCGGCGACGGCTGCCTTTCAGTGCCATGTTCAATTATTCTCGTAAACGGTTAACTGGTTGCCGGGGCGGGATACCACATGGCTAAACGGGGAGGCCAGTTAAGTATCACAGTCTCGAAGGCTAGTAAATTCTCACTCGCTATCGCGATCTCGATTAGCTCTTTGTGACCGTCCGCACATTGCGCTAGTTCCTGTGCACGAAGAAACATCGCTAGCTCTGTGACGTAGAGCAACCCGGTCAATTTCTCTTTATCCGTTTCCTTTAGCGCAGCAAGGTAAGGTTTTTTCCAACATGAAGAATACGATTGGGGCATAGCTATGGTTTGAACTTTTTTAGGGACGCCTGTCAACTTCCCACCGTACCTAATTCCGTGAAATCTGTGGAAATCTCGCCCACCCGTGGAAATGTGGTCAGGCTAACGGAAATGGAGGACAACCACCGCGTAAATGATGGCGATTGCCCAAAGCCAAAAGAATATTCCTGCGCAACGAATGTATGCGGGATACTGAGGCTTCATGGGTATGCTTGAAAACGGAGACCATGCGAATTTCGTTTTCGCGTTCTTCCTTCCCCACGTCACCAGCATGTCCGTCCTAAATACGCACAGCCAACCACAAACCGCAAATCCGAGAATCATTACCACAAACCAGATGGCTTTGAATGTTGTCATGCACCTATCCTTTCGCCGAGTGCTTTCAGGATAGGCCCCTTGTCAATTCGCTTCTCATGGATGCGGGAAGTCCTGTGGAAATCAAACTGACCCACCACCGGAAATGCTCAAATGTTGGCTTTGGTCCAGTCGCGCTTCAACCGGCGCAGCGCGTAGGTGGGCAGATTGTTTGGAATGGCTATTTTTAACATGTACGGTTATCCGACTTATCTGGAGTTAGGGGCGTGAACGGTTTGCATTCACCGGTGATAAGAATTTGCCGACAGGGTCTAACGAGGAATTGGATGATACACTGCGCGCAAGCGGCACTTCAGCGAGAGGACCTAATCATTGGAATCTTCTGCTCTAGTCGAATCTTCGTCGGACCGCTATCCGCAAATCGCTAGCCCAATCCACACGATTTTAGTGCTCGCCGCGATGTGCGCTTGGTCGATCTGCCATAAGTTTTTTGTAGATCAACTGAGCGCGACGGCTAATCCGAGCCGCGTGAGCTTTTACATAGCCACCATCTTCTATGAATGGCTATTGTTCGTCCTGGTGCTGGCGGGCGTGCGTCGTAGGGGCGCGTCTGCCCTCATCGTTCTGGGAGATCATTGGCATTCTGTCCGCCAGGTGCTGCGGGATATTGGAATTGCCGCTGGGTTCTGGATGGTTGCATGGGTCCTCCTCTGGGTACTCGGTTGGCTCCTACGCACCGCCGCGCTGGGTCGCAATGTTTCCATGCTCCCGCATCGAGGTATCGAACTGACATTATGGATAGTGCTCTCAATTACCGCCGGTATTTGCGAGGAGACGATCTTTCGAGGTTACCTACAACGACAGTTTATGGCCCTGACTAAGAGTGCTCCCGCCGGCATTCTTCTTTCTGCCGCAGCTTTCGGCGCGGCTCACGCGTACCAGGGCTTGCGGATGGTAGTTCTAATCGGCCTGTACGGAGCAATGTTCGGGATTCTGGCCTATTGGCGCGGAAGCGTTCGTCCTGGGATGATCGCCCATGCGTGGCAGGATTCATTGAACGGAGTGCTCGCCGCTCTAATGACGCATTAGGGTCTACTTGAAGTGCAAGAGTGGGAAGGGGCGAATTTCCGCCCCTTCCCAACGATTAGGGTTTTGGCGCTTGTGGCGTCAATTAATTCTGGTTGCGACCGGCTTGAGCGGTCATGGTTTTTGCTGGGGCTACAACAACTTCGCCGGTCAGCTCTTTTTCCGCTCTGACCCAGTCCTCTACAGCTTTTCCGGGCTGCCTACCGCGTTGCGTATACAGCTCGTACGCTCGGTTAGCGATATCTTCTTTCGCTAATTCTTTCTGTTCGATCATGGCAACCTCCTTGGTTGTCGGCGCGAGAAATGAACCTCGGGCCCCGCTTTAAAGTGAGCTGCGTGGAACTACTTGCCGTTTGTTGCGACGCTGACTTTGATCTGCTTCGGCTTGGACTCTTCACGCTTGGCCATATGCAAAGTCAAAATCCCGTTGCGATAGTCGGCTCGAATGTTTTCCGAGTTGACTGTATTCGGCAGGGAGAAGCTCCGCATAAATGAACCGTACGCGCGTTCAACCCGGAGGTAATTGTCTTCCTTGACGCCCGTCTCGAACTTGCGCTCGCCACGGATAGTCAAAGTGTTGTTTGTAATTCTGACATCGATGTCTTTCTCTTGAAAATCCGGCAGCTCGGCCTTTACGACCAATTCGTTCTCGGTTTCGTAAATGTCCACGGCTGGCGCCCAGGTTGCTAGGTCAGCATGAGCCGAGCGGTCGCGAATAAAACTGTCATCGAACAGACGATTCACTTCATTCTGTAGCGTAAGACCGCGTAATTGGTCTCTGTGCGTAATTGTAGTCATGGATCTCCTTAAACATCTTGCGGTTTGGTGTAACCGAGGGTGGTCCAGCTAACTTCCGTCGCGTGCAGGTGAACTGAAGAATCCCAGGTCCGCAGTCACACTGTGCGCATGCGATCCGATTGTCAATGGAATAGCGACACGGGAATGAAAGTAATTTATTTTTTACGCGTCGGCGCTTCGCAAGCCGAGCACACCATAGGGTTTAGAGCGGTCAGATAAAATTCGTTTAATTTCCGCAATAAAGCAAATATCACTCGCAAGCGACCCACGATACGGCTTTACTAGCGTCCCCGAGTCAAATCAGATAAATGTGATCGATTTACAGTCGGGCAATGCGATTCAGAAGCTACAAGGCGAAAAGGCTGACATTCTCGGTAGCCAAGTCGTTCGCTACGACCGCTCTCATGACGAGATCATTCTAGATCAAACCGACAATCCCACTCCGACAGCAAAACTTCAGTTACCCGTTGGCTCGATTTCATTGATGAACGCGGCTTCGGTCTCCGAGGATCTTAGTTCGCTGGCTATTGGCGTGCCCGGCGGTGGGGCTGTGTTTCAGACCTCTGTGGGGAAACGCATAGCTCAAGTGGAGAATCTTGAGGGGAGCGTGGTTTGATGGTAATGAAAGTTGCTACGCTGAGTTGAGCCAACACGAAGCATCAGTCGGTTTACATTGTTGACGTGGGTGGCGGGGTTTTCCACTCAAGTCCCGATTAACGACTCTTTGTGGCGCTAGTGACGCGTCGAAGACGCAGTCAAGGCTTATCAGATGGGATGAGAAGGCCGGTCTCCGCGGGATGCGATAAGCTCCCAAGGTTCGACGCGCTCGTGGCGCAAAGAAAAGGAGACCGGCTATGAAAAAG
>Ga0209420_1000086_pt1 | contig 58157 bp, 50 predicted proteins | sample BlaSpr_A8_OM1_O1_FD_187972 | JGI IMG/M metagenome (GOLD analysis project Ga0209420, IMG submission 187972) | Forest soil microbial communities from Thunder Bay, Ontario, Canada - Black Spruce, Ontario site 2_A8_OM1_O1 (SPAdes) (version 2) | ecosystem: Environmental > Terrestrial > Soil > Boreal... | reverse complement strand
GTCAGAGCGGAACTTTTCGAGCTTCCCAAAACGGATAGCCTCGCGAATTTTGCGCATTATGTCAAGGTAAAAGTGGATGTTGTGGTGGGTGTTCAAAATGATCGCAAGGAATTCTCCGCTCGTTGCTAACTGCCTTAGATAAGCGCGCGAGTAGCGCCGGCACACCGCGCATTCGCAGGATTCATCAATCGGGCGCGGATCAGTCGCGTACTTCGCGTTTTTAATCAGCATGCGCCCTTGCGAAGTGTAAAGGCAGCCGTGCCGCGCGCTGCGTGTGGGCAGCACGCAATCCATCATGTCCACGCCCTGCGCCACGTAATCCGGAATTTGCTCGGGCTTGCCCACGCCCATCAGGTAGCGCGGCCGATCCGCCGGCAGGCGCGACGCCGCCACCTGCGCCATCTCGCAGGTGCTCGCGTGCGGCTCACCCACAGCGAGGCCGCCTATCGCATAACCCGGAAAATCCAGCGCCAGCAGCGCGTCCGCGCTCGCCCGCCGCAGCGCCGCATGAGTGCCGCCCTGCACGATGCCGAAAAGCATCTGCCGCGCGGCGTCTCCGTGCTGTGCGAAATAATCGCGCGAGCGCCGCGCCCAATCCAGTGTGCGCTTGGCTGCTTCGCGGGCGCGTTGTTCCGGAGCGGGAGCCTCGATGCATTCATCGAGAACCATCACGATGTCTGCACCCAGCGCGATTTCAATTTCCAGCGCTTTTTCCGGCGAAAGAAAATGTTGGGAGCCGTCCAGATGCGAACGAAACGTCACGCCATCGTCCGCCACCTTGCGCAATTCGCTGAGGCTGAAAACCTGGAAGCCGCCGGAATCCGTGAGAATCGCCCGGGGCCAGGCCATGAACTTGTGCAACCCGCCCATCTGGCGGATCAATTCGTGCCCCGGACGCAAATACAAATGGTAAGTGTTGGAAAGCAGGATTTGCACGCCCAGGTCTTCCAGATCCTGCTGCGTCTGGCCCTTCACCGTCGCCGCCGTGCCCACAGGCATGAACGCCGGCGTATCAATCACGCCGTGCGGCGTGGTCAGTCGCCCCAGGCGCGCGCCCGTCGGGTCGGTCGCGAGCACCTCGAACTGGAATCCTTCCTGCTGTGGCTCCATCCGAACGAGTGTATCAGGAGAAAGCTGCGACCAGCCCCACCTTCACCACCACGTAAATCAGCCAAAGGCCCACGACCGTGCCCAGCGCTTTCCCGAATGAAATCCTTTTAGGATCGGCCGCGCTGAACCCGAACGCCATCAGGATCATATTCCAGAAAACGAACAGATCGAACGCAGTGAACAGCGTCACCATCCATTTCGGAGAATCATCCCCAAGAAACGCACCAGCGTTGGACGCCACCAGGTGATTCAGATCCACCGTGGACGGATCTTTCAGGAAAAGGATCAGAATCGCCAGCAGTCCTCCGATGATGCCCGGTACCCAGGAATGCGCCACGATCGCAAGCGAGGGCACGAATCCGATTTTTGTCCCGTAAATGAGATTGAAGGCGAGCATCAGAACGGCGGCGGTGATAACAGCATAAATAAATGTGCCCACGACGACGGCCGGATAGGTGATGATTGACGCCCACTTGGTTTGTGTTTCAATCATTTTCTCGCGCTGCTCAGCCGTCATGCTCTCCATCTGCTTTTGGGTACGAGCACTTTGCTGGTCTTGCCGGATCATGAAGTCGCGCCAGCCCACGCGATTCCCGAAGATGAAAATCACGGTAACGGAGACACATAGGATCAAGATCAGCGGCAGAACCCACGTGGGCCGCCGCACAATGGCTTCAAACGTCGGCTTCGGGCTGAACAACACGCCGAAAATCCGCCCGAAAGAACTGTCGGAACTGGCTGTCGCGGGAGAGGGAGTTTCTGCGCTGGCCATGCTGGCTTCCTCCTGGTGCAATCGAAGTGATCGGCGCTGCCGTTCTCTCTGCAACTACGGTCGGCCGCATCGAAATGTTTCACTCTGGAGCCCCTGTTTAGCACACGGCAGCGGAGATGGTCATCTACAGGAGTGCGCCCGCAGCGCCAGCACGCGGGGATGAGGGCAAAATCAGGAAGCCGGAATTTCCGGTACCGCCGCAAGCAGCGCCTGCGTGTAGGGATGCTGTGGCGCTTGCAATACCTGCGCCGCGGCGCCGATCTCCACAATCCGCCCCGCCTGCATCACCGCCACGCGCGAAGCCAGCTGCGCCACCACCGGCAAACTATGCGAAATCAGCATCAAGGTAAGCGAAAATTCACGCTGCAGCCGCGCCAGCAATTCTAGTATCTGCGCGCCCACGGAAACATCCAGCGCCGAAACCGGTTCGTCGGCAATCACCAGCTCCGGTCGCAAAATCAACGCCCGCGCGATTCCGATGCGCTGCCGCTGCCCGCCGGAAAATTCGTGCGGATAACGCGTCACGGCGTCGTGTCCTAATCCGACAGCCTCGAGAATTTCCGCCGTGCGCCTGGCGCGCTGCTCGCCGGAAAGTTGCGGCTCGTGAATCGCCAGTGGCTCGCCCACAATGCTGCCCACGCGCATCCGCGGATTCAGCGAAGCGATGGGATCTTGAAACACCATCTGCATCCGCCGCCGCAACGATCGCAGCTGCGCGCCATGTGCGCCCAGCCAATCCTCACCACGAAAAATAATTTCACCGGAATCGGGTTCCACCAGCCGCAGGATCATGCGCGCCAGAGTCGTCTTGCCGCACCCGGATTCGCCGACGATCCCGAGCGTTTCGCCGCGCTCCAGCGCGAAGCTCACGCCATCCACCGCCAGCGCGCGCCGCGCCGATTGCGTGAACGCGCCGGTGGAAACGGAATACGATTTGCTCAGCGCGCGCGCCTGCAGAAGAATTTCGCCAGGCATGCTTACATTTTCTCGGCGGCGATTTGGATTCCGGTGTTGACCATATAGAGGGCGGGCTCCGCGCCCGGCGGGCAGACGTCTGCGGGCTCAAATCGCGGATGAAAATTCGATCCGTCATCAGCAATCGAGGAAACCATCAGCTGGCGAGCCTCGATATAATCCGCGTCGCTTGGTTTCCACCCCGCCACGTGCATCCAGTGTTCGAAAGTCCGTGGATGCTCGCGCGTTTCCGTCGCCGTAATCCGCAGGCCGGCGGCAGCCATCAATTCTCTGAACTCCGCGAGCGTCAGCGACCGGCAGTGCGAATGATCGCGAATCCATTCGATACGGTGATTCAGCGCGCGCACTTTCGGATCCTCCGGCACGATGATGTCAATCAATCCCACGCGACCGCCGCGCTTCACCACCCGCGCCATTTCGCGAATCACGCGCGCCGGATCGGAAATATGGTGCAGGCTGTAACTGGTCACCGCCAGATCCAGCGCGCCGTCCGCAAACGGCAGCGTCTGCGCGTCCCCAATCGCAAAGCCGAGCTTTCCGAGCAATCCTTCCTGCGCCGCTTTCTGCCGCGCGCGCATCAGAATCGCCGGCGTCAAGTCGTAAGCGCACATCCAGCGCACGTGTTTCGCAAATCGCAACGCCAGCGTGCCCGGGCCGCTTGCCAGATCCACGGCCAGGTCCCCGGGGCCGGCCGCAACCAATCGCGCCAGCAATTCGGCTTCGGCCACGCGCTCGGCCACTGCATAATCGCCGAAAACTTCGGCAGTCTTCGTGAATCGTTCGCGCACCAGCGCTTTCAATTCGTGATCGCTCACGCTGGCATGATTCGGCGGCCCGTTTGGCGATTCGTTCGTCGCGCTCATGGAACGAGAATACACCTCGCCTGGTGATTTTTGTCCACCGCGCGCAATTGCGGAATCGCCGCGTCGCACTCCGCCACGTGCTGCGGGCAGCGCGGACCGAATGCGCAGCCCGCAGGCAGCGCGCCCAGCGAGGGGACCGTGCCTGGGATCGGCACCAGCTTTTCGCGCGCCAGTCGTGGCGCCGCGCGCAGCAACCCCTCGGTGTAGGGATGCCGCGGCGAGCGCAGAACTTCCGCCACCGGCCCTTCTTCCACAATGCGTCCCGCGTACATCACCGCGACGCGCCCGGCAACTTGCGCCACAACTCCCAGATCGTGCGTGATGAAAAGCATCGAGAGCTGCAGTTCGCGCCGCAACTTCGCGAGCAGCTCCAGAATTTGTTTCTGCACGGTGACGTCCAGCGCCGTAGTCGGCTCGTCCGCGATCAGCACGCCCGGCCCTGCCGCCAGCGCCATCGCGATCATCACGCGCTGGCGCAGTCCCCCCGAAAGCTGGTGGGGATATTGCCGCGCGCGCCGCGCTGGATCGTTCAGCGCCGCACGCTCCAGGGCTTCGAGCGCGCGGCGATGGATTTCGCTTTTGCCCGCGCGCTTTTCATGCACGCGAATCGCCTCTTCCACCTGCGCGCCGATGCGCAGCACCGGATTCAGCGCCGTCATCGGCTCCTGAAAAATCATGGCGATCTCGCGGCCACGCAGCTCGCGCATTTCGTTCTGCGAAATTCCGAGCAAATTTTCGCGCGTTGCGTTTCGCGCGCCGCCATTCTTGCCGCCGGCGTCGCCGCCGCGCAAATTCAACCACGCCTCGCCCGTGTGCCGCGCGCCGTGCGGCTCCAATCCCATCAGCGCCAGTGAAAGCATCGTCTTGCCTGACCCCGATTCCCCCACAATCCCCAGCGTCTCGCCTTCCGCCAGCGTGAACGAAACATCATTCACAGGCCGCACCCAGCCGCTCGGCGTCGGCAGCTCCACCGTCAGTCCACGCACTTCAAGGCTTGTCGCCATGGAAACATGATAGCCGTACGCGCTAGGCGCGGCGAAAAATTAAGCTACCATTTTATATGGTTGCACCGCCCTGTCCTCTCTGCCATGGCGCCACGCGGTTTGCGGGCAATAAACCCTATTGCCCCCATTGCGGCTGGAATCGCAACGCGGCTCTCGTCGATGTCCGCTCCGGCCTGAATTTCATCCCCGTCGGCATCTTCCTGACGGGCGGCTTCGTTTTTTTCATGATTCACTTTTGGCATTTCCGCAATCCGTATCAGATCGCGATCTTCATCGTTTTCCCCGCTGTCGGGCTTCTCATCAACTACTGGGTCTCGCGGCGCAGCCTCGCGAGGCTGCAGGCGCTTGAGGCGCCGGCGAACCGTGCCGCCTCCGTGCCGCACAATTCGCTTGCTCCATCACCGGCCGCCACTGCAAATTCCGGCGGCGCGGTCGTCGAACCGAGCGCGCAGCAACGGGCTCTGCTCCGAACTTCGCGCCCGCGCGAAATCCGCATGGCCACACGCGGACGCATCAGTTTTCCGCTCGCGCTTCTGGGGGTTCTGGGTTTTGCAGCAATCTTCGGCCTACATCTGTACACGATTTGGGTGCGCAAGCATTCGATCGTCTTCTTTACACCCGGGGATTGGGTCATCGCCGCCATCGTCGCGCTTCTGCTATTCCTTCCTTTTACGATGTGGCGCTCGCAAGTACGCGAATGCGATCTGCTGGAGAACGGCGAAGTTGCGCTGGCGACGGTGCTGAGGCAGTGGAGAGGCGACAAAGGCTCATCGTCCGTCGAATACGAATTCGAGGATTTTCAAGGCGCCAGGCATAAGGGCATCGGCTTGGACTACACGCAAAAACTGTTCGAAGGCATGCTCGTCGCTGTTTTTTACGACGGCGATAACCCCCAGCGCCAAATTCCAGCCTGCGCGACATACCACGAAGTCGTGATTTGAACTGAACGCTTGCTGCGGCGGATCCAGTGCTCAACGCTTCGCAACGGGAATGCAAAAACGCAAAGCCGTGTGCGTGCTGGAGAAGCTGCACACCTTGTTGTCGGTGAGCCCGGCGGACTTGCCTGCGGTGATCACGTCAATTTCGCGGATGTGTTTTTGGCCCTTGGGGTACACCACCCAAATCGCGCCGTTTTTCTGAATCGAGCGCGCGAGCGAACTCAACTGCGCCAGGTCTGCGATCGCTTCCGCAGAGAAAAAAATTAGGTCCGCTCCGTTTAGGCGCTTCCCGCGGGAATACTCCGGCACGCGCCCGGCCAGCTCGGCCAGAAATTCCGCGCTCTCCACTCCCAGCGCCGCGATCTTTTGCCCCGGCTTCACTCCCAGCTTGTCAATCAGCAGCCGATGCGAATAATCACGCTCCAGCACCCGCAATTTTGTTGAAGTTTTCGTCACTTTTCGGCCGGGAGTCATTTTTCGACCGTCCCGGGCTCGCCGAATTTCGCGCCCAGGGCCTGTAGATATTGCTCCTGCGTCCGCGAATAACCCAGCACGAACCGCGCGGCAACGCGAAATATCGGATTATAGATTTCGCCAGCCTCGGTAATGCGCAGCAGCGAGCTGCCGTCCTTCAGGGACGAGATTTCGTAAGTCCACGTCCCGCCAAAAGGCAGCTTCGGATCGGCAATCCGCACCACCAAAACTCGCGGCGGCACCATCACCATCACTTCGTATGGAATCGATCCACCATGATTGTCAAACTCGCGCCAGGATGGTTTCGCGTTCACCGGCGGAAGCATCTCGACGCGCGTCACGTCCTTGCGCCAGACAGGAAATTTCGCGTACTCCGTAATCGCCTGCCAAATCGCGTCGGGCGGCTGGTGGAATTGCGCAGCGCGAGTGGAAATGTGCTGCTGGGGCAGGAATGCGCCGATCGCGACGACGGCTAGGATGATCAACACCAGCAGCGCGACCAGCACAAAAATTCCCGCACGGATCGTGCGCATCACAACCGTGCCTCCGCTCGCGCCTTGCGATTCCACAAAACCCGCCTCCAAGCGCGCGCATTATACTTCGTTTACCCCGGCGCGCGTTTGTCACATAATGCGTTTCCTGCACCTGCGATCCACGCAAGGAGGGACGCTGCCATGCTCCCCGGGCTAAAAGCGGCGCTGAACTATCATCCGATGTTCGTGCATTTTCCCATCGTGCTGTGGCTCGGCGCGCTGCTGTTCGAAATCGCGGCGGTCTGGCGCGCAAGCGACGAATTGCAGCGCACGGCTTCGCGCCTGCTTTATATGGGCACCTTGGCGGCGATCATCACAGTGATTACAGGCCTGGCGGCGCAAAATTCCGTGGCGCCCGGCATGGCGCAACGGGCCGTGGGAATTCATGAAACGCTGATGCTCATCGCCACCAGCCTGGCGATCGCCTTGTGCAGCTTCGCATACTTCCTGCGCAAGGATTTCCCGCCGCATCTGCGCAAGGTGTTGCTGCTGGGCCTGGTCGTGCTCGGCCTGCTGCTCACCATCGGCGCCGATCGCGGCGCGCAACTCGTCTACGAATATGGCTCCGCGGTGAATTGGTCCACCGCGCAGCAGCAGAATTAGCTGCAGGGGTCAGGAAAATGAAGAAACCACGCGAAGCAAAACGCATGAGCGATGCGGCAGTGAAGGCAAGAACCGGGAAGAGCTGGCCGGAATGGTTCAAGATCTTGGACAAAGCTGGCGCGAAAAAAATGCGCCACCAGGACATTTCCGCCTACCTCAACACGGAGCACAAAGTCGGCCCGTGGTGGGGACAGATGATCGCCGTCCCGTACGAACACGACCGCGGCCTGCGCCAGAAATTTCAAAAGTGCGATGGCGAATTCGCCGCCTCCGGCAGCCGCACGCTCAGTGTCCCGCTGGGCAAACTTTATAACGTCTGGACCGACGAAAAGCTCCGCCAGCGCTGGCTACCCGGCGCAGCAATCGAAATCACCACCGCCACGCGTAACAAATCCCTGCGTGCAAAATGGAATGGTGGCGCCAGCCGCCTCAGCGTGAATTTCTACGCCAAGGGCCAAGGAAAAAGCCAGATGGCAGTGGACCACATGAAGCTTGAAAATTCGCAAGAATGCGCCAAGATGAAGAAGCACTGGTTCGAAGCGCTGAATCGCCTGCAGGAAATGCTGGAACGCTAGGCGATCGCGACGATTCACGCCTGCCTATTCTTCTCTCGCTGAAACCAAACGATCATCGCGCCAAGGGCATCGCTTAAATGGCAACAAGGAGATTGGGATGATAATGCTGTGCATTCGCTATACGTTGGACATCAGCAAGTTGGCTGATTTCGAGGACTACGCGCGCCGATTCCCAGAGCCTATCAAGCGCTGCGGCGGAACGCTCGTCGGGTACTACTTACCGACAAAAATCGCCGGACCGACGAACTTCGCTTTGGCGCTGATCGATTTTCGAAGCCTCGCTGCATACGAAATATACCGGGACAACTTGCTGGCCGACGCCGATGCAGTGGAAAACGTTCGCAGGATGGAAAAATCAGGGTGCGTTTTGATCGAGGACCGCTCGTTTCTGCGCCAAGTGCCGGAAAAATAGCCCGGCCACGGCAGGGGCGATGCCAGATTCGCCCCTGCCGCATCGCGCTTAATAATCGTTCGCGGAGCCTTCCAGGAATGCCCGCAGCTTGCGCGAGCGCGAAGGATGCCGCAATTTCCGCAACGCCTTCGCTTCAATCTGCCGGATGCGTTCGCGCGTCACAGCGAACGACTGCCCCACCTCTTCCAGCGTGTGCTCGCTCCCGTCATCCAGCCCAAACCGCATCTTGATCACTTTCTCTTCGCGCGGCGTCAACGTTTTCAGCACAGAAGAAGTCTGCTCCTTCAAACTGAGGTTGATCACCGCGTCCGAAGGCGAGACCACTGCCTTGTCCTCGATGAAATCCCCCAGATGCGAATCCTCTTCCTCGCCGATCGGGGTCTCCAGCGAAATCGGTTCCTGCGCGATCTTCAAAATCTTGCGCACCTTCGCGACAGGAATATCCATGCGCTTGGCAATTTCTTCCGAAGTCGGCTCGCGTCCCAGCTCCTGCACCAACTGCCGCTGCGTGCGCACCAGCTTATTGATCGTCTCGATCATGTGCACCGGAATACGGATGGTGCGGGCCTGATCGGCAATCGCGCGCGTAATTGCCTGGCGAATCCACCAGGTCGCGTAGGTCGAAAACTTGTAACCGCGGCGCCATTCGAACTTATCCACGGCCTTCATCAACCCGATGTTGCCTTCCTGAATCAAATCGAGGAACTGCAAGCCGCGGTTGGTATATTTCTTCGCGATGGAAACGACCAAGCGCAAGTTCGCTTCGATTAATTCCTTTTTCGCCTGTTCCGCTTCCGCTTCGCCGCGAAGAATCACCTGTAAGCCGCGCTTCAGCTCCGTGGGGCTCACTTCGCTTGCCAATTCGATTTCCGCCAGCTCCTGCTTGCGCGCACGCAGGTCCTTGCGTGCTTCCGCCTGCACGTCCGCCTTGGAAGCGTCCACGCGCCGCTCGAGCTTCACGATTTCGCGCTCGAGGAAATGCACGCGCTCCACCGTCTGCCGGATTTTTTCGATCAGCCGTTTCTTCTCAAGCGGATTGAACTCCAGCTCGCGCATGCGGTTCGACATCTCAACGCGCGTGCGAGCCAGTGCGTAACGCGCGCGCAGATACGGGCGCTTCTTGGACTTCGCCATATTGCCCAGCTTCGATGCCTGCTTCAGCGCCAGCAAATACAGCTTGGCCACGCGGTCGATCTGCTTCAGCGTTTCCTTGGTTTTCGCTTCAATCTTTTCTTCGGTGAGTTCTTCGTCGTCGAATTGAACGATTTCCTTGATGGAACGCGAGCCATTGCGCAGATCTTCGCCCACCTGCAGAAGCTCTTTCAGAATCAACGGAGCGCGCGTGATCGTTTTCAGCACCAAAAGCTGTCCGCGTTCGATGCGCTTGGCAATCGCCACTTCGCCTTCGCGCGTCAGCAGCGGCACCGTGCCCATCTCGCGCAAGTACATGCGCACAGGATCGTTAGTCTTCTCGAGAGATCCCGGAGTCAGATCCAGTTCGCCGTCTTCGGAAGCAACCGCTTCGGTATCTTTGGGCGGCTCGGGGGAATCCGACGCATCTGCGGCCGCCAGCGCCACTTTCGCGCTCGCCAGGTCTTCATACACATCAATCCCGTAGCGCTCAAACGTCGAGAGCAAATCGTCAATTTCTTCCGAGGAGTGCACCTCGGGCGGCAAAATATCGTTCACCTCATCGTAGAGCAAGTAACCGCGTTCCTTGCCCATGGCGATGAGTTGCCGTACCTGATCGTATTTTTCCTCTAAGGCTACCGTCACACTTCCTCCCTCGCAGAGGTCAGGCGATGCGCGCAAACAGGTCCGGAAAATGCAAAGCCGCCGTGGTGAGACACCCCGGCGCACTGCAAATTAGCTGCATTTAAACGGTTTTTTAGAACGAACTTTCGAACCCGTCGCCGATTCCGCGCCCGTGCCGCCACGCCCGCGCCTGCCCTTGCACATCTATATGATGCGCGAAACGTGCCGCCCGTTTCCTCCAAAACCCTACGAATATACAATATCACCCATGTCAACGTCAACGATGCGCCGTAAGTTACTGCTCGGGAAGGATTTTGCCCGCCTCCGGCTCGCGCTCGCGCGACAGCAGCCGCAGCAGTTCCATCCTGCGAATCACCAATCTTTTCAGTTCATCGGCCGCCGGGTTCGCCTCGATCTGCCTTTGCAAATCCGTCAGTTCTTGTGCGACCGGCCGGTGGCGCAGAAAACCCAGGCAGCTCTGGGCGTCTTCCCAGGCGCCCTCCGGCAGCGTTTCAAAAAGGATTTCGAAGAAGAGCCGGCGATCCTTGTCGTCAAGCGTCGCGGCCAGGGCTGCCGCGTCTGGTTTTTGCCCGGCCGCGATAGCGACGACCAGGGCCTGGAAAATGTTTCGCGTCTCGAGGCCGCGGTGCAAATCGCCCGAAGCAATTTCATGCGCTAGCTTCTCGCGGAACTCCTCGGCTTCGAACAGCATCCGAATTAATTGCCGCTCGGCGCGTTTCACAGCCGGCGTCAGCAACTCCGCCTTGGGTTTTACTTCGCTGCGCCGCTCGTCTGCGGCGCGACGCAGCGCCGCGCGCAGCACGGGTTCGTCCACGCGTAATTCCGAAGCGATGCGCGTGGCCCATTCCGAACGCAACAGCCGGTTCGGCAGCCGCTGCACGTACGGCATCAGAAAATTCAGCGCAGCCACTTTTCCCGCCGCCGTGGTCCGATCCATCAACCGCGCGCGGCCGATCAGATAATCCAGATACGGCGGAGCCTGGGTCAGCAATTTCTTATACGCTTCGCCGCCTTGTTGTTTGATGAATTTGTCCGGATCAGCGCCGCTCGGCAGCGCCAGCACGCGCACATCAAATTCCTTCTCCAGCAGCAACACCAGCGAACGCTCGGTCGCAGCCTGTCCCGCGGTGTCCGGATCGTAATTCACCACGATGCGCCGCGTGAACCGCGCAAGCAATTTGCTCTGCGGCTCTGCAAGGCTCGTGCCGCAACTCGCCACAACATTGCCCACACCAGCCCGCGCCACGGCAATCGCATCCATGTATCCTTCCACCAAAACCGCAAAATCACTCTGCCGCAGCGCTTCTTTCGCGCGGTCCAGGTGATAGAGCACTCCGCTCTTGGAATAGATCGGCGTCTCCGGCGAGTTCATGTACTTCGGCATGTCGTCGCCCATGGCGCGGCCGCCGAAGGCGATGACTTTCCCGGCTTCATTCGAAATGGGGAACATGATGCGGCGGCGAAAGCGATCGTAGAAACGTCCACTCGGATCGCGCCCCACGAGTCCGCAAACTTCCAGAATATTGTCGGGATATTTCTGTTTCAGAAATCGCGCCAGAGCATCGCCCGTCGACGGCGCGAATCCCAGACCAAAACGCGTCACCGCTTCGCGATTCAACCCGCGGTCTTCTAGATACGCGTACGCCACTTTTCCTTCTGGCGTCTGCAGCAGGTGGCGCGCAAAAAAAGCCGCTGCCTCCCGGTGCATATCCACCAGCGCCGAACGCTGCTGATTTTCCCTGCGTTCCTCCGGCGAACGCTCGCGCGGCTTGGGAATCGCGATCCCGCACTTTTCCGCGACGGAGCGCACCGCTTCCGGGAAGGGCGCCTTCTCCAGCTCCATCACAAATTGAAAAACATCGCCGCCCTTCCCGCAGCCAAAGCAGTAATACATCTGCTTCAGCGCGCTAACGCTGAACGACGGAGTTTTTTCCTGATGAAACGGACACAACCCGCTGAAATTCTGTCCGCTCTTCTTCAAACGCACATATTCGCCGATCACGCGAACAATGTCCGCCTGCTGCTTGACCCGATCCGCAAATGATCCCGCTTCCGCCATTTGTCTTAAGGACTTCTTACTCTACACCTGTTTGTTTTCGCCAGCTTAAGCCCGCAGTTCTGCGATCGTGATGGCTTCTCCGCCGCGATCTGCAGCTTCGTGATGAATACTCTCGACCAACGGGTGCGCGGACAAGAATGTGGCCAGTCCGCGGCGCAGCGCGCCCATGCCGTGACCATGGATTATGCGCACCGACGGTTTCCCGGCCAGCGCGGCCTGGTCAATAAACTTGTCCACGCGCTTGGTGGCTTCCTCCACCGTGCAGCCAATCACATTGATTTCATCGCCGACGGGTTCATCGCTCGGTTGCGCGTGGACCGTCACTCCAGCTGATCTCCCCGCTCCGGCCGAACTGGACTTCGCAGCCTGTGCTGCTTCCGCAATCGCGAGCACATCACTGAGCGGAATGCGCATGCGCAGCGGCCCGGCCTCAATCTCTGCATTGCGCCCATCGTGACGGCGAAAAATCACCGGCTGCTTGAAATTTTTCACGACGATGCGCTGACCCGGCGCAAGCAACTCCGGCGCGACGGGTTTGCCTGCGGCCGGAACCGAAACGCCCAAATCGGCCTGGGATCCAGCCAGGGTTTCCACCACCGCCGCGTTCGTATCTGCTCGCGCATCCGCGCCCAATTTCCCCAGCCGTTTGCCGGACTGCTTTTCGATCTGGGCGCGCAGCGTTCGGTCGTGAATGTCGCTTGTCAGCCGCGCCACCTCCGCTTCCAGCCTCTTCTGCGTTTCCTGGAAATTTCGCTCCAGCTCGGCGATGCGTTTTTTCTGCCGCTCCACCCATTCCGTCTGCAACAATCTCCGTTCCGCTTCCAGTTGCGCCAATTCCTCGCGCGACTGCCGCTTGATCTGCTCCATCTCATCGCGGCTGCGATGCAGATAAGCAATCAGATCGCGCGCCTCCCGCGACTCGGGCGTCAAACTCGCGCGCGCATGCTCGACCACCCGCGCCGGCAAACCAAGCCGTCGCGCAATCTCAATACCGCTGGAAGTTCCCGGAACGCCAACGAGCAACCGGTAGGTCGGTCGCAGATTTTCTTCGTCGAACTCCATTGCCCCGTTCACGATCCCCGGCGTTGTCGATGCGTAAGACTTCAGGCGGTCGTGATGTGTCGTCGCAATCGTCAGCGAATGCCGCGCGCGAAATTCTTCCAGCAGCGCGACGGCCAGCGCCGCACCCTCTTCGGGAGCCGTCCCGGTGCCCATTTCGTCCACCAGAATCAACGAGCGCTCGGTCGCCACGTCCAGCATCGCTTTCAAATTCACGATGTGCGCGGAGAATGTCGAAAGATCCGCCGCGATGGACTGTTCGTCTCCAATATCCGCCAGCACGTGATCGAAAATCGGCATCTCCGCGCGTTCCGCCGCCACTGGAATTCCGGATTGCGCGGAAAGGGCCGCCAGGCCGACGGATTTCAGCGCCACGGTCTTGCCCCCTGTGTTCGGTCCGCTGATCACCATCACCGTTTCATCGCCGCCCAGCTCGAGCGAAAGCGGCACAGCCTTCCGCCCCAGCGGACGCAGCTTCGCTTCCAGCACGGGATTGCGCGCGGAATCCAAACGCAGCGAATTCCCCTCCTGAAAGACCGGCATCACGCAATCAATCTCGCGTGCAAACCGTGCGCGCGCAAAAACAGAATCCAGATGCGCGATTTGCGCAGCCGCCGCAGCCAGCGCAGCGCGCTCCGCGCGCAACCGCTCGCTAAGCTCCGTCAGAATCCGCGCAATCTCGACCAGCTCTTCTTCGGAAAGCTGCACCAGCCGGTTGTTCAGATCAATCGCTTCCAGCGGCTCGACGAACACGGTCTGCCCCGTAGCGCTCGCTCCATGCACCACGCCCGGGACGCCGCGGCGATCCGACGCGCGCACTGGAATCACGAAACGGTCGTTGCGCAAGGTGACGTAGTCTTCGCCGCCCGCGACGCCGCCCGTCTCGCCGCGCGCCCGCAAAATGCTTTCCAGCGAACGGCGAATCGTCGCGCGTCCTTGCGCGATGCCCGTGCGGATGCGTCGCAGTTGCGGTGAAGCGTCGTCGCTGATCTCGCCATTCGGCAAAATCGCGCGCCGGATCGCCGTAGCCAGGTGCCGAAAATCCCCGAGCGCCGCCGCCCGCGCCGCCAGCTGCGCATACTTTGCGCCGTCCGCTTTAAATAACTGCCGCAGCGAGCTGGCAATGTCCAGCAGCGAGCCCGCATCCAGAAACTCGGCGACTGAAAGCACGGAGGCGGGAACCGCGAGTCGCGCGAGCCACTGCTCGGGATCCGCAAAGGAGCCGAAGCCAAGCTCCGACCCCGCGCGCAAGTAACCAACGGCCTCGTTTACTAGCACGAATTCCGCGTCGAGCGCCGCAACCTGGTGCTGCAGCGCCAAACCCTGGATCGCACGCCGCCCCGGCACACACGTGGTGTAGCCAACGACAATTTCCTTCAGTTGGTCGAATTCCAGAACTTGAGCTGCTGAGCGCGACACGGATCCCTCAATGCGACATTTCGTTGATGAAGTTATTGTAGCCCGGTTGCCTGTGGGAATCAGCGCGCGGGTGACGGCCAACGGTTGCGGCAGTCTCGCGCACCGCTATTTCTTTTGCTTGTGCGGCGCCGGAGGAGGCGAACCGAGAAGTTCGACCATGGCCACGGCAATCGCATCGGCCGCGACCGTTGCGTCATGCCCCCGCTGCGGATTGTTGTTTCCGAAAATGGAAAAAATCAATCGCTCGCCGTGTAACGTGGTTGCAAAGCCGGAAATGGCCCGCACGTGATCCAGGGCCCCCGTTTTCGCCTCGATCCGGCTGGCCGCAACCGTGTCCTTCAGCCGCGTTTCCAGCGTTCCATCCACGCCGGCAATCGGAAACGTGGCAATGTAATCGGCGCCCCACGGCTGCGCAGCATCGTAACGCAGCAGCTGCACCATCGCTCGCGGCGTCAGCAGATCGTCGCGCGAAAGCCCCGAGCCATCCGTGAAGACCACGTCGCCATCTGCAACTCCCACCGTCTTCAGAAAATCCTGCTCCACCCAGATCCCTGCATCCGTCACTCCAAACCCCTTTTTCTCGTGCGCCACCGCCCGCAGCAGCAATTCGGCGTGCAAATTCTGGCTCACTTTATTCGTCACGCGTACGATCTCAGAAAGGGGCGGAGAAATATGCACGGCGAAAACAATCGTGTCCGGGGCACGCGGCAGCGGCGGGGGGCCCAGCACCACAGGCGCGTCGGGATAAATTTCCGCCGGCGGCGCGTGACGCACGCGAATTGTGCCGCTGACCCGCACTCCGCGCGCTTCGAAAATCTGCTGCAAGGCTAGCGCGGTCGTCTCAGCCGGGTCGGGCATCGCCAGATCCAGTTTCATCGGCGAGTGGCCTAATGGTATCGAACCGCGCAGCAAAAGAAATTGTGGTCCCGGCTGGCTCACCACGCCAAATTCAGGCTTGGCATCGGCCGCGCCCGTCGTCAATTCATGCCCAAATGTTCCCAGCGCCGCAGCCGGTTCAACCGTAACGCTGGCAGGGTCGCCGACGCGAATGCCGGGACTAATTTCCACGGTAATCGAATTGTCATTGAAGGCAATCGCGCTCACCGGCGCGCCAAAGGTGAAGTAAAGGTCGCCCACGCTCCATCCCGGCGGATACGGATCGTAAGGATAGTAGCTATCGTCCGCGACGATATCGCCGTCAATCTCTTTCAGGCCTTTGGCGACGGCATCATCGGCCATCTGCACCAGAACTTTTTCGGCCGGCCCGTCGTGCTCCACTTTTCCGGCGTACGGAAATTTCCGGTTTGAGAGATCCGGATCGCCGCGCCCCACAAAAATCAAATCGCCCAGCAAGCGCCCATCGGCGCCGAGCCGCCCTGCGGATTCCAGCGTCGTGCGAAATTGATAGGTCGGTCCGAGCGTCGCAAGCGCCAGCGATGTCGTGACGATTTTTGCGTTCGATGCGGGAGTAAAAAAACGGTCGGCGTTGAGCTCGTACAGAATTTCGCCGCTGTCGCGATCCGTCACCAGAATGCCCCACAGCGCTTTCTGCGCAGGCGCCTCACCCAACGCGGCATCGACGCGCGCGCGAAATCGCGCCACATCGGCCCGCGGCTTCGCGCCGTGCGCCCCGCCCGATGCTTTCTGCGCAGGCGCGACTGACGCGATCGGCGCCGCTTGTCCTCCGCCCAGGGTCGTAGCCCAGGTGGCAAGAATAAACGGCAGAATTCCCAGCAAACCCGCCCATAAAAAATTCGGGCGGCGCGCGCGCCGCAAGACCCGCCAGCGAATTTTCCAAGCCATCCCTAACGTCATTTGTAAATTCCACAAGCGTCCAAAATTATATGACAACCCTCACGCCCGCGCGGCAAACTCCGCAGAAAGGTTGCGATTCCCGAGCAATATCCCTATGATTGTGCTCCACCCATAGGAGGGTACATCGTATGAAAAGCAAAGCTCTCTCGGCCCTGCTCATTGCTGCGTTGATTGGCCTTCCCACCCTATTCATTCCCGCGCCGACGCGCGCGGATGACACCACGACCGATCAAGACCGGATCAAGACTGCCGGCACAGTTCTGAAAGAAATCATGGACATCCCTGACAATATTCCGCAGAGCCTGATTGACAAAGCGGATTGCGTCATCGTTTATCCCACCGTGCTCAAAGCCGCATTCATCGTCGGCGCCAGCTTCGGTCGCGGCGTGATGACCTGCCGCAGCGGCCCGCATTTCCGCGGACCTTGGAGCGCGCCGTCCATGATGGCCCTGGAAGGCGCCAGTTTCGGATTTCAAGCGGGCGGCCAGGCCACGGACTTCGTCATCCTGGTGATGAATGACGCAGGCGCCAACGCCATCCTCGCCAGCAAGGTCAAGCTGGGCGGCGACGCTTCGGTGGCAGCCGGTCCGGTTGGGCGCAACGCCGCAGCGGATACCGACGTGACCCTGCGCGCGGAGATGCTCACCTACTCCCGTGCCCGCGGCCTTTTCGCCGGAATTTCCCTCGCCGGTTCCACCGTGCGCCCGGACAATGACGGCAACGAACGCATTTACGGCAAGAAAATCTCCGCGCGCGAAATCGTGCTGCACGGCGCCGTTCGTCCCACGCCGGACGCGGCACTCTTGCTCGAGACTCTGCGCGCCCACAGCCCCAAGAACTTGTCGAAGTAAGCGGTCCCGCTTCGACACACTTTCCGCGCCGGAGGGCTCCTGCCTCCGGCGCTTTTTTTTGCGCGGCGCGATCTCTCGTATCGTTGCCCCCAGCCAGTTACATTCCCGCGATATGACCATTGTCCAATGTTGACTAACGGTCGGACTTGCCCTATAGTCAATTATGGTGTCCTGGTGAAGCCTGCTTCCCGATCCTCTGCTCTTCGGCCTGCTAAAGCTGTCCCCCGCGCCGGCCGCCGCGAACGCCATCGCACGGAAACTCGCGACCGACTCTACCGTGCCGCTCTCGCCCTGTTCGCCGAGCGCGGTTTCCTGGAAACGACTGTGGAGGACATCACCGAAGCGGCCGATGTAGGAAAAGGGACCTTTTTCAACTATTTCCCCACCAAGGAGCATATTCTGGCGGAATTCGGCGGCCAGCGCACTGCCGCGGTGGAACGCGCGCTGCAGCAAGCGCGCGTCACAAAAGGGCCTGTGCTGGACGTATTTCGCGAACTCGTGGGAGATGCCGTGGGCCAGGCCGACAAAAGCCCCGCCCTGCTGCGCGCGATTTTCGCGGCGCACGCTTCCTGCACATCCGTCCGCGAGGAACTGGTAAAACGCAGCCACGTGGGCCGCCGCATCCTGGCGCAGATTTTTCTGCTGGCGCAGGAACGCGGCGAAATCAGGCGCGACATTCCAGCCATGGACCTGGCGCGCATGATCCAGCGAATCTTCATGGGCGTCACCATGAGCTGGGCTATCAAGCCCGATTCGACGCTGCGCAAAACCTCCGAAGAAATTTGGGACTTGTTCCATCCGGTCCTGCTACCCGCCGAAGCGCGCATCGTGCGCAAGCGGCCGCGGAGATCGAAAGCGTGAGCTACCTCATCCAGTCTATGACACCCGATGGAAACTTCGGCGAGTCGTGGCATCGCTCCGCTTCATCCAATTTACAATATTCGGGGCAGGAGGAATCCGTGATAGGTCGACCGCTGCAAGGCCTGCTTCTTTTAATTTTGCTCTCATTCGCGGCGCTGCAGACTCGTGCACAGGCAGTCGCCGGTCCTGCGTCTGCCCAACCGGCCGCTACTTCGACTTCGAGCAGCACGAGCGGACCAGCGGCTCCGCAAACGCAAAGTTCCTTTCAAGGCAGCGTGCCGGGAAAACTGGAACCAGGCGTGCTCCCAATTTCTCTGCAGGGTGCGATCGACCGCGGCTTAAAGACCAATCTGGGGTTGCTCCTTTCGGATCAGGATGTCGGTTCGGCCAGAGGCGCGCGCTGGAAAAAATTGAGCTCGCTGCTCCCGAATATCACTACCAGCAGTTACGTGGACGGATCGCAGGTGGACCTGGCGGAATTCGGATTTAACGCGATTCCCGGCGTGAGCATTCCCAATATCATCGGGCCTTTCGGCTATTACGATTCGCGCGCGTACCTGACTCAATCGCTGCTCGATCTGAATGCCATCAATAATACGCACGCAGCGACGCAAACTTTGAAGGCCGCGCAGCACACCGCCAAGGATGCGCGCGATCTGGTGGTTCTCGCCGTCGGCTACAATTATTTACAAGCCATCGCCGACGCTTCGCGCATCGAATCCGTCTCCGCGCAGGTGAATACGGCGCAGGCCCTCTACAACCAGGCATCGGACCAGGTGAATGCCGGCACTTCTCCCGCGATCGACGGCTTGCGCGCTCAAGTGGAATTGAAAACACGCCAGCAGCAACTCATCCAGGCCAAAAATGATTTCGCGATCCAGAAACTCACCCTGGCGCGCGTCATTGGCCTTGCCCCCGGCCAACAATACGATCTCACCGACAAATCGCCGTACGAGCCATTCAGCGCAATGACCTTGGACGAAGCGCTGCAGCGCGCCTACGCCTCACGCTCCGATTTTATGGCCGCCAGCGCCACTCTGCGCTCCGCGGAATATACGAAAAAAGCCGCGCGCGCCGAATACTTGCCTTCACTTTCTTTCAGCGCGGACTACGGCGTCGCTGGCACCTATTCCACTCTGGGCACGCACGGAGTCTTTGACGTTCGCGGCACGCTGAACTTCCCCATTTTTCAGGGCGGCAAAGTGCACGGCGACGAACTGCAAGCCGACGCGCAGCTCGAGCAGGCGCGCCAGCAATTGGAAAATCTTCGCGGGCAGATTGACCAGGACGTGCGCACCGCCTTCCTGAATTTGGAGTCGTCCTCAGAGCAAGTGCAGGTCGCGAAAAGCAACATTGACCTGGCGCAGCAGACTCTGGACCAGTCGCGCGATCGCTTTGCCGCGGGCGTTGCGGACACGGTGGAAGTGGTGCAGGCGCAGGAGCAGGTCGCAACCGCGAACGACAGTTACATTTCCAGCCTCTACAGCTACAACTACGCGAAAATTTCCCTGGCACGCGCGCTGGGCCTGGCGGAAACAAGCGTAAGAGAATATTTCAAAGGAAAATAAGCCATGCCCCAGCAAACGGAAGTCTCGGCAAATCCTCCGGCGGAACAGCAACGCCCCGACGAAACTCATTCGGCCTCGCCGCCGCCCGCGCGCTCCGAAAGTTATTTCAAACTGCATCCGCGCGCGCCTCTGTTTCTGGCGATCGCTGCGCTGCTGCTGCTGGTCGGCGGCTATTTCACATATCGTTATTTTTCGATGTACGAAACCACCGACGACGCCGAGGTGGACGGCCACCTGATGCCGCTCAGCGCGCGCATTTCCGGTTATGTCATAAAAGTAAACGTGGACGACAACCAGTACGTGGACGCAGGAACCGTTCTCGCCGAAATCGATCCGCGCGATTATCAAGTGGCGCTCGATCAGGCCAACGCCCAGCTCGCCGACGCTCAGGCCACCGCGCAAGCTCTGAATATCAACGTCCCGATCGCCTCGGTGAATTCCGATAGCCAGGTTTCCTCGACCGAAGCCGATGTGGAGAACGCGCGCGCCGGTATCTCGGTCGCCCAGGATCAATTCAGCGCCGCAAAATCGCAGCTGGAACAGGCTCAAGCCAACGACGTGAAAGCGCAAAACGACTTGATTCGTTACAAACAGCTTGTAGACAAGCAGGAAATTTCGCAGCAATTGTACGATCAGGCTGTCGCCGCCGCCAAAGCCAACACCGCAGCGGTCGCTTCAGCGCACGCCTCCGCCACCGCAGCCGAGCAGCAAGTCACGCAGGCGCGCAGCCGCCTGGCGAACGCCGAAGCAAATTATCGCAACGCGCAAACGGGTCCGCGCCAGGTGGCTTCGACGCGCGCTCGCGCACTTTCGGCCGATGCCACCGTGCTACAAAAACAAGCCGCGGTCGAGCAGGCCCGGCTGAATCTTCAATACACAAAAATCATCGCTCCGGTGAACGGCGTGGTCAGTAAAAATGCCGAAGTCGGCATGAACCTTCAGCCAGGACAGCAACTTTTCGCCATCGTTCCGCTCGACGAAGTCTGGATCACCGCGAATTACAAAGAGACGCAATTGAAATACATGCGCCCCAACCAGCCCGTGGAAATTAAGGTGGACGCCAACGGCCGCAGCTATCAGGGCCATGTGGACAGCATCGCCGGCTCCAGCGGCGCGCGCACCAGCCTGCTGCCGCCGGAAAACGCCACAGGCAATTACGTGAAAGTGGTTCAGCGCATCCCGGTAAAAATCGTTCTCGATAAGGGACAGAACAGCGATCACTACCTGCGTCTGGGAATGTCGGTCGAACCCAAGGTGAAAGTGAAATAAATTGACCGCTGCCGCCATCCCGCTTGATTCCACCTGGCGTCCGCGTCCGGTTATCAACCCCTGGATCATCGCGCTCACGGTCACGCTCGCAACGTTCATGGAAGTTCTCGACACCAGCGTCGCCAACGTCGCGCTGCCCCACATCGCGGGCAGCCTTTCCGCGGGCCAGGATGAAAGCACCTGGGTGCTCACTTCCTATCTGGTTTCCAACGCCATCATTCTCCCGATGAGCGGATGGTTTTCGCAGCTCATCGGGCGCAAGCGTTTTTACATGTCCTGCGTCGCGCTCTTCACCATCAGCTCGTTTCTCTGCGGACTTGCACCCAATCTCAGCATGCTAATTATTTTTCGCGTACTGCAGGGAATCGGCGGCGGAGGCCTGCAACCCAGCGAACAGGCCATTCTTGCCGACACTTTCGAACCGCGAAAACGCGGCATGGCTTTCGCCGTTTACGGCATGGCGGTCGTCTTGGCCCCGGCCATCGGTCCCACGCTCGGCGGCTGGATCACCGACAATTTCAATTGGCGCTGGATTTTCTTCATCAATATTCCCGTCGGCATCATTTCGCTGATTCTCACCAACATGCTGATCAGCGATCCGCCCTACATGAAGCAGCAAAAACGCACCGGCTTCCGCATTGACTACATCGGCCTGGGCCTGCTCGCCCTGGGCCTGGGCGCCATGCAAGTCGTGCTCGATAAAGGCCAGCGCGACGATTGGTTCGGCTCCAACTTCATCATCGTCATGACCGTCATCTGCGTGGTCTCGCTCATCGCCGTCGGCATCTGGGAGTGGCATCACAAAGATCCCATAATCGATCTCCATCTTTTCAAAATCCGCTCCTTCGCCATCGGCAACATGCTGATGTTCATGGTCGGCTTCGCGCTGCTTTCCAGCACCGTGCTTTTGCCGCAATTTTCGCAGGACTTATTGGGCTACACGGCGCAAAGGGCGGGCCTCGCCTTGATGCCGGGAGGAATCGCGATTATCTTGTGCATGCCGTTTGTAGGCTATTTGCTGGGGCACACCGACGCGCGCCGCCTGCTTTTATTCGGCCTCGCCATGGTCTCTTTTTCCCTGTTTCACATGACGAATTTCGACACCGCGATTGATTTCCGCACCTTGGCGACCGCGCGCGTATTCCAGGCCATGGGCCTGGCATTTCTTTTCGTGCCCATCAACACCGCCGCTTACTCCTTCATCCCGCCCGGCAAAAACAACGCAGCTTCCGGCCTGATCAACCTCGCGCGCAATATCGGCGGCAGCGTCGGCATTTCCTTCGTCACCACCATGCTGGCGCGGCGCGCGCAAGTGCATCAGTCGAATCTCACCGCCCGGCTGAGTTCCGGTAACGGCCAATTCCAGGCCGCGCTTTCAAGCCTCACGCACATGCTCGTCACCCGGGGCTCCAGTCCCGCCGAAGCCGCCCGCCAAGCCTACGGAATGATGGCCTTCAATCTGGACCGCCAAGCCACCATGCTCGCTTACATAGACAATTTCTGGATTCTGGGCTGCTGCGTCGCCGCCATGATCCCCTTCGTTTTTCTAATGAAGAAAGTAAAACATGGCGGCTCGATGGCGGTACACTAGGCCCTTAGGGGCGCTAGTGATGTCGGTAAAAATCATTACCCTCGAGCGGGAATACGGCAGCGGCGGCACGCTCATCGCCAGATCGCTCGCCGAACGCCTGGGCTGGAAACTCTGGGACGAGGAAATCACCGCCGAAATCGCCCGCGCCGCCCATGTGGACCAGCGTGAAGCACAGCGCTGCGACGAGCGCGTCGATCCCTTTCTTTATCGCTTGTTCAAAGTTTATGCGCGCGGCAGTTATGAAAGAACGCTCGGTCTGAGCGACTCGCGCGTCTTCGACACCGACTGCATGGTCGAGATGCTGCAAAAAGTAATTGCAGACGTCGCCTCGCGCGGCAATTGCGTCATCGTCGGCCGCGGCTCTCCCTATTTTCTGCGCGACCGCCCCGATGCCTTCCATGTTTTCATCTACGCTTCGGACGAAGAAAAAATCCGCCGCATCAAATCCATCGGCAAAACGGAAAAAGAAGCGCAGCAACTCGTCGCCGAAGTGGACCGCGACCGCGCCGATTTCATCCGCCACTATTTCGGCAAGCAATGGCCGCACCGCCCGCTCTACAACATAATGATCAATTCCAAATTCGGCGATGAGTTCGTAATCGAATCGATCCTGCAAAATGTCGAAGCCCTGGAAAAGCATCAAGCCCTGCGCGACGTCAGCGTGTAGCGCATCTCCAATCTTGGTCGTTCCAGGTTCCACCCCTTCCCCGCTCGAAATCGTTTTACAACCAAGTCGGTAGCCGATTGGTGTACAATCGCCGCCGCTCTGGAACGTAAATACAGCGTTATTCCCGCTCACATTTCACTTTGCTCAAGGAGGATACGGGCCATGTCGCGCAGCGTAACTTTATTCGCGTTATTTGTGCTGACCTTGGGGACCCACCAAACCGTCGCTGCTACCAAGTACGCGGTGGGAACCTGCGAACCAAAACTCACCAGCTTTTCCACCATCCAGGCTGCGCTCAGCGCCACGCCAGCTCCCACCATTGTCGAAGTTTGTCCCGGCACCTACCCGGAACAGGTCGTCATCACGCAAGGCGTCACATTGGAAGGAGTCTCTAGCGGCACTTCGGACCAGGCCATCATCGCTGCTCCCGCCGCAGGACTGGTGCAGAACGCCACCACCGACTTTGCAGGCCAGTTACTGGCGGTGCAGTTGTGGGTCAACAATGCCACCGGTCCCGTCACCATCACCAACATCACCGTGGATGCCACTGGAAATCGCGTTTCGGGCAATACATTTATCGTCGGAGTTTTTTTCCAGAACTCGGCCGGCACCCTGAAAGAAGTGACCACGCGCAATCAAGAGGGGAACGGCTTTGGCACGGGAGTCTGGTTGGAAGGCGGCAGCACCAACCCGTCCATTACCGTTAACAAATGCAGCATTCATGATTTCGATTCGGACGGCATCGAAACCGAAACCAACTCCAGTTCCTCCGAGCTTTCCGCAACCTTAACCGATAACAACATCATCAGCGGTATCGTTTTTAACGACGCCGTTGACGTTGGAATCAGCGAGGGGAGCACGGTCACAGCCACCAACAACGTTCTCAGCGCGATTAACATTAGTACGAATGGCGCCTACGATGAACTTACCACCTACGGTTTTGACACGGGGTCTGGCGCCACAGGCTCCCTTTCTGGAAACGTGGTTACCAACACGCAAATCGGAATCTTCGCGGGTGCCGATAACGTCTCCATCACATCCAACAAGCTGCTGAACACCAAGACCGGCATCTCCATGAAGAGTGCTGTGGCCACCATCCAGAACAACACCATCAGCAATGCCGGCACCGGGATTCAACTCAGCTGCGGCGCCGACAACAACGTCAGCTCCAACACCATCAGTGACGCCGTCACCGGGCTCAGCACGGTCCCGACGGGGTTTACTGCCAGCAACACATTTTTCAACGTCGGCACGATAAGTTCCGGCGGCTGCTGATCCTGCCACGCAATGAACGCAGCGCGGGTGCTTCGCATGTCTGGGCGAAGCACCCCCGCCCGCTCTACAACAGCATGACCCATTGCAAATTCGGCGATGAATTCGGAATCGATCCCGCAAAATCGTAGCCCTGCGCGACGTAACCGCCTAGCAAATTTTCCAGCGCTCGCGCATTTCGCCACGGCTCGCTCGTCCATCTGCCGCAAACGCCGCGCGTTGCCCGGCTCTGCCGCGAGTGGATTCCAGTGTATAATCCCCCGCATTCGCATCCCGCGAGGGCGCTCATGGCTGCCGACAAAACTTCCACGATGTGGGTTCCTGTATGTTGCGGCCGTGTCATGCGCTGCAATATGTTCCGCCAGGCGGATGGCGGCGCTTACGCAGCCCTGGTTTGTACGGTCTGCAATAAGAACGTCACGCTGGAACAAGAGCCCGTCACAGCGGCGGATAAATTCGGGGATGGATCGAGCATTCTGAGTCTGATCGGATCGCCCAAACCACCCCAGACAGAAAGAAAAAAGTCGTTCGCCGAATCCAGTCCCGACGATCCAACGCTGTAGTCTGAGTTGCGGCTTAGCTCGATGCTTTCCTGCTAATGATTGGCCAGACGATTTCGCACTATCGCATCCTGGAGCAGCTCGGCGCCGGCGGCATGGGCGTCGTATTCAAGGCCCAGGACAACCGGCTGGAACGCGCGGTGGCTCTGAAATTCCTTCCTGAAAATCTCGCACAACAGCCTCAGGCCCTCGAGCGGTTCCGGCGCGAAGCGCGCGCCGCATCGGCGTTGAACCATCCGGGCATCTGCACGATCTACGACGTCGGTGAGCAAGACGGTCAGGCGTTCATCGCCATGGAGTTCATAGATGGCGAAACGCTGCGCAGCCACATCCATGGCAAGCCGCTCCCTTTGGACGAACTGCTCGATCTCGGGATTCAGATCGCGGAAGCTCTGGATGCGGCGCACGCCGAAGGAATCATTCACCGAGATATCAAGCCTGCGAATATCTTCGTCACCAAGCGCGGGCGAGCGAAGGTGCTCGATTTTGGCCTGGCCAAGCTTGTTCCCAAAGGAGTCGCAAACGCCGATGCCGATTCCGCCGCTCGACCCTCCGACTCCACTTCGATCGTGGGAATCATCAGCGGCACTCCTTCTTACATGTCACCCGAGCAGGTACGCGGAGACGATCTGGACGCGCGCACGGACATCTTCTCGCTCGGTCTGGTCCTCTATGAAATGGCGACGGGCACTCAGGCATTTCGTGGCGCGACTGGCGGCGCGATCATCGAGGCGGTTTTGACGCGCCCGCCCGCTTCGGTTCGCAGCATCAATCCCCATCTCCCGCCGCGGCTTGAAGCCATCATCGAAAAGGCGCTCGACAAGGATCGTCGCGAGCGCTACCAGCACGCGGGGGAAATTCTTGCTGACTTGCAGCGGCTGAAGCGGGGAACCGAGTCCGGCAGCGTGGATCGCGAAGGGGACACACAATCCGTACCGGCCTCAACCGCCAGTCACTTGTCCTCGGCCGGCAACCCGGGGCCGCGCGCCGCAAGGCAACCATCCGGCTCCTTCCGCGCAGCGCGAGTCTCCAAAATTATCAGCTCGCTTGCGGTGTTGCCTTTCGAGAACATCAGCCGTGATCCTGAAAACGATTATCTCAGCGACGGCATCACCGGCAGCCTGATCAACAACCTGGCGACGGTTCCCAAACTGCGTGTGATGGCGCGGAGCACCGTCTTTCGCTACAAGGGCCGGGAAATTGACCCGCAAGCCATCGGTCGCGAACTCAATGTGCGCGCCGTGCTCACGGGAAGAATGATGCAAAGCGGCGGCTCTTTGCGCATCGGTACCGAATTAGTTGACGTGGCGACAGGCTCTCAAATATGGGGTGCGCAATTCGATCGCAAGCCGGGCGACATCTTTACAATCCAGGACGAAATCTCCAGCGAGATATCCGGAAAATTGCGCTTGCAGCTAACGCGCGCTGAAAAAAAACGGCTCGTGCGGCGCCACACCGAAGATGCCGAGGCTTACCGGCTCTACCTGCAAGGCCATCATCACTGGAACCGCTGGACGGAAGAAGGATTCTACAAGGCGATCGGGTACTTTCAGCAGGCGGTCCGGAAGGATCCCAGCTACGCTCTGGGATACGCTGGCGTCGCCGATTGCTATGTGCTGCTGGGATGGAACAGTTATCTGCCTGCGAAGGAAGCGTTTCCGAAAGGTAAAGCGGCTGCCATGACCGCACTCGAACTCGCCCCTGATCTGGGCGAAGCCCACACCGATTTGGCGGCCGTGTTGTGGCTGCACGATTGGCAGTGGCCGGAAGCTCAGACAGAATTTCAACGCAGCCTGGAATTCAATCCCTGCTATCCAACCGCCAATCATTATTACGCCGAGTGCGTGATGACCATGGGCCGCCACGCAGAAGCCCTCGCCAGGATGAAAAAAAGCCTGGAGCTGGATCCTTTGTCGCTCATTATTAATGTCGCGATCGGATGGGCCTACTATCATGCGCGGCAGTACGACCAGGCCGTCGAACAACTGCTGCGCACCGTGGAACTAGATCCGAACTACCCCATGACCTACTGGATTCTCGGACTGCTCTATCGCAAGACCGCACGCTCGGATTTAGCGATCAGCGCCGGTGAGAAAGGCGTGAATCTGTCAGGCGGTAGTCCGCTGATGCGCGCAGCTCTGGCGCAATCCTACGCAGAGGCGGGAAGGCCAGAAGATGCGCGACAAATCCTTGACGATCTAACCATGCTCGCACAACACAAGTACGTCGCTCCTCACTTCTTCGCCGGAATCCATATCGGCCTCGGAGAAAACGACCGCGCACTGGAGTACCTCGAGAAATCCTACGCAGAGCATTGCCACTGGCTCATCTATCTTCATATCGACCCGAGCATGGACAGTCTGCGGGACAACCCGCGTTTTCAGGAACTGTTGCGTCGTGTCGGCCTCCCCGGCTGACAGTCCTCGCTTGCTTTGCACGCAATCTGCGATACCATCCTCGCCGATATGGTTAGGCGAGGAGCAACGAAATCCGCTCGGCGCAATGCCGTCAAACGCAAGCCCACACGCCGCAAAACAGCCACGCTTGCAAACGAAGCGGTCACTCTGCTTGTTCAGTTGCGCGCAAAACAAGGCCAGCGTCTTGCGCTCGAGTCAGAAATTCGCGCGCTGATTGCGCCGACACGAAAAGAGCAGGGCTGCCTGCAGTACGATCTGCACCGTTCGCTCGATGATCCGGACCTGTTCCTTCTCCACGAAGTCTGGGCCAGTCGCCAGCATCACCAGGCTCACTATCAGACTGCTCATTTCCTCCGCTGGAACGCCTGCAAAGACTCCTTGCTAGCCTCGCGCGACGCCAGCTTCTGGCGACAGATTGATCATTGAGGTCTCGAAAATATTCCCGCAGGCGTAAAGCGCAGCGTACGATGCTCACGTTTACGGTCGAAATCGAAAAATTCCAATTCCGGGCGCTTTCGCTAGGCCCGAAATCGAGAAGATCCATGAAGATCCTTGCCATCTTTTGCTGGCTCGCATGCCTAGCAAGCGGCGCTCTTGCAAGCGCTCAGTCTGTTTCTCCGCAGCGCACGGACGATCTGCCGCGCCACGGCATAATCGGCCTGGTCGTCGTGCCCGCAGATCCCGCGAAGCCTGCAAATCCGCAAACAAACCCTCTCATCGTCAAGACAGTCGTCTCAGGGGGCGCGGGCGAGGCAGCGCAGATTCAACCGGGCGATATCTTGGACGGGCTCGACGGACAGCCGGTCGGCAGCCCGGAAGAATTCGCGCGCATAATTAGCCGTCATTTAGCAGGCGACGCAGTAAGACTCGAACTAACGCGCAAAGGCCTGAAAATCTCTGCACAAGCCGTCTTGAAACCGCGGCCGCTCGAAAGCAGCGCAGACGCAGAGGTTTTATATCGCGCCGTCAGCGCAGCCGGCTCGCGACGCCGCACGATCGTTACGCGCCCGAAGCCCGACGGCCGTTACCCGGCTGTCTTGTTCATAGGCGGGCTTGGCTGCTACTCGCTCGACGGTGCGCTCAACGAAAGCGCCGGATACGGACCGATTCTTGCAGCACTCGCAAAAAACAAGTTCGTCACGATGCGTGTCGAAAAGCCAGGTGAAGGTGACAGCGAAGGTCCGGCATGCACAGACCCGAAGGCGACTGCGGAGCTGGAAGCCGCCGGCTACGTCGCCGCATTAGCCGCGCTCAGAACCTACGATTTCGTCGATGCCGGAAAAATCTTCATCTTCGCCCACAGCCTGGGACCGTTGCTGGCTTCTCTGGCGCTGCCGAACCAAAATATTCGGGGCGTCGTGGCCGCGGAGACGATCGGCCGAAGCTGGTTCGAGTACAGCCTGGAAAACGTGCGCCGTCAAAGTTTTCTCGTCGGTGAACCGCTCGACCAGGTCGACCAGGAAGTCCGCACCCACGCGGTTTGTGCGTATCACTTCTTCCTGCAGCATGAGCCCGCCGACGAAGTCGCAAGACTCGGCGAGCAGTGCAAGGACATGATTCAAAGTTACGCCGGTATGTCTGCTCCCTACATGCAGCAGATTGGCGACATCAGCTTGGCCAGCCAGTGGAAACGAATCGACGCTCCGGTCCTGGTGATCTACGGCACTTCCGACCCGGCGACGAACGCGGATGAGAGCCAATACTTGGCCGACCTCATCAACAGTTTTCATCCCGGCCGCGCCACCTACACCGAAATCCCCGGCATGGGCCACGACTTCGGCCGCTACTCCTCGCAAGCCGACTTCCTCAACCGCCGGAAGAACGCACAGCCTCATCCCTTTGACGACGATCTGCTCGTCATCGTCCTCGCCTGGTTCGAGCAGCAGGCGCGAACATGAGCACAGTATTCAATGCGACGTCGCACATGCGGGCCGTGGCGTAGGGAATTGCCCTCCACCAGAGAGGGTATGATTTGGACCCGCTTGCTTCACTGTCTAGCTTGTTCGTTGTCTATCCATTTTCTTAAGGTTGTCAATATATCCGCTACGTTTGGCACTACCATAAGCTAAGGTTGTCAATGTCAAGAAGCAAGTTGACAATGAAATAAATCGAATGATTGAGCGTGCAAAGTCTGGTGGGGCGACCGTTACCGAGCCTGCTAGTTCGTAGAATCTCTTACAGTTCGATACGCAATCTGACTCGCATCTTCGCGTGGTGTTGGCGGGGTCTTCTTTTTCTTCGGCTTTCTGATTTCTCGTTTCCGGGCGTTCTTGTTTCCCATGTGGTGATAGTGCCACGGCAGTTTTCCACTTGCAAGTACAGCTGAACTCAAAATGAGTCACTACCCTTTTCGCCGTGTCGTTGACTTGCACTTAGCTGCAATCTAGAATCGCCACCTCATGCCCGATAGCTCTTCTCTGGTCGGCCGCACCATTTCCCACTACCGCGTCGTCGAAAATCTCGGCGGCGGAGGCATGGGCGTCGTTTACAAAGCCGAAGACACGCGGCTGAAGCGTTTCGTCGCGCTGAAATTTCTTCCCGACGAAGTTGCCAGCGACCAGCAGGCCCTCGGCCGCTTCGAGCGTGAAGCGCAGGCAGCCTCCGCGCTGAATCATCCCAACATTTGCACCATCCACGATATCGGCGAAGAGAACGGAAAAGCTTTCATCGCCATGGAGTTTCTGGACGGCTCCACTTTGAAGCACCTCATCAATGGCCGGCCCCTCGAACTCGACCGCTTGCTCGACATCGCCATCGAAATCACCGACGCCCTCGACGCCGCGCACGCCCAGGGCATCATTCATCGCGACATCAAGCCAGCCAATCTTTTCGTTACGCGGCGCGGACACGCAAAAATCCTCGACTTCGGCCTCGCGAAATTAATTCCCGCGCACACCGGCACCGCGCGGGTCGGCGAAACCATGGGAGCTACCAACCATGCCACGCTCGACTCGGGCGAAATGTTCACCAGCCCCGGAACCGCCGTCGGCACCGTCGCCTACATGTCGCCCGAACAAGTTCGCGGCAAGGAACTCGACGCGCGCAGCGATCTGTTCTCGTTCGGCACCGTGCTATACGAAATGACCACCGGCGTACTGCCCTTCCGCGGCGAAACCACCGGCGTTATTTTCGAGGCCATCCTGAATCGCGTGCCGCCGCCCGCGCTGCGCCTCCATCCGGATATTCCCCCGAAGCTGGAAGAAATCTTGCAGAAGCTTCTGGAAAAAGACCGCGAGATGCGCTACCAGGTCGCCGCCGAAATCCGCGCGGACCTGAAACGCCTCCGCCGCGAAACAGATTCCTCCGGGCGCCTGGCGGCCAGCGGTAGTTCGCAAATGTCCGGCAGCACGGCCGTCCCGCTGTCGGGCTCCGCCCCTACGCCGACGCTTCCCTCCTCTGCTGCTACGCCTTCGGCTCCCACCAAATCCAGCTCCGCCGTACTGCAAGTCGCCGGGCAGCACAAGATTGGCACGGCGCTCACGGTCGTTATCCTGCTCGCGCTGGTGGCCGCTGCTGCCTTCGGCGTTTATTCCTTCATGTCGCGCAAAAAAACGGCGGCGTTCGAACACTTCACCGTTTCACCCGTCACCGAAACCGGTAAGGCCTCGCTCGCTGCGCTCTCTCCCGACGCGAACTACATCCTCAACGTGGAGCGCGCAGCCGGCCAACAAAGCCTCTGGCTGCGCAACGTTCCCACAAAGAGCAACACGCAAATCGTTCCGCCTTCCGACGATCAATACCACAGTCTGAGCTTTTCACCGGACGGCAACTCCATCTATTTCACCAAGGACGAAAAGGCGGAAAAGAACGTCTACAGCCTCTACCGCGCGCCGGTGCTCGGCGGAAACCCCGAGCGCATCGTCCACGATATCGGCAGCGGCGTCAGCTTTTCGCCCGACCGCTCCCGCATCGTCTTCATCCGCTTCAAACGCAACGCAGGCGAGGGCGACTTGATCGTCGCGAACGCCGACGGCTCGGGCGAGAAACTTTTGTCCAAGTAGAACACCCGCCTGCGCTCGCCGGCGTGGTCTCCGGACGGAAAATGGATCGCGGCAACGGAATTCAACGCGGATCAGGCCGCGTTGTCCTCGCTCGATCTTTTTGACGCCTCCACCGGAGAAAAGCAGACTTTCAAGAAATCCGACATGATACTGGATTCGCCCGTCTGGCTTCCCGATCAAAGCGGTATCGTCGTCGTAGCCAGCGGTCGCGAATCGAATTTCAACCGCAATCAAATCGGAGTCATTTCCTATCCCGAAGGCATGTACCGGCCCATCACCAGCGACACCAATTCCTATCCGATCATCAGCCTCTCTGCTGACGGCAAGACCATCGCCACCGTGCAATCGCAATACGTCGGAACGCTCCTGACCGCGCCCTATGAAGCAAGTGGCGCGGGAAAGCCGGTCGCCATCAGCAGCCGTCCGCCGACCAGTTGGTTCGGCTGGACTCCGGATGGAAAAATCCTCGCCGAGCAGGAAAATGGCATCTTCCAGATGAACGCCGACGGCAGCGGTCGCGTCCCGTTTCTGCGCGACGATTTCCCTTCCTTCGGGCCTATCTCCTGCGATCACGGACGCTACGTTATTTTCGGTTCCGCACCTCGCGGCGGCGGCAATTCCTTAAATATTTGGCGCGCGGACTCGACCGGCGGCAATCTGAAACAGATCACCACCGGCACGGACGACCAACCGGCCATGTGTTCGCCCGACGGAAAATGGCTTGTCTATGCTGGATTCGATGCGGGAAAATTTGTGGCTAAAAAAGTTTCCGTGGATGGAGGCCCTTCGACACAGCTCTCCGAGGCGCTGCTCACCTGCGGCTGCGTGAATATTTCACCCGACGGAAAGAACATCGCATTTCAGACCCAGCCCACCACCGGCGGCGCGATCATCATAAAAATTCTGGATTTTGAGACTCTGCAGCCCGTGAAAGTAATCGAGCGCGATCCGCGCGCTGGCGGCGAGATCCGCTACACCTCAGACGGCAAAACCATCGGCTATCCGATTCGCGAAAATGGCCTGTACGCGCTATGGGTTTCGCCCGTAGACGGCTCCCCCGGTCATCGCGTCACGGAATTCGAACCCGATCGCATCGAGGATTTCCACTGGTCCGCTGACAACAAGACGCTCGGTCTGCTGCGCACTCACAACGATAGCGACGTCGTCCTGCTGCGCCAATCTGCGGCTTCACATTGATCCGCAGCACGCCCAAAATTAGCGCCCTTCGTTAGCCGAACAGACCGGCCGAACCAGGGCCAAGCCGCGCTATTTTGTTTCGCCGGGCTTGAATTGCGGATTGTAGATAATGCCCAAAACGTTTCCGAACGGATCGCGCACTTCACCCACCAGCATTCCGCCGCCCACGTCCTGAACATCTTCGACCGGAGTCGCACCCAGCTCAATCAGCCGCTTGTAAGCCGCATGAGCGTCCTCGACTCCCCAGTACGCAACGCCCGCGGCAGCTCGTTTCGTTTCCGCTTTTGGCGCCGGCACCAGACCCAAGTCATATCCCCCGACGTTGTATCCGACGTAAAACGCCGGCTGATCAAAATAAGGCTCCATGCCAAGTGCTTTGCTGTACCACTCCTTGGCCTTCGCCATGTCCTGCACTTCATATTTCGCCGTGCGCAATCCCAAGAACATCGCGTGCTCCTTCCCAGCGCTTTGCACATATCCAGCCGTAGACGTCGCAGCCGAAACATCCACCCGTCCAGCAAGATACGCGAACAAACATAGAAATGCCAAAATCATCGTGATCGTGGAAACGTGCTTCAACTTCACGCCGCGCACCGGCTGAACTTCCACCGGCGGGACGTTCGCAGCACCAGAGTCTGTCGCGGTCCGAGCGGATTTCCTGCGGCGACGACTCGCCGACCTAGCTGTGGATCTCATGCGGGGCATGCTGCTCCTCCCTGATTCAGTCCCAACTGCAACTGCGGCGATTTCCACGAATGATTTGCGCTCCGGTCCGGACGCGAGCCCAATCCATACTTCTGCCGCAAATACTCCACCCGCGCCGTGATTTCCTTGCGATAGCCATCCGGCGCGTTCCCGTGCCGCCCATACCAAACGCGATACTGCCGCGAAAGCTTCGGAAACTTCCCGTCCAGAAAAGGCAGAAAATGCTTGAGCGACGCAGGCATCAAAAACAATACATTCCCCGCGAACCACTGCGCCTGAGCATCCCGCGCCCCGCGTGCCAAAGCGTCCAGATCCTCCGCGCGATCCGTAATTCCCGGCACAATCGGCATCGCCAATACTCCTGCCGAAATTCCAGCCTCCCGCAATGCCCGCACAGCCTGCAAACGCAAATCCGGCCTCGGCGCGCGCGGCTCTAGCAGCCTAGCCAGCCGCGTGCGCAGAGTCGTAACACTCAAATTCACCGCCAGCGTCGAACGCTGCGCAATCCGCTTCAGCAAATCAATGTCTTGAAGCACCTGGTTCGACTTCGTGGTAATCGAAACGTTCAGCCCGTCGCGCTCGGCCATCTGTTCCAGAATTGCTCGCGTCGCTCCATACTCGCGTTCCGCCGGCTGATAGGGATCCGTAGCGGTTCCAATGGCAATGTGCTCGCCCCAGATCTTCTCGTTCGCCAGATCGCGCCCCGCCAAGGGCCCCGCGTCCTGCTTCACGTAAATCTTCGATTCGAAGTCGTTCCCGTCCAGCTCCATGTATTCATGGGTATAGCGCGCATAGCAGTAGTGGCACCCAAATTCGCACCCGCGATAGGGGTTCACCGTCCAGCGGAAGGGGACACGCTCGGAATCGCAGTGATTCAGTATGGAGCGAACAGGCAGCAGGAAATACTCCGTCCCGCGCTTGGAATCTGCGCAAGGGGAGGAAGCGGCGAGGCGTGCAATGCCGACCAGTTCCGTAGCGGGCTTCGTTCTCTGGCTAGGGGCCAGAGGGGGCGCGGAAGCCTCGCACGGTGACTCACGTGTGCCGTGGCGAGCGGCTGTGGGGAAAAGGGTGAGACTGGTCTGCTTCGCACGCCTCCGAGGACGTTGGAGCGTCGCTGGTGTCGCACGAAGAATGGGAAAAGTGGCCATTGATTGCCTCGCCGCACGGCAGACAATATATTCGCCTTTTGTTCGCTATGTCAAGCATTATTCTTCGCTTTCTGTTCGCCTGTACGCTCAGGCAGGCTTCACCCTGGAAACCCTGCTTCCGGCCAGATGCGTCGGGCAGTGCCGGCCGATATACTCAGCGAGACACCCCCTAACTCCTGGCAGGAACTCCAATGGCAGAAGTCGGCATCCTGATCATTGATGATGATATCGTCAGCCAGCGCGCGCTTAAAAACGTCCTCGATTCAGAGGGTTGGCGCGTGCGGATCGTCCCGCTCGCCTCGGCGGCGATGCTCGAACTCGCAAGCGGCCAGTGGAGCCTGGTAATCGTCAACGTCGCGATGACCGACGTCCGCGGCCCGCTCTTCAACATTCTGAAAGACCTCGCGCAAGGCGATGCCGACGCCCTCGAAGGCGCCGAACTGGACGCCGCAGGCCCAAAACGCATCCGTGTGCTCTTCCTTGTGCCTCTACTGGCGGCACCGGCAGCCCAGCCAATCCTGGAAAAGGAAGGCCTGCCCTATCTCCTCAAGCCCTATAATCTGCACGAGTTCCTCGAAAAAGTCGGCGAGCTTTTAGTAGAAGCAGGCGCCCTGGCCGACCCGATTCGCAGCATGAGCGATTTCTCCCCCGCCAACAGAAAGCGCCGCGGTCTCCGTTCCGCGCAACGCGGCAAGCGCAGTTCCATGTTCGCCTCCCGCGACGATTACCAAATGTCCGAAGAAGAGCTCCTGGAATGGGAACGCACCGAAGAAGAAGACCGCAAGAAGCGCGAAAAAGAGCTCAAAGACCGCGAACATCTCTAGCTTTCGCGACAGCTGCGCGAAGTCGCCATAGCCATCCGTGAGAATAGCTGTCGCCGACGGATCCGGCGCATCGCCCTCAGAAATCCTGCAAGGAATCACTCGCTGCCCGTTCTCACTGTGAAGGCTCGCGCACGAAGCGTCACTTGCGCAATCACCGAAGGAGAACGCCATGCATCCCGGCCACAAACTTATCTGGATTCCCGGTTTGATAATTCTCGCCGCCCTGGCAGTCGTGCTCGTCTGGGGCTTTAGCACCTCCCCACGCCTCTATGCCAAACCTGAACTTGCGTCCGGGCCCGATTCATCCGCCGGCTGGCGCATCGGTGAGGCGGTCAGCTACGAAACGCTCACCGTGTTTCCGGTGCTGTCCTCCCAAGAAGCCTACACAGCCGATTTCGAAACACTCGATGCCGCTCTCGCCTCCGGAGCAGCCATCGTTGCCGAACAAGGCGAATACATGCGCCGTTCGCGAGATGGCGGCGAATCCAGCCGGGTAATTTCCAGCGGCCCGCAGGTGAACCAGCTCGTGCTGGTAAATCGCGGCAAGAAACCATTGCTGCTGCTTGCCGGCGAAGTGGTTTCCGGCGGCAAGCAAGACCGCATCATCGGCAAGGACCGCATCATTCCCGCCGGCGCGCAGCCGCTGCCTCTCGACGTATTCTGCGTCGAGCATAGCCGCTGGACCAACGGCGGCGACACATTCGCCGCCGGGAAAACCATGGTGCATCCAACGGTTCGCGCAGAAGCCGCCGTCGCGCAAGACCAGAGCAAAGTCTGGGCTGCGGTTCGTGGTGACGCCGCGGCAGCCAGAGCGCAGGCGAGCATGTCGTCCAGCCTGGAAGTTGCTGCGCCGCAGATTTCCCAACAGCAGCTTTCACAAGTGATGGCGTCTGCTGCGCCCACCGAAGGCTATCGCAACATTTATCAATCGGCCGCGGTGGGACCTTCGGTCGAAAATTTCGCGCTGGAAGTCGAAAAGCGTTTCAAACGCTCCACGTCCGACTTGAAAGGCGAGCACGTTGTCGGCGTTATCGTAGCCTTCGGCGGTGAAGTCGCCTGGAGCGATATCTTCGCATCCTCGCAACTTTTCGACGCGTACTGGTCAAAGCTGTTGCGCAGTTACGCGGTAGAAGCGCTAACCCGTCCAGGAGCCCGCGAAAAAGTGGCGCTCGAAGACGCGCGCGACTTCCTGCGCCCCGCCACCGGCCACGTCCGGGAAGAAACCGAGCCCGGCGTCTATCGCTGGCAGGAACGCAGCCAAGGCCGCGAAACAGAAATCCAACTGGAAGCGCTAGAGCCGAAGCCGCTGACGCTGCACTGGCTGAAAGTCCTGCGCACAAGCTAGTCGCGAAGGGGCGGTTTGTGCCCGCCCCACTCGCAGCGCGCGTCGCACCTCTGATCATTTCGCGCACCATCCCGAGCGCAGCGAAGGATCTACAGCCGCGCCGCTCGCACATTAAGAAAACAACCGCACTTCACTGCGATCACGCGTCTCCGCCAGCAACTCCGCAACAGTCTTCTGCAACACCGGATGCACGACACCAGCCGCAATCTCCGCCAACGGCACCAGCACAAACCTCCGCTCCGTCATCCGCGGATGAGGAATCTCGAGTTCCGCCTCGCGCTCCACAAGCGGCCCAAACAGCAAAATATCCATATCAATGATCCGCGGACCCTTGGGCGCCGCCCGCTCGCGTCCCGCAGACCGCTCGATTTCAAGCAGCGCCTGCATCAAGTCCCGCGCCGTCAAATCCGTCTCCACCTCCACCACAGAATTCAAAAACCATCCCTGCTCCACAAACTCCACGGGCTCGGTCTCATACAACGAGGACTTCTTCACCACGCGCACACCATGCCCAGACAACTCCGCAATCGCCCGCGCAATATTTTCCGCGCGCTCGCCCAGGTTTGATCCGAGTGATAGAAAAATATCCTTCATAAAAGCCAGAACATTCCAGCCCGAGGCAGAGAGGTTTCACCGCCGAGAGGCAGAGTTCGCCGCGAAAGGCACTTTCCGCGCAGTTTCGACTCTCAGGGAGGAGGATCTTGCGTTAACTAAACAGCCCAGGTTGCCGGCGCGGTTCATCCAATCCAAAATGTTTGTAAGCCAGCGCCGTGGCCACGCGGCCGCGCTGCGTGCGGTCCAGCAAGCCCAGCTGCATCAGGTAAGGCTCGTAGATTTCCTCGATCGCATCCTCCTCTTCGCTCAACGAAGCGGCGATCGTGCTCAAACCCACCGGGCCCCCTGCATATTTCTGAATAATAGTGAGCAGCAAATTGCGGTCCACTTCGTCCAGCCCATGATCGTCCACACCCAGCATCGCCAGCGCATCGCGGGCTACGCCAATATCAATGTGTCCCTTCGCGCGTACTTCAGCAAAATCCCGCACACGCCGCAGCAATCGATTCGCCACGCGCGGCGTCCCCCGGCTGCGGCGCGCAATTTCCGCCGCCCCCGCCTCATCCATCGTAATTCCCAAAATCCTCGCAGACCGCTGCACGATCAGCAGCAGATCTTCGGGCGAATAAAATTCCAGCCGGTGCACAATCCCAAACCGCGAACGCAGCGGCGCCATGATCAGTCCGGCGCGCGTCGTCGCGCCAATCAGCGTGAACTTATTCAATTGATAGGGATGCACGCGCGCCCCGGGCCCCTGCCCGATAATCAAATCCACGCGAAAATCCTCCATCGCGGGATACAGAATTTCCTCCAGCGACGGCTGCAAGCGATGAATCTCATCCAGAAAGAAAAAATCCTGCGTCTCGAGCGATGTAAGGACCGCCGTCAGGTCGCCTTTCTTCTCCAGCAGCGGCCCCGAACTCACTTTGATCGCCGAACCCATCTCGTTCGCCAAAATTTGCGCCAAGGTCGTCTTTCCCAAGCCCGGCGGCCCGTACAATAAAACGTGATCCAGCGCCTCGCCCCGCGTGCGCGCCGCTTCGACTGCAATCTGCAGATTTTCCTTCACGCGGTTCTGCCCGATGTAATCCGAAAGCTGCTTCGGGCGTATGCTGGCCTCGACACGCGCGTCCTCATCGAAAGCTTTGCCCGAAATAATTCGCTCCCGGCCGTCTGTCATCTTTCCCGCCATCTGATTTTTTTCACTGCCGCCCGCCGCCGCGCGTTCATGAGCAGCCGCCGCGGCAGCACCGTCGCGCTCACTCTGCATCATTCACTCTGCCCCGCGCGCTGCGATTTTTTCATCACCGCGCCGCCCAGAATCTGCAAGGACGCGCGCAGCAAAGTCTCAAAATCATTTCCCACCGTCGCCCGCGATTGTGCAATCGCTTTCTCCACCGCTCTCTCATCGTACCCGAGATTCTCCAGCGCCGATGCCACATCCGATTCCAGCTGCGAACGCGTCGCCGGCTTCCCTGCCTCCGGCACGTCCACCGCCGCAAGTTTATCGCGCAATTCCACCACCATGCGCTCAGCTGTCTTGCGCCCGACACCGGGAATGCGCACCAGCTGCGCCAGGTCGCCCTTGCGAATCGCCGGCACCAGCTCGTCCAGGCGCATGCCCGAAAGAATCTTCAAGGCGAGCGAAGGCCCCACGCCGGAAGCCGAGATCAGCAGCTCGAAACACTGTTTTTCGCGCGCCGTGAAAAATCCATACAGCGCCAGCTGGTCTTCGCGCACGTGCGTATGAATCAGCAGCGTGGTTTCCGTGTGCAGCGCGCCCAGGCTGGTGAACGTGGAAAGCGGAATGATCACCTGATAGCCCACTCCGCCGACCTCCAGCAGCACCAGGTTGGGGCGCTTATCAGTCAGCTTCCCACGGAGCGATCCAATCATGTCCAGCGATTATTGATTAGGGGCGCGGGAGTGTCAACGCGGCAACAGCCAAATTGTACTGGCCCGAGGGCAGCAGGCTGAAACATTTTGACACGCATCTGCGTACCAATATTCGGATGTGGGGATTTTTCCGCTCAGTCGCGCCCCGCGCACACTGTCCGCTTTCGCGCGAACACTGTCCGCTTCCGGATTTCTGCTTCCATTTATTTCTCGCGCGCGTTTTTTTCAAAAATTATTTTGCATTTTGCTGTCGCTGCGCTCACCCCCGCGTCTAAGCACCTGCGAGGGGCAAACACTTTTTCAGGAGGAACAAAATATGTCGCGTCGTTCAATGAACCGAGTAATGACAGTGTTCGCAGCGCTGGCGCTGCTGGTGGCTATTGCCGCTCAAAATGCTCCAGCAAAGGACACCAAAGCAGGCGTCACCACCGTCATGAGCTTGCTGAAACCCACCACCTTCGCCGGCAAGGAATTGAAAGCGGGAGATTACGCGGTGTCCGCCGATGAGACCCACGTGCGGCTTTCGCTGAACGGAAAAGTCGTCGCCGAAGCGCCGGTACAGTGGAAAGAAGAAACCGCCAAGGCGAAGTATTCGGCCTTCGTCAGCGAAGGCAACAAAATCACCGAAATTCACTTCGGAGGCAAAACGCGATTCGTGACTATCTCCGAGTAGCGGTCCGCCGCAACAACCCGGCGGGGAACGGTCGCCCGTGCGATCGCTGCCCGCCGGTTTTTGTTTTTTGAGGAACCGGCGCAGTAAACGCTCCACCACGTCATCCACGTTTGATGCTGCATTGAGACGCGCAAAGAAGTTTTCGTTTGCCACGCTCGCTGCAGCCATGGTATCCGTAGTTCTGTCAAAGTCCTGCCCATGAACTTTCAACTACAGCTTCGTTCCGCGCTTCTCTGCGCCCGACGCACCTTGCGCTCGCTCGCGATGCCGTCGCTTTCCTATCCCGCATTCCACCCGAAGCACGCGCGTTTGATTCCCGCCGCGGCCATTGCGCGAATTATTCCCATTATTAGGAGCGGATAACGGCCGGCGCACAGCTTCCAGTTTCTGCGCCACAGGCCGTTACCCATAAAGGGCAACGGCCTTTACGTTTTTTAGGGGACAACAAAATGAATTCCAGCGCCAAACAAACGAAACGCCCTGCCGGCAGCAAAGTGACGCTGAAAACCATTCAGCAAGCCGCCAAGCGCATCCGCAACTCGATCTACGTCTCGCCCTTCATGCGCTCGGAAACTTTTTCGCAGCTCACCGGAAACTCACTTTTTCTGAAATTGGAAAATCTGCAGATGACCGGCTCGTTCAAAGAACGCGGCGCCCTGAATAAAATCCTCCTGCTCACGCCCGACGAGCGCCGTCGCGGCGTCATCGCGGCGTCGGCCGGCAATCACGCACAAGCCGTCGCCTATCACGCCACCAAACGCGGCATCGCTTCGCAAATCGTCATGCCGCTCACCACTCCTTTGGTAAAAGTTTCCGCGACGCGCGGTCATGGCGCGGAAGTGATTCTCTGCGGCGCGAATTACGACGAAGCCTGCCAGGAAGCCCTGCGCCGCTGCAGCGAACAATCCCTCACGTTTATCCATCCCTTCGACGATGAAGCCGTCATCTCCGGCCAGGGCACGCTAGGCATCGAAATGCTCGAACAGGTCGCGGATCTGCACGCGGTAGTGATTCCCATCGGTGGCGGCGGATTGATCGCCGGCATAGCCTGCGCCGTGAAGGAAATAAATCCCCAAATCAAAGTGATCGGCGTGCAAACCTCAAAGTTGCCGTCCATGAAAGCAGCCGTTGAGGAAAACGCCATCGTCACGCTGCCGGCTGAAAAAACCATCGCCGACGGCATCGCCGTCCGCTCCGCCGGAGTGCTCACCCTGCCGCTGGTCCAGAAGTACGTGGACGAAATCGTAACAGTAGACGAAGAAGAGATCGCCAACGCCATCCTGCTGCTGCTCGAAAAAGAAAAGACGCTCACCGAAGGCGCAGGGGCCGTAGCCGCCGCAGCCGTCCTGAACCGCAAAACCGCCCTGGCCGGAAAAAAAGTCGGGGTCCTGATTTCCGCCGGCAATATTGACGTCACCCTGCTCGCGCGCATCATCGAGCGCGGCCTGGTAAAAGACGGCCGCCTGGTCCGCCTCCGCATCCATCTACCCGATCATCCCGGCGCGCTGGTACGCCTCTCCACAGTGATCGCCGAGCACAAAGTAAATATCGTGGAGACCAGCTTCAATCGTTCGTACTACGGGGTCGTTCTAGGGGATACAGCGATTGACATCACAATGGAAACCCGCGGCCCAGAACACATAGCGGAACTGAAAGCAGCGCTAGACGCCGCAGGCTACTCCCACGAACGCGTGCAATAAATAAATGAAGACCTGCAAACGAACTACTGCCGCGCGCGATCGTTCTTCACAGCCTCTTCCACCAACGCCTCCAGCTCGCGCCGCGTCAAAGTAATCCGCTCGGTATTCGCCGCAGTCTCGGAAGTAACCGGAAATTCCGGCCCGGCGTTAGGGGCCGTCTGCAATCCATAACGCGCCCGCGCCGCCACCAATTTCTGCACGTCGCCGCTGGAAAGCAAAACTTGCTTGCCCAGCATCTCCGTAACCAACGCCACGCGCGCAAAATGCTCGGTCGTCTCCATGCGGAAAAATGCCGTCATCAAATCCTGTCCGTAACTCACCACTCCATGATTCGCCAGCAAGATCGCGTCGTAGCCGTCCACAAACGGCGCGATGCTGTCGGCCAATTCCGGAGTTCCCGGCGTGCCGTACGGCGCCACCGGAACGCACCCGAGCGAAAGAATCAATTCGCACAGCAGCGCTTTATTCAGCGGCACTCCCGCCGCGGCATAACCCGTCGCAGCCGGCGGATGCGCATGACACACCGCGTTCACATCGGTACGGTGCTGATAAATCATCAAATGCATGGGCAGTTCAGAAGAAGGATTGCGTCGGCCCGACACCTTCTTCCCATCCATATCCGTAATGACCATATCCTCCGGCGTCATCATGCCCTTACAAATTCCCGTCGGCGACGTCAGAATGTGCTGCGTGTCCAGGCGCACCGACAGATTCCCGTCCATGGACGCCACGTAACCGCGGTCATATATCCAACGCCCTACCGCGCACATGTCGCGCCGGTGCTCGTCTTCACTCTTCAGTGCTCCGGGCAAAATCGATTCAGGAAACACGTTTCCTCCTCGACGAACTCCGTGCCGCCAACCGCTGCGCCTGGTAGCCGGGCTAGGCGTAAATTCCGCGTAGCTTCAACGCCCGGGCCACCCGGTCAATCGCGACAATATAAGCCGCGATGCGGTTGTTCACCCCATGCGTTTCGGCGTACCTTACCACCTGTTCGAAGCTTTGGTCCATCACATCTTGCAATCTTTCGTTCACTTCGCTTTCCCGCCAGAAGAACCCCTGCCGGTCCTGTACCCACTCAAAGTAACTGACCGTCACCCCCCCGGCGTTCCCCAGGATGTCCGGAATGATGAAAATGCCTTTATCCTCGATGATTTTGTCCGCATGCGAAGTGGTAGGACCATTCGCCCCCTCGCACAAAATCCTGCATTCCACGCGGTTGGCATTGCCACTGGTGATCTGGTTCTCGGTGGCAGCTGGTACCAGGACGTCCGTGGGATGGAACAGCACCTCCTGCGCCGTCTGCTTGTCGCCGCCCCCTGGAAATTCCGGCAATGGTTTCCGCTGCCCGTAGACCCAATCCACCAGCTTCGGAACGTCGAACCCCTTGTCGTTGTACAGCCCGCCGTGAATATCCGCGACGCCGATAATCTTGTACCCCGACTCGTGCATCAGAATCGCCGCCTGCGAGCCGACGTTTCCGAAGCCTTGAATGATCACCCGGCAACCCTCGCGCTTTATGCCTAGTTTCCTCAGCGCGTTGTTGCAGCACATCATCAACCCGCGTCCGGTGGCTTCCTTGCGGCCTTGCGACCCACCCAGCTCGAGCGGCTTGCCCGTCACTACCGCAGTAGTTGCCTGCCGCACGTGCATCGAGTAGGTGTCCATCACCCAGGCCATCGTCTGCTCGTTCGTGCCGATGTCCGGCGCCGGGACATCGCGCTCCGGGCCAAACCATTCACTTAATTCCGCCGTGTAACGCCGCGTGATGCGTTCCAGCTCCGTCTTGGAAAGCTTGGTGGGGTCGCAAATCACTCCGCCCTTCGCTCCACCAAACGGAATATTCACCACCGCGCATTTCCATGTCATCCACGCAGCCAGCGCGCGTACTTCGTCCAGCGAAACGTCTGGCGCAAAGCGAATCCCGCCCTTGCCCGGCCCGCGAATCGAAGAGTGCAGCACCCGGTACCCGGTGAAAACTTCAATTTTCCCGGAATCGCGCGCCACCGGAATATAAACCGTGATTTCCTTGCTGGGATATTTCAGGTAGCTGTAAATCCCCTCTTCCAGGCTCAGCTTCTTCGCGGCAATCTCAAACCGCGCTTCCGCCGACTTGTAAACATTCAATTCATCAGAAGTAACCGCCGACATGAACCCCTCCAAAAATTGCGCAACAATTCGCTATGCACAACCACAGTTCGCCAAGCGATGAGCAAACTTCATCATACGACCGGCGAAGTAAATGGATTGCCTATGAATGACGGCTAAGCCGCGCGCCCCGTTCCACAATCTCTCTGCGCCCGGGCGTCCAGACAGCGTCGGCCAGTATACGAACCTGCCGCCAGCGGCGCAACAAAAGCATTCTGAAGGAAATGGTTCAGTCTAGGCTAATGCGCAACACATCCGAGTGGAATACTTCCGCCTACGTCGCGGTCCAACCCCTCTGGGTCGCGAGCCCACGGGAGCTGCTACTTCCCACAATCAGGAGCTGGTAGCTCGGACCAGCAGAATTTGGCATCGCAACCACGATTTATTTCTGGCTCAGAAGATAGAGGTCGGCGTGGCCGCCGGGGCGCGCATAGACGATCGTCGAAAGATCCCCCGAAAAAGAATAAGAACTACCGCCCCCATAATTCAGGGGAAAGGAAAAGGGAATCTTCAACGCGATCTGGGGCGGCCCGATGGTTTTGCCGTCTTTCCAAAGCTGACGGTAAATGGTGACCTCACCGCGAGAACCAACGGCATACAAGAACGACCTGCCATCGCGCGCAAATTTTGCGCCGAAAGTTACCACGCCGGGAAGCAGTAAGATGCATTTGCTGTCGGAGAGGGAGATCTGGTAGATTCCGGTCTTCTCGCCAAACAATACGTCAAATAGCAAGTACCGGCCGCTGGGGTCGGTGTCGCTCCCGACTCCCTTTCCGCAGTCGTCAACTAACTTCTCCGCGTTCGAACCGTCCACGCTCAATTTCCAAACGGCTGGCATCGAACCCGCACTGTCCTGAGCGGTTGCGTATAGGGTCTTCTGATCCGGGCTCCATTTCAAACCCCAGAGAATATTTCCCGTCCGTGGGAGCTGGCGAAGACCGCTGCCATCAGCTGCCACGATGTAAGCTTTGTCACTCTGCCCGGTTCCCGCCACGTGCTCGGCAAAAGCCACGTGAAAATTGTCTGGCGCCCAGTTCCCGTGCCCCAGGTTTTCTCCGCTGGCGATTTTCAGTTTGTTGCCGCCGTCGATATCGGCTGCCCAAAGTTCGCGCCTCTTGCCTGCAAGGAGCGTGTCGTACATGACTCGTTTCCCGTCGGGTGAGATGGCGGGCCCGGTTGCGTCCTCGGACACGATTTCTTTCATTTCCCTTGATTGTACATTGTATGCGGCGAGGGACCCGGAGGATTGGCCATTCACATAGTAGATTCCTTTGCCACCCGGGTCGGGCATCGGTGAGAAATCAGGTCCCGTCCCAAAAGTAATCTGAGTCAGAGTTCGGCTTTTCAAGCCGTAACTCCAGATGTTGGTCAAGCCGTTTGCATTCCGGCTAAATACCACTGTTTCCCCTGGTTCGGCCCACACGACGTCGCGGCCATCCCAGGACACCTCGCCTAAAGCGACGGCCTGATGGCTGCTTAGGTTTATTCTGTACAAGGTGAAATTCGAGGGATCGTCTCGATAACCGGCAGCGAGCAACTCGTTGCCGCTGGGAAATAATAGAGCTGGGATAAAGCGCAGGCCACTGCCTTCGGAGTTGTAGACTAATTCTTCGCCCAGTCCCGATTTTTCCGCACGAAAAATTCCGGGGCTATCCGACTTGTCATAATAAATGAAAGCGCCGTCCTGCGAGGGCACGGCATAAGAGCCAGGCACGACATGGCGGGGAGCCCCGCCAAGCGTAGGCACCGCCCAAACTTCGTCGCGCCCGAGATACCTTTCGTAATAGATTTCTTTCCCGTCGGGCGAAAATGCATTCACATACTTGTCGCCTTCGTCGTTGGTGAGCTGAAGAGGCTCGCCACCAGAAGCGAGCATCAGGAAGACTTGCGCGATGCCGGCTACCGGCGAGGTGAAAGCCACGGCGTGGCCATCGGCAGATAGCCTCGCCTGGTTCATGGGTTTGTTCCAGTGGCTGATTTGGGTAATTTTTGTGGGAACGATCGAGCGGAACCAAAAGTGATACGCCGCCAGCCCACCGGCAAGAAGAATGGCGACAGCACACAGCGCGACAATTACATAGGGCAGACTTCGCGAGCGATCGAGCGGCGTGGCTGCCGAATCACTCACGGCTGGAATTGCCGCAGATGAACTTGGAGGGACAGCGGCAATACCGCGCGCGGAACCTTCGGCGCCGGACGAGGAAATCCGGCCTGAATCCGTGTCGCGTTTCAGACGCTTCAGTTCCGCTCGAATCTCCGCAGCGTGCTGATAACGGAGCTCCCGATCCTTGTCGAGAGCGCGGTTGATGATCCTCTCTAGCTCTGCCGGCACATCGGGATTCAGGCGCACGGGAGCGACCGGAGTGTGATGCAGAATCGCATCGGTAATCTGTCCCGATGCTTCGCCGCGAAAAGGCAGAGCGCCGGTGGACATCTCATAGAGCACCACGCCAAAAGAAAACAGGTCGGTGCGTGGGTCCAACTCTTTTCCGCGCACTTGCTCGGGCGACATGTAGGCAACGGTGCCAACCGTCGCACCCGGGCTCGTCAGCAGTTCCTCCGGTGCTGCGGTGGGCATGGAGGAAGCGCCCGTGCCATGCGTGAGACGAGCCGACGGAGCGAGCTTGGCCAAGCCAAAATCGAGAATCTTGACGTGGGCGCGTTTGGTGACAAGAATATTGGCAGACTTGATGTCGCGATGGATGACGCGTTCGGCATGCGCTGCGTCGAGCCCTTCCGCTATTTGGATGCCCAAATCCAGGATGGTTTCTGTTTCCATCGCTCGGCCAGCGATGCGATGTTTTAGCGTGGTCCCATCCAGATATTCCATCACGATGAAAGCTTGCCCGTTGTCCTCGCCGATTTCATGAATCGTACAGATGTTCGGATGATTCAACGCCGATGCTGCCTGCGCTTCACGCCGAAATCGCTCCAGTACTTGCGGGTCTCGGGCAACCTCATCCGGCAGGAACTTCAGTGCCACGAACCGGCGCAAGGTGGTGTCTTCTGCCTTGTACACGACGCCCATGCCCCCGCCACCGAGCCTCTCTACAATTTGATAGTGCGAGATGGTTTGGCCGATTCGAGATGCGATTTCCGCCATTTGCGCACATCTTAGGTTGGGGTAGAAGGCAAGTCAACGAAGAGAGGCTGCGTGTCGCTGCAAAATGAGAATGTCCGGTTTGTGCAAAGTAGGAATGTCCGCTTTCATGCAACTTCGATCTCCGGCTGCTCCACGTCGGAAACAGGCACCTGCCTCGCGCTGCACATTTGTTCAAGGAATTTGCTGCGAAAAAGATGCCGAAATCGTTTCCCAAGCTTCGCGTCTAACACACGCGGTTCGGGAAACCGACGTTCGTGGAGACGGTTGACAATTCAGGAGCCATCGGACTTTCACCAACGAGGTGAGCTTTCAGTGGCGGCTGTGCGGCGGACGACGGCGCTGGTCAACCCCTGATGAGCGCCTGCTGGACACGTGCCTTTAGCCGGCCACAAAGTGGTCTGCGTCACTTGCGCATCTGGCGCTTTACAAATTCTTCCAGCAGCAGCCGCGTCAGTCGGGCTTGATCGTGGCGCACCACTCGATTGTGATGCAGCAGATCGCCGGTGATGTAGCGCAGGCCCATGCGGCGCAGCTCGCCCAGGGATTGCTGCACAGGTTCGGCGCCTTGTGCGCGATAGCGGCGCAGCAGCCGCTCCGGCACCGGCTTGCGATTCACGATCACGTAGTCGAACAGGCCCTTGCGGCTGTGCTCGTAGATCGCGCGCACGTGGTCTGCCACTGAATAATGCTGCGTCTCGCCCGGTTGCGTCATCAGGTTCGCTATGTACACGCACACCGCGCGCGAATGCAGGATGGTCTCGCTCACTTGCTCCACCAGCAGGTTCGGAATGATGCTGGTGTAAAGCGAGCCGGGTCCCACCAGCACCAAATCAGCTTCGCGAATCGCTTCCAGCACGTCCGGGAGCGGACGCACCCGCCGCGGCACCAGGCGCACGCGGCGAATTCTATTGCGCGAACGTGAAATATTCGTCTCGCCGCGCACAATGGTTCGGTCTTCGAGTTCAGCCTCCAGTGTCACGTTCTCCGCAGTGGAGGGAAAAATCCTGCCGCGGATCGCCAGCACTTGTGACGACACGCGCACCGCGCGCGGAAAATCGCCCGTGACATTGGTAAGCGCCGTAAGAAACAAGTTGCCGAAGCTGTGCCCTGCCAGCCCGCGTCCCGCCGGAAAACGATACTGAAACAATTTCCCCAGCAGGTGCTCGTCCTTCGAAAGCGCCACCATGCAATTGCGTATGTCGCCAGGAGGCAACACGCGATATTCACGGCGCAGTCGGCCGGAGCTGCCGCCATCATCGGTGACCGTCACGACCGCGGCGAGATCGGAGATGGGAAGCGGCACCCGTTCTTTCTTGCGCCTCGCAACATATTCTTTCAACCCGCGCAGCACTGTGGAGAGTCCTGTGCCGCCGCCGAGCGCCACAATTCGCACGGGTTGAGTTCGCAGCTGCGATGTGCTTTTCAGCAAACGACTCTCATCAAGTGATTTTCACTCGCCATCCACACAAAAAATGGTTCGCGAAGATTTGCAACGGAGAGTTTCCAACAGGGGTTCGGAACGAATTTCTGGACACAATTTTCCTGACAGCGAATTCCCTAAGCACGAATTCCGTGAAAAAGCCGCGCAACTCAGCCCGCCGAACCGTCTCGCTCCGGGTAGAGCAATTCGGTAAAGCGCGGATCTTCCTGCAGAAACGCGAAATCCTCATCGTTGCGAGCGTGATAGCGATTTTCCGGGCGCAGCTGTATCGCAACTTTCAGATTCTGCATCGCCGATTCCGCTTCGCCGGTCAGGCAGTCCAGAGCAGCCATGGCGTAAACAATGTGGTCCGCTTTCGGCGCCGATTTGCGCGCGCGGTCCAGATGCTCGCGCGCTTCGTCCCAGCGCCCCAGGTTCATCAGCGCCACACCTTGGGTGTAATGCTCTTCGGCGGATTTGAGTGCCGGAACGGGAGGCCGCGAAATGCGCTGCTCGCAGATACGTATGTGCATCTGGGCGCGGTCGCCAAGCTCCTTGCTGGGGCCTTCGAGCACTCGCTCGAGCGACTGCTTCGCGCGCTGGAACTTCTGCTGCTGGAAGTACTTAAGGGCTTCTTCGTAGAATTTCAGCTGCGCCTGCTTGGCGGGGGCGTCCGGGTCCGGAGGTAGCACGACCGCTTTCGACTTCGTACCACCCTTTATCGTCTTCTTTTTCAGCAGTTTGTGGCTCTTGTGGGCGGTTTGTGTAGCCCGGATCGCGCGACGTTTCACGGTCACTCTCCGCGAAAAACTATAGGGAACATAGCAAAGTCGCGCAGGCACGTCAATGCGGCTATGAACCTGTGAAATTTACTGTGAAAATTGGAAGAGATCTGAAAACCATGATCGGGGAGGACCAGAAAGGGTCAGAGGCCGGCCTGCGAAAGCACAACGTACACGGTCGCGTGCGGTTACTCGGTGTGCCATCGGCAAACTGCCTCCACTCGATTGCGATTTGCCGAAAGCAGTGCGATTATCGGCTCTCGTGCTTCGCGGCGGCAGAGGCCGTTCCCATGCCCTATTATTTCGAGTTCGACCCCAAGAACCGAATACTTCGCGGCCGCTTCGAAGGCCGGGTTACCGACGAACTACTGAAGGAATACTATGGCGTCGCTGGCGGGTATTTCGAGCGGACCGCCGCCCGTGCGGGTATTACCGACCTTTCAGCTGTAACTTCTTTCGAGGTGTCTCCCCAATTGATTCGGGAATTGGCAAGCTCGCCGCCGGCGATTCTCGACCAGGTGTTTCCGCGTTTCATCGTTGCGGCGTCGCCTCCGATCTTCGGGACGGCACGCATGTTCGAGCTGGCAGGGCAGGCTACACGGCCCAATCTGCACGTGGTTCGCACGATGAAGGAAGTGTGCGTGATTCTTGGCGTCCTGGATCCCCAGTTCGAGCCGATTCCGGACTAATCTTTCATCGCGAAATCGGGCCTGGCGAAATCAGGCGTTGACGACGCGCTTCGCGGCGCGGTGCCGCAGCTTACCCAGGCTCTTGTTCAATAGGTGGTCGCGCTTCAAGAATGGCAGCACCGGCGCCTGGCGCTTTTCCACTCTGCTGCGGGCTTTCGTCAGACGCGCCGTAGGCCCGAAATTCTCAATAGCGCGCTCCAGGGTTGCGATCGCGCTGGCGCGTCTGCCGGCGGCCACATAGACTTCCGCGAGATTCAGGTGGAATTGCGGCTCCTTTCCCTTCAATTGCAGCGCGGTCTCGCAGAGGTGCGTCGCTTCGTTCCACTTTTTTTCCGCGCGCGCCATTGCTAGCCCAAAAAAAGAAAGATAGTAGGGATTCTGGGTCTCGATTTCGACGGCATTGCGCAGGTGGGGGAGAGCGTCCTTGGGGTACCCATTCTTCAGCAGTTCGACCCCGTCCTTGAACTGGATCAGCGCATCACTTTCTTTCATGCTTGCACCTCCGATGGTTCCCGGTCGGCTGGAGGGGCCGCCGGGAGGTTTCGATCGCGGCCTCGCAAATCGGCTGGTATTCATGACTAGGTTAGAGAAAAGCAACGATAAAAACTACTGGCCGAACGGACAGGTACCGGGCCTGGCACGATTCAGAACCCCGGCGGACGCTCGCCGACCACGTTGAAGCTGCGCTCCAGCGCCAGCGCTGCGCGCGCTACCATCCCTTCGTCGAAGAGGCGCCCGATCAGCGTGACGCCGTGTGGGACGCGCCGGGGCGGTGAGAATTTAGGCAGCGGATTCTGCGGATCGGGCGCCCAATCGCTGCGTGCTTGCGAAACCTGCACGAATCCGGCCCGCAGCGTCAACGACGGATGCCCGGTGAAATTGGTGATCGTCAGCATTTCGTCGCGGAGCGATGGCACTAGCAGCAAATCGACTTCGCTGAAAACACGCGCCATCTCGATGGCCACTTTGCGCCTTAACCGATCCGCCTGTACGAAATCCACTGCCGAAAGGAAGCGCGCCTGGCGGAAAGAGTTGGGCCACGCGTCGGGCACCTGCATTTTGAGCTGATCCAGTTCGTGATCGAGCGTGATTTCTTCGAACGCAGCCCCCGCTTCGGCAAACAGGATCAGCGCGAGCGAATCGTACGGCCAGTTGGGAATGGAAACTTCCAGCGGAACCATGCCGACTTTTTTCACGGTCTCGAGCGCCGCGCGGTCCACGTCGGTCGAGCCTTTGCCCGTCATCCACGCGGGAAAATATCCCACGCGCAGGCCTTGCACGCCCGCAGCGGAATCGAAATCGAGCTTGCTGGGAACGCTGTCCAGATCTCCGTCGTCGGGACCGGTGATCGCCTGCAGCACCAGCATCGCGTCTTCGACGCTGCGCGTCATCGGCCCTAGCTTGTCGAGTGACCAGCACAGCGTCATGGCACCGGTGCGTGGCACTCGCCCGTACGTAGGACGCAGTCCGGTGACGCCGCAGCGCATGCTGGGGCTGACGATGCTGCCGCCCGTCTCGCTGCCGATCGAAAAACCCACCAGGCCGGCAGCAGTCGCCGAGCCCGGACCGGCACTCGAGCCGGACGCGCCTTCTTCCAGGAGCCACGGATTCATCGTCTGGCCGCCGAACCATACATCATTGAGCGCGAGTGCGCCGAGGCTCAGCTTCGCGATCAGAACTGCGCCGGCTTCGTGCAGGCGTTGCACGACTGCTGAATTCCTTGTCGGGATGCGGTTGCGAAAAGGCTCGGCTCCATAGGTGGTCGCAATCCCTGCGGTGTCGAGCAGGTCTTTGCCGCCCCATGGGATGCCGTGCAGCGGGCCGCGATATCTTCCGCCGGCGATTTCGATGTCGGCTTGTTTCGCTTGCGTGAGCGCGAGGTCGCGCGTCAGCGTGATGATACAGCGCAATTTCGGGTCGAAGCGCCCGATGCGGTCGAGATAGATATTTGTGAGCCGCTGCGAGGTGATTTGCCGCGTTTCGATCCAGCGCGAGAGCTGCGTCACGGATGCGAAGGCGATGTCTTCGTCGCGCTCGGGCAATGGGCCCGCATCGTTCTTGCTGCGAATAAATAGATTGCGCTCCGGCCCTGCTGTCATGCCCGGCAGCACGGGATCCCAGCGCGACGCGGGCGAGAGTGTCGATTCGAGCGCGACTTTGCGCGGCCCGGTGCGCCTTTCGTAAAGCGCCGCCATGGAATTGCGCCAGTTGCTTGCTGCTTGTGCTCGGTCTGCGTCGGTCATTTCCACGCGCACCAGTTTTTCGGCTTCGGTGAAAGTTTCGGGCGACACGACAGGCCCAACCGGCGGCGCGGTGCCGAATGCAGAGGGCGTCCCCGGCGGCGGATTCACAGCTTGCTGCGCCGGTGATGACGTCGCGGTCTGCGGCGCGACGGCCATTGGATCTTGCGCGTGCAACACCACCGCCCCGCCAAACAACCCCACCGATGCATCAGCCAAAAATTCCCTGCGCGATTTCGCCATGCTTCCTCCGCTGCGGCACCGTGTGCTTGCGCGTGTGCCCCACATTTCTAACATCACCCGCGTGCGGATAGCAAAACTGCGAGGCCGCCGGCGCCGGAATCGCTCCCAATATGGCTTTATTACGCCGACTAGAAAATGTTTCTCCTTGGTTGTGAGTGACTTGGCTGTTTTTCTATACTGCGTGACTCTCGATTAGAAGCAGCGAGTTGGGCTTGCCGTCGCTTATTAGTGGACGTAGTTGATTGCAACGGCTGGAGTGATGGTAGTGGAGGTGTTGTGGCCCAGGGCGATTATGCGGGTGCCTAGCAGAACGCCAATGGTGGGCTTCCAATTGTATTCGAGGGCTGGCGCGAAGCCGATGGCGTCGCTCGCGCCTGAATTCAGCTGGATGCTGGGTGGAGATTGCGCGGGGTCCTGCCCCGTGATGCGCGTGTTGTTTGTGTGGCGATAGGTGGCGTCCAGGGCGAGGACCCAGTTGCGAGTGAGGCTGTATTCCCAGGCCGCGTCTACGAAAGTGGAGGAGCCGGGCTTAGCGTGGCCTTGGAATCCTTGGCTGGTGCCGTAGACGCTGACACCTTCTACGTTTGCGTAGCTGGAGAGCGACTGCGTGGCGTTCAGGCGCATGCGCAGGATGCGGCTGTTCGGCATCCAGAAATACGTTTGGGAGTTGAGCGCCAGCGTGGTGGTGTAGGCTCCGGCGCCTAGGCCGTTGCTGGGGCGCGCGCCCAGCTGATCGTATTTTCCGGACGGAAAAGTTTCTTGCACCATGAAGGAGATTGTCGGAAGCGAGTGGCGTTCGTGGAATTGCGTTAGGCGGTACTGCGCTAGCACGGTGAGGTCGCCGAGGCCGACGCCGGAGCTGCTGCGGGCGTCGCTGGCTTTGTTGTAGCCGAAGGTGGGTATCAGGCCGATGGTGAACCGGTTGGCGAGGCCGTATTCGATGTAGGTGAGCGAGCCAAAGCCGTTGGTGTGTGGGCTGATTTCATCGTAAAGGTAGGGCTCGAGGAGGAAATGTCCGCGGGGAAGCGTGGACGCGTTATTGGCTAGCATCGGGCCGGTCCACCACGCATCGCCGAGTTGCTGACGGTCGGCGGAAGATGGCGGCGCGGGCGCTTGCGCGGCTGGCGCGGTGGCGGCGGTTGCAGCATTCGGATCGGGGATGCGCGTGTCCACCGCGATCCAGTTTAGTTCCCAGGTTTTGCCGCCATCGTCAGAGAAGGCTTGCTCGAAGCGATAGGAATTCGCGGCGATGTCCGAGAAAACATTGCGCACCAGAATCGCGCGGCCGTTGAATGATTCCTGATCGTAAAATTCGCCGCGGCCATTTTTGAATTCGCCGGTGGTGGGGACGCTCATCGTACCGCCGGCGCTGCTGGCGAAATTCAGCGTCCATTGATGGGATTGCGGGTTGTAGAGACGCAGCGAGAGTCCTTCGATGTGGCCGGTGGGGCCGTCGACTTCCAGTTCCACGAGGTTGGCGCGGCCATCCCAGATTTTGCGGATTACGGACGTGCCGTCGTATTCGATCCACGTCGTCGAGCCTGTTAACGGATGTTGCAGGCGTTTCAGGTGCGTGTGCCAGGTGCCGATTTCGAAGTCGAAATCGTGCTGGCCGTCGCGGTCGGTGGCGGCGGGCGGAGAGTCTGCTCGCGGCGCGTTGGGATCTTGCTCTGCGAGCGCTGGCGGAAGCAGAAAGATCAGCGCCAGGCCGCAGAGCGAAAGATAAGCGCGAATAGTTTTTGGTGCGTGCATCCCATCCTCTTTATCTGCGTCAGATTAACGAAGCTCAGCCCGGAGGGCTATCCGGTCCTCGCGCGCAAAATTGATGGCTGCCGGGCTCGATGAAACTGAACCGGCGGCTAGACGTGCAAAAGCAAGTTCTACTGCCATTTTCCCGTAGCGGAAATCTCACCGCGCGGCTTTAACGCCGTGCCAGGAAAACCGCGCGGGCAGTACGTCAGCATGATCAAAAGCAAATTCCTTGGCGCCCGCCCCGCTTCGCGGGGAGGCCGCTTCAAATCCCACAGCCACTGCAACGGCAGAGCCGCGGGGTTTATTCTGTTTTGCCAGCGGCATCGCTTAGGCGCGTTTGATCGGTGATCCAGTTCACTTCCCAGGTTTTGCCGCCATCGTCGGAAAAAGATTGCTCGAAGTGCGGCGTGTCCGTGTTGAGCCGCGACCAATCAAATCGAATGAAGACGGTTTTGCCGTTGATTGTGTCCTGCGCGTAAAAGTCGCCGTGCCCATTCTTGAATTTGCCGATCTGGGGCGGGTCGGGCGTGCCATTTTTGCTGGTGGCCCAATTCAGGCTCCACTGCTGGTTCTGCGGATTGTACAGACGCACGACCAGGCCTTCGATGTGGCCCGTGGGGTCGTCGGCTTCGAACGTATCCACTTGCGCGCGGCCGCCCCAAATCTTGTAGCAGGTGCCGGTGGCCGGAAAATCGTTCCAGGTGGTGGACCCCGTCAGCGGATGCACAAGGCGCTTGACGTGGTAATTCCATGAGCCAAAAAGCCCATCGAAACCGTGTTGGCCGTCTGGATCCGCGCTGGTTGCCGGCGCGGCTGCGGAATCCGCTTGGGCAACGGCGGGCGCCGACAACGCTTTGAAAGATTCAGCGCTTACGCGCGTTTGATCGGTGATCCAGTTCACTTCCCAGGTCTTGCCGCCATCGTCGGAAAAAGCTTGCTCAAAGTGCGCGGAATTCGGCGTGATGTCGGACCAGGCGTAGCGAATCAAGATCATGCGGCCATGGAAAGTGTCCTGGCAGTAAAACTCGCCGACACCATTTTTGAATTCGCCAACCTGCGGCGGGCCCGCGAACGTGCCGTCCTTGCTGTTGGCCCAATAGAGATTCCACTGGCGGGCTTGCGGATTATAGAGACGCAGCGTGATTCCTTCGATGTGGCCGGAGGGGCTGTCCGCTTCGAATTCGTCGAGATTCGCGCGGCCATCCCAGATTTTTCTGGCCGCGACCGTGCCGTCAAATTCCACCCAGGTGGTTGAGCCGGCCAACGGATGCTGCAGGCGCTTCAGGTGAACTTTCCAGGTGCCGATCTCGAAGTCAAAATCGTGCTGGCCATCGCGCGGTGTGGCGGATTGCAGCGCTGCTGAAGCGGCGGGCGAGGCGGTGACTCGTCGCGCGAACGCCGGAACGGATTGCAGCAGGCAGGCCAGCGCGCACAATGTGCCCAGCAGAAGATAATTTGTGTTACGGGTCGGTGCGATCATCCATTCCTCCGCGTTAGAAATCTTTGCTATAGATGATGAAGCCGGATTTTTCGGCGACTTTATCGTAGAGCTTCATCGCGGTTGCGTTGGTTTCGTGCGTTTGCCAGTAGACGCGGCCGGAGCCGGCTTGCGCTGCGCGGCGATAGACTTCTTCGATGAGCGCGCGGCCGACGCCCTGGCGTCTGGCTGATTCGACGGTGAAAAGGTCTTGAAGATAGCAATTCGAGCGCAGTTGGGTGGAACTGCGATGAAAAAGGTAGTGCACGAGACCGGCTAACTTTCCGGCATGTTCGGCGACAAGAGCGTTCATGGGTTCATAGCCATCGAAAAAGCGCGACCAGGTCAGGTTCGTGATTTCGTCTGGGAGCGCGCTCGCGCCTTCGCGGCCGTAAAACGCGTTGTAACCATCCCAGAGCGGCTTCCATTTTGCGAAATCGCTTTCGCGCACGTCGCGAATGAATATCTTGTGGTTCATGGTTTGGCTCGCGTCAGCGTGGCGACGAAATTGGGCTCCCAGGTTTTGCCGCCGTCGTCGGAAAAGGATTGTTCGAAGCGGTGCGAGTCGGGAGTGATGTCTGACCACACGACGCGCACCAGGATGGTTCGGCCATTGTACGGTTCCTGATCGTAGAATTCGCCGCGGCCATTTTTGAATTCGCCGATGGCGGGTTGGGCTACCGTGCCGTCTTTGCTGCTGGAAAAAATCTGGCTCCACTGATGGGCTTCGGGATTGTAGAGGAACAGCGTGAGGCCTTCGAAGTGGCCATCGGCGCCGTCGGCTTCGATTTCTTCCAGTTCGGCGCGGCCGTCCCACACTTTGCGGACTACTACGGTGCCTTGCATTTCAGTCCAGCTGGCCGAGCCGCTGAGCGGATGCTGCAGGCGTTTGATGTGCGTGTGCCAGGTGCCGAGATTGAAGTCGAAATCGTGCTGGCCATCGTGCGGCGACTGCGTCACTGCCGACGCGGCTTGCATGATTGCTGGAGCGGTTTGCAGCAGGCAGCCCAGCGCGCACAGTGCGAAATAACTTCCGATACTCCAGAGCAGTTTCATTTTCTTCTCCTGATCGTTGACGGTCGAGCGACAGATCTTGCCCGCCGCCGGGCCTGTGCTGCGAACTGCGCGCCAGCCCGATAGCAGATTGACGGAGCTTGTGGTATTTTGCTATAACCACTTTTTATGCGATTGGTGATACCACTTTCGAGGCGCGGCGAGCCGCTGTTCCGTCAGGTCTACCGCGGGCTGCGGCAGGCCATTCTTTCCGGCACAATCCGCGCTGCGGAGCGGCTGCCTTCGACGCGCGAAATGGCCGCTGAGCTGGGAATTTCCCGGACCGTGGTGTTGCTGGCTTACGATCAGCTAGTGGCGGAGGGATTTGCCGCGGGGCGCGGCGGTTCCGGGACGTATGTATCTGCCGACTTGAGCCGCGGCGGCGTTGCGAAACGACCACTGGAGCGAGCCGCCAAGCTGCACCTCTCTCGCTACGGATCGATAGCCGCGGCTGCCGGCTCGAGTGTGGATTTTCCCGGGCGGCGCTCGATTCCGCTGCGCTACGATTTTGCGTATGGCGGCCGTGGCGACGTGGAAACTTTTCCGTATCAGATGTGGCGGCGGATCTTGCTGCGGCACGCGCGCCAGGCGCCGGTGCGTCAGCTGGACTACGGTACGGCGGGGGGAAGTTTGGCGTTGCGCGAGGCGATTTCGGTGCATTTGCGGCGGTCGCGCGCGGTGATTTGCGATGCGTCGCAAGTGATTGTGGTGAACGGATCGCAACAGGCGCTCGATTTGATCACGCGCGTGTTGATTGAACGCGGCGACCCGGTGGCCGTCGAGGATCCGCAGTATCAGGGCACGCGCGAGGTGTTGCGTGCGGCGGGCGCACGGTCGGTGCCGGTGCCGGTGGATCGTGACGGCTTGCGTCCTGATGCGCTGCCGCGGCGCGCGCGCGTGGCATTTGTGACGCCTTCACATCAGTTTCCTACCGGCGCAATTTTGCCGCTGGCGCGACGGCTGGCATTGCTGGATTGGGCGCGACGCAAAGATGCTGTGGTGGTGGAGGATGATTACGACGGTGAATTTCGCTATGAGGGGCAGCCACTGGAATCTTTGCAGGGCCTGGACAGCGAGGGTCGCGTCATTTATGTGGGCACGTTTTCGCGCACGATTTTTTCGGCGCTGCGCATTGGGTATTTGATCGCGCCGAAGTCGCTGGTGGCGGCGTTCACCGCGGCAAAATGGTTGTGCGACCGGCACACGGCGACGCTCGAGCAGGAAACGCTGGCCGAATTTATATCCACGGGGATGTACGAGCGCCATCTGCGGCGCGTGCGGCGGAGGAACACGGCGCATCGCACGGCGCTGCTGGACGCCATTGGCGAATATCTGGGAGACCGCGTGGAGGTCGCTGGCGACAGCGCGGGCACGCACGTGGTGCTGTGGCCCACCGACAAACGCATTGCGGAAGACGAGGTGATTCAGCACGCCGCAGCGCGTGGAGTGGGCGTGTACGGAATATCCGGATACTACCTGGCGCGCCCTTCGCGCACAGGCCTGATGCTCGGCTACTCGCGCATGAACGAGCAAGGGATTCGCGAAGGCATCCGGCTGTTGGGTCAATCGCTCTAGACTTCGCCGGCCTCCTGGCGCCGCACCGCGACATCTGGTTGCTAATAAGCCCTGACTGCGTCTTCGACGCGTCGCTGTGCCAGAAACTTGGCGAGATTCGTTTATTGATTCGACAGGAGTTATGAGCCAAGTTCCTGGAGAGCCGCAAGCGAGTACATCGAAACCGTTCACAAATTAATCCCGGTGTG
>Ga0209420_1000085_pt1 | contig 58492 bp, 48 predicted proteins | sample BlaSpr_A8_OM1_O1_FD_187972 | JGI IMG/M metagenome (GOLD analysis project Ga0209420, IMG submission 187972) | Forest soil microbial communities from Thunder Bay, Ontario, Canada - Black Spruce, Ontario site 2_A8_OM1_O1 (SPAdes) (version 2) | ecosystem: Environmental > Terrestrial > Soil > Boreal... | reverse complement strand
CTCGGTTCCAAAACTCAAACTGCTCGGCGAAATAGCCAGACTACCCTGCGTCGGAGCGGAAATTCCCGTTCCGGTCAGGTTCACCACAGAAGGTGAGTTTTCGGCCGTGCTGTTGATCGTCAGATTGCCGCTCGCGGCTCCCGCCGCATTGGGACCGAATGTCGCCTTTAGCGTCATGGTTTGCCCGCTGCTCAACGTCACCGGCGCGGTGGCGCCTGTAACTGCGAACGACCCGGAAACGCCTACCGAGCTTATGGTGATTGACCCCGCACCGTTGTTTGAGACCAGTATGGACTGAGCAGGGCTCGAGCTGCTCACCGGCTCGGTTCCAAAACTCAAACTGCTCGGCGAAATAGCCAGGCTACCCGGCGTCGGAGTGGAAATTCCCGTTCCGGTCAGGTTCACCACAGAAGGTGAGTTTTCGGCCGTGCTGTTGATCGTCAAGCTCCCGCCCGCCGCTCCCGCCGCTTTGGGACCGAATGTCGCCTTCAGCGTCATGGTTTGTCCGCTGCTCAACGTCACCGGCGCCGTGAGGCTTGTAACTGCGAACGGCCCGGAAACGCCTACCGAGCTTATCGTGATTGACCCCGCACCTTTGTTTGAGATCAGTATGGACTGAGCAGGGCTCGAGCTGCTCACCGGCTCGGTTCCAAAACTCAAACTGGTCGGCGAAATAGCCAGATTACCCAGCGTCGGAGTGGAAATTCCCGTTCCGGTCAGGTTCACCACAGAAGGTGAGTTTTCGGCCGTGCTGTTGATCGTCAGATTGCCGCTCGCGGCTCCCGCCGCTTTGGGACCGAATGTCGCCTTTAGCGTCATGGTTTGTCCGCTGCTCAACGTCACCGGCGCGGTGAGGCCTGTAACTGCAAACGGCCCGGAAGCACCTACCGAGCTTATGGTGATCGACCCCGCACCGTTGTTTGAGATCAGTATGGACTGAGCAGGGCTCGAGCTGCTGACCGGCTCGGTTCCAAAACTCAAACTGGTCGGCGAAATAGCCAGATTACCCAGCGTCGGAGTGGAAATTCCCGTTCCGGTCAGGATCACCACAGAAGGCGAGTTTTCGGCCGTGCTGTTGATCGTCAAACTCCCGCTCGCCGCTCCAGACGCGTTCGGTTTGAAAATCACATGGAAGGTCAGACTCTCGCCCGGATTCAATGTCACTGGCAAGCTGTTGCCTGCGGATGTGAACGGTCCCGAGACCGTAATCCCATTTACTGTGATCTCTCCCGTAGTGTTGTTTGAAACCGTTGCGCCTTGCGCAAGGCTTGAACTGCTGACTGTCACGTGGCCGAAACTCAGCGAGGTTGCGGACAAAGCTAGGGCAAGATCAGCCGACGGTTGCGTCACCTTTGTGCTAGTGTAGCCAGCGCAGGACGACAGAATCGTCAAAAGAAAAAACTCAATCGCAAAACAGGCCACCAGGCTAGATCTTTTTCCTCGCCGCCGCTGGCCTCTTTTTCGAAAATTGCGAAGAAAAAGGGAAGCCAGCTCTTCGTCAGAGCAGGGTCGTGTATAGCCGCCGTCTTTTGGCCGCGTTTCCAACTCGAAGCCTCCACTGCGCGCAATAGCGCTTTACGAATCCGAGGTCGTAGGATTCGCTTCAAAACTTTTCGGGCTCTGCTACCCACTATGGGCTGCGCGTTTTTCGCAAACAACTGGTCGCTCGTACAAGTTAAGTACTGGGCTGTTCGGACAGGATACGGATGTGTACCGGGTTCGGAGAGCGGCGGTAACTTATCGCCAAGGAGAACACGATGGGGCAAGGCGTCTTCCGAGACGACGAGTGTTCGTTAAATCGGTTGTAATGTGCAGGTTGACGAGCGTGTATTTTGCTTTGCACGCATGTTCAATATCGCTAAGAACGAGACAGGTCGCGGACTAATCTCTTTAGGGGTGAGGGTCGTAATAAAGGTAGCCAGCGGCGAGATTCAATCCAAAGCAGAAGGGCTGGGCAGAAAGATTTTATCCCCTGGAAGCGCGGCATCTCTTTCTAATCAGTGCGCGCTACGTTCCGAGCAAATTAATCTGCAATTTTTCATACCCGTGCTCGCGCGCCCACAAATCCAAAGGTATTGTCGCCAGTTCATCCACCACCGGAACCGCCAGCCCGGTCTTGGTCAAATCAATACTCTTCAAATACATGTGGCAGGTATCGCAAACATCCACTCGCACGTGCGCAATCTCCGGCGCGGAATAAAACGCCATCTGCGGCTCCCTCTCTTCTCCGCACGCTGGGCAATAAACTCTGCGAAACCCCCACTCGTGCGCGCACAACATGCAAATCAGCGATTTTTTTGCGCCATCGCCCTCGCTCCGCAAAACTCCCACAATCGGTTTCCCGCCGCACAACGGGCAAGTCGAAGGCGCTCCATCCACAATCGTGTTCTCGCGCTGATCGGCAAGATACTCCGCGTAAGGCTGCAGAAAAATCCACGCCAGCAATTGTTCGCGAAGCTGGATCGCACCCGCCGCGCCCTCCCACTCCTCGTCCATTCCGCCGCTAGGGTGAGCCGTGTCCAGATCGCCGTGCCAAAAATCCTCGATCGCGCGCTGCCATGCCGGCGTCCCTTTCCGCGCCAATCCGCCGGCGGCCTGCGCCAGCGGCGCGGGCGCAATCTGTTCGATCAGGGCCAAAAATCTGGAAAAATTCGGCAGCAGCAGGAAAAGATCCAGTTCATCGCGCAAACTTCCGCTGGATTCACCCGCTGGCGAATCCGCCAAAGCTTGCTGAATGTCCGCATACAGGCTTCTCTGAAATGTTGCCACGCGCGAGTAGTAACGTAATCCTTCAGCGGCGAACGGATAGGAGGAAGACAGTTCGTTGGCACGGCGTATACGCCGGTCCCACTGCGCTTGGATCATTGTTTGGATCGGGATTTGCCGGTGACCTCGTAATACCAGGTGCGATGAAATGTCCACGCCCAGGCGCGCGTCACGTATCCATGAATCATCGAGCCGAAGCTGCCTTCTTCCAGAATCGCGCTCATATACACGTGAATCAGGTACAGCCCAATCGTAATCAGCGCCACGCTCGCATGCACCAGAATCGCCACGTAGCGCACGTACCGCCAACTCCACGGCAGCGCTTCGGTGTACCACAGCGCCACCCCGGTTATCAGCAGCAGTATCACGCCGTAAAAAATTCCCCAGAAGAAAAGTTTCTGCCCAAAGTTGAAGCGGCCCACCGGCGGCAGTTTGTCATCCTCATTCTGAATATAGTAGGGCATCGCCTTCGCCCATGCACGATCGGCCTCATCGATCTCCATGTCCCGGTGCCACTCTTTGAAAGTCCAGAATAATGACGCGGAAAAAATCAACCCGAGCCACGGATGCACCAATCGCGCCGTCGGCCCACCGCCCACGATTGCGGCAAGCCAATACAAGTAAGGAGACCAGAACGCCAGACCCGTGATCAGCGCAAAGGTGTAGCTGAGCGCGCCGACCCAGTGATTCACTCGTTCGCCAAACGAATAACGCGGAATCAATTCCTCGTCATGGTTGACAGCACTCGCACGCGGCACCGCGTCGCTGGTCATGGCCGCCTCCCGTTCCCAGCATCCGGCGGAATCGGTTCTTCCTTCTTTGGCCCGAATCGCATGTAATGCAACGCCAGCCCCAGCAGCCCGCCAACCATTGCCAAATTTCCCAGCCACTTCAGCGGCCCCTTCCATAATCGCACCGAGTACGGAATATGCGGATCTTTCGGCAACCCGCCGTACAACTCCGGATTTTTCGCATCATGCAGCACGTAAATCACGTGCGTTCCGCTCACTCCCGGCGGATCGTAAACACCGGCATCAGCGAATCCAGAAACGTCCCGCAGTTGTTTCGCGCGCGTCTGCGCCAGTTCCTTCATTTCACTCTTCGTCCCGAAATGCAGGCAACCGGTGGGGCAGGTCTTGATGCACGCCGGTTCCAATCCCACCGACACGCGATCGTTGCACAAAGTGCACTTGAAAACTTTTCGCGCCGCCGGACTGAACTTCGGAATATTAAACGGGCAGCCAGTCATGCAGTACCCGCAGCCGATGCAGTTCGCTTCCTGGAAATCCACAATACCGTTCGCATACTGCACGATCGCCGCATCCGCCGGACAGGCCGCCAGGCAACCCGGATCTTCGCAGTGCATGCACTGATCTTTGCGCATCAGCAGCATCATGCTGCCGTCTTCGCGCTCGTGCTCATTGAACTTGATCAGGTTCCAGTAATTCCAAGCCGTCTCCGGCATCGTCTGGTAGGAATTGTCAAAAGTCGTTTCGCTGAACGTGTATCCATTCCATTCCAGGCAAGCCACCTCGCACGCCTTGCACCCGATGCAGGTCGTCGTGTCCACCAGCTTGCAAACTTGGAATTCCCGGTTGAAGCCGGCGCCCGGAACCATCCCCGGGTGTCCTGAAATCCTGATCAGTTCTGTTGCCGCCTGGCTCATTGTCCGCTCCCTACGCCTTCTCCACCTTAACGAGGAAGCCCTTGGATTCAGGGGTGTGTGCATTGGGATCGGTCACCGCAGGCGTCAGCAAATTCGCCGGCGTGCGCGCGTCTCTTCCTTCATCCTCGGGAATACCGCGGAAGCCCTGATGAATCGGCAATCCTATCTGGTAAACCTTCTTGCCATCGATCATCATCGGCCGCAGCCGCCGCGTCACGAATGCTTTCGCGGTGTACGTTCCCCGCGCGCTGATTACGTGGATCATGTCCCGTCCGCGAATTCCTTTTTCTTCCGCCAGCTCCACCGGAATTTCTACGAACGGCTCCGGAATCAGCTGCACGTTCATCGGGTTATTTTTCGTCCAGTAGTGATACTGCTCCGTCAGCCGGTACGTCGTGCACACGATCGTGTATTCCGCCGGGTCGCCGAATTTGTCGTACGGCGACTTGAATTTCTTCACCAGCGGATTGTTCGATTGCTCCGGGTGGAACAGATTCTTCGTAGGACTTTCGATCGGTTCGTAATGTTCCGGGAATGGCCCGTCGGCCAGCACTCCGATCGGCGCGAATAATCTTCCCACGCCTTCCGGGTTCATGATGAACGGTCCCAAATGATCTTGCGGGTGGGAATCCACCTTGAAGTCCGGCACATCACTACCCACCCATTTCCCCGCTGCTTCATTCCACCAGATTTGCCTGCGCTCGGGATCCCACGGCTTTCCGTCCACATTGCACGACGCGCGGTTATACAGCACGCGCCGGTTCGCAGGCCAGGACCACGACCAGTTTGGAAATACTCCCATACCCGACGGATCTTCCGTGCCACGCCGCTGAATCTGCGCTCCCGCCTCCGTCCAGCAACCGGAATAAATCCAATTGCCGCACATCGTCGTTCCGTCATCCTTCAACCAGGCAAAACCCGGCAGCTGCTGTCCCGCCTTGATCACCTGCTTGGTTACCGGATCCGTCAAATCCGCGAGCGCTTTTCCGTTCAGCTCCATCGCCACTTGCGCCAGCGACGGGTGCGCCGCGTCCCCGTACGTCCAGCTCAAATTCAGAATCGGATCCGGGAATTTTCCGCCCTCTTTCTTGTACAGGTCCCGCACGCGCAGGAAAATCTGCGCCACGATGTCCTGATCCAGACGCGCATCTCCCGGAGGCGGCACCGCCGCATATTTCCACGTCACCCAGCGCGCCGAATTGGTCATACTCCCGTCTTTTTCCGCGAATCCCGCGCACGGCAGCCGGTACACTGTCGTATTGATCGTCTTCTGTTCGTCCTTTGTGATTCCCGGAGCCTTCCAGAAATCGCTGGTTTCGTCCTCGTAAATCTCCCCCACTACCAGCCACTCCGCTTTCTTCAACGCGTTAATATTCTTGTGCGTGTCGGGCCCGATCATCACGCCGTTCATTCCAAACGCCATCATGCCCTTCACCTTGCCGTTGTACATATCCTCCCAGATATGCGTCCAGGAATAATCGCGGTCCACCCGGGGCAGGTAATCGAATCCAAATCCGTTGTCTTTGGTCGCCGCGTCGCCGTACATCGCCTTTAGCAGCGATACGAAAAATGCGGGAGTGTTTGAATAGTAGTTCCACGAACCCCACGGCGACGGTTTTGACGAGGTCGGCGTCGTGCGCTTCAGAAACGTAGCCAAATCCGTGTCCGTCGGAGTCGGCGCCTTCAAATATCCCGGCATGGAGTCGAACAGTCCGGCCATATCGGTCGCGCCCTGAATATTCGAATGCCCACGCAAGGCGTTCACTCCGCCGCCCGCTCTTCCCACGTTCCCCAGCAGCAACTGGATCATTGCCGCCGTGCGGATAATTTGCGTTCCGAAAGTGTGCTGCGTCCAGCCCACCGCGTAAATAATCGTGCCCACCTTCTTCATGTCCCCGTCTTTGCGCACCGACGTGAACATGTCAATCGCCTTCAGATATTGTTCCTTCGGTATCCCCGTGATCCGCTCCACGGTTTCCGGCGTGTAGCGCGAATACTGCTGCTTCATCAGCTGGAAAACACAGCGCGGATGCTGCAGCGTCAAGTCATAAGCCACATTCGGCGGCAGCGCCGGAGGTGCCGCGGCTTGCCCATGTTCGGGTTCGGGTGCGTGACCAGTCGCCCCGCCGGGGCCGGACGCCCCACCAGCGCCAGACGTCCCGCCCGCCGCACCACCGCCCGCGGCAGTCGTGCCCGGCTTCCCGCTCAGGTCTCCGCCTTCCTGATAATTCCAGGTGGTCTTGTCGTAGGTCCCCGCCACCGCATCAAATCCGGAGTACAACCCATCCTCCGGCAATTTAAATCCCTCCTTCACAATAAACGCGGCGTTCGTGTAGTTGATCAAATACTCTTTCGCGTAGCGGTTGTTTTCGATTGCGTAGCGTATCAACCCGCCCAGAAACGCAATATCCGTCCCGGCGCGAATCTGTACAAACAGGTCAGCAGTAGAAGACGTGCGCGTGAATCGCGGATCTACAGAAATAATCTTGGCGTTGCGGTTGCGCTTGGCCTCCATCGCCCACTTGAATCCGCAGGGATGGTTCTCGGCGGGATTTCCGCCCATGATCAACATCATGTCGGTGTTCTTGATGTCGATCCAGCCATTGGTCATCGCCCCGCGTCCGAATGTTGGTCCCAAACTTGAGACCGTGGGGCCGTGTCAAACACGGGCTTGGTTTTCTAAATACACCAAGCCCAGGCTCCTCATTGCTTTCACTACCAGATAATTAAATTCGTTGGTGTCGGTGCACCCGCCGATAAAAGAAATCCCTTCGCAGCGATTCGCCGTCAAGCCCTTCGCGTCCTTCTCCACAAACGTCGCGTCGCGCGTTTTCTTCGTCCATCGCGCAATCTCATCCAAAGCCTTGTCCCAGGAAATGTCCTCCCACTCGGTCGCGCCCGGCCTCCGCACTTGCGGCTTGGTTAGCCGCCGCGGATTCAGCATGTCCTGCTCGAGCGAAGATCCCTTCGGGCACAGCGTCCCGCGATTCGTCGGATGATCCGGATCGCCTTCCACGTGAATCACCTGCGGCGTCACGTTCTTCGCCTTATCTCCGATCGTGTAAATCAGCACGCCGCAACCGACCGCGCAGTAAGGACACGTCGAGCGCGTCTCCGCCGCACGTGCGATTTTCAATTCTTTCAGCTGGGCGTAAGCAGGCTTCAGGTCAAATCCGAAGATGGTGGCGGCAACCCCGCCGACTGCGGCCACTTTGAAGAAATCTCTGCGGGACGTCTGCATTCGCGTTCCTCCGCATTCCCGAACATTACCAATTACCCAAAAAGCTAGTTCTATGTCCTTAACGATTCCTTTGTCAAGCGAGATTCACGCGCGTCATTCATGTCTCTGTAACATGCTGCAACCGCTCCGCCGGCCCCGCTCGAAAATCGCGCGCCACCAGCTCCAGGAATCGTTCGCTCCGCCACGTGCCGCCTCGCAATGCAATCCTCGAGTTGTTGTAGAATTGCCTCGCGCGGCGCATCACCCATAAGACGCTTGGGAGCTCAAGTGGGTGAGATAGAATCTGCAAAAAATCTTGCGCAGCCTTCTCTGCAGCGAGGGCCGAGTTTGTGACGTCGTATCACCTTGGGGATTCTGAATGGGTCTAAAAATCGTGCAGACGGGCGAACCGGTGCTCCGCGAACAGGCCCGCCTACTCACGCCCGCAGAAATCCTGAGCGAAGAAATCCAGCGCCTCATCGACGAAATGCGGGACGCCATGCGTGATGCTCCCGGCGTGGGCCTAGCCGCGCCCCAAATCGGCCTGCCGCTCCAGCTCGCCGTGATCGAAGACCGCGAAGATTTGCTGAAATCCCTCTCCGCCGAAGACCTCAGCGAACGCGAGCGCCGCCCTGTCCCATTTCACGTCCTCATCAATCCCGTGGTGGCCTACTCCAGCGAGGAAAAGAAAAATTTCTACGAAGGCTGCCTCAGCCTCCCCGGTTTTTCCGCCGTCGTGCCCCGCGCCCGCACCGTCGGCGTCCAATATCTGGACGCGCGCGCCGAACCCCAATTCGTCCAAGCCAGCGGCTGGTACGCCCGTATCCTGCAGCACGAAATCGATCATCTCCGCGGCGCCCTCTACATTGACCGCATGTTAACCCGCACCTTCACCACCCTGGACAACTGGACCCGCCTCCACAAAGGCAAACCAATTCCGCCCCACCCGCCCGAGCCTGAATCCGCGAACGCTGCGGAATGAAAGCTCCTGCATTCGGCCGGCTCCATCGCCCCGAATCAACCCTGTGTACCGCTCCGCTGCGGCACTCCATCCATTTGTGATTTGAATGCGACCGATCATAATTTCGGAATTGCCCTGCCAAACCTCCGCCGTGTTTAATTGCAGTATGCTTCATCTGTTTCACGCTGTTGTCCACGCTTCACTCCTGCGCACCCGTGCCTCGCGACGCTGTTGTTGACCCGCGCCTTTAACCCTTAGGTCCTTTTCCAATCATCCCATTCGCTTCTGACGCTCGGTTTTTCGCTGGAAGCGAGAACTTTTCTGCGCGAAACACGGCTTTTTAATTCGACTCTGCGATCTGGTTCCCTCTGGTGACGAGCAGCCGTCGAAGGCGCGAGGTGCCTGCCATGCGATTGCACGAGCTTTTACCCGCTGCGCTGATTCCCAGCGCTCACGCCGACCTCACCGTTTTCGGCGTAACCGACGATTCCCGCGAAGTTCGCTTCGGCTTCGTGTTCTGCGCGCTGCTGCTTTCCAGCGGTAACGGAGTAAAGTTCTGCGCCCAGGCCGCCGCGCGCGGAGCACAGGTCGTTATCGTTCCGCAGGGCACTCCCGATGAACGCTTGGGCCTGTCCGACTACGACAAAACCAAAGTCGTGATCCTTCGCCATCCCGACGTCCCGAGCCTCTACGCCCAGCTCGTCGCGAAATTTCATCCCGGCCGTCCCGCCACCATGGCTGCAGTCACTGGAACCAACGGCAAGACGTCGACCGTATCTTTCATTCGAGATCTGTGGACGACCGCCGGCTATCAAGCCTGCAGCCTCGGCACGCTGGGTCTATGGTCGAAAGGCACCCGGCACACCAACGTCGATGCGACCTTCACCACCTTCGACGCCAAATCCACCCAGCTAATCACTTCCAGCCTCGTGCCCGCCGTGACGCACCTCGCCCTGGAAGCCTCCAGCCACGGTTTGCACCAGGGACGCCTGGACGGCCTGGACTTTGACGTAGCCGTCTTTACCAACTTCACCCAAGACCATCTTGACTACCACCGCACCATGGATGCTTACTTCGCCTCGAAATTGCTCCTTTTCACCCAACGCCTCCGCGCTAGCGGCACGGCGATCGTCAATATAGACGACCAACGCGGATTTCTCATCGCCCGAGCAGCGCGCAATCGCGGATGCCGCCTGATCACCTTCAGCTCTCGTGGCCGGGCCGCCGACCTCCATGTCTTGCGGCAATTCGCAAACGAACGCGGCCAAACATTGCTCCTCTCTGTTTTTGGCCAACGCCATGAAGTTCACGCTCCGGTCGCCGGAATTTTTCAGGCGGAGAACATCCTTGCCGCAATCGGCGCCGTAGTGGCCAGCGGTCTGGATTCCAGCGTAGCGGCCCAGGCCGTCGAACAACTCGAATCCGTCCCCGGCCGCTTGGAACGCGCGACGATCCTCGACAACGGCGCAGTCGTCTATGTGGACTTTGCCCACACTCCGGACGCTCTGCGCAACGTCTTGGCTAGTTTGCGTCCCCACGTCCGCAAGGGTTCCCGCTTACACGTCGTATTTGGTTGTGGTGGCGACCGCGATGCCACCAAGCGTCCGCTCATGGGCCGGCTCGCCAGCGAACTCGCAGACATCGTGCTGGTCACCGACGACAATCCTAGAACAGAATCTCCTGCCTCTATACGTAGCGCGATTCTGGCAGCCGCACCCGGGGCCCGCGACGCCGGCGACCGCCGCACCGCCATCGCACGGGCGATCTCGCAACTGGAATCCGGCGACATTCTCGTTGTTGCCGGCAAGGGCCACGAGGATTATCAGGTCCTTCCCGTCTTGAGTCCGTCAGGCGAACTGCTTCTCGCTGCAGATGGCAAGCCGCTCACACACAAGGTGCCTTTTTCGGATTCACGCGTGATCCGCGAAATCGTGTCCCCCGGACATGTCTTGGCCGAGGCATTTTGCTAGCTTGCATGCGCGCGCCGAGCAGAGAACGAGCATCGGCGGCGTCTGCGCGCATTGCTCATTCTCAGGCCGCGCTTGACATCGTTTCCGCCCATCTGTTAACTTCAGACGTTCTTGATAGAGGAGCGGAAGCCACCAGTAGCCAAGCCGTATTTTCCGAGACGCTTCGGAGGCTTGAGCGAAAAGGGTGCAGTAGTCAATTCCGCCGAAGTCGTCGCCGGAAGCTCACTCCGCGACGGTTGGGGGGCCAGGCTAACACCTGCCCACTGTCATCCGTTGAAAAACGGATGGAGCGCTATTGGGAAGGAAGCCGTCTCCACTCACTCACGGCTCTTCTTTTCATCCCTCCATTCTTTTTCAGCAAAAGACCCAAGAACGCGGCCGTAATTCGTCCGCATACAATTTGAATTGGGTGAAAAGTTGAACCTGTTCGAATTAACCCGTGCGCTAGTGGACATCGAGTCGGTCACGAACAACGAAGAGGCCGTCGCATCCTTCCTCCTTGGCCTGCTCACGGACCTGACCGCTCGCAGCGGCGGCGCTGTCGAACGCTGCCCGGTGGAAGCCAATCGCTTCAACGTCTTCGCGCACTGGGGCGTCCCGCTCGTCACCCTCTCGACGCACATGGATACCGTCCCGCCCTTCTTCGCATCCCGCGAGGATCCCGAATTCATCTGGGGCCGCGGCTCGGCAGACGCCAAAGGCATCATTGCCAGCATGATCGCCGCCGCAGAAAAATTACTCGCCGCAGGCGCAGGCAATTTCGGCCTGCTCTTCGTGGTCGGCGAAGAACGCAACAGCGCCGGCGCGCTCGCAGCAGCTCGCGATCCCCGTGGCTCGCGCTTCCTCATCAATGGCGAACCCACCGACAACAAGCTCGTCCTGGCCGCCAAAGGCATTCTGCGTTATGAAATCGAAGCCACTGGCCGCCTCGCCCATTCCGCCTATCCCGAACTGGGTGAATCGGCGATCGACAAACTTCTCGATGCGCTGCAGGAAATTCGCAAAATTCCTCTGCCCGACGATAAGCTCATGGGCCGCACCACCCTGAACATCGGCGTAATCTCCGGCGGCCGCGCCCCCAACGTAATTTCCGACTCAGCCCGCGCCGAAATCTCTTTCCGCACAGTGGATGACGCAGAGACCCTGCGCCAGGCCGTCACCCGCGCCGTCGCCAGCCGCGCCGCGGCCAAAGAAGCCTTCTCCGTGCCGCCGATGCGCTTCACCTCCTTCGACGGCCTGGAATCCGCCGTCGTCTCCTACACCACCGACGTTCCCGCATTCGCTAGCGCTTGGGGCCAACCGTTCCTGATTGGCCCCGGCAGCATCCACGTTGCCCACACGCTCGAAGAGCGCGTCCCCAAAAAAGAATTGCTCGAAGCTGCCGAAATCTACAAAAAAATGGTCGCGCAACTCCTCACTGGCGCCGCCGAGGCTGCACGCCCATGAATCTCGCCATTATCGGACACGGCAAAATGGGCCGCCTGATCGAGCAGCTGGCGCCCGAATACGGTTTCGCCGTCACGCAGCGCCTGAACAGCGAGAACAATCGCGACACCAGCGGAATCACAGGTAACAATTTCGCCGGCGTGGACGTCGCCCTGGATTTTTCCACCGCAGTCGCCGCACCGCACAACATTGCGCGCCTGGCCGCTCTGCAAATCAACGCCGTTGTCGGCACCACCGGCTGGACGCAGCAGTTGTCGCAAATTCAAGCGCGGGTGCGCGACAGCGGCATTGGCCTGGTCTGGAGTCCCAACTATTCCGTGGGCGTCAACATTTTCCTGCAACTCGCCTGCGAAGCCTCCCGCCGCATCGCCCGCTACAAAGAATACGGCGCCTGGGCCTGGGAAATTCACCACGCCGCGAAGAAAGACGCACCCAGCGGCACCCTGCTAAAAGTTGTAGACGAAATGCAGCGCACCGATCCCAGCAGGGAAGTCTCGGTAAGCTCCAATCGCGCCGGCGCCCATCCCGGCACCCACGAAATCGGCTTCGATTCGGCCGCCGACTCGCTCACGATCCGCCACACAGCCCGCAGCCGCGAAGGTTTCGCCCGCGGCGCCCTGCTAGCCGCCCGCTGGGTAGTAGGCAAACAAGGGTGGTTCGAATTCCGCGACGTCCTGTTCGAACAGACCGCATCGCAAGAAGCGCTGCCCAGAAAGGCCGGCGCTTCAGCGATGCCATAATCCGGGTCCTCGCGGGCCGAGGTTTTGACCGGCCGGTACAAGCGTCACAAAAATTTCGGAACGCAACGAGCAGCAAAAGTTTCACCCAGCACCCAAGGAGCAAAAAATGTTTACAGGATGCGGAACAGCACTGGTAACTCCCTTTCGCCAAAATCTCTCCCTCGACGAATCCGCGCTCAGACGCCTAATCCGCCGCCAAATAGACGCAGGCATCGACTTCCTAGTCCCCTGCGGCACCACCGGCGAAAACCCCACCCTAAGCCGGGCCGAACACCTGCGCGTAGTCGAAATCACAGTAGAAGAATCGAATGGCCAAGTCCCGGTCCTGGCCGGCGCCGGCGGCTACAACACCGCAGATGTAATCGAGCTCGCTAGTGACCTGGAATCCCTGCGCGCCGACGGCATCCTCTCCGTCACCCCGTACTACAACAAGCCCACGCAAGAAGGCCTCTATCAACATTACAAAGCCATTGCCGCCGCCATCTCCATCCCCATAATTGTCTACAGCGTCCAAGGCCGCACCGGCGTCAACGTCGAGCCAGCAACGCTGCAACGCCTGGCGCAGATCGATAACATCGCCGGCGTAAAAGAAGCTTCCGGCAACATCGGCCAAATCGCCACAATCGCCAGCCAAGCCCCCGAAGGTTTCTCGGTCCTCTCGGGCGACGACGCCATCGCGTTGCCCGTCGTCGCCCTGGGCGGACACGGCGTCATTTCCGTAGCAGCCAACGAAATTCCAAAAGAAATGGCCTCCCTGATCCACTCCTGCCTCGACAATGATTTCGTCCGCGCCCGCGAACTGCAAAAAATCTATCTCCCGCTCATGGAAATCAATTTCATCGAATCCAATCCCGGCCCAGCCAAAGCCGCGATGGCTGAAATGGGCCTGCTTGAGCCCGTCTGGCGTCTTCCGCTCGTGCCGCCCAAAATCGAAAATCTCGAAAAAATCCGCAGAGTGCTTGAATCCATCGGCCTGCTGGGGAAGGTGCATGCTGCGGCAACAAATTGAGCAGCTGTTCGATCAACCGCCGGCAAAATATCTCCCTGCGCACACAGCGCTGTTCCAGTCCTTCAAAGACGCGCTGAACGCGGGAGAACTACGCGCCGCCCAGCCCGATGAGAAATCTCCTTCGGGATGGCGCGTCAACGCCTGGGTGAAAAAAGGCATCCTGCTCGGCTTCCGCATCGGCGCCATCGCGGACATGTCCATCGACCCGCTGCGCCAACCCTTCTTCGACAAGTCCACTTACCCGGTCAAGCACATCACTGCCGCCAGCGCAGTCCGCATCGTCCCCGGCGGCTCCAGCATCCGCGACGGCGCGTTCATCGGCAAAGGCGTTACGTGCATGCCGCCGATGTTCGTCAACGTCGGCGCCTACGTCGGCGACCAGACCATGATAGATTCCCACGCGCTGGTAGGCAGCTGCGCGCAACTGGGAAAAAGCTGCCACATATCCGCTGCCGCGCAAATCGGCGGAGTCCTCGAACCGGTAGGCGCGATGCCCGTAATCATCGAAGACGAAGTTTTAGTAGGAGGGAACTGCGGCGTGTACGAAGGCGCCATCGTAAAACGCGGCGCGGTCCTGGGAAGCGGCGTGATTCTGAATCGCTCCACTCCGGTTTATGATGTAGTGCGCGGTGAAGTCTATATCGCCGCCGAAGATCGTCCGCTGATCATTCCGGAAAAAGCAGTCGTCGTGCCCGGTACGCGTCCCATCAATCGCGGCCAAGGAAAAGATTGGGGCCTCTCGCTCTACGCCCCTGTCATCGTAAAATATCGCAATGCCAAAACCGACCTGCGCACCCAACTCGAAGACCTGCTGCGCTAGCGCCCGAAGGCACCCTTGACTCCAAAGCCGGCAAGGCCAAAAAAGCAGCGGATCGTCCTCGCCGATCCCACCCAATACACGCCGCACTATAAATATCGCGCTGGCGCGCTCGAATGTGAAAACGTCCCGCTGTCCCGCATCGCCGAAACATCCGGCACTCCCGCCTACATCTACAGCAGCGCCAGCATCCTCGACGCCTACCGCCGCTTCACCACCGCCTTCCGCGGCAGCGCGCACTCCGTCTGTTACGCCGTCAAAGCCAATTCCAATCTCGCAATCCTGAAATTGCTGGCGAGCGCAGGCAGCAGTTTCGACATCGTCTCGGGCGGTGAACTCTATCGCCTCCGCCGCATCGGCGTGCCCGGCAAGCGCATCGTCTTCTCCGGCGTAGGAAAAACAAAAGAAGAAATCCGCGAAGCGCTCTGCTCCGGCATCCTCCTGTTCAACGTCGAATCCGAGTCCGAACTGGACACTCTAGCCGCCGAAGCCGCGCGCCTCAAACGCAAAGCCCCCGCCGCCCTCCGCGTCAATCCCGACGTCCAAGCCGGCGCCCACGCCCACATCTCGACCGGCCGCCATCGCCACAAATTCGGCATTAACTGGGACCACGCCCGCCGCCTCTATCTCGATACATCTCGCGCGCGCCATATTTCCTGGCAGGGAATCAGCGCCCACATCGGCTCGCAGATCCTAGGCCTGGCGCCCTTCCGCCGCGCCGTAATTCGCGTCTCGTCCCTGGTGCGCGAGCTGGCAAAAGCCGGAATAAATTTAGCGTATCTGGATTTAGGCGGCGGCGTCGGCATCCGCTACACCCACGAAAACCCGCCCGAGCTCGACGCTTACGCCCGCGCCATCCTCCCGCACATTCGCGCGCTGCAATGTCGCCTGCTCCTTGAACCCGGTCGCGCCATCGTAGGCCCCGCAGGCGTCCTGCTAATGCGCGTCCTACACATCAAACGCAACCGCGAAAAACTTTTCATCGTAGTAGACGCCGCCATGAACGATTTCATCCGTCCCGCGCTGTACCAAGCGATCCACCCCATCACACCGGTCATGCGCAACCGCAGTTCCAACGTCGAAAAAGCAGACATCGTCGGCCCCGTCTGCGAGACGGGCGATTGCCTGCTTCACGATTGGCCAATGGAATTGCCGGAAAAAGGAGACCTGCTGGCGCTCTGGGGTGCCGGCGCCTACGGCTTCGCACAGTCGTCAAACTACAATTCGCGCCCGCGTGCCGCCGAAATTCTGGTAAACAAAAATCAGTTCCAAGTAGTCCGCAAACGCGAATCCCGCAGCGATCTAATCCGCGGCGAATAGCCGCGCGACAAAACGCACCCGGCGCGATCCACAGCCATCAAGCCCCCCGCCCATCCTGATGCGCCCAAGCCTCTTCGTTAGCCCGCAACCGCCGCTGCGTCTCTCGCGCCTGCTGCTTCGTCCGAGACTTAGCCCGCGCCCGCCCGATCTTAATCGAAGCCCTGAATATCGCTCCCACCGGAATAAATCCCCCCAGCTTGTGCGCCGCGACGGACGCCAGCCCCATCGATGCCACGCATCCGCACGAACCGCAATCCGGTGTCCCACCAAACTGGCAGGGCGTAATCTCCGTACTCAAGTCCGCCGACAAAGTCCGCGTCGTCTGCGCGAAGACACAATCTTGCGGCGAATGCGGCGGCGAAGCGAACTGCCGGATCAAAGCTTCGGGCATGTCCAGCTTCGGATACTGTTTGCGCAGCACCAGCATGTCCGCAATCGCCTGCGCGCGCTCAGCCGCCGTCAACATCTCCGGCAAATCATCTCCCACCTGCGGCGTGAACAAACTGAACCACACCTTCTTGATCTCCGGCCGCGGCGTCCAAAATTCCAAAAACTCCGCCAGATAACCGGGCCGCTTCATCATCTGCCCCGTCACCGTGCAGTGCAGCGTCACGCTCTGTCCCACAATATTTTTCAGAATCCGCTCGTAGGTCGCCGGCGCCCGGCGCACATCATGCTCCGGCTGCAGTCCGTCAATCGAAACCGCCACGTGCAGCAGCGGCATGTCCGCCCATCCCTCTCCCAGCGTGCGAAATGCGCTGGTCACAACCTGCACGTGAATCCCGCGCGCAAATAATTGCGGCAGCAGGATTTCCAATTCGCGATAGCGCACCAAAGGATCGCCGCCCACAATAGACAAATGCAGCGGCTTCAGCCGGTCCACGATTTCCAGCACGCCATCGACCAGCGCTTGCCCCTTGTGGTCGATCAACTGCCGTAAAGTTTGTCCGCCGCCCAGATGTCCATCCTCATACGCATAGCATCCCGGGCACCGCAATGGGCACTCGCGCGTGATCTCGATCGAAAGGGAAGGATGCTCGCCCCTGAGGATCTTGCCCCAAGCTTGAATAATTTCCGAAGTGTACATCGAGCCCGATCCTTTCCCGCCGTGCCTTGAACGAATGGCCCTGCTATGGTGTGCTTGGTGTTTGCGCCGCGTCCGGTCGCTGAAGTGTCTGCGAGTGGAAAAACCAGTGGTCCTTCCGAAATCCCAATCTCACCCTGATCTCAAACGAGTCCGCACCCACCATCATTCGGATGCGTTCCCCTGAATAAGCGTTGGCCCATTCCCCAGGGCCCCGGGAATTGATTCACGGGTAATTATAGAACGTTCTATTGCCTGTCGGTAGGAATCTTACGTGCGGTCGCGTCCGTGTTCGCGCAAATCTCCGCGCTGTCTCGCAGCCAGCTACTCCGTGTAAAGCAGAAGCAATACTCCCAGCGCAATCATGAATAGCGGCCAAAGCCTGTCGAACAGCGGACGCCATTTCTCGCTGCTATCGGCCACCCCTTTCGCCACCGCGACTCCGGCGCCCACTCCGGCAAACCGCAAATGTTGCTGTTGCACGCGCACCATCGTCTGCATCGCATCCGGCCCGTGCATGCCTCCGTGATGATGGAATAGCAGCAGCGTCGCGCCTCCCAGCGCCAGCACCGGGAATAGCCACGCGCTCCACGCGGCGCGCAACCTTCCGCTCGCGCGCATGGTTGCCACCACTCCTAATCCGAGCAGAATTGCGGCAAAAGTTTTGTGCTGCGCCACTTCAGGGTTATGTGTCAGCGCGAAGTAAAAGCTCTGGTACCCGAACGGCCAGATTTCCGTATCACTGAAGACCAGCAAAAAAAATCCGGCAAACAGCAAACATGCCGCCCACGCATAATTGGCCGCCGGCCAGCGGCGCGCCAATCGCTCCTTCCCCAGAAAAAACAAAGCCGCCAAAATCAACATCACTCCTGCCAGGTGATGATTAAATTCGCTCTCGCGCTTATCCGCCAGCTGCTTTGCCAGGGCTTCCGGCGTCGGCTCCGCCAGCGCCGTGCCGTGCTCGATTTCGGGCATGTCCGCCATGCCTGTCATATCGGACATGTCGTCCATGCCAGTCATCTCTTGCTGCACAGGAATATTCGGATGCCGCGTCCACGCCGGTGCGAACAGGAACACCGCAAGAACCAGCACCAGCAGCAACCCTCCCGCCATCCACAAAGCTCGTTCACGTCCGCTCGCAGCCAATGTCGCGAAACCTCCTGGTTCCATGAGTCCCACATAAAACTATTTCAAATCGCTGCCCGCAGGACTATACAGTGTATCCCCGACCCGTGTAGTTACGGCAAGCGCTGCGCTCCTTCACCGCCCGCCCGCTGGGCTCCTTCGCAAATGTTTGCTTCGCTCCTGCGCCTCCCGGCATTCCCAGAATAATCCTGCCCAGGATAAACTTAGATGTACGGATTCCAGCTTTTGACTCACGGTCCATGAATATTTTCTAAGCGAAAAGCGAATCAACGAGGCAGACTGCGTGGATGGCCGAACTCTCAGCTTACCTGCAATTCTCCGCCGTCTTACAAACAAGCGCCCCCATCGCTGCCACCACGTGCCACCATCTCAAATCGTCTTATCGCTTGAATAACACAGCCTCTCCAGGTTGCATTCCATACACTTCGGCTTGCGCGCATTGCACACCCGCCGCCCGTGCCATATCAACTGGTGCGAAAACAGAATCCATCTCTCCTGCGGAATAATCTGCATCAAATCCTGCTCGATCTTTTTCGGGTCGGTATTCTTCGTCAGGTCCAATCGCTCGGAAAGCCGCTGCACGTGCGTATCCACCACCACTCCAGCCGCGATCCCGAAACCCGACCCCAGCACCACGTTCGCCGTCTTGCGCGCCACTCCCGGCAGCGTCAGCAACTCTTCCATCGTTTGCGGCACTTTCCCGGCAAATTCCTCCACAATCTTCTTGCTCGCGCCCATGATGGACTTCGTCTTGTTGCGAAAAAATCCTGTGGGGCGAATTTCCTGCTCCAGCGCGCGTGGATCGGCGTAAGCCAGCGCGCGCGCATCCGGATACTTGGGAAATAGGTCTTTGGTTACGATGTTGACGGTCACATCCGTGCACTGCGCCGAAAGAATCGTCGAGATCAGCAGCTCAAACGGGCTGCGATGGATCAGCTCACAGCTCGCTTCCGGATACGCCGCGTCCAGCCCCCGCAAAATCGCCTGCACCCGCGCCGGATTCGCGCCCCGGCCGAACGCCAGTCCACTTGCGCCCTTCCGCCCTCCGCCCGCAACACCGCTGCGCCCGGTTTTTGCCGCACGGCCCGCAGACTTCGCCGCTCCGGCGATTTTCTTCTTCCCGTTTTTCTTTTTTGTTTTGGCCATCAGGCCGAAGAATATATCACAGGCAATGCGCCGCTCGCGCGGCCGCGCCTACTTCTCGATCCGCACGCCCTTCCAGAAGGCTACGTGCTGCTTGATTTCTTGCGCCGCGGCGCTCGGTTCCGGGTAATACCAGGCCGGATCCAAATTTCGTTTTCCGTCCACTTCCAGGTGACGATAGCTGGCCGTTCCTTTCCAGGCACACACCGTATGTGTCTCGCTCGGCCGCAAATATTCCTGTTTCACCGATTCGCTGGGAAAATAAACATTACCTTCCATCATCACGGTGCGGTCGCTCTCCGCAAGCACCGCCCCATTCCATAGCGCCTTTGCCAAACAAGCCCCCGTGTGAGTGAGCTGATTATTGGATGGACGGCAATTGCGGGCGTGAGCGTGAGAACTTGCGAAATGTTCGAAGCCGTTTCCAGCCGCTCGTCACTGGCTGCTTCCGCCTATACCGCAAAAAACAAATTCTGCGCAAACGGCCATTCTGCGTCAAACCACTGCTGCTCGCAACGGAACCCCGTCCGCTCCCCCATTTGCACCACGTCCTGCGGATTATATTTGTGCGAGCTTTCCGTCCAGATCGTCTCGCCCTGACGCAAATAAAATCGCTGCCCCGCCGCCTGAATCGTCACCCGCTGCCAGATCTTGGACCGCAAATGCATTTCCACGCGCCGCTCGCATTCGTCATACCGCGCCACGTGCTCAAATTGCGGCAAATCGAAATCCGCGCCCAGCTCCCGGTTAATTCGCGCCAGCAAATTCATATTGAACGCTGCCGTCACTCCCGCCGGATCGTCGTAAGCCAGCAGCAATTGCGCGATGGGCTTCTCCAAATCGGTCGCCAGCAACAAAGCATCACCCGCGCTCAAAATCCGCCGCACCTCGCGCAGAAACTGATCGCCCGCGGGACGGTCGAAGTTCCCAATCGTACTGCCCAGGAATAACACCAGGATGCGTTCGCCTTCGCGCCGCCGCGCCGCGACTTCCTGCAAGCCCTCTAGGTACGCGCTTTCGAATCCCACGATGCTGACTTGATCCATTTGCCCGATTTCCTGCTGACAACGCGAAAGCGCGCTCCCCGAAATATCAATCGGATAGTAATTCACTCTCTGCCGCTTGGAGAGCGCCTGCAGCAATAGCCGCGTTTTCTGCCCGCTGCCGCTTCCCAACTCCGCCACCAGTACCGGCGTCGGCAGCAGCGACACAATCTCGGGCGCATCCCGCTGCAGCAATCGCATTCCCGCGCGGCTCAGCCCGTACTCTGGCAGCAAACAAATCACATCAAACAGCGCCGAGCCTACCTCATCGTACAAATACTTCGAAGGCAGCTCCTTCTGCCCCGGCTGGCTCAACCCCACCACCACATCGCTGGAAAATTCCGCCGTTACCGCAGGCGAAACACTTGCCCTTGCCATGCGTGGTGCGGATGCCATTGGCTATTCCTCCGTGCAGCGGAAGCTACTGTAGATATAAGGATAATGAGGTTGGAACCAGTTTCGGTAAGAGCGCCGCAGCATGCACGCACCCGTGCGCGAAGAGCCGCCCTTCATCACATAATGTTTCCCGTCGAAAAAATCCGCCGAATATCCGCGATAGAAATCAAACGGTTCAAATCCCGGCAGCGGCCCAAAGGTCGTGGACGTCCACTCCCATCCGTTCCCCAGCAGATCGTATACTCCGAATCCGCTCGCCCCTTCCGGATGCGTATCGACTCCGGTTGGGTCCCAGCGGTCCTGGTCGAAATTTCCGCGCCAAAATTCCGCCGGCTCATCGCCCCAGGGATATGCCCGCTCGCGTCCTTCCGGCGTGCCATAGGCAGCGCGTTGCCACTGTTCCTCGGTGGGAAGTTTTCGCCCGGCCCATTTCGCATACGCCGCCGCTTCCGCATAGCTCACATACACCGGCCAGGCAGCCGGCAAGGGAATCGAGCCGAACATTCCGCGATAGTCCCATTTCGTTGCCGGGTCTTCTGCCGGCGAATTTCCCAGCTTCGTCCAGAAATGCGGATGCTCCAGCTTCTGTTTGCGCACCCAGTCCCAATCTTCGGTCCGCCAATATTTTCCGCTCTGATATCCGCCCGCGCGCACGAACTTCAAATATTCCGCGTTCGTCACCGGAAACACGCTGATCGAAAAACTCGGCACCAGCACGCGCTGCATCCCGAATTCGTTGTCCCAGCCAAACGCCAGACTATCCCGCGGCTGTCCCAGCGTCGCAATCCCGGAAGGAATCGTCACCATCTTTGCATCCGGCGCGGGCCGCTCGTCAGCCGCCAGCACGGCGTGCGGCACCTTTTTCTCGAATGCCAGATTATGCAGCAAATATGCCAGCGTTTCCGCGTGCATCAATCTGTGCTCGATGGCCACGTGCAGCAGCGTGCCAATCTCCGGTGACGCCGCCAGCGCCCGCGCCACACTCGGATCGCGCAATCGCTCATCCAGTCGCGTCCGCACCTGCCGATTGTACCGTTCCACCTGCCCGATTTCCGGCCACTCGCTCGGCTGATCCTTCGGCAATCCGCCGCCCACCGGATCAATCCCGAACGCAAATAGCTTGTCAAAAGGCGAGTCTTCCAACCCAAGTCCCAGCGCAGGGCTCAGCAAATTCCGATCGAACGCCTCCAGATGCCCCAGATAAAAAATCAGTCGGTGCCGCTCCGGAATCGGACGCTCGTAAAAGGAATTCGGAGGAAGCAGTGCAAACAACGCGTCCGTGTTGGCACGCGCAACTTCCAACCGTGTGAGTAACGATGGTTCTAGCTTGGTCAATACTCGGGAAGCCGTCAAGGTTCACCTCGAAGAGGGGGGACTTCCTTTCTACCTCTTCCGTCGGACTCTCGGCAAGCTATTTCGTAAGCAGGCAATTGGATGCCCGAGGGCGTCAGGAGGGTGCAGCATTGCCAGGGGAAAGCATATACAGTAACTTCCTGAAAGATTTGCCGCGATGACTGTAGGCGTTTTTCTCCTCGCGCGCCAGTTCCGCGTACGTCCGCCCCAGCTCTTCGGACAAAAACACCGGGTCGTACCCAAAACCGCCCGCCCCGCGCGGCTCAAAAGTGATCATCCCCGGCGCTAGGTCCGAAACCACCGCGATCGCCCGCCCAGCCTGCGCAACAGCTGTCACGCACACAAACCGCCCCCGCCGTTCCTTACCAACTTTGCCCCGCATTTCCCGCAACAGTTTCTCGACGCGGTCCGCATCCGACGCCCCCGGCCCCGCATAGCGCGCCGAATGCACCCCCGGCTCTCCGTCCAGCGCCGCTACTACCAGTCCCGAGTCATCGGCCAGCACCAGCTCTTCGGTAAACCGGCTGTAATGCAGCGCCTTGCCCGCCGAATTCTCAGCAAAGGTCGGAGCAGATTCCTTGAAAGAAGGGAACTCATCAAACCGCGGCAACAATTCAACCGTGACGCCAGACCCCCGCGCCAATTCTACATACTCGGCCAACTTCCCAGGATTCGAAGACGCCAGAAACAGCTTCGTCACTTTCATCGGCTCGCGCGGCTGCGTGCCGCGTTATGTGCTGCGCGCCACGAATTTAATCTGCAGCAACTCCTGCTGCGCCGCGACCAGCTTCCGTATCCCGCCCGCCGCCAGCTTCAACAAATCCTGCAATTCAATATCCGTATAGGGCCGGCCCTCTGCGCTAGCCTGCACCTCAACGAACTCTCCGCTCCCCGTCATCACCACATTCATATCCACCTGCGCGCGCGAATCCTCTTCATAGGCCAGATCCAGCAGCAGCTCATCCTCCACGATCCCCACGCTCGTGGCCGCCAAAAAATCAATGAGCGGCACTTTGCGCAGAATTCCCGCCGCCACCATCCGCTCGAGCGACAGCGCCAAGGCGACATAGGCCCCCGTCACCGAAGCCGTCCGCGTTCCGCCGTCCGCTTGAATCACGTCGCAATCCAGCCACACCGTCCGCTCGCCTAGCCCTTTCAAATCCGTCACCGCGCGCAACGTCCGCCCGATCATGCGCTGAATTTCCAGCGTCCGTCCCGATTGCTTCCCGCGGCTTGATTCCCGCGGCGTGCGATTCTCCGTAGAACGCGGCAGCATCCCGTACTCGCCCGTCACCCATCCGCGCCCTTTGCCCTTCAAAAACGACGGCACCCCATCTTCCACCGTCGCCGTCACAATCACCCGCGTGTCGCCCGCCTCAATCAGCGCGCTCCCCTCCGCATGGGGAATAAAATCCGGCGTAATCTTCACCGGCCGCAACTGGTCAGCCGTCCTCCCGTCAACTCGCAAGAATAATTCTCCCTTCGCAGTACGACAGTGGGTCCTACAGAAATTCGGAGCACTCAGTGTGACGACTACCCACCCAACTGTCAACAATTGCGAGGATTCAACAGCGGTCAAGCGCCCAAGAATCTTCCGCAGCCCGTTCGCGCGCCAGCCTGCCCGCGCTACGGCAGCGCCACCACACCCTTCACATAATCCGCCGCATTCATCCCGCCAGCGAGCGCCCCCTGCACATCTCCGAGCGACCCAAACCGGTGCGTAATAAACGGCGCCACAGAAATCTTCCCCTGCTCGATCAACCGCAAAGCCCGCGCATAAGTAGAAGGCCGCCCATCCTCTTCGAATCCACCCGACGCGCCCACCGGCGTAACCAAGCAAGGCTCCTTGAACATCACATTATTCAGCAAGCTCAGTTCGAATCCCGCGTGACCATGTCCATACAGCAGCACGGTCGCCTGCTTTCGTATCAGCGAAGAAATCGCCGCAAACGCCCGCCCCTGTCCGGAAGCCTCAATCAAATATTCCACGCCTCCGCCCTTGGTATGTTCGCGCACAGCAGCGCCGATATCGCCGTTGCTCGGATCCAACACCACATCCGCGCCGAATTTCGCAGCCAGCCCGCGCTTCATTGCATTCGGCTCGCTCACCATCACGAGCCCGTCATAGCCCAATACCCGCCGCAAATATTGCAAATGCAGCAACCCGGACGGCCCCGCCCCGCAAATCAGGACATGCCGCACGCGCCGCTCCGCCGACGCGCCAATCGCAAACCGCGTCTGGGCCCGCGCCACCGCATCGGACGAATGAATTACGCAACCCAGTGGTTCGGAAAGCGCCGCTTCGCGCATATCCAGGCCGGCCGTCAACCTCACCGCATTGCTAGCCGGCACCGCGATAAATTCGGCGAGCCCCCCGGGCAATCCGGTAATCCCATGCTCGGTATAAAAAGCGCACTGGTGTGAATCCCCGCTCAAACAATATTCACAACGCGCCGCGCGCCCCGCGCTCACACAGTTCAATCCCTGATCAATTACCACGCGATCGCCGACCGCCAAATCGCGAACCTCCCCGCCCACCTCAGCAACCTGGCCGCTGATCTCGTGCCCCAAAATCTGCGGCTGCAGCGAAAGCGGCACAGTCTTCCCGGCCGCATCCGTGTTGTAATTCGCGTGCCCAGAAAAAATGTGCGCGTCCGTCCCGCAAATCCCCACGGCAGAAATGCGCAGCAGCACATCGCGCGCGCCCGGCCGCGGCTGCGCCACCTCGCGCACTTCCATCCGTCCCACAGCGCAGAGCACGCAAGCTTTCATCGCCGCACCCTTCGCGCGACTATAGCGCTTAGCAGCAGCATGTCGCATCCGTCCAGTCGCCAAAAAATGGGGGAATTATTGCGGAGGTTTCCCGCCAGCGCCACCGGGCGCCGCCGAAGGTGTCGCCGCCGCCGGCACCGCCGGACTCAAATCAAAAAATCCAGTCAAATCCGCATGTCCCGCCAAAGAATCCACTTCCTGCCCGTGAATCAGAATTTTCAAACGCCGCGCGCCTGCCACATTGCTTTCCAGCGTGCGCGCAATCGAATCCACTGCCATCTCCTCGCTCAAAATCCCAGAAGGCGTCTCTGAAGCGAGGGCTTCGGAAAAATCCGCGATCGCCGTCCCATCCGGCAAAATGTAAAATCCCAGCAATGTCGCATCCGCCGGCAAAGTTCTCCGCGCATCGCCTGGCGCGTCCGCAATCAGCGCATCCAGCACCTGCCGCCCGCGTTGGGCAGAATCCGCCGAAAGCGGCAGCTGCATTTCCACCGGCGCAATCCGGTCCGCCCCCGCCGCCCAAAAAATCTTCGCGTTCACGATCGCGTCCGTGGATGTCGCAATCGACGGTTTCAGCAATTCCCGCCGTTCCTGCTCTTCGGATCCCTGCTCTTGCGACAGATGTTCAATCCGCTGGTGCAATCCGTGCAGGCTGATCAGTCCGATCAGCACTGCCACGGACAAAATCCCCAGCGTTATTTTCAGATTGCGCGGCATTATTTCGCACCCGCCGTTCCGCCCAGGCTCGCGGGCAACGATCCCGGCGGGCGCATTGCCTGTATGCTGCGCTCGACCGTGCTTGCCAGCGATGCTCCGATAGCCAGCAGGGAATTTGAATCTGCCACCGATACGCTTGAAACTTCCACCGCGATCGCCGGTGCCGCTACCGACCTCAACTCGCGCACCGCGAATCGCGTCGATGTAGCCGGCGATCCCGCGAATTTCTGCGCCAGCGCCGATTGCAGCACGTCCGCTACGTGATGGCTGCTCTCCAGGTAAGGTCGCTGCGCCTCTTCCCATACCAGCAAGCCGCTCGCCGGCACGGGGTTCGTCGCCGCAATCCCCGGCGCATTCGCCGCCGCAGCCGCTGTCGCCGCACTTACAATCGCCACCGGGCTCGAAAATTGATAACAGTAAGTCCGCGTCGCGCCCAGTTGTCCTGTCGACGAAACGTGCAAGCTGATGAAAATCGCGTCGCGATAAGCGTTCGCCACCGCCGCGCGATCCTCATAAGACGGATTCGAATCATCATTCCGCGTCATCACCACGCGAAATCCCTGCCGTTCGAACTCACTGCGCAGCATGCGCGCAAAGATCAGCACCACATTTTTTTCTAGCAGCCCGTTGTCCGCCCGCGCCCCGTCGTCCGTCCCGCCATGCGCGGGATTGATCACGATCACTGGTCCGGTGTGCACGGGAGTCGGCGGAGGTGCCGGATTCAGCGCGGGCGCCGGCTGCTGTGGAGGCGTAGGCGCAGGCTGCGCCGGCGGCGCAGGAATTTGCGCAGGCGTCTGCCCGCCGTCTTGCCAGGGAGAAGCCGACGCCCGAGCCGCATTCGCCAACCCGCTCGCGGCAACAATCACAAATAGAAATAGCAGTCGCTGCACGGCGAAAAGCATAGCAGAAATGCCGCGCCTCGCAGCCGCGAACAACTCAAAACGTCGCGCAGAACTAAGCACCTTCCCGGATCATCTGCGCCGCTTTTTCTGCGATCATCATTACCGGCGCGTTCGTGTTTCCCGCCGGCACCCGCGGCATGATGGATGCATCCGCCACCCTCAGCCGCTCGATTCCGCGCACGCGCAGCCGCGCATCCACCACCGCCAGTACTTCGTTTCCCATCCGGCACGTTCCCACCGGGTGATAAAGCGTCTCCAGCTCGTTGCGCAGAAATTCCGCGATGTCAGAATCGGATTGTTGCGCCGCCCCCGGATGCAGTTCCTCTCCGCGAAACCCGTCGAACGCTTTCGCATGAGCCAGCCGTCGCGCGAGGCGCACGCCTGCGATCATCGTGCGCATATCCGCGTCCGTCGCCAGATAATTCGCGCGAATCGCTGGCGCCTCCAGCGGATTCGCAGACCGCAATGAAATCTCCCCCCGGCTTTGCGGAGTAATCAGCGTCGGCCCAAACCCGAAGCAATGCTCCTTACGCCGCACCAACCCATGACCGCGGTAATAAGCCGGGCCAAACAGCAGCTGCAAGTCAGGAACCTGCAAACCCGCCCGCGTCCGCAAAAATAATCCCGCCTCCGCCACGTTCGATGCCAGCGGCCCATTCCTCCACAGCAGCCAACGCAAAAAATTCCCGAGCGTTTCGGCGCCATCCAAGCTGATTTTCCGCGTGCACAAATAACCCACCGAAACCATCGGATGGTCCTGCAAATTTTTGCCCACGCCGGGCAAATCATGAGTCGCAGAAACTCCTGCGGCCTTCAGTTCATCCGCCGCACCGATCCCGGAAAGCATCAGCAACTGCGGCGAATTCACGGTTCCGCCGGCCAGAATCACTTCGCCGTCCGCACGCGCCTCGTCCGCCACGCCATCGCGCAGAAAAGCCACGCCCACCGCGCGTTTTCCTTCCAGCAACACCCGCGTCGCATGCGCGCCAGTCACCACCGTCAGATTGCCGCGTTCACGCGCTGGATGCAGAAATCCGTCCGCCGCGCTGCACCGCGCCCCATTTTTCTGCGTCACCTGATAAAGCGCTGCCCCGTCCTGTTCCGCGCCGTTAAAATCCGGATTACTCGCGATCCCGATTTCGCCGGCCGCCGCAAGAAACGCTCGCGTCAAAGGATTCACATACCGCGGATCAGCCACATTCACCGGCCCGCCCACGCCGTGATATTCCGAAGCTGCGCGCTCCTGATTTTCCGATTTCTTAAAGCAAGGCAGCACCTCCGCAAATCCCCACCCGGCGTTCCCTAAATCACGCCAATAATCGTAATCCGCCCGGTTCCCCCGAATGTAAATCATCGCGTTGATCGCGCTCGATCCCCCCAGCACTTTCCCGCGCGGCCAATACAATCTCCGGTTGTGCAAATGCGGCTCCGGCTCCGTCGCGTAATTCCAATCCACCCCCGTCTTAAAAAGTTTTGAAAATGCCGCCGGTATCCGTATCTCCTTCGCCCCGCCCGCCCCGCCCGCCTCCAACAGCAACACCCGCGTGCGCAAATCCTCTGTCAAACGCGCCGCCAGCACACACCCCGCCGACCCGGCCCCCACCACAATGTAATCGTATGTCTTGGATTGACTCGCCATCGGATCTGATTCTATGCGGGAAAATACTTCCAAGGAGAGCTTTTGACTCTGCAGCGGCCACCCTGATTGAGGTGGGCGCTTTTGACCGGATCTGCCGGAATGGTCCTAGCGCGTGATTTTTTTCTATCTTAACCCGAGCCTTGCCGCCACAGCGTCACGCCGCCCGCTGCTCGTCCTTAAAAGCCCCAGCGCTCCAACCAACCCGCCGCAATCCGGCGGTGGCCCAGTAAACCACGAACCCCCCGGCGATCAACATCAACCCGAATGCCAGCCCGCTAATCCCCAAAATCTGCTCGCCCGCCCCGTGTACAATCGAAAATCCCAACAACAAAAGTGGGAACACTCCAATCAACACGGCCCCAGCCATCCCACCCGGCACTTTAAAAGGACGCCGCAACTCCGGCTCCCGAATCCGCAACACAATCAAAGCCACAAACTCCAACATCAAACTCATCCCGTACAAAAGCACATCAATCGTAATCAATCGCTCAAATCCCAGCCCCAAACAAAGCGCCCAGCACGCCGCCAGGAACGTAATCGCCACCCACGGCGCCTGCGTCTTGCGCTGCAACTTGCCAAATACCGATGGCAGCAACCCATCCTGCGCCATCGCTAAAGGCAATCGCGAATAGCTCATCACCAGCGCATTAAACATTCCAAACGCGCTCATCATTCCACCCAGCACCAGCGCCACGCGAAACCCGCGCGCGATCAACGGCCCGCCCACCAGCCCGCCCATCATTCCCGCAATGTCCGCCCACGACCCGGTCTCAAACGCCGCCGCCGGAACTCCGGTCAGCCACATCGCCGCAAAGGGCAACACATAGGTCAGCGAAACCACAATCACCGCCACAATCATCGCCCGCGGATAAGTTTTCTGCGGCCGCTTCACCTGCGTCGCAATGGTCGAAGCGTTGTCCCACCCCATGTAATTCCACATGCAAATGAGCAACCCGCCAATCAATCCGACGCTGGACGTCGTCGGCGCGGTCACCGCGCCCTGCAACGCTCCAATTTTCGCCGGCGCAATCAGCACGATCAGCACAAACGGCGCGGACAACAAAAAGAACAGCCACAGCGAACTGATCGCCACCACGCGTATCCCGGCGATATTCATCAGCGCGCACACCGTCACCACGCCCATCGCCACCATCCAGCCGCGATGGCCCAGCGCAAACCACGGAATCAGCCGCGTCAGGTACGCCACAAAAAGCGTCGGATAAATCGCCATATCAAAAATACTCGCCACCAGCGAAAGCCACGCCTCCTGAAATCCCCAGAAATTTCCCATCGCCCGTCGTACCCAGGCGTAATATCCGCCTTCCGACGGCAGCGCGCTGGAAAGTTCGCCGATCATGTAAGTTGTCGGCAAACTCCAGATCAGCGGCGTCACCAGCAGCAGCAAAATTCCCAGGCCGTAGCCCGCGCCGTGAACGATGTCTTCGGTTCCGTAGGTTCCGCCAGACACCATAAAAAATGTCGCGGCCACCAGCGGCCACAGTGTCAGCTTTGCATTCCTTTTCGTGGAAGTAACTGCCCGGGCAGGAAATTGGGCTGGGAGGGATAAGGTGCTCAATTTTTTGTCGCGTCCTCCATCTGCAATCCTCGCTCTCTGTCGGCCGCACGCCTGGAGCGAGTTTGCAACATGCAGAATACGGAAAATAATTCTCGATGCAACAAAAATCCACGCCAAACTGAAAATTTTTTCCTCAAGGCCAGCCTGGCACACGTCCGGCAAGAATATCCGCTGAGGGAGTTCCATGAAGCAGTCGCGTGAGGAAGTTCGGTACGGTGGCCGACGCTTCACGCTGCCGCGCAGCGCTCGTTGCTATCTCGTCGAGCGCTTGCCGACACCTGCCGCAAGCGTCGCGGTCGAGCTCGGGAGTATTGAATCGCTGGCGTTGCGGGAGAATGCGGGGAGGAGTTTCGGGGAATTTCAGCCGTCCGGAGGCGCGCTACCAGAGGCCAAAGCGACCGGCCAGCGCAACCCCAATCAGTAATTCTGCGGCCTAGAGTCCGCAGCCGCGTCCCCGCCATGCTTGTGCGCGCGCAGTTCACGCTGCTCAGCCGCCCACTGCTTCTGCTGCTCCGGCGTCATCACGCTCCAAACCTGCCGCCGTATATCCTTCCGTATCACCTTCAACTTCTGCTGCTTCGCATCCGCGCTCAGCGACGCATCCTTGCCCAACGCCGCGATCTGCGCCTTCCCATCCTCGCGAATCGTCTTGATCTGCGCCTTCTGCTCATCCGTCAAATTCAAAGCCGCATCATCTTCCGGCGTGTCCGCGTTCATAGCCGGACCGCCGGCACCGCCCGCCGGATGCGTCGGCGCAGAACCAGCACCTTGCTGCGCCCGCGCCGCGCTCAGCCATCCCAAGCCGAGCGCCAGACAGATAACCATCGCTGCACCAGTGATCGATTTCATATGACTCCCTTCCGTACCCTCTCAAGGCACCGCTTCCCACAAACCCCGCTTCGCCACCGCCATTCTCCCACCAAGGTCAACCAGCACACCAACCCACAAGCCCTACCATATAGATGTCCCAGAATTCCTTGCGCCACGCCCCCTACCGGCCAAAAAAACCGCCAAAACGGGACTCCGACCGGATGGGAACTGTTGCAACAATTTCACACCCCGTCGCCATAGTTAAGTCACACAAATGAAATAGCTTAGTGAGGAATGACTTTGGTCCGATACGTGCCATTCCTGACCTGTACGCCAGCGAATAGCGGTCCCCGCGCTGTCCACCTGGCTCTGGAGAATAACGCAATGAACCGCACCTTAAAACTCGGGGCCCTACTAGCCATCGTCACCATCTTCGCGGCGCTTCCCGCAAAAGCCGATTCAGGCCAGACACTGGATTACACACTTTCCGGCGGTCCTGTTAGCGCCTCCTGGACCATGTCCCAGGATCCCACTCCCTTCTTCGTCGAGGGCGGCACCGCGTTCGCCGTCAACTCCACCGATCTCATCGTAGACGGCTTGTCCGTTGAAGATATTATCTGCTTCTTCAGCCCGAGCGGCTGGGGCGGCGTGAATAGCGTCACCTATCTCCCCGATCTGGTCGGCGTCCAGCTCTACTCCGGGCACGAAGATTCCCCCACCATGCTTACCGGTCTGTTCTCTTTTACCGACCAGCTAACCGGCAACTCCTACACGCTGAACGTAACCGAAGCGCCCGAGCCGATGACCTTGCTCCTGTTGGCCTCCGGCCTGGCCGCACTGGCCCTAAAACGCAAAAAACTCCTGGCGAACTGACCCGCGCCGCATATTCCGATCAACGATAAGAAAGCCTCCGGACGCTACCGGGAGGCTTTTTTTTGCCTCTGCACTGTTCCTGCGCCAACCCCGAAGCTACTTCACGCCCGCCGTCGCCTGCAATTCCGTCAACGCCGCGAGCACTTCCGCGCTATGGTCCGCCGGTTTCACATCCATATATTCCCGCACAATCAGTCCCTGCGGATTCACCAAAAAAGTATGCCGCGCCGAAAGCTTCTTCACTCCCAAATTCATGATCGAGCCATACTCCTCAGACACCTTATGCTCGGTATCCGCCAGCAGCTTAAAATTCAACTCCTCCTTCGCGCAGAATTTCTGATGCGAATCCGCCGTATCGACGCTCACGCCAATAATCACCGCGTTCTTCGCCTCATACTGCGCCATATCCCGCTGGAAGTTATGCGCCTCGGTCGTGCATCCGCTCGTGAAATCCTTCGGATAAAAATACAGGACCACCCATTTCCCGCGATATTCCCCCAAACTCACCGCCTTGCCTTCTTGCGAATTCAAAGTGAAATCCGGCGCCATCGCCCCCACCGCCGGCGCCTGATCAGACGACGCCCTCACCATCCGCCAAGCTCCGCCCGCCACAATCAAAGCCGCCACTACCAACACAATCGCCACCGCCATCCCCGCCCTCCCAATCCCAAACTCCCCTGCTTTCATGTTCTCTCTCCCCTCGACGCCCCGCATAGTATGCTCCTCCTCCTGCCCCGAATCAAAATCCCGCCCGGCCTACCGGGCGACTAGAAATCCCCGTAAGTGACTGAAAAAAATCACCCGAGCTTGTTCCTAATCAACTGTTTTTCAAAGAATTCGCGCCCGCACAGGATGCTCATGACGGTGGATGAGCCGCGAGCGCCTGGATCCTGCGGTAGTCTTGCATCTCACGAGCAGCCTGCTCCGTCTTGCCCTGCCTGCGATGAATTTGAGCCAAGCCCAAATAAGCCTGCCCGGCCAGCGGAGTATCCTTCTCCAGCTCAATGACCCGCTCCAGCGCATGCTCGGCCGCATCCGGATCACTGCTGGCCGCCGCTCTGCCCAAGGCGTATAAAGTTTCCGGCATGCCGGGGCGGAGCGAGTCGGACCGCTTCAGTTCCTCAGCGGCTTCCTTCATTTTTCCCTGCTGCAGCAACGCATTTCCCAAACGATAAGCAGCTTCCGCGCTTCCGGGCTGTAATTTTGTTTCTCCCCGAAATTGTTCTTCAGCCTTCGCCCATTCAGAACCGGCAGCGAAGACTTGTCCAAGCTCTAGCCGCAAGCCCGGCAAATCGGGCCGCATGGCGATGGCCTGTTCGTATTGCTTCGCGGCCTCCGGCAGCATCTTGATTTCGTAATCGGTTTGGCCAAGAGCCTGATGCCCCCGTGCAGAATTCGGATCCACGGACCGCAATCGGTCCAACGACTGTCCAGCGAGCGCTGTGGCGGCGCGGCTGAGATAGAAGAGAAGATCGGCATCGTCCGGCGCTTTCGCAAGAGCCGCCTGTAAATTCGCGACCGCTTCCGCAGCTTGGCCCGCCTGCAGCTGCGCAATTCCCAGAGCGCCGGGGTCATGAATAATTTTCAGATGAGGAATCGCATCGGACGCGTAGCCCTCCGCCAGAAGCGCGTATCCGAGCAACTGATGGACGGCAGGGGAGTCTGGACTCAATTCGGCTGCGTGCTGCAGGGGAGCAATGGCTGCAGCGTAGTCATGCTCCTTCATGTATGCGTCGCCCAAGCGAAGGAAGACGATTGCAGAGCTGGGCGCCAGATCCGCGGCCTTGCGAAACGCGGTGACAGCCTGGTCGAGAGCGCCGCGATTTTCGGCGTCAATTCCGGATTGCAGCAGCGGAAGCGCGTCAGGGGGCACGGAAGGGTCCGCCGATTGCGGTTGCAAGAGCAAACACAGCCACAGCAGCGCCTGAATCATGGTTGCACCGATTCCTCAATCACGATGAATTGATCGGCCTTTACGCCGCGCAGGGCCTGACGAATGCCAGAGGGCCAGCGAATCTCAATGTCAGCCGTCTCCGCGGAGCCAAGGCCAAAATGCAAACGTTTATCGTTAGAAGAGAGATAGCTTCCCGCGGCCGTCGCGAAGCGCGTCTGGCCATTGACTTGAACGCGGGCACCAAAACCGTCGCGATTGCTGCGTTTTCCGTGCAACGTGATTGTCAGCCAGTGAAATGGGCCGCGACGATTGAAATAAAACTGCGGAGCTTCGCCAAGAGAGGTGGTGACGACGTCGATCCAACCGTCGTTGTTCAAATCACCGAATGCCGCACCGCGACCGGCCACGGGCAAATCCGATCCGGGATCGGCTCGTTCGAAACGACCCGCGCGATTCATGGCCAGCAAGGGCGGTTCGCGGTAGCGCAGCGAGTCATCGTAGGTTTCGACGTTGTCGAAGACATGTCCCTGCACTATAAATGCATCCTTCCATCCGTCATTATCGAAATCCTCCAGTCCGACTCCCCAGCCCGACACGTTTCCCGAGAGCACGCCAAACCCTGCTTCCAATTCCTGCGCGCTGAACAGTCCCCGGCCGTCATTATGAAAAATAACGTAAGGATCATGCGGAAGCTGGGTGACAAGAAGGTCGGGAAGGCCATCGTTGTCATAATCCTGAAAAACGACGCCCATGCCCGAAGGCATTCTGCCGCTCTCGGAAAGCGCCGCGCCCGAATCCAGACCACCTTCGGTAAACGTACCGTTCCCGTTGTTGTGAAAAAGAAATTGGTCGGTGGCGTCATTGGCGACAAAAATGTCCGTGAATCCGTCACCGTCATAGTCCGCAAACGCTACCCCCAGTCCATGGCCCTTCTTCGCGGCGATGCCGGAAGCGAGGCTCACATCCTCAAACGTGCCGTCTCCCCGATTGTGATAGAGGACGTTTGTGATGGCAGAAAACGAACCCGGCGGGCAGTAGGTGGCTCTTTCGGAGCCGCAGATTTTGCTTTTCTCGACGCTCCAATCGAGATAACGGGTAACGAACAGATCCAGCCTGCCGTCGTTATCGTAATCGAAAAATCCCGCGGAAACAGACCAACCGCCCGCGGCGACGCCCGCTTTCGCAGTGACATCCGTAAAAGTGCCGTCGCCATTGTTGTGATACAAAATATTCTTTCCGAAGTTGGTCAGGTAGATGTCGGGAAAGCCGTCGTTGTCGTAATCCCCGATTGCGACTCCCATTCCGTAGTTCGAGTCGCCGGCATGGGCAAGACCGGCGTGTTCAGTGACGTCGGTGAAGGTGCCATCCGGATTCTGACGGTACAGGCGATTCCAATATGCCGGATTTCGACGATCGAAGTTGATCGGAGTAGCCATGATGTCGCGGACGTTCCCGCCGTTCACGAAGAAAATGTCCAGCAAACCGTCGTTGTTGTAATCAAGGAGGGCGACTCCTCCCGGCATGGTTTCAATGAGGTACTTGCGGGCAGTCGGAGAGTTGCGGAGAACAAAATCAACACCCTTCAGGGGTTTCACTTGGAACACGGGGTCGGATCTGGGTTTTGCCCCTTGGGCGGGCAGAAGCCTGCCGAATTCACGCGCACCAAGAGAAAATAACAGAGACAATAGCTCTCTTCTGGTCATTCAGGGTCCTGACAGTTCGAAATCGGCTGGCGCCTGCAGCTCGCGACGGAAAAAATCCTTGCGCGCGAGAGCGCGGCGCCCGGCTCTGAGCTTCTCACTTCGAACTATGAATTTCCAGGCCGCCGCTACCGTTCGAGGATACCGAGGGAGATGGATTAATGTCCGCGATGTGCGCCAGGGCAGTGTTGATCAGACCGTTATACTCTTCGAGCTTTTGACTTTGGTATTTTTTGTCCTGCTTCATCATCGCGAATGCGGGCGAGGTCTCGGTAGCATGCATGGCGTCTATGATCTGGGCCAAGCCACTCAGTTTTGCCGAAAGGCCGCTCACTTCGGCAAACGCGGTCTGCGGACGATAGCCGATACGATCTCCGGTTTGCATGGCGTCGATCAGTAGGTCAGGGGACCCGGCGGCGGGCCAAGCAGCATTCAGGATGTCATAGGTTTCGCGAAGACGCGCCAACTTGCCGGCGAGGCCATCGAGCATCGAGCGATCGTGCGCGAGCTGAGGATCGATTCGCAGTTTCACAGTAACCGTGTCGTGGCTCGCAAATCTGCGCGTTGCAATCACGGTCGTTAAGGTGTTGCCTTCAAAACGCCATCCTGGTTTAGCCGCCGTGCTCGAGTAGGAAAGCGGCTCGTCGTTAACGGTCACCGCAGCTGGCGGCCAGTTTCCCGGGAGGTGGAATTCGTAGGCCCGCTCATTGGGCATTCCGGTGTAATGACCCACGGTGGGCGCGACGGTCAACGTGAGAAGGGCGCCGTCCGCGCTCAAAGCCGCCTGGATCGGCGTCCATGCAAATTCTCCCTGCTGGTAGCCGGGCGTGTCGCCCGCATCTTCATAAAGATGAAATTTCGATGTCTGACCGCTTTGTAGCGGGAAAACTGTCAGGATGAGAGGGTCCACAGGCTTCTCGCCGGTATAGCTCATTGCCGGTTGCATGGGAATAATGCTTCCACCCTTCACATACAAAGGGATCTGGCTAATCGAAAAGTCGCGCTCTAGGGCGATGGGGCCATGAAAGTTTGCGCCGCTATCCTGTTCGAACCAGTCGCCGGGAGGCAGCCACACCGCAATCTTCGCAAGCTGCGAATCCTTTGCAACTGGCTGCGTCACCGGATCGGCCAGGACGCTATCGCCGAACATATATTCATTTTTTGCGGCGTAGGCCTGAGGCGCGTCCGGCCATTCATAGTACAGCGGATGCAGGAGCGCAAGACCGGTGTCGTAGGTTTTCCTGGCCTCGGTGTAGATGTAGGGTTGGAGAGCATAGCGGCGCGCGAAAGACTCGCGCATCAGGTCCGCGTACGGCTCGGGGTAGGCCCAGATGCGCCGCTCCGCGTCGGGATTCTTAGTTGTGTGAGTTCGCAGGATGGGACTGAAACTTCCCCACTGGATCCAGCGCAGGTAGAGCTCCGGTTCGATGGCACCGGGCATGTGGCCGCCGATGTCGTGGCTCCAATAGGCGTAGCCCACGTTGGCGGCGGTGGCCGTGAAATAAGGCTGGAAGGCGAGCGAATCCCACACGGAAATCGTGTCGCCGGAAAATCCGATCTGATAGCGGTGATTTCCCAAGCCGCCCCAGCGGTGAAAGAGCAGCGCGCGCTTGCCTTGACGCTGCTGGTCGGTGAAGAAGACGTAGTTGAGCCACCAGGTGGGATTCAGTCCCGCGATGCTGGTCGTGTCTTCCTGCTGCCAGTCGAGCCAGAAAAAGTTGATTCCCTGATGCTCCAGCGGATGAATCATGTCCTTCATATAGTTCGTTGCAAACTTCTTTTCCGTGATGCCGAAGGGAACATATTGCTTGGTCGCTGGATCAATCCCCAGCGCACGAGCCATCTCCGGGTAGTGATCCTCCCAGGGCTGCACTCCCGAAGCTGGGTGAATATTAACTGTAGCTTTGAGGCCCTGCTGGTGTATGCCCTTCAGAAATTGATCCGGATCGGGGAAGAGTAGCTTGTTCCAGGAGTAACCCGTCCAGCCGAGTTTGTGGCCGGAGGCATCCAGTTGCGTGTTTCCGGCGACCTCGTTGAAGGTGGGATGCCAATCAATGTCAATTACGAGAACATCAAGAGGGGTGTCGTGTTGATGGAAACCTCGGATCAGCTGATTGAATTGCTGGTCCGTATAGGACCAGTATCGCGACCACCAAGCCCCGAATGCAAACCGCGGCGGCAGCGGAACCTTTCCTGCCACGCGCGTGAAATCATAGAGAGCGCGTTTGTAATCATGGCCATAACCGAAGAAGTACCAGTCTTGGCGCTCTCCCGCCGGACGCGCCGTAACCCAAGGCCAAGGACTGCGCTCTCCCTCGACGAAGGAGAAATCGTCGGAGTCAAAGAGCTGGCGCGTGCTGTCGTCCACGACGGTCCAGCCATCGCGCGAGATCAGCCCGGGTTCCAACTGCACAGCAGAGCCCTGGACCCTGTCCAGTGTGCGGGTGGTACCGAGCAGATTGCCGGTATCAGCCATTCCCGGCCTCCATAAGATCTGTTTTCCATTCAAGCTGAAAGTGATGCTGAGATTGTCCGAGGCAAATTTGCCGTCTGAGTTTCCAGGGGTGTAGACCAGCTTTAGCGCGCTGGTTTGAATCACCGTGCTTCCGCCATGGGGCGCGGATTCGTGCGTGAATTCAGGGGCGGGAAGCCTACGATTCAGAAAGACCAGCGAGGCGTGATCTTCAAACTTGCCATCTGCAGCCCACTCCATGCGAATGAGTTGCGGCGTCAAAACGGTGAAGCGTGCGTGGCCGGTAGTGACGACGGAGCGCGGATCGGCAACAGGGTCATAACGGCCTGGAGCATCCGCGGCATCCACAGGGAAGTGGTAGAGAGCCAGTGCCCCCATGGCCACCACGAACAAGCCGCGACGAAGACTGTGAAGCAAATCCGTTGTGAGCATCTGTGGGCCTCATGTCTTCATAGTGTGACGGGATCCCCCAGTTGTTTCTGAGCCGGGATCCATCCGTACGGAGATCTGGCAGGGACGCCATCGCTTCCCCCAACGATTGAAAAACCCTTGTCGGCTGCGATCGGAACGAAGCGCCTGGCAGGTTGGGTGGCGCGCCTCGACTGGGATTTCAGTCGCCGGCACCTGCCAGGGTTTCGCGTCCCGGGTGGGGGGAGCGGAGGTCGCACGCTGCGTCAAAAGTAGAATTTCGCGGCCACCTGCGCGGTTCGCGCCTGATAAGCTGCGGTTATCCTTCCGAAATTGCCGGCGCTTACGTCGGACAGGTTTGTGTCTGGTTGGAAGAAGTCCGGATGGTTCAGCGCGTTAAACATCTCGAATCGGAATTGCACGCTCTTGCTCTCGCCGAATCTCCAGTATTTCTGTATGCCCATGTCCCAGTCAAAGTACCTGGGCCCATGAAGATTCGAGAAGAACCGGGGAGCGTCACCGAATGTGAATGCGGCAGGTTGCGAGAACGCGGCCGGATTGACCCAGTCGTTGATCGACCGATTTGCGGGGATCGGGTTCACTCCGGGCACGATATCGGGGCGCTGGTTAAAACCAAAACCAACGTTGTTCGAAGCTGGCTGGATGGAAAGAGGCAATCCTGATTCCGCAGTGAGGATTCCGCTCCACGCCCATCCGCCCAGAACAGCGTTAACCGGCGCACTCCAGTCGGAGCCAAACCGCTTGCCCTTACCCACGGGCAATTCGTAAATGTAAGAGGCGACGAACCTGTGGGGAACGTTGCTCGCATCGACTGAATAGTCGGCGGCAAGGTTGTAGGAATTCAGGTTATTGGTTCCGCTGCCTGGGAAGGCCCAACCGGAATTCCCTTGCACGTCATCCATGAACTTCGAATAGGTGTAGGAAAGATTCAGATCCAGGCCGGAATGCCAGCGGTGGGTATAGGTGACCTCCAGCGCATCGTACGAAGAGGTGCCAACAGACGGTTCCGGCTCAAACACGCTGCAGTACTGAGGGAACGGAACCAGTGTTTGCTCCAGGATAATCGTGGGGTTGTTCAGACCGCAACTGCTCGAGGTGATGTGGCCAAAGAAAGGATTGGGCACCGCATTGAAAAGAGCGTTCCCCTGCGTCAAATTGCCCGGTGACATCTGCTCCCACTGCAAACCTGTCGCCAGCAGGCTCGTCCCATGATTTCCTACGTAGCTGATGTCTAGCAGGTCGTTGGGAGTGAATGAGTATTGACCTCCGGCCATCCACTGCTCTACGTACGGGGTTTTCCTGTTGTTGTTCGTTATGGTCGTCCCGAAGCCAACGTCCTGCAATCCGCCCGCGGAATTTCCAGTCGGCAGCCGTTCGCTGGTGAATGCCGGGCCGCAGGGCGCAAAAGTTCCAGGAGCGGCTTCACAATTCACGTTGGCATTTCCGCTGAGAGTGGAAGCCGGCGTAAGGCCGTTGTCCAGACTGGTCGTCCATGGCGTCGCTTGCGAAAATCCGTCATTGGGACCCTGGCCGTAGAAGTTGGGGACGTAGAAGATTCCGTAACCGCCGCGGATTACCAGGTTCTTGGCGGCTTGCACCGCAATGGAGACGCGCGGAGCAACATTATTGTAGGTCGTGTTGTAAAGGCCAGGATTGTTGGGCGAGCTGAAGATGAGTTCGCCAGGATAGAAGGCTCCAACCTGGGCGCTGATGGGATTCTCCGCGGTGAAGCTGAACGAATTTTGCGCATTGTGACGCTCGGTTGGCGCCGTTTGGATTTCGTAGCGGAGACCCAAGGTAAGAGTAACCCTGGGTGTCACCTTCCAGCCGTCCTGAAGGTACCAGCCGAGGAAGTGTTTATCGGTGGCCGGGAATGCCTGGAACGACGTGCAAAGTTCGCACGAGGTGCCGTTGCCCCCGCTACCTACGCCGAGCAGGAAGGCGGCGAAACCGTCTCCCGTTCCCGCTGTTGTGTTATTCGGATCGGGGCCCGCCGTGGACGCGGTTTGGAAGTTAAGCGCGGTCTGGCCGTAGTGGCCGCCGTCAATGCGCAGCCACACGTCGGTGAAACCAAAAGCCAATTCGTGCCTACCCTCCATTTTCGTGAAATCAATTGAGCTGGTCCAGAATGTTTGCGGGACGACGTAATTGTTATTGCCGCCGTTGGCGCCGAGGCCGGCGTAGTTGCCGCCACCGCTGAACGATATCTGCGGAAACGCGGGGGCAATTCCGTTAATGAAGGAGGGGAAGCCGAGACTGGAGGTTTGGAATCCGAAACCTTGTCCGATGCCTTCTTCGACGTGGCGATTCACTCCAAAATTCAAGTTCATGGTAAATGTGGGATTGAAAATGTGGTTGAGGCCGATGTTGACGCTATAGCGGTTATTGGGATTGAGAAGTCCCGGGCCTGCTGGATCGTCAGCTCCGAAGAAATCTGGCGTGTTTGTTTTCGTCTGGAACTTCTGTGACCAGCGAGCATAGAGCCGGTTACTGTCGTCGACGTTGTAATCCACGCGGCCCGAGTATTCATCCGAGTGTTCTGCGGCAGCGCCGGTCGCGGTGAAATTGCTTGCAAGTCCGGCTCCGCCCGGGGTGGGCCAGAAGTTCGCGGCTGCAATCTTGCCGGCAATGCTGTCGATAAGTGTTGCCGGAATCACGTTCGTGACACCCAGCCCAGTTGAGATATTGCCGGAGACCGGGTCCCGGATGAATTCGGTGGTTGCGCCTGCCGGGCAAGTGACGTGATTTCCGGTGACGGTATCGGTCCCGCCGCAGGGAACCTGGCGCGTGCTGAATGGGTTATAGATTTCACCGGCAAAGATTGGCCTTCCGAGATAGTCGGTTCCCGTTTGTGCTCCCAACAGCGCCGAAAAATCTCCGCCCCTCTCCGCCGTCGTAGGCAGCGTGAATTGCGAGGTTGATGGTGTGGACTGCCGCTCGCCTTCATAGTAGGCGAAGAAAAAGAGCTTGTTCTTCTTGATGGGGCCGCCGATCGTGCCGCCGAACTGATTGCGATTGAACGAGGGTTGAGCTGCGTTGTTGAAATAGTATCTCGCATCGAGCGCGCTGTTGGCGTAGAACTCCCAGGCGTCTCCGTGGAAATCGTTGGTTCCCGACTTGGTGACGATGTTGACGACGTTGCCGCTGCTCCAGCCATACTGGGCGGTGAACGCGTTGGTCATTACCTTCATTTCCTGCACGTCGTCGACTGACGGTACGTAGATCACACCGCCCCAGTCAGCACGCGTGTCCCAGGTTCCGTCGATCAGATATTCCGCGGTATCAAAGAAGGTGCCGCCGAAATTCAGAAAGGAAATATCCTGGTCCGCAGTTTGAGCAAGACCCGGCGCTCCCACTACTTGCTGTTCGGCAGCGTTGTTCACCGAGGAATTAATCAGCGTCAGGCTGATGACGCTGCGGAAGTTGAGCGGAAGGCCTTCGGTGAATCGGGCCGAGAGGTCTTGCGAAATATTTGCGTTGTCCGCGTTCAGAAGCGGGGCTTGTGCAGTAACTTCGACGCTTTCGGTCAGCGCTCCTACGGTCAGGCGAACTTCTTGCTCAGCGCTCTGGCCGGCCGCCAAGGTGATGCCCTCTTGCCGATACTGCTTAAATCCAGGCGTTCGCGTCTCCAAGCTGTACACACTGGGGGGCAGAAACGTGAAACTGTAGAGACCGGTTTCGCCGCTCTCCGCTGTGCGCGAAATGCCGAGCTCGGAGCTGGTGAGAGTCACGGTCGCCCCTTTCACAGCTAAGCCGGCGGGATCTACCACGCGGCCGCTCAGCGTGGCCGTGAATGCGGCGGACGACTGACCATACAGAGGTTTGCAGCAGAGGAACAGAAGCACGAGAGCGCCAAGTAAGAACCCAAGTTGCCGTGAACGATCGCTGCCTGACATTCGGAAATCCTCCTCGAAATTCTGGCTAACGCCAGGACTCCACCCCGTACGGCTCGAACAATCGGCCCAACTTTACTGTCCGCGACGACCGCAGATGCATTTTCAGATTTTGCGCGAAAGCACTCGAACTCCGTGCGTTGTGCAGAGTTATAGAGAGTCGCGAGCACGCTGGCAATGGTTTTCAGGTAAAGGAACGGGGATAAGAGCGATAAGGCCAGTAACTACCGCTTAAGATGCTCATTTCTCGTAACTTGCAAAGCGGGCAAGAATGACCGTAAAGCGACCGCCGAACGCGTTTTAGATTGCACGCTGACCTAAAGCGCAGTAACATCCCTCGAAATTGACTTTGCATTGCCAGAATCGTTCACAGTGCCGGTGCATTTCGACGTCACGGAGACGCACGTCACCGGGGGGTGGGGTGGGTAACATTGCAACACGAGCAGGTAACGGAAAACTGGACACCGTGTAGCGAAGTCGAGAAGGGCGCCGTTGAACAGCAACTGGAATTGCTGCTCGCTTCACCCTTATTTCATTCCAGCAAACGATATCCGAAGTTTCTCAGATTCGTGGTTGCGCGAGCCTTGGCCGGCCAGACCGACCAACTCAAAGAGCGCATCCTGGGCGTGGAAATTTTCGACCGGCCAGCCGACTACGACACGAACACGGACCCTATCGTTCGAGTGACTGCAGCGGAAATTCGCAAGCGCATCGAACACTATTATCAGGATCACAAGCACAAGCACGAAATCCGGATGATATTGCCCGCCGGATCCTACGCCCCACAGTTTTACTGGCCCGGCCACCCCAGCGGACCGCCGCTAACTTCCTTGGCATTGCCCAATGACGCGCCCGACGCGCTGAGCGCACAGCCCGTCGCGACGCTGCCGGTCGTGCCACGATCGAAACGAACTTTTCTGGCACGCAGGGTGCCGGCAGTCGCGCTGGCGGGACTGACGCTGATGATTGCGGTGACGGCGGTGTGGCACGTATCCCGTCCGCCTGTTTTGAAGCAATTTTGGGAGCCGTTCGTAAGCTCGCCGAATCCGGTGCTCATATGTGTCGCCGACCAGAGCCAGTATTCCACCATACGGCTGCGCGACGCCGCCGACCCCTCGCATGAAATCACTTTGCCGGACAGCATGGTGGCACTGATCATCGACGATGTCAGTCCCCTGGTGAACGTCGCGGCACTTTTGCGCACCTACGGGAAGACTTCGCGCGTGCTCGCCGAGTCAAACACTACGCTGACCGATCTACGCCGAGCCCCTTCGATATTTATCGGGGCATTCGATAATAGCTGGACGTTGCGCTTGACCTCTCCTTTACGCTTCCACTTTGCCAACGATGCTGCGATGAACAAATTATGGATTGAGGACCGCAGCAATCCCGGAAATCACAATTGGATGATGGATCGTACCGTGCAACAAACTGGAACTTACTCGGATTACGCCATCGTGGCGCGCTTCGTTGACCCCCACATCGAGCAATTGGTGGTGGTGGGCGCAGGCATCGGCCGCGGCGGCACGGTCGCCGCCGGAGAATTTCTGGTGGACGAGCAACGCATGGACGAAATGCTGAAGGGGGTACCGGGTGATTGGAAACGAAAGAACATAGAAATTGTTCTGGAAACGCAGGTCATTGGAGAGCGTTCCGGCCCTCCGCACGTAAGCGCGGTCTACGTTTGGTAGTGCAGATCAGCCAATCGACCTGACAAGACCGCGCGCCCGAATGCGGTAACGTTTCGAAAATCCTTCCTTGTTGTGAACTTCGCGAGCAAAAGACGCGGCGGTTTTTTCTGGAGCGGCACGCGCGTGTGCGGGCTGGCTTCAGCCGATCATTCGTTCAAGAGCGAGGTGCCATGCGTAAAAGATCGCAGGGAAGACTTTCCCGGCATAGGGGGCGAATCCCAACAAGCGGTGAACCAGGAAGAAGACGGGCGCGCAACACGCCCGCGGTTTCCAGGCGTAAGGCAGAATCAGGGGCGGCCTTGCCGTGAAAGCTCCTGGCGCCGCGCTTGAATTTTGTTTTCAAGCACGTCGAGAAGCGTTTGATCATGCTGGCCGAGCCTGTTCACCAGGGTCGAAAACAGCAACTCGCGCGAGGAGCCGGAGCCATCCACGAATGCCATCACCAAATCTCCCGCACGTCCCTGTTCCCACTGCTGCCGCGACAATCGGGGAGAATTGTGCACCGTAATATCGTAGCGGCCGGCAACCGGCAATCCGGACACCGAGAAGCTTCCGGAATCGTCCGTGTGGACCTCGCGCTTCAGTCCGCTGAGCGTATTCGTCAGCGTGACTTCCGCGTGCGCAACCGGGGCCTGGCTTTGATCCGCAACCTCCCCGCGCACCGTTGCCGTGTCCGGCGTTTGGGCCCGCACGGCGGCAGCACAGAGGACACTCACGGCGAGAAAAGCTGAACCGATGCCCATCCTTCTGCGGAATGCGATCATAAGGGTTAGAAAGCTAGCGTAGGCTGCAAACTACTACCACTGATAGTAGAGCGTCGCTAACCCAAAAAGCCGTGCAACGCTTGCGACTTTCGCATATCATCGCGTGCCATGAGGCGACGGATTATCGCGACGCTTATTATTGCCACTGCCGCAGTCGCAGCGGCGCAACAAACCCACAATCAATATGAGCCGCCGCATACGCCGGGCGCCGGACAGAAGCTGCTCGCGCAATTCGCGGGCGATTGGGACGTCGTCAAGTCGTTCTTCCCGCAGGATGGCGCCCCGAAGGTGACCAAAGGCACCTGTAAGCAGTATATGATTCAGGACGGCAAGTTTCTGCAGTCGGATTTTATCTTCTTCGATTCGGATGGAACCAAGAGCACCGGCACCGGAATTTCCGGCTTTGACCCCCAAACGAATCGCTTCACCACCGTGTGGTACGATTCGCGGCAGACGACGATGTCGATCCGCCAAAGCGACGGCACCTTCGACGGCCAGAACATCGTCCTGTGGGCGACGCCGCTCGATCCCGACCGTCCTGGGCGCAAGACCGTGGCGCGCGCACACCTTGAGGAAGACGGCCGCATTCTGCTCCATCGCCACTTCGCGATCGATGACAAAGGGGACGAGCGGATGATTATCGAGTTGCGGATGACGCGGAAGTAGCGCGCCTGCGTGATGATTTTTTGTTAGACAGGCAAAGATTGCAAGCTTCCGATTAGCAAATGGCATCGTCTAGCCGAAGACGGTAATGGAAAAGTCGTGAACACGTTCGTACACAAGCTTGGCGCTCCCACCATGGCGAAGAATGCGCATGCCAACCGACGCCTCCTGTTGCTGTGGTTTGTAATTTCATCTCTGTTCTTTGGCCTTGTGTTGGGCGCGACGCCGGCGCGGGCGCGTGCGGAAAATTCACCTGCGACTTCGCTTGGGCCCGGCTTAACCTTTGCGATCGCCGATTTCGACGGCGACCTTCATCCAGATTTCGCCAGCGTTCAAACGGAACAGAACAGGTCCGGCAGTTCCGACTACTCGATTCAAATACAACTTTCCGACCTCGGACGACAATCGATTCACCTGGTTGGCCCAATCGGCGGCCTGCTGATCGAGGCGCGGGACGTCGATGGGGATCGCGCAATCGATCTGGTCGTCTCGACGGCATGGCGCAAGCAGCCCTTGGCGATATTTCTTAACGACGGCCACGGAAGTTTTTCACGAGCGGAAGTCGCGGCATTTCCCGGAGCCTTCAGCGAATACGGCACAAAGTTTTTTTCCGCTTCGAATCCGGGGACGGATGCTCTTGGCGTGTCGCCACAACCTGGCGCTGGCATTTGCCAGGAAGAAAACGATTCAGGAATTGACCGTTCGCCGGCGAGTTTAATTCTGGTTTTGAGTGCAGGATTTCCTTCTGGTTCCTTCCTCACGTTGCATTCCGGACGTGCTCCTCCTTCCGAAGTTCGCTACTGCTAATTACTTCGGCTTTCCAGTAAGTCTTTCGCCTGTATGGGGGGCGAACCAGGGAAGCCTCCACAGCAACCAGACCAAAGGCGGCTGTTTGTGCGCCGTCGCGCGGTGACTAATTTCAGAACTCACTTCGCACTGCTGCGCGATGCCGGTGAGAAACAACGGGAGGAATGAGATGCCAGTAGATGACCTCTCAGAGACTCTGAAAGACTTGGCGATTAAGGTCTACCTCGTGCAAATCCCTCCGAGTGAGGAACAGAGAGTCCGGGAGTTGGTGAAAGAGCTCAAAGCAATTCTGGACGTGGTGAGGACGACTGACCGAAAGCCGATTCTATGAGATTGCGGCCGCGGACCGGTCCGGGGGCAGGAGCAGGTGGGAGTTTCATGCGAGCAACTGAATTAACAGGCCCGAGTTTGTCCGCTTGAAGACACATGCACAAGCTGAACGTGATGCGGATACGGGCGTGTGCCGGGAGGTACTCCATTGAAGGAACTACTAGAGGCGATTGCAATGGGGCTGGTGGACAACTCGAACGATGTTCAGGTCCGTGTGGTCGAAGGCAAACAAGTGACCGTGTTCGTATTGCGGGTCCATCCCGACGATGTCGGTAAAGTGATTGGGCGAAAGGGACGCACCGCTCAATCGATCCGTACTCTGCTGGGCGCAATGGGGATGAAAGAGCGGAAACGGTTCGTGCTGGAGATCCTTGAGTAGTGCCCACGTCCAAACTAATTCGCCGCGATAAAGGTGATGTCATGAGCAGAAAGGCCGCAGCCATCTTCGCACTTGTCGCTTCGTTGGCCGTTACGGCCTTCGGGAAGAAGCACGATGCAGCAGCGAAAACGTACGACAAACAAGGGATCGCGATTGCCGTGCCGACTCATTACGTGTACACCCAGCGCGTGGATTCCATCGGCAGGCACTACGACTGGGCTTGTGACGCCGATGCGGGAAGCCTGAGCTGCACTGACAACCCCGTTACTTACCTGACTTATGTGAGGTTAGCGCCGGGTGGCCCGATGTATTTCGCTTTGCGGTTTATTGACAAGCAGCATGACGCGTTCGCGCCAGCGGTGCTTGACGGGATCGTTCAAGAAAAGGATACCCATTTCAATTATCGGGATTACATCACTACGGCCGAGGGTTTGCGCGTCATCTGTATTCCCTACGCGACTGCCGACAAAAAGGGAAAAGCGAAAACCGGAGAAACCTGCTACACCGTAGACACTAAAAACCCGCGGCAGATGCGACCGTAAGCAGCTGTGCGCGGAAAATCCGGTTCGCCTATCCAATGGAACCGCAGCGACTCTGATTCTCGACAACTAAGTTTTACGAGCGGGCAAATTCCACTCGTCCGGTAGCGACTTTAGCACTCAGGAATGTGCCCCTTGCTGCTCCGGCACTTCATGGGTTATTACACTGAATTGTCGCAAATTCGCGGTACCGAAGGATGTCGTAAGCGCCACATCGGATGCATCGCGGCCCACCGCTATTAACACCCGACCAATGCGGGGCTGATTGTGGCGTGCATCGAACGTCCACCAGCGGTCTTCCAAATACACTTCGAACCACGCGCTAAAATCCATCGGCACGGGTGCCGCCGGTACTCCGATGTCCCCCAAATATCCTGTAGCGTAGCGCGCCGGTATATTCAATGCCCGGCACATCGTAACCGCCAGGTGCTGAAAATCTCGGCAGACGCCGCGGCGGTCGGCAAAAACATCGAGTGCGGTTTTCATCGCGTTCGCGAATTGGTACCCGAACGTAACTTTTTCGTGAACCCATTGACACACAGTCTGCACGCGATTCCACCCGGGCGCGATACCGCCAAAAAGTTCCGCCGCGATGTTTGACATCCGGTCGACTTCACAGTACCGACTGTTAAGCAGATAGCGAAGGACGTCGCTCGGCAGATCCTGCACCGGTATTTCTCGCGCTGACGGCGAAACGGGATCGGGCTTGCCCGTGTCGTAAATCAGAGTTGAACTGCTTAGGCGTATTTGACCCGCCGGAGCAAGAAAGCGGCAGCAGCTATTTCCGAAACTGTCGAAATAATGGTCTGTGTTCGTTGCAGGTTCAAGATTCAATTCATCTGGCTCACGCAGGTCGTTGACTCGCGAAGGGTGTATTTTCAGCAACGCAACGATCGGCACTGGAAGAGGAGTATCGAAAATAACGTCATAGCCCAAGCGGATCAGCATCTGGAATCCTTGCGCCCGGAGGCCCTTCACTGACACAACGCAACGGCTTCGTATCTCGTTGTACAGTGCCACAGTGCCCGTCTCTGTCGTCAATCATTTCTTTGCCGAGGCGTAAGAAAGGTCTGACGGGCCTGGTTCCATTTCTGATGAACGCTCGTGCTTACCCGGATGCGGGCTCTCGGCGAGGAGTGAACGGAGGCGGGGAGTTCTGCGCGCGTCCGCTAGAGCCGTATGGATGTGGCCGCCCGTGGGGTTGCGGTGGACAGGGCCCTACGTAACTTCGATGGTGCGAAGGCGCGGAAGTAAGCCGTGCCGAGCCTGTTCTGCAGGGCACGACACATGACACCCGGGCACGGAAATAAATAATCTTGGAGGAAGAACTATCTGCGAAAGCGAAAGCAATCGAGCCAGTGTGCAGCAAGATTCCGCGCAGAGTTATACGGGCGCTTGGCTAGAGAAGTTCAAATGTTTGGAAATAAGACCGGAAGTTGCTGATCGCACTACACATGGCGCACAGACTGCATCGGATCCACGCGCATCCATGGACGTGCACCAGAATAGGCAATCAAGATGCTCATTGCGAGCATCGCCAATGCCGCTCCGAGGAAGACAGACCATTCGATGGGTTGTATCTGATAGAGCAGCGATCTTGCCAGCACGCTTGCACCGATCCCAGCGGCAATTCCGAGGAAGATTCCGATGATGGTCATCGCGCCGGTCTGGCGCAGGACCAACTTCCACAAGTCTCGCGGCGAAGCACCAAGCGCGACACGAATTCCCATCTCCCGCGTTCGTTCGCTGACCGAATAGAAGACCGCGCCATAAAGCCCCACGGCAACGAGCACGAACGCCAGCAGTCCAAATGCACTGATGCAAATCACCGCCAGGTGGGGGACGTACAAAGCGAATTCGTGCCATTGTTCGATTGTGAAGCTCATGACGCCTAGTTCGGGGGCCGATTTGCGCACCGTGTCCAGAATCGTTCCCATCCCCTGTGACGGATGACCCTGCGTACGTACCAGCAGATAGATCCCGGACCGATAATTTTGGGTCAGGCTGTAGTACATGAAAGGCTGCGGGGCCTCGTCAATGTCCGCATACTGGATGTCGCCCACGACGCCAACCACGGTGGCCTGACGGTTGCCATTTTCAACGTGGACTGTTTTGCCAACCGGATTTTGATTCGGCCAGTATTTTGCCGCCATCATTTGGCTAACGACGATGACTTGCGGAGACTTCGCCGTGTCCGAAGCGGCGAATGTTCGTCCAGCGAGAATTGGGATTCCCAGTGTAGAAAAATAGCTGTTGTCTACGACACCGACGTCAATGGTGACGCCATGTTCGTTTTCATCGGGGACACCTGTGATGTGCACTTGATTGGTGCTAGTCCCGCCTGAAAGCGGCATGGTGTCCGCAAGGCTGATGGACTCGATACCAGGCACCTGACCTACACTCTCGCGAAGCCGCCCGAACAGCGCACGACCCTGTTGTTCTGAGTAACCGTTAGCTTGCAGGTCGTCGATAGCGTAAAGCGCGATGTTACGAGCGGAATATCCAGGCTTTACCTGCTGCAGATTATGCAGGCTCTTCAGGCAGAGACCGACCCCAATTAGAACAACGGTACAGGCGGTGATCTGCAGCACCACCAGAAAACTGCGCATGCGGCCCTTGCGCGTTCCGCCGATGGCGATCTCTCCATTCAACGCGGCTGCGAGATTAGGAGTGGAAGCGTGCAGGCCAGGCAAGAAGCCGGTAGACAATCCCACCAAGAAAACTAGTGCGACCATCACCGAAACAACCGCGAGGTCCGGCCGGAAATCCAAAGTAATAGGGACTACGCCGAGTCCGGGAACAAATGGCTTGAAGTCGATCAAGCGTCTGAGGCCGTAGGAAGCAAACATAAGGCCGAGCGCTCCCCCGATTATTGAAATCACCAAGCTGTCGACGATAAGCTGGCCAATGAGACTCATGCGAGTGGCCCCGAGCGCGGCACGTATCAGGATTTCTTGGCGTCGCGCGCCGGCCAGCGCGAGAAGCAGGTTGGCCACGTTCGCGCAGCCGGCGAACAGCACGAGTGCAACAACGGCCAGCAGGAGCCCACCCAGCAACTTCGCACTGGACATTGCATCCGGCGAAAGCATGCTGGTCTCCGTCAGCGCGGCAACCCGGTTCTTGTTGGTATCCGGATAAGCGACGGCAAGCTGGCGCGATAATCCTTGCATCTCCGCCAGAGCTTGCTGGCGGGTGACGCCAGGCTTCATACGCCCGATCAAACTGAAAGAGTGACTGGTGCGATCCGCGAGCCAGTCATACGTCTGGTGAGAGATGGCGGTCGTTGCGGAAAGCGGATGCCAAAGGTCCGGCACATCGCTCAGGATAGTTCCGACAAAACGCCGGGGCGCTACCCCGACGATAGTAAACGGAACGCCATTCAGCTTGAGGGTCTTGCCAATGATGTTCGGGTCGGCCCCGAGCCATTGCCAGTAGCCGTAACTCAGCACGGCGGACGTCGTCACTTTGTCGTCGTCGCCGGCTCCAAACCAGCGCCCGAGGAGCGGTTGAACCCCGAGAACGGAGAAGTAGTTGTCGGAGACGGCGTTGATCAGGCCGCGTTTTTCACGATGCTCGAAGATGATCGTCTGCAGGCCGATGTTGAACGGAATCGCGCAGAGGCCGGAGAACACGGTATTGTTGTCGCGATAATACCGGTAATCGGGATAGGAAACTTGGTTGAACGGTTCATTCGACGTGACTGTGTAAACTGTCAGCAGCCGGTCCGGATCAACAACCGCAGGGGGCCGCAGCAATAAGGCATGGAACGTGCTGAGCCCAACCGACGCCGCGGCCAGCCCAATCGCCAGAGAAAAAACAGCGATGCAGGCCAGCTTCGCGTGTTTGCGTAGAATCCGGAGTGAAAATCGAATGCTCGGAAGTTGCATCAGCTTACCCCCCGACACACGAGATCCTGGAGCTCGTACTTTTGTCTCAGCGCCAATCAGAAAATACACCCGACCATTGCGTTCTGCAACGTAAGGAAGCACTTCGCTAGCGCGCGGTCTCCGTAACGTTCTCCAGGAACTTGTCTCATAGCTGTCGAATAAATATACGAATCTCGCCAAGTTTCTGGTACTAGCGACGGGTCAAGACGCAGTTCGAGCTTCTCGGGAGTCGGCTCGTGGTTGACTAGCGAAGGCGTCCCTAGCTGGGAGGATCCTGATGATCGCTGCAGGGCCAGAAGTTCGTCACCGTGGCGAGCCGCCGGTATCGTGGAGAAGCACGACGTCGGATTCTATGTGGGAACGCAGGACACCGATAGTCTTGCCGTCGGGCGAGAATCCGTAATTTTGGATTTTGTCTGACGCAAAGTTCGTGAGCAAGCGGCCCGCAGCGCCATCCAGCGGCTGAAGCCACAAGTTGTCCGCGCCGTTTTCCTGAATGATGTAGATGATCGACTCGCTGTCTGGCGTAAACTGGGGCACTCTCACAATTCGCGGATCCGGCTCGAGCAACCGGGTTTGCGGCTCCGTTCCCGCAACCAAATTCACGATCGCGATCTTCATGTGTTGTACGCCGCTCTTCAAGGCTATAAACGAAAGAAACTTATCATCTGGAGACAGGCTGATTCCCGAGATGCCGAGAAGCATGCCCGGCACCACCGCTTCCTTGACGACCTCGGAGTCGCCGCCCTCGACGGGAGTCCGCATGATCCGCGCGTTCACAAGATCGCTGTAGTAAACCCAACGGCCATCGGCGGAGCAATGAGGTCCCACGTCTGCGACCCCGTAGGTGAGCTGCTTGAGGTTCGGCCCATCGGCGTCGATGCGCCAGAGAACTACCTTGCTGCTCTCGGGGTGCCCCTGCCATACAAAAACGACATATTTTCCAAGCGGACACCCTACCGGCCTAAAAATAAGATGATCGGGGTCAGCGAGCAGCGTCCTGGCGCCGCCATCGAGAGAAATGCGCCGCAAGTCGCCATCGAAGTAGAAATCGCTGTTGCCGGCCCAACTGAAGAAATGGGAGTCCTTGCTCTGAGCCGCCGCCGGGGCCGGAGGAGTTCCTGTGAACCCCGCGGCAGGGATGAGATAAAGTGTCTGCGTGGCTTTTTGCTGGACCGCCGCCAACGTCTTTCCATCTGCCGAGAGCGTAAGTGTCTGGTAGCTGTTTGTGTCCTTCGTGATCCGGCGAAATTCCCCGCCGGGCCTCGCGACGAATCCAATTTGCAAATGGTTAGGGGGCGGACTGCTGCCAGGCATGTAGGTGGTGAGAAGACCGCTGCCGTTCGGCAGCCACACGAGACCGCTAAGCTCCCTATCATTGAACTGCGCAAATGGCCGCACTTTGCCGGAGACGCTATCCGCGAACTGAATCAAGCTGAGCGCGCCGTTCGCGTAGAAAAGGAGCGAGGCGATTTGAGTTCCGTCCGGGGACCAGGCAACCAGGGCCGGCTGATCCACCGTGGTGGGTCCGTCGTAGAGTGCGCGCGAATTCGCTCCATCCGCATTCGCTGTGAATACCCGAAACTTTCCCACCTCCGGATCGTTCGCCCGCGCGAACACGATGCGCTTGCCTTCAGGCGCGAAGCTTACACCGCTGCCGATGTCATGGAGCACGGGTTGCGGCGAGCCTCCCAAGACCGGCGCGCGGTAGAGATCGAAGGCGCCCTCAGTTCTATTTCGGAAGTAGATGTAATTGCCGTCGGGAGAGAAAATCAGATCCCGGTAATACGCATCCGCCGGCGCGAGCACCTGCGTATCACTATTTGTCGGAATGTGATGGAGCCAAAGGCTCTGCTTGCCTTTGTCTTCGATCACGCTGAGCAGGTATTTGCCGTCGGGAGAAATGGCCGCGCCAACGGTCTTTCCGTTATTTGTGATCTGGGTGATGGTGAAATCTGCGAACGGAGCGGGGTTCGTTCGACGGAGCAGGGCATAGAAGCCGTAAGCCGCAGCGGCCAACAGCACGATCGTGATCAAGCCGCCCGTGGCCAAGCCGAACTTGTGCCGCCGCGCCACGGCCGTGACCGCAGAGCTGCCCGACAGTGCTCCTCCAGAGGCAACTGAAGGCGCATCGGAAGTCGAAGGAACTGTTGCGGAAGACCCGGAAGCGGCGAGCGAGCTGATTCCCGCGATGGGAACACCACTGGAACTCGCGTCGCGTTTCAGCCGCTGCAAGTCCGCTCGCAGATCCGACGCGTGCTGGTAACGCAGCCTGTGATCCTTTTCCAGCGCCTTTTGGATGATCCGCTCGAGTTCGGAGGGCAATTCCGGATTGAGCCGCGTCGGCGGTACCGGCGCCTTGTGAAGGATGGCATCGAAAATGGCGGCGGCGGTTGCGCCCCGGAAAGGCATCGTCCCCGTAGCCATTTCGTAAAGCACAGCGCCAAAAGAAAAAAGATCGGTGCGCGCGTCGAGCTCTTCTCCCATCGCCTGTTCCGGCGACATGTACATCACCGTACCCATGGCCGACCCGGGTGTGCTGAGCAACTCCTTTTCAAACGCGGTGGGCAGCGCAGAGGCCGGCACTCCGGGAAACACCTGCTCCCTGGACAAGATCTTAGCGAGGCCGAAGTCGAGTATCTTGACTTGTTCCCTGCGGGTGCAAAAAATATTTGCAGGCTTGATGTCGCGGTGAATGATTCCCTTTGCGTGAGCCGCATCGAGGGCGTTCGCGACTTCGATGCCGATCTGGAGCAGTTGATCCACCGGCAATGGACCGCGCAAGATCCGGCGTTTCAGCGTTTCCCCATCCAGAAACTCCATGGCGATGAAATGCCGTCCCTGATCTTCGTCAATTTCATAGATCGTGCAGATGTTAGGATGGTTGAGCGCCGAAGCAGCGCGTGCCTCACGTCGAAAACGCTCGAGCGCCGGCCGGTCGCGCCCCATTTCTTCGGGAAGAAACTTCAGGGCGACAGAACGGCCTAGTTTGGTGTCCTCCGCCTTGTAAACAACACCCATGCCGCCGCCCCCGAGCTTTTCGACGATGCGATAGTGCGAGATGGTTTTGCCAATCATGGGCGGAGGTTGGCGCAATCTTAGGTTGTGCTAGAAGGCAAGTCAACGAAGCCGTTCCCAAACCATGATTTCTGGCAGCGTACGGCGTATATTCGGGACAGACACTGATTTCGGCTGATAGAAATACAAAAATGCAAGACGAAGCGTGGATCAAGACACTTGAAGACGGCAGAAAGGTTAAATTTATCTACCTAGAACTGCCGGACCACGGGGCGTTTATCACCGCTCAGCTCGCAGGGAATGAGGTCGTCTATTCGGTTGTATTGAGCAAGGCAAGAATCCCGCTTAGTCGTGAAGATGTTGAAGGCCATTTCCAAGCCGAGCTTTCGAAGAAGTGATATCCGTCTTTTTGAGGCATCCAAACTGACTCAATGCGTGATCATCGCTCTGATGGGCCGAGTGGATTTCAATTCTGAAGTAATGCGACTCATCGGGGCTTGGGCCGCGGTCTGTCAGGTGCGGGGGGAACATCTCGATTCAAGATCAGCGGCAAATTCGACGAAGGTGAAGGGGCGGAGTTGCCCGCCCCTTCGGTTCGCTTCGCGTCAAATGAATTGGCCTGGATGTGCGGTCTTCGCCTTTGTTGGGGTGATGTTGGGCTCGGCGCTCAGCTGTTTTTCCGCGCTGACCCAGTCGTCGACATCCTTGCCAGGCTCACTGCCGCGCTGCGTGTACAGCTCGTATGCTCGGTGAGCGATATCTTCTTTGGAAAGCTCTTTGCGTTCGATCATGGCAACCTCCTTGGTTGTCGGCACGAGGGCAACACTCGTTCCTCCGCGTGTGATCTGCGGACTACTTGCCGTTTGCTGTTACGCTGACTTTGATCTGCTTCGGCTTGGACTCTTCACGCTTGGCCATATGCAGCGTCAAGATCCCATTGCGATAATCAGCTCGAATGTTTTCCGAGTTGACCGTGTTCGGCAACGAAAAGCTTCGCATAAATGAACCGTATGCGCGTTCAATCCGGAGGTAATTTTCTTCCTTGACGCCCGCTTCGAACTTACGCTCTCCACGAATGGTCAAAGTGTTGTTTGTAATGCGGACGTCAATGTCCTTGTCTTGAAAGTCCGGAAGTTCGGCCTTTACGACCAATTCATTCTCGGTTTCGTAGATGTCCACGGCCGGCGCCCAGGTGGCTAGATCGGCATGACCGGACAGGTCGCGACTAAAGCTGTCCTCGAAAAGACGATTGACTTCGTTCTGTAGCGTTAAACCGCGGGACTGGTCCCTACGTGTAATAGTATTCATGGATCTCCTTTAAGGTCTTGCTGGTTATCTTGGCGAGGGGTGGTTCAGATAACTTCCGTTGCGTTCAGGTGAACTGAAGAATCCCAGGTCCGTAACCACCCTGTGCTTCTGCTACGTTGTTGTCAACGGAATTGCGACCGAGTATGGGGAATAATCTATCTTCGCGGCGTCTGCGCTTCCTAAGCCAAGCACCCAGAGGCTTTAGAGGTGCAAAACAAATTCGAACTATTTCGCTGGCGGGGCAGTTATTCACTCCGGAAACCGAAGATGTGAGTGCCGAGTTGCTGAGACTCGCCCTCGAACCCGAATGTCTCGATAACCCGACGGACCACCACCGGAAGAAACGATCAATTTCATCGACAAACCCCTCCAATGATTTATCCCCTAGAGCTCCACGTGTTACGCGCCACGCATGTCATCGCTCCCACGATCCCGAACATCATCGCGAACGGTACAGCCTGGTTGCGGACGAATCCCATATTTTCGCTTCCTAAACCCACCGCGTACCCCAGGCCGAACCCCAGACCCATGCACACCAGGATAATGACCGCGTTGAGGATTTTCCATTTCGCGCCCTGTCCTGAAGCGATGGCAAACCCCGAGCCCAGAATCAACGCCGCGAGCCAGATCACCTCCATCGCGTCCTCCTACTTAATTCGACAACAGCCCAAACTTTAATGCAAAAACAGATCCTCCTCAACCGATCCGATTCGCCGCAAAAAAGTGACTTCCATCCGTCAACCAAAATTAAGAAATTCTAGGCTCGAAGCGCTCCAGCAATCATTTCTTGGTGACCTCACCCTCTAATCGTATGTGTCGAAGCAGGTCTTGAAATCGTGGTTCACCTCGAATTGAGTCGAACGCGGGTTCGATAGCGATCTCGGTCATCGCAAGCGAGCGCTGCTGATAGGCATTTTCGAGGGAGTCCAGAGCTTTGGTCTTCTGGCCGAGATGGGCGTACAAGATCGCCGTCCCAAACGGCGACTGATATGTCTCGGGCGGATTGTCCGTCATCTGCGTCAATTCAAGCAGCTTCTTCCAGTAGCCCGGTGAACCATCCGCCGTCAACGCACGCTGGAGTGCAGCTTCCTTCTTCAGCGCGGATTTGGCATCTTCCCCTGAAAGCAGTCGCGCTTTGGTGTCTTCGGCGATCGCGTCAGCAAACCTGCCCCGGAAAGCATAGAGCTGTGCTGTGCGTTCGTGATCGATTGCGAATCCGGGAAACATGTCGGCACATTTCCGGAATTGCGCCAGCGCCCTGTCGAATTGCCGAGCCCAAATGTAAGTGCGGCCGAGAAACGATTGGACTGGCGCAGAGAATGGATCGAGGGCAATCGCCTTCTGCATCTCTTCAATGGCTTCCGCGTGACGCCCCAGCGGTGAGAGATAGCTATTGGAATAGAACAGGTGGGCGTAAGCGTCGTTGGGATTCAATGCGAGCGCTCGCAGATATTCACGCTCAGCACCGGGCCAGTCAAATTCGTAATGCGCCTTAACGAAGCCTAGAGTCGTGTGACCGGAGGCGAGATCGGGATCGAGCTCAATCGTGCGCAGCGCCGCATCTCGCGCCTTGGGCATAGACTCTAGGGACGTCATCGCACCAACCACGGGTGCCAGGCTATAGGCGCGAGCAAGCGCCGCGTGGGCGGGAGCGTATTGGGGATCAAGCGCAATCGCGCCCTGGAATTCGGCGATCGAGCGCTCGATGCCAGGTTTGGTTCGGAGATCCCAGTCATGGAGTCCTTGCAGGTACGTATCGTGAGCTGCGGTATTGACTGGCGGCGCTTCCGTGAGGCGGGTGCGCACGGGAGGCGACAGCGTCAATTCGATCTTGCTCGAGATGGCCAGCGCCAGGTCGCTCTGCAGTTTCAAAACGTCACCCGTATCCCGATCAAAATCCGCCGCCCACAAATGGGTCTGATCGCTGGCTTGGATCAGCTGAGCGGTGACGCGCACGCGCTTTTCGTTGCGCCGGACGCTTCCCTCGAGCAAGTAGTCCACTCCAAGCTCGCGCGCGACCTGTGCAGCGCTTTTTTGTGCGCCCTTGTATTGCATGGAAGATGTCCGCGCGATAACTCCCAGTTGGTCTGGTTCCAGGCTTCCCAGCTGCGTAATGATTTCTTCCGTCATCCCGTCCGTAAAATATTCCTCGCCGGGATTTCCACTGAGGTTCACGAATGGCAGCACCGCAAGCATCGCCTTCCTTGGGGCCGGCGGGGGATGCGCGATCCGATGCGAACGGAAGATGACCGCGGCGGTCACGAGCAGCAAAAGGCTGACGGTCGTCCGGATCGCCAACTTTCTGAATTGGGGGCGAAACGGCGGAGCGCCGATCGCTAGTTCGGGGATTTCCCTGGCCAGCTGTTCTGGGAATCCAGCTCCGCCGGGCAGCGCAGGCGAGGCTGCTGTGTCTACTTGCGCCGTGAACCGATAGCCTTTCCCCGGAACTGTGCGCAGGAAACGAGGATTTTCGGGATCGTCCTTTAAGGCTTGGCGGGCTTTTCTGACAGCGGTGTTAATACTGTTATCGGCATCAACAAATACGTTTTCACCCCAGATGTCGCGAAGGATTTCTTCGCGCGTCACGAGACGCTGGCGATTTTCGGCGAGCAAGAAGAGCAACTGCAGAGGGATACGCTCCAGTTTGACGAGGCGGCCATCCTGGCGAAGCTCAAAGGAACTTGGGTCGAGTTCGAAGCCTTCGAAGTGGATGGTATCGGAGAGCATGCGATGCAGGACGTTAGGCTGGGTTAATTCTACGACTTTGCTTCCTACGTGCAAAGCAGCTATTTGAAGCGCTCCAAAAGCTAACCCACAGAAAAACAAGGCCTTCTGGCTTCAGAAAATCTACAGGAAAGCTTCAGGTCATCTCTATTGCGAAGAACCCAGCCTGCGCCAATGATGGCCTGTCACGAGCGAAAACAGCCTTCCCGGACTGTACTGGAACCTTTACGATCGATACCCCCGAGACGCGCCAGGTTGTCGTTGTCAAATTTGTGCTCAGCAACGGCGGCTGGTCGATCCGTACGATCGTCACCTCACTCACCCTGCCAGGTGCGACCGCGCCAGTGCCTGCGCTGATACTTTCGGAAGGCCACCGGCTCGGAAGAATTGTCGAGTGGTGGGAGTAGCATTTGCACAACGGACTAAGCAGGGACTGATCGGAGGAGTCAGATCACAATGCGAAAACTCTGGATTTTGGCTTGCCTTTTGGGAATGCCTTGTGTGGTTTCAGCTCAATGGGAGAACCTGAACGCGCTGCAAGCGGGGCAGAAAATTCAAGTGGTTGAAACCTCGAAGAAGGACTCCGGAACGTTTTTGAGTGTGTCGGACAAGGAAATCTCGCTG